>Ga0210401_10005292_pt1 | contig 13290 bp, 7 predicted proteins | sample IncBWH32MmetaG_FD_150866 | JGI IMG/M metagenome (GOLD analysis project Ga0210401, IMG submission 150866) | Forest soil microbial communities from Barre Woods Harvard Forest LTER site, Petersham, Massachusetts, United States - Inc-BW-H-32-M | ecosystem: Environmental > Terrestrial > Soil >... | reverse complement strand
GGTCCTGATTGACCCGCGAATTAGCCGGGGTATTGGACGGAGTGTTGGCGGGCCGATTGTTTGGATTGCCTTGTTGCACTGTTCCAGGCTGATTGCTGGGATTCACCTGTTGCGTGTTTGCGGGCATGTTGGCCGGTCGGTTGTTGTTGGGGTTCATCTGCTGCACGTTCCCTGGCTGAGCGCCGTGAACGTTTTGCTGTTGCTGTGTGTTAACAGCCGGCGGCCGATTGTTGTTGTTCTGCATCTGAGCCGGGCGATCGGCATTATTGGGAACACTATTGTTGACGCGTGGGGTCGCAACGGTGGCTGCCGGGGCAATGCGAACGGGAGCGACGTTGTTGCTGTGCGCACGCTGCATTTCCAACTGGCGCGATTCCGCAATGGAAATGGGACGGCCCTGATTGGCCTGAATCGCTGCCTGACGTTGCGCGAAAGGAAGTGGAGCTGGGGGAGGTGCAGTCTTAGCGACGACTTGGCGTGTCTGAAGCGCCGCTGGCGGACGCACATTGCTGACGGCACCGCCGCCGAGCACCGCCTGTTTCGGAGGAGTGACAGCCGGCGCAGAAACAACCACCGGAGCGGAAGCGATCTGCCTGCGGTCGACGGCCACCAAGTTGGAGTTCACGGGGCGCGCTGAAGTAAATGTCTGGCCTGAAGTGGCGGTGACGGCGCCGGGAACGCTTTGGTTTACATAGCGAATGTTGGTGACGTTGGTGTTGTTCACGGTGACATTTTTGTTGACGACGTTGGTGTTGTAGTAGTTGTTGATCACGGTCTGATTCACGGTGGTGTTGGAAATGTTCACGTTATTCACGTAGGCCCGGCTGACGTGATAAGAGGGCACGTAAACTTCGCGCGGACCCAGCGGGAACCAGCCGACGTTGGCGCCAACTCCAACACCGCCGCCGACTGCGACTCCGACGCCAAAGTGCGGACCGCCGACCCAGGCGACGAGCGCAGGAGCGTACACGGGACGCACATAAGCAACGGCTACGGCGCGCGGCGGGCACGGCACCCATCCCCAAGCACCGCGAACAAAGACCCAGCGGCCGTAGTGAAAGGGAGCAAAACCCCAAGGCTCATCATCCACCCAGGTCCATCCCCATGGAGAAATCCAAACCCAGTGGCCGAAGCGGTAAGGAGCCCAACCCACGACGGTGGTATGCGGGAACCAGACGGTGCCGTATTCCGGTTCGGGACGCCAGCCGCCGTAATCGTCGAGATCTTCATAGCCAATCACATCGTCGGAAACATAGCGGCGAGCCGGGGCATGTTCGGCGCGAAGTTCGCGTTCCTGACACCAGTGATCAAACTCATCCTCGTCGGGTAGCGTCTGGATGTCGGCAGAAAGCGAGTCGGTACCGGTAAAATAGCCTTGTTCGTCCGGATGAACCGTGTAAGCAGAGCCACCTCCAGTAACTTCGCCCTGGCCCTCACGAACATTGATGACGGTGGTGTCACCGGATTCGTTGACGTTGATGCGATAGCTACCGGCACGTAGTACGGAAAAAGCAAGATTGGGAGTGTCGACCTCGATGGATTCGTCGTCACCGAGGCGGCGAACGCGCAGGTTCAAGGTGCCTTCGGTGAGGCGTACCTGCATGATGTGGTCGTCGAGATTCAGGAAAGAGAAGCCAGTTTCACCGGCAAGATACAGAACGGCGGAGCCAGCCTGAAGTTCAGCGCGTGCATTTTTGTCGGTCCAGAGCTTATCACCGATGGTGAGAGGCCGATTGAGGACCGCAGAAACCCAATCATCGGTGCCCGATGGACTGAAGGAGACGTCGCCTTTGGAGTAGCTGAGACGGGCAACGCGGCTGGGAGGATCGTCGTCGTCCGCCACAGCGCGATTGGGAACTAGTAAAAGCGCGGCAAAAACAAGGGCTAGCGAAGGCAGCAGCCAGCGTTGTGCACGTGTACACATAAGTTCTCTTCTCTCCTAGTGAGCAAGGCGTTCCCGATTGAAGTAAAAAGGATTCCCCGAGAACGACCCGATGGAGACAAGTCGCGTCGAGGAGCCGGGACTCCGACGCGGGATCTGGATGACTCCATCAGGAATGAAGTAAACCGTTCAACATCCCTGCTTCACTATATGTAACACGGGGGAGCGCCAAGAGTTGTCGGGGGAAAACCCGAGATACGAAAGAAGTACTGTGCAGACGGGCAAGTAAAGGGCAAGAGAAAACCCCAGGCGGATTGGCAAGCAGCCTGGGGTCTCCGGGTCAGTAAGTTTGCGGTTTAGCGATGAGGATGCCCGCCTCCGCCGCCTCCACCACCATGAGGGGCGCTCCCACCACCACCGCCGCCACGGGGAGCGCTACCGCCGCCACCGCCACTATAGTGCGGAGCGCTGTAGCCGCCACCACCGCCGCGCGGCGCGCTAGGCGCGGAATAACTGCGCGGCGCACTGGGTGCCGAATAGCTGCGTGGTGCGCTCATGCGCGGGGATGGAGGAGAACTGTAGGAGCGAGGCGCAGAGTAGTTGCGATTGCTGCCGTTGTTGGAGGGCGGCGTAGAGCTGCGGTTGCCATTGTATGAAGGCGGCGTGTATGCGCGGTTGCCGTTGTAGCTGGCTGGCGGCCGGTTGACGGTGTTGTGCTGTTGCGTCAAGCCCGGGTTTGCACCAGTGGCACCGCTACGTGCCCACGGCGGACGATTGGCATCACTTGTGTGCGTCGATTGCATAGTGTTCGACGGACGATTGTTGGCGCCAAAGCTCTGAGGTGCGCGGCCAGAATCTGTGGTGTTGCCCTGGGCGTTCCAGGTGCGAGGAGTAGTGCCCTGACGAGCGCCTTGTTGCGTCATCGAGGAAGGCGGACGATTGGCGGAGGGTTGTCCCTGCCGGGTCGCGTTAGGCGTCAACGAAGTATTGAAACCCGCGCGGTTGGAGTTGACGCCCTGAGGCGTTCCAACAGTTCGCGCGGATCCCATTGCGGATGCGTTTGCAAAGTGCCCCTGCGTGAGTGCGCCGTTATTCATGGTGCGCGCTTGCAGATGTGAAGCGCCAGCAGCGGGCGTGGTACGTGCTACCACGCTGCGATTCTGAATATTGGCCGAGGGCGTCGCGACTCTGCCGTTGACATGCGACGCGCCGAGATAACTGGCGCGGTTGGGCGAAATGCCGGCGCCATTGGTGACCCGGGCATTGCGCAAGGAAGCTTCATTGACGGTCAAACGATTATTGTGAACGGACTGACCGTTGACGAAACCGTTGCGCGTGGTGGCGGTAACGGCGTGAACGTTGCGCGCATAGGCGTAGTTATTGAAATTGCGGTTGTTGATGATGTTGACGTTGCGAATGTAAGTGTTTCGCACGTTGACGTTGTGCCAGTAGCCCGGACCGCCGTGATACCACGGATGGAACGGCTCACCCCAACCTAGCGGAAACCAGCCGATTCCTCCACCGAATCCAAAGCCAAAACCGAAACCAAAGCCGCCCACGAACCCGACGAAAGCAGGCGCGTAGAATGGGCGCGCGTAGATCGGTCCAGGGCACCAGCCCCAATAGCTACCGAAATAATTCCAGCGGCCGTAGTGGTAAGGAGCAAAACCCCAAGGAGCGTAGTCGACCCAAGTCCAGCCCCAAGGTCCAACGTAATTCCAGTAGCCATCACTGTAGGGGGACCAGCCGGACGAGACATTATTGGGCACCCAGACGGAGCCGTAGGTGGGCTCCTCTTTCCAAGTGCCATAGTCATCGAGGTCGCTGTAGCCGACGGTGTCGCGGTTTACATATTTGGCGGAAACAGAATTGTCTTCTTTAAGGTCGCGCTGCTGAGCCCACTGGTCGAGGGCATCAGGTGGTGGTGCCGCGCCGAGTTGAACTTGAACGCTGTTATCGGTGCCCGTGGCGTTGGCGGTTTGACCAGCATTTACGGGGTAGGTCTGTCCCGAGGCAGCAACTTCGCCCTGTCCGCGAATTACGGTGATACTGGTGGAGTCGCCGTTTTCGCTGACATTGATGCGAAACGCGCCGGCTTCACGAACAGTGAATGCGACATTGGGTGTGTCAACTTCATAGACATCGCCCTGGCGCAATTCGCGAACGCGAAAATTCAGCTGGCCTTCCGCCAAACGCATCTGGGTGATGTTTTCGTCCAGGTTCAGGAAGGAGAGCGCGGTCATGGCACCCAAGTGGATGTTGGCTGCGCCAGCCTGCAATTCCATGCGGGAGTTTTGATCGGTCCAGATTTTGTCGCCAATGGTGACCGGACGATTCAGGGCGGCTGAGCCCCAGTCGCCAGTGCCACCGGGCTGCATGGAAACGGAGCCGTCCAGATAACTGATGCGCGCAACGCGCGAAGGAGGATTCTGCGAGTCGTCTTGCGCCATTGGCGCGGAAGCGGCGGGAGGCGCAGACCCATCGTCCTGTGCTTGAAGCACCGGAGACAAGAGAAACAGGAATCCGGCGAAAGAGAGAAACGAGGCAAGAATGCGTTTGCCGGTAAATGTGGACTTCATAGCGGTTTCCCCTGGAGGAGCCCAAGGTTTCGATTTTGGGTTCCAGAGACCCGTCTACCATTATGGACCTTCCAGGTCTCCACGGGGTAGAACCCCGGTGAGGGATAAAAGTTGCTATGGGAAAGGGTTGGGATCCGGCCGGAGAGCCAGTACCAGTACTAAAGGTAACTTGTCCGCAATCTGTACCTTAGAACAGGCACGGTCGTAAAGGTCTTTCCGTAGACTAACGACTTGTAGAGTGACTGTTGCATCTGGGAGAATACATGCACATGAAAAGCATACTTTTGGGGCTCGCCGTCCTTGCAGCCGCAAGCACGGTGAATGGACAGACGCAAACCTGGCGACAGGTGGGGCCTTCGGGTGGCACTGTTATTTCTCTCTCTGCCGACCCTAATAACATCAGCAAGCTATATCTGGGAACGGCGGATGGCCACGTGTTTACCTCCAGCGATGAGGGCGACCACTGGCAACTGCTGAGCCGCATCGGGACGGGACAGGATGACGTGATCACACACATCATCGTGGATCCGCGCGATGGCAAGAGGCTGTACGCGAGCACATGGGCACTGTATTCGGGCGGCGGCGGAGTCTATCGCAGCGACGACGGCGGACGCTCGTGGAACATCATCGGGCTGGCGCACGAAACCGTGCGCGCACTGGCGCAATCGCCGACGGATCCGAAGCTGCTTCTGGCAGGCGCGTTGTCGGGCGTGTATCGCTCGATGGATGAAGGCGCGAGCTGGCAGAAAATCACTCCGGATAATCACTCGGACCTGACGAGGTTCGACTCCGTGGCATTCGACCCCAAAGACAACAATACGATTTATGCCGGAACGTACCACCTGCCATGGAAGACGACGAATGGCGGGAAAGACTGGTTTCCGGTGGTGAAGGGCATGATCGATGACTCGGATGTGATGAGCATCATCGTGGATCCCGCGAACTCCGACAACGTGCATGCCACCGCGTGCTCTGGTATCTACCACAGCACGAATGGCGGCACGCAATGGGTGAAGTATCAAGGCATTCCGAGCGTGTTCCGCCGGACGCAACTGATCCGCATGGATCCCACGAACGCCAACATCCTGTATGCCGGAACCACCAGCGGATTGTGGAAGACGGTAAACGAGAAAGACTTCAAGCGCGTAACTCCGGGCGACTGGATTATCAATGCGCTGATCATCGACCCGAAGAATACACAAAAGCTGATTATCGGAACGGAACGCCAAGGCGTGCAAGTGAGCACCGACGGCGGTGCGACCTTCATCTCGGCCAACACGGGCTTCCAGCACCAGCACATCACGGATGTCGCGATTGACCGCGAACATCCCGATCGCGCGCTGGTGGTGCTGACATTCGACAACGACGCATTCATGGCCACCAAGGACGGCGGAAATTCCTGGACCACCCTGGGCCCTGGACTCAAGCGCACGGAAGTGCGTCACGTGTATGCCTCGCCGAGCGGCTGGCTGGCAACGCTGACCAACGGCGGCTGGTCGAAGTACGACGAGACGACGAAGAAGTGGACACGCGCAGGGTTGTATGTTGCGGATCCGGTTTCATCGCCCGCAGCGCAGCCCGCGAGCACCAAGGGCAAGAAGGGCGCGGCGGCAAAGGCTCCCGCAAAGCCCGTGGTGAAGAAAGCGACGCCGGTACTTTCCGCTTACCTAGTAAACGACATGGCATTCGGCAACGACGCGTGGTATGCAGCGACTGCAGGCGGCGTGCTGATTTCGACGGACAAAGGCGCGACGTGGAAGTCGGCGAGCAAGGATCCACTGTCACGCAAGCCGGCACAGTCGGTGGAACTCTCCAGCGACGGCAATCAGGTTTGGTCGATTGCCGAGCGCAACCTGCTGTATTCCACAGACAAGGGTCAAACGTGGGATGCCAAGGAACTGTCGTTCGCAGCGGCTGGCAACCTGAAGCTGCACCGCGTGGATGACACTTCCCTGTTCATCACCACGAATATGGGCTTGTATGGCTCTCGCGACGCGGGACGCACATGGAACCGCGCTGATGTTCGCGAGCTGTCGTTCCAGTCGGTGGCGGGCACAAATAATGCGTTGGTGGTTTCGCTCCAGAAGCAGGGACTCCTTGCGTCATTCGACAACGGGAAATCCTGGCAACGCATGGACGATCCGCTGTCGCAAGGCTACTTCCCGGTGATTCGCACACGGCGCGATGGTTCGCTGGTGGCGGTATCCGCGACGGAAGGTATGCTGAGCCTGGACCCGAACGCAAAGTCGGCCAGTAGTTCGAATGGCTCATCGATGCGCTGAACAGAATCGAATTCCCTTCTGTGAATAGTGGGCGTCCCGAGGTACTCGGGGCGCCCCTTTTTATTGGGAGTTATTGCGCGGAATGATCGCTGCCGATCTGGTAGCCGACACCACGGATGGTGCGGATGAGCGGGCGATCCGCGCCAGTGTCGATCTTGCGGCGCAGGTAGTTGATATAGACGTCGACAACATTGGTGATGGATTCCGAGTGCATGCGCCAGACCTGTTCAATGATCGCGGAGCGCGTGACGGGACGCCCGGGATGGCGCAACAGAAACTCCAGCAGGGCGTATTCCTTAGGGCTGAGGTCGATGATGCGCCCGCCACGGCTGACGCGATGAGAAACGCGATCGATCTCGAGGTCCTCAAAAACAAAAACATCGCGCACGGGACGAGTGCGGCGGCGCAACACCGCATGGACTCTGGCGATCAGTTCAGAGACGGAGAAGGGCTTGAGAATGATGTCATCCGCCCCTGCATTCAGGCCCGCGACGCGCTCCTCAACAGTGGCGGGAGCGGAAAGAAGAATGAGAGGGACCTCGGGCCAGCGTTGCTGAAGAGTGGCGACGAATTCCAAACCGGAAACTCCGGGGAGGCTCAAATCAAAGAGAATCAAATCGAACAAGGAATCTTCCGGAAGATGAGCGAAAGCGTTTCCTGAAGAAACCAATTGCACGACAAAGTGATCTTGCTGGAGGACGTTCTGGAGAAACTGAGCCAGAGACGCATCAGCCTCTGCTACAAGTAGGCGCATGGTCGCTCACTTAACATATTTCTTTATAGGAAGAGGATGAAAGAAGTGTGTCGAAGAGAGGCAGTTGTGTCAAGGAAACCCGTCACGGGGCGAAGTTAAGCGATTAAGGCTCGGACGGTTGTTGGGCGAAGAAGCCGGTTTTGGCGCAAAAACTGAGGGAGAAGAGGTGGCTTGGGGCGAACTTAACGGTGGTGGTATCAGCTCGGAACTGGCGGGGTTTAGGATGGCGATATCGGCGCGCCGGTTGCGGGCACGTCCGTCGGTTGAGGTGTTCCCCGCGACGGGATGAAATTCGGCATAGCCCGCAGCGGACAGTGGAACGTTCCCAGTTGGATGGAAAGTGAGCGTTGTGAATGGGCACGTTGTCGGTGTGCCCTTCGATGCGCGTGTTCTCGCTACGTGAAACCAGGACGGCAGCGAGGCGATCGACGGAACCGACGGAGGAAACCCGCATAGTGGAAGCACCACTCTCATAAAAACCGATTTCGCGAGGACTGCCGACAAGACCTTCCTTTCTGGTTTTGCTGTCGACGACGCGGCTTCGTATCGAGTGCGAGCGCTTTTTCGAGCTCCTCCTGAAGGTCCCAATCCTTCGCTGCCACGCCGCCAACCGGAACTTGGCGCGCCTCTCAACCTCTACAAATCACACTTGAATGATTGCAGGCCACGCTGGAGCAGATCAGCGTGACCCTGCTGGTGCAGCAGGCGAGTCTACGGGCTAGCCAATCACAACTGCACGCCGTTGCGCAGTGGGCCGCCACCTCCTCCCACCAAACACGCTAGCCTAAGGCTCGTCAACAGCGCTGAATCGTTTTGCTCGCGAAAGACTGCGACTATCCCCGGGCGAGATTCTTCACTTGCTTGGCAAGTTTTTCTGTCTGCTCGGCGTTCTTTACGAAAGATACCGACAAGACGGTATGGGGATCCGCCGACTGATATTCTTTCAGCAGCTCGGAAACAAGGCGATAGAGCTGGTCCAGGTCAGTTCTCAAGAGTTCCTTGTCCTTCGGCGACAATACGCGGGGACTGGCAGGCCTGGGTTGGCCGGAGAGCGCGCCTGGGTCGCCAGTCGGAGGAGTCGGGCGAGACGGCGGATATTGCGCTCCCGCGCCCGCAAGCAAGCTAGCTGATGACATAAGGCCTGCGGCGCCGACCAGCCCCACGAGAAGTTCACGACGGGATTCCAGCATGACGTGTCTCCGATTCACAGGTGGCCACGACCTTACCATGCAGATTCTATTTCAAATATGACAGCTTTCCGCTCCACGCTTCTCCAAATATCGCTGATGATACTCTTCCGCCCGCCAGAACGTTCTTGCCGGAGAAATTTCCGTGGCGATTGGATGGCGAAATTTTCCACTGGATTCCAGCGCCTGCTTTGATTTGCGGGCGATCTCTTCCTGCTCTCGCGAATGGAAAAAGATCGCGGTGCGGTATTGTTTCCCGAAATCCGGCCCTTGGCGGTTCACCTGGGTTGGATCGTGGATCTTCCAGAACACATCGAGTAGTTGGGAATAGCTGAGCTTCTGCGGATCGAACGTAACTTGGACAACCTCAGCGTGTCCGGTCTCATCGGTGCACACGTCTGTGTAAGTGGGCTTCTCCAGACTGCCGCCCGAGTAACCCACCGCGGTATCGATTACGCCGGGCGTACGGCGGAAAGCGGCTTCTACGCCCCAAAAACAGCCCGCGCCGAATGTGGCAACTTCCTGCATGATGTCCCCCTCGTGATGGAAATGCAGACGAATATACCACTTAGATGCCGGAGGGGAATGGTTGGATTCGAGTGCGGCTTATGACGCTTTCTTGTGGACGGTTTTGTCCGCGGCGAGATCTTTCAATTTGCCCTGCGCCGCCGCTTTATAGGGACTGTCCACGGAAGCGGCCTCGGTGAAGGCTTGCTTCGCCGCCGGCGTGTTCTTCAGGTTGGCATATGCAAAACCCAGGCGGTATTGATTCCGGGCATAGGTGGCGGCATTGGATTTGAGCAATGGTGTGGCCGCGGTCAGAGTCTTAACCGCTGCTGCATTGTCCTTCTTCTCCAAGTCGACCTGGCCAAGCGCGCTGAGAGCTAAGCCTTTCTGCAGGGTGATCTGTTTCTGCCAGTCTTCCTCGGTGATGCCCTCGGGCTTCTTGGCGGTTTCGCAAAGCCCGGCGGCCTTCTTGGCGTACGCCTCGGCCTTGTCGAGTTGCTCGTTTTTCTCGCTGTAGTCATCGGCAAGCAGCAGCAGCATGCCAATGCTGTTGGGATTTTTGGCCAGCACGCTATTGGCGAGTTCCAGCATCTTTGGCCGGTTCTGGGCCTGCTGGTAGGAAAAAGCCGCCAGCGTCAGGGCTTGTTCGCCGTTGGGCGAGCCGGGATAATCTTTCGCGAATCGCTGAAGATACTCAGCCTTCTTTGTGGGATCTTTCTGCTGATATGCGGCGCCCAGAAGAGACTGCTCGACATATTGCTGATTTTCCTTCAGAGCGTCTAGCTTTTGCGTGCGCTGCTGTTCCCAGGTATCGGCGGGCGTGCCGGAAGGAGCGGAGGCAGCTTTGTAGCGCTGCACAATGGCGTTGGCCTTCTCTCCATAAGAAAAGATGCGCTCGGTGTCGCCTTTTTCATTGGCGGCGCGCACCATGTTGATGGCGTTGCTGTAATTGTCGGGGTCGATGGCGAACAGCTTGTCGCCATAGATAAACGCTTTGTCGTACTGCTTGGCGTTGATGTAGTAGAGGACGAATTGCTCGTCGGCGACGATAGCAAAGTCGCCGTCAGGATGTCCCGTGGCAAATTGTTCGATCAATTCGAGTTTTTTATCGGGTTCTGTGGCGTTGTTGATGGCCGTGAGCGCGTGATCTTCTTCCGAGCCAGCCGGAATCATAACGTTTTTGCCAAGTTGTGCCTTGCAGGCGGGAGCGAGGAACGCCAGGAAGAGCAACAGGCCCGCAAACCGTCGGGAGCGGTACATACGTACCTCCTGTTCAGATTGTCGGAGTGAGACTTTCTCTTGTTATCTTAGTGCGCGGGAAAGATTCGCGCAAACGATTTCGCGGATTTGGTGCCGTTGTTTCGTGGCCTGAGGCGCAAACGAAAATCCTCAGGCCTGAAGGCCAGAGCTACAAGCTCCGCACCTTGAATTCTCGGCTGAACACCCGGAGAGTGACAAAACCGAGGAATCCGGCCGCAGCAACAGGCCAGCGCCTGGCTCCGGCGTGCTCACGGGCGGGTCGTCGGACGTAATCGTCAGGATGGCATCGCTCTCGCTAGAAGGCTGGAATTGCTCGTAGACGCCAGGAATAAAACGTCAGCACTCCGTTGCTAACGCTAAAAAACGAGATGGAGCCACCGACCGACTGGCAAACGGCTTCGCCGTAACCGGGGTCCGGTTGCTTCGGGTAGACCAGCCGCATACCGAAATTGAGGAAGCCTCCGTCAAAACGCATTGCGAATGTCAACAGATACGAGCCATCGGGCTGCCGGCGCGATCGCCTGGCTGCCCGCCAGAAACCATTCGTTAAGCCCAGCAGTCACCGCGGAGGAGCCGTCACGCAAAACCAACTTGTCCGTCGCCACGCCATCCGCTCTCCCACTGACACCAGCACAAAGCAAAAAAATCAGCCAGCAGAAAACTCTTTAGTTTCTTGCGTCCTCACCCCCTTTTGCGTGGCATGGGCATCAGACGGCGCTCGAAGCCCGACAGTGACCTGCTGGAGAGACGTGTGCGCGGTGCTTTTCAAATGGCTGGGGGTTACCGAGTATGCCATTGCGAAATCACTAAGGGGGCGATTCGCGAATATTCTCGCCGGACCGTTTCCTCCTGGGATTGCTAGATGCTGGCGTATTGGTTCCTGTACTCCCGGGATTTGCTTGCGTCAATTACGATCGGCCGCTCGATGCAAGCCTCGAACCTGGAACTGGCGCCCACCGCCCACACGGCGTTCATAATTTGACGGCTGGTGAGGTTCCGCGAGAACATGAAGGTTTTGGAGTGGAGGGCTGGATGGATCTGGGGCTGGGTGGCCGCGTGGCCATCGTTGCAGCGGCCAGCAAAGGCTTGGGCCGCGCTGTGGCAGAAGAACTGGCGCGCGAAGGTGCGGCGGTGGCGATCTGCGCGCGGACTGCGGCGGATCTGAAGGTAGCGGTCGAGCGCATACGTTCCGCCGGCGCCCGCGAAGTGTTCTGGCAAGCGGTCGACGTCGGAGAGGCCTCAGCGGTAGCGGCCTTTGTGCAAGCTGTGGAGCAGCGCTTTGGCCATGTGGACATCTGCGTTACCAACACGGGCGGGCCGCCGTCTAAATTATTTGAGGCCACTACGCATGCGGACTGGCGAACGTGGACCGATCAATTGCTGATGAGCACGGTCTATCTCGCCGAGCAGGTTTTGCCGCGCATGCAAAAACAGCGATGGGGGCGATTCATCACCATCACGTCGTACTCCGTAAAGCAGCCGGTGGAAGGGCTGTTGCTTTCCAATTCGTTGCGCGCGGCGGTAACCGGCATGGTGCGCACGCTGGCGAATGAATATGCTTGCCACGGGATCACTGTGAATAATGTTTGCCCTGGCTACACGCGTACGGACCGGCTGGATGATCTGGCAGGCATGATGGCCGCGCGGACCGGGTCCACCACGGAACAAGTTTTTGAGGGATGGAAGAAGTTGATTCCCGCAGGCCGGCTGGGCAAACCGGAAGAATTTGCGGCGGTGGTAGCGTTTCTGGCGTCGGAACGCGCAAGCTACGTGAATGGAGTCTCGCTGGCGGTGGATGGCGGGACAACGCGAAGCCTCTTGTAGATCGGCGGAATCTCGGTTGAATCCATCCGCGTTTTCAGGGATGAAGGATCAAGTTGCTGCAGCGCGGATTTGCCAAACAGATTTCTGCAATGCGAAGAGAAAGAGAAGGATGAAAATGCGAATGTCAGATTGGCGTGGTCGGCGCTTAGCGGCGCGCGTGGTACTGGGCAGTTTGCTGATTTTGATCAGCGGCGGAGCATTCCTCCGCGCGGATGAACCCTTTGCCCGGAGTAAGGACTACGACTTGCAGCACTCCAAGGTTGCGCTGAAATTCGATTTGCCGCAGCGAAAAGTGATCGGAGATGTTACGCACTCGATCGATCTCTATCGCAACGGCCTGGATAGGGTGTGGTTTGACTCCGTGGGATTGCAGATCCAAAGCGTGACGGTGAACAAGGCCGCGGCGAAGTTTGAGACTACCGCAGGCAAACTGTACGTCTCTCTGCCAAAAGTGACGAAAGCTGGAGACAAATTCGACATTGACATCAAGTACGAGGGAAAACCGCAAAAGGGCCTGTATTTCGTCCTTCCCGACAAGGACTACCCGAATCGCCCGACCCAGGTGTGGACCCAGGGAGAATCGGAGGACACGCGCTACTACCTGCCGACCTACGACTATCCCAACGACCGCTTGACGACCGAAACGATTTTGACTGTTCCCGCAGAGTGGCTAACGATTTCGAATGGAAAACTGATCGGCGTGACGGACTCCGGTAATGGCATGAAGACCTGGACGTGGCGCGAATCCCACCCGAGCTCAACGTACCTGTTTACGGTAGTGGCGGGCGAATTCACCGAAGTGAAGGATACCTGGCGGAAGATGCCGGTGACCTACTACGCGCCAAAGGATCGCGCAGACCGGCTGGCGGTGAATTACAACCGTACACCGGCAATGATTGAATTATTCAGCACAAAACTGGGCGTGGATTATCCGTGGGAGAAATATTCCCAGGCGATGGTGGACGATTTTGTGGCGGGGGGAATGGAGAACTCCAGCGCAACGACCAATACCGCG
>Ga0210401_10005291_pt1 | contig 13291 bp, 7 predicted proteins | sample IncBWH32MmetaG_FD_150866 | JGI IMG/M metagenome (GOLD analysis project Ga0210401, IMG submission 150866) | Forest soil microbial communities from Barre Woods Harvard Forest LTER site, Petersham, Massachusetts, United States - Inc-BW-H-32-M | ecosystem: Environmental > Terrestrial > Soil >... | reverse complement strand
GTTTGCGCTGCCCGTCGCACTCGAATCGCTTCGGGCCTTCCGCAATATTCAGCCGGACGGGGAAGCGATCACCCTTTCCGCCGCTGATCCGCTCAATTTCGCCGGCATCCTGGTACCCGGTGAACGAGTTCCGGCCACCTCTGCGCGTTTTGTCACGTTCCGCGACGGCGCCGCAGTCCCGACCGAAGACCGGCCCGCCGTCATCCCCATCGCCGCATCCAGGTAACCGAAAAGGAAGGTTGCGCGTCTAACCTTTTTGTAGTAGAAAAACACACATCTGTAGTAGGAGAGTTCTTGGCCAAAACCAGGCTCACACCCCTCGAGTTCCAGATCATGTCCACGCTGTGGGAGCGCGGCAAAGCCTCCATCCGCGAAATTCAGGAGGCGTTCCCCGAAGACGCCCGCCCTGCCTACACCACCGTGCAAACCACCGTCTATCGCCTGGAAGACAAAAACGCGGTCCGCCGCGTCAAAAAAGTCGGCAACTTCCACATCTTCGAACCGCTCGTGTCGCGCGATGCCGCGCAGCGCCGATTGATCGACGATCTGCTCGCCATGTTCGGCGGACGCACGCAGCCGGTGATGGCGCACCTGGTCGAGTCCGGGAAACTCTCACTCGAAGACGTCAGGGAAGCCGAAAAGACTCTGCGGCGCCTCTCGAAAAAAGGAGCTGAATCGAAATGACTCCTGCCCATTGGCTCTCTGCGCTCACAAATCACCTTTGGCAATCAACGGCGCTCGCCGCCGTGGTGTGGCTCGTCGCGCTTGCGCTGCGAAAAAACCAGGCGTGCACGCGCCACTGGCTTTGGCTGGCGGCTTCGGTGAAGTTTCTGATTCCTTTCGGGCTATTTGTCGCGATCGGCGCTTACTGGTCTTCAGAGGTACCCTCGGCAATCGCCGTGCACCGAATACCGGCCGTGGCGGCCGAAATCGCGCAGCCATTTCCAGAAAGTGTTCCGGGCGGTCCGCTCATCGCGCCGACCGTCGCCCACCATGCTTACCTGCCGCTGCTGATTCTCTTGGGCGTCTGGGCCAGCGGGTTCGTCGGTATCACCTTCTATTGGTGTGTCAGGTGGCGGCGAATTCGCGCCGCGATGCGCGCCGCTTCGCCGTTACCGCTCTCAGCAAACGTGCCGGTGCTTAACTCGCCTTCCTCGCTTGAGCCCGGGATTTTTGGCATTTTCCGCCCGGTTCTTCTGCTACCGAAAGGAATTGCCGAGCGGCTCTCGCACCAACAACTCGACGCGGTCATTGCGCACGAAATGTGCCACGTCCGCCGTCGCGACAATCTGGCTGCGGCAATTCACATGGCCGTCGAAGCGATTTTCTGGTTTCACCCGATCGTCTGGTGGATCGGCGCGCGGATGGTGGAGGAGCGGGAGCGCGCCTGTGACGAGGAAGTGTTGCGTCTCGGCCGCCAACGCGAGGCCTACGCCGAGGGAATTCTCAATGTTTGCAAGTATTACGTTGAGTCGCCTGTCGTCTGTGTTTCCGGAATCAGCGGCTCGGATCTGAAAAAACGGATTGTCCGCATCATGACGCAAAGCGGCGCAGCGAATTTGACGCTAACCCGAAAGTTCCTTCTGGCCGCAATCGGCGCGGCCGTCATCGCGGGCCCTGTTTTCTTCGGCGTCGCCAATGCGCCGTTGGCCCGCGCGCGCCAGCAGGATGCGACTCGATTACCATCGTTCGAAGTCGCTTCCGTTAAGGAAGACCATTCGGGCAGGCCCGGCAGAGGCTTCCAGTTGTCGGACGACGATCCCTCGCGTTTTCACACGTTGAACACAACCGCCAGGATGCTCATCGAATTTGCTTACAGCATAAAGGACGAGCAGCTCTCCGGTCTGCCGCCGTGGGCTAACTCGATAGGCTACGCGATCGACGCGAAAATCGACGACGCAACCGCTGCGAGAATGATGAAAATGCCGCGGGCCGAGTGGGGCGAGCGAATGAAGTTGATGATGCGGTCGCTGCTTGCCGACCGATTCAAGCTGAGCCTGGCAACTGAGACAAAGGACATGCCTATCTATACGCTTGTGGTCGCAAAGAGCGGGCCGAAACTGACGCCGACAGAGTGGGTCGAGCCTCCACCGGGCGCTCCGATGCCCAAGGTTTCCGAAGACAAAGCGCCACATCTCATGCGGAGCCGGGGAAGCATCAGCGCGGTAGATATTCCGATGAGGGAGCTGGCCGACGCACTGACCGGCATGCCGGACATCGATGGGCGGCTGGTGGTTGATCAAACCGGAATTCAAGGCAATTACGATTTCGAGTTGCACTTCCAAACACAAGCACCCGCAAAAAATCCAATGGAAAGTGCGCCGGTGGATGATTCGGCGCCATCGATTTTCACCGCGCTCGAAGAGCAGATGGGATTGAGGCTCGAATCGACGAAGGGGCCCGTCGATACGTACACGATCGAGCATATCGAGCAGCCTTCCGAGAATTGATCGCAGGAAGGAATATTCTTATGCAATTTCGACCGGGAAATAAACGCCAAGTCTTCGCCGCGCTGCTATCGCTTGCGATCGGAATCGCGGCACTTGCCGCAGCTTGCGCGTTCGAGCTCACCCAAACGCCGCTTCTCCGTGCGCAAACAGCAACCCAGCAAGCGCGTCCGACCGGCGCCTTGCCGGCGCAAGACCCGGCGGCAATCGATTCTCTGATTGCAACCGACGACACAAATCTGCCGTCGTTCGAGGTCGCGTCGGTCAAGAAGCGCTCGCCAGAAAACGACGACCGCAAAGGCAAGGACATCCCCGTCATGACAGGTGGGCCGGACGTGAGCCAGTTCCGCGCCACGAACGTAACGGCGAAAATGCTCATCGCCACCGCTTACGGCGTAAGAGAATTCCAGGTCTCCGGCGGTCCCGGCTGGATCAATTCCAGTCGTTTCGATATCAACGCGAAGGTAGAAGACTCGCTCTCCGCGCAATTGCAGAAACTCCCGCGTCAGCAGCAACAGGCGCAGCAGGCGCTCATGATTCGGTCGCTTCTGCTTGATCGCTTCAAGCTCGAAGTCGCTCGGTCCAAAAAAGAGGGCGCCGTGCTTGCGCTTGTTGTCGCGAGAGGTGGGCCGAAGCTGAAAGAGGTACCCGCGGCTGATCCACAGGCAGCGCCCGGCTCGCCCCCCGTGGCGCCCGGACCGGGACAGTCGTCTACGCCGGCTCGGGGACAAGCCTTCATTCCGGGACAGTCCTTCATTATGATGGGCCGCGGCCTTGTCACGCTCGCGTCGAACGGCGTCCCGATCGCCAACCTGGTCAATCAGCTGTCGTCACAGCTCGGCCAACAAGTCATCGACCAGACCGGACTCAAGGGCACATATCAATATACCCTGCGGTTCGCGCCGCAGGCGGGCCTCGGAGCAGAAATGTCGCCTCCTCCCGGGGACGATACAAGGCCTGCCGACTCGGCCGCCGCAACCATTTTCACCGCGCTCCAGGAGCAACTCGGCCTCAAGCTCGAGTCCACAAAAGGCCAATTGGAAACGATCACGATCGACCACATCGAGGAGCCGTCGGAAAATTGATTTTGGAAAGGATTCGTCAATGAGTTTCCTACCGAACAGAAGCCGTCGGAACCCGGGGAAACGGTTAGCGCGCGCAATCTCAGCGGGCGGCGCGGTGATGTTGATCTCCATCGCGATTCTCCATGTTCGCCTGCTCGACGCTCAGCAGGCGGCTGCGCCCCAAGCCGTCAATGGGCCTCCACCGACGTTCGATGTCGTCTCCATCAAGCGCGATACCAGCAATACCAATTTCATCGGCATCGGCGGACAGAGTGTCGACCGATGGACCGGCATGAATGTGTCAGCGAAGATTTTGATCGAGGTCGCTTATAACGTGAAGGATTTCCAGATTTCCGGGGGGCCGAGCTGGATCGACTCAGAGAAATTCGACGTTGAGGCGAAGGTCGACGATTCGGTCGTGGAACAATTGCAGAAGCTTCCTCGTATGGAACAAGAACAGCAGAAAGCTCTGATGCTGCGGCCGATGCTCGCGGATCGATTCAAACTCGAGGTGAGCCACGCGTCGAAGGATCTGCCGGTTTACGCGCTGGTTGTGGCAAAGGGAGGGCCGAAACTCCAGGAAGTTCCGCCACCGGATCCGCAAAGCGGCCCCGCGCCCGCTCCGGCGACATCGCCGGGCGGTGGTCCTTCGTCGATTCCTCCCGGCGGGATGCGCATGTCGATGAATCCAGGTGGACAGGCCAGTCTGACGGTACATGCGGCTCGAATTACCAATCTTGCCAATATGCTGAGCCGGCAGCTTGGCCGCATTGTGCTCGACCAAACCGGCCTTAAGGGTACTTACGATTACACGCTGCAATTCACTTCGGAAGCCGGTTTGGGCGGCGGACCGTTGCCTCCCGGTGGAGGAGATCCCAATTCCAACGCCGACACGGGCGGCACTTCTATCTATACCGCGCTCCAGGAGCAGCTCGGCCTGCGCCTTGAAACAACAAAGGCACCGGTCGACACAATCACAATCGATCACATCGAGGAGCCGTCGGAGAACTAAACCGTAACTAGCGCCAAGCAACCTCAGGGCCCTGTGCAGCAACCAACGCAACAACCCGAGAGGGGTAACTCTTGTAATAAATCGGTGTCCAAGGGCGTATACGCAGGCGTCGAGCCAAAGCACCTTTAGAGTTCAAAGAACGATCGAAGCCAAGCCGGCTGGAAGGCAGTTTATGAGTCGCCGTCTTTGGGGTCACGCCCAAGAACAAGAGAGTTCTCTTCTTCACTGCGCTCTTTGCGCAGCGTTAGTCGCTATTGTCGTATGCGCTATCTATTCGGCGCCGCTCGCGGCACAATCCTCGGCGCCAGCAACGGTTCCTGATTGGCAGGCCGCGGCCGGCGGCCACGGGGAATTCGACGTTGCCTCGGTAAAGCAAAATACGTCCGACGCCAATCCGCAAACCGTACACTCCAACATTCCTCTAGGCCCGCAAGAGGCGTTCACGCCGACAGGCGGCCTTTTTTCAGCTACAAATATTCCGCTGCTTCAGTACATTTTCTTCGCTTACAAGCTCACACCCGGTCAAGTGCAGTCGGTAATGGCGCAGGTGCCGAAATGGGTGAACACGAATCGCTACGACATCGAGGCGAAATCGTCCGGCAATCCTACGAAAGATCAGTTCCGATTGATGTTGCAATCGCTGCTCGGAGATCGCTTCAAGCTCACCGTTCACTTCGACACAAAGCAGGGCCCCATTTTCAACTTGGTGCTCGACAAGCCCGGCAAGCTCGGTCCGCAATTGCAGCTGCATCCTGCCGATGCTTCCTGCACGACCGCAGCATCGGCCGACCGGGACCCGCGAGCAACGGTCGCTGGCGGATTTCCCGAACAGTGCGGCACGGTCGTGCCGCTTCCATCGACGACGCAGGGCCGGCTTCGCGGTGGTGCGAGAGACGTTCCTCTTTCGATGATCGCAACGTTCCTGAACATTCCGCAGATCACCGGAATCGACCGGCCGGTCGTCGATAAAACGGGCATCTCCGGGAACGTCGATTTTGTGATCGAGTTTTCTCCGGAACTCCCTGCCGGCGTTCCTTTTCAAACCGACCCAAACGGACCGACATTTCTCGAAGCCATCAAAGAACAACTCGGACTGAAGCTTGAACCCGCAACCGGCGCGATCGATTCGATCACGATCGACCACATCGAACAGCCCTCGGAGAACTGATGAAGAAGCGCGCCAGAGATTTTTGGAGAAGTTGCCGCGCGATTGCGTGTTTGCTTCTGATCGCGCTGTGGATGATCGATCCCGCCGCGTTTGCTGCGCTCGATTACGGCGGCCAAGTCACGTTCAACGGCCTTCCTGTGCCCGGCGCGACGGTCACCGCGATTCAAGCAGACAAGCAAGTCGTAGCCATCACGGACCAGCAAGGCAAATATTTGTTTCCCGATCTCGCCGACGGCGCCTGGAAGCTCGAAATCGAAATGTCGGGCTTTGCCGCGCAAACGCAAGATATTACCGTTGCTCCGGATGCAGCAGGTCCGACCGTGGAACTGACGCTCCTGTCGCTCACCGAAATCACGCATGGCGCGGCACCGGTGGTGGCGCAAACCGGTTCGGACACAGGCTCATCGCCCCCAGCCAATGGAAATGCCGCGCAGCCCTCCGCATCGAACAGTTCCGCAACCGCCGCGACGCCCGCCGCCCCAACGCCAAACCAGCCTTCGCGGCCCGCGGCAAACTCGGCAAACAACAATCAGCAGGCACCGCCGCAGCCGCCAGCCAACGAAGCGACCACGGGAAGCAATTCGGAAGCGTCCAGTGATTTGCAACAGAGCGCCGCAACCGGCCTCGTCGTGAATGGCAGCGTGAACAATGGTGCTGCGTCAGCGTTCGCGCAAATGGCCGCTTTCGGCAACAATCGCCGCGGGCCGGGCTCGCTTTACAACGGGAATCTTGGGCTGACATTCGACACCTCTGCATGGGACGCGCGTTCCTACACGCAGGGCAGCAGCCTGTTTCCAAAGCCTTCGTACAACAACTTCACCTTCCTCGGCTCGTTCGGAGGGCCGATTGGCATTCCGCACCACCTGGTGAACCAATCGAATTTCTTCGTTGGGTATCAGCACGCGGCGAACGATACGGCGACCACTCAGCAAGGCCTGGTGCCAACGGTCCTTGAGCGAACCGGTGACCTTTCACAGACCAGAAACGCCTTGGGTCCGGTCGAAGTCTACAATCCGTCGACAAACCAGCCGTATGCCAACAGCGTCGTGCCCGTCAGCGCGCAGGCCGCAGCTCTTTTGGCCGAGTATCCGATGCCCAACGCCACAGGAAGCGGCTACAACTACGAAGGCTCGACTCTCGCATCAACGACCACCGACAGCATGCAGTCGCGTGTCTCGAAGCTCGTAAAAAATCGAAACCAGATCCTCGGCAACTATGCCTTTCAGCGCCAGGCCGGGCATTCGACGAATCTTTTCGGCTTCACCGACGCTTCAAAATCACTCGGCATGGACGGCTCGGTCAGCTGGCAGCGTTCTTATCGCCCCGGCGGCATCGGTTATTTTTCCACGCTCTTTCGCTACGAATATGCGCGGCAGTCCACAAGCGAAAATCCGTTTTTCGCCAATCGCACAAACGTTTCGGGCGCCGCTGGAATTCAGGGAAACGATCAAACGCCTCCGAACTGGGGTCCGCCGAATCTCAGCTTCGTTTCGATCTCCAGCCTCGGCGAAGCCGAGTACGCGCGAAACGTGAACGACTCGCAGAACGTGCACTACGAGAGCTTGTTCTATCACGGCAAACACACGCTGCAGTTTGGCGGCGACGTTGTGCGCCTGCGATTCAACACGTTTTCACAGCAGGACGCGCGCGGTGCGTTCTCTTTCACCGGCGCAGCCACGCAGCAAACCGACAGCAGCGGCCACGGCGTCGCCGGTACCGGCTCAGACCTTGCAGACTTTCTCGTCGGCACTCCGGATACGGCGGAAATCGCTTTCGGCAACGCCGACAAATATTTGCGCGGCTGGCGCTACGATGCCTACTTTCAGGACGATTTCCGCTTGCGCGCAGGCCTCACGGTCAATGCCGGGCTGCGCTGGGAGTACGCGGCGCCACTCACCGAAATCAAGAATCGCCTTGTGAATCTCGACGTCGCCCCGGGCTTCGGGACGGCCGCACCGGTGCTCGCCAGCGATCCTTCAGGCTCGATCACCGGCGACAAATATCCGAATTCTCTTCTGCACTCCGATCATCTGGGCATCGAACCTCGCCTCGCCATTGCATGGCGTCCGCGATCAAATTCGCCGCTCGTGGTTCGCGCCGGTTATGGAGTCTACGACAACACCTCCGTCTACCAGGTAATCGCGATGCAGATGGCGCAGCAACCTCCGCTTTCAAAAGCATTCGACTTGACCAACAGCGCGGCGAACCCGCTTACGCTTGCCACTGCATTCAATTCGCCTTCGGGTGTTCCTACCTTCGGCGTTGATCCGAACTTTCGCGTTGGCTATGCGCAAAGCTGGTATTCATCGGTTCAACAGGATCTTCCCGGCTCCTTGGTGATGACGGCCACCTATTCCGGCTCGAAGGGAACGCGCCTGATGCAGGAATTTCTGCCGAACACGGTTCCGTATCAGGCGCCGATCGCCTGCCCATCATGCCCAACGGGTTTCGTCTATCTCACTTCCAATGGCAACTCGACCCGCGAAGCCGGACAAATCCAGCTTCGGCGCCGTTTGCGCGACGGCTTCACGGCGACGCTGCTCTACACCTACGCGAAAGCGATTGATGACGCGAGTGCGTTCAGCGCGGCAGCGATTCAGGGACAAGGCGCCCCGAGCGTGTCAACGGTCGTCGGCAGCTCCGGCAGTGGTGCCGTGTCGATCGCGCAGAATTGGCAAAATCTTCGCGGGGAGCGTTCTCTTTCGCCATTCGATCAGCGCAACGCAATGACGTTTTCGACGCAATACACAACCGGCGAAGGCCTTCGCGCCGGAGCCCTGATGAGCGGGTGGCGTGGCACGGCGTTCAAGGACTGGACGATAACAAGTTCGCTCACCTATGGAAGCGGGCTGCCGCTCACTCCGATCTACGAAACCAATGTGGCGGGTACCGGTTTGCTGCAGGTTTACCGGCCTGATTCGACCGGCGCTCCGGTGAAAGCGGCATCGGGCGGAAAATTCCTGAACTCGGCTGCGTTCACGGCGCCAGCTGCCGGCCAGTGGGGCGACGTCGGCCGCGATTCGGTGATTGGACCGGCGCAGTTCAGTCTCAATGCGTCGTTCAGCCGTGTATTCCGCCTTGGGAACCGCGTCAACGCGCAGTGGGAAACAAGCGCAACCAACGTCCTGAACACGGTGAGATTTTCAACTTGGAATATGGATACGATCAGCCCGCTGTTCGGCGTGCCTGCTTCGCCAAACGCGATGCGCAAGCTGCAGTCTACTTTTCGGGTGAGGTTCTAAGCCATGCGCCGGATCATTTCTGTTTGTGCCTTCGCGCTCGCTGTTTTTGCCACGGCCGCACAGCAACCGCAGAGTCCGCCTCCGCCCGCGCCGCCGCAAACGCAATCGTCGATTCGCGTTCAAACCGAAGTCGTGATCGAAGAAGTCAGCGTGAAGGACAAGAGCGGACAGCCCGTCAAGGGGCTCACCGCGAGCGACTTTGTTCTGACCGAGGACGGCGTCCCGCAAACGATCAGCTTCGTCGAATACCAGGAAATTCCGGCGCTCAGCAATACGCCGCAGCCCCCGCCGGGTCCCGCGCCCACGGTGACCACCGCTCCCCGCGCCACGCAGATGCAGATCGCCCCGGAAGCGCCTGGCGATACGAAGTATCACGACCATCGCCTGGTTGCTCTCTACTTTGACCGCTCGACGATGCAGCCGCCCGATCAATTGCGCGCGTTCGACGCCGCGATGAAGTTCGTCGACACGCAGATGGATCCGTCGGTAATGATGGCCGTGATCACATACGAAGGCAGCGCGGTGCGCGTCCGGCAGGATTTTACCGGCGACCGCGCGCTGGTCGTCACTGCGCTCAACAAGCTCGTTGTGGGCCTCACAGAGGGTCTCGACGAATCAGACAGCGACGACAGCTCTGCAGACACGGGCGCCGCGTTCGGCCAGGACGACGCCGAATTCAATCTCTTTAACACGGACCGTCAGCTCGCCGCGCTCCAGACAGCCGTAAAAATGCTCGGAGTGATCAACGAACAGAAAGTCCTGCTCTACTTTGCGAGCGGCCTGCGCCTGAACGGAATCGACAATCAAGCACAACTGGTCGCCACAACCAATGCCGCGCTTCGCTCCAACGTGAAATTCTATCCGGTTGATGCGCGCGGCCTGGTCGCGCTTCCTCCGAATGGTGACGCAACCCAAGGATCGAACGGCGGAACCGGCATGTTTTCAGGCTCCGGTGCACAAGCCGTGATGAACAGGTTCCAGCAGTCGCAGGACACTCTCTACGCCATCGCCAAAGATACAGGCGGAAAGCCTTTCTTCGATTCGAACGACCTCACGCTCGGCATCAAACAAGCCGCCAACTCCATCGACAGCTACTACGAAATCGGCTACTACCCCACCAAGACCGTAAAAGACGGCCGCTTCCGTAAAGTGAAAATCTCGCTCAAAGAAGGCGTCGCCGGGGATCTTTCCTATCGCCAGGGATACTATGCGGACAAGGAATTCGGCAAATTCAGCACAACCGACAAGGAGCGGCAGCTCGAAGATGCGCTCATGCTTGATAATCCCGTCACGGAGATCAATCTGGCGATGGAAGTGAACTACTTCCAGCTCAACAGCGCCGAATATTTTGTTCCGGTTGACGTCAAAATTCCCGGCCGCGAACTCGCGCTCGCGCGCAAGGGCGGCGCGCAGGAAACCCTCATCGATTTTATCGGCGAAGTCAAAGACGACTTCGGCAACACGATCCAGAACCTGCGGGACAAGCTGGATATCAAACTAAGCGACAGCACCGCCGCGCAGCTGGCCACGCATCCGATCGAATATCACACGGGCTTTACTCTGTTGCCCGGCAAGTACTCGATCAAGTATCTCGCACGCGATTCCGAGACCGGCCGGATCGGCACCTATCAACTGGCTTTTGCGATTCCGAATCTCAATAAAGAGGATAAGCGGGTCCCCATAAGCTCGGTTGTCCTCAGCGGCCAGCGAGAAGCCGTCGGCAATTCGATTTACAACGTGAAGCAAAAGCTCGATACGACCTCGGTCGATCCGCTGGTTTTCGAAGGTCAAAAGCTCGTACCGAGCGTCACTCGCGTTTTCAGCAAGAGCCGGGACCTCTACGTTTTTCTGCAAGCCTACGAGCACGCCACCACTCCCCCGACACCTCCGCAGGCGATGGTTGCGTATGTAAGCCTGTACCAGGCGCAAACCAAGGTATTCGAGAGCGCCCCGCAAGCCGTCGCCCCCGGCGCAGACACAAAATCGAAAGCAGTGCCGCTTCGTTTCACACTCTCGCTCGAGAAAATTCAGCCCGGAAATTACGACTGCCAGGTCACCGTTCTCGATCCGACCGGCCAAAAAGCTGCGTTCTGGCAGACTCCTATCGTCGTCGTTCAATAGGAAAGCGGCCGGCCGCCCCGCGCTCCCTTTCGGCGAACGTTCATTTTCCATTCATGGAATGGAAACATTCATCGTGCAAAAGTGTCCCATGAAAAAACATGGTGGGTTGTTTTTGCTCCTCGCGTTATTGGTGTTTTCGCCCTCGCTCTTTGCACAGGTTGAAACGTCCGAAGTGCTGGGCACGGTCCACGATCCTTCAAACGCCGCCGTTGCGGGTGCAACGGTAACCCTTACCAACAAGGGCACCGGCATCTCCTCCCAGGCGACCACGGACGAAAACGGCAACTACGATTTTCTGAGCGTCAAAGTCGGTGACTACGGCGTTGCGGTCGAAATGACGGGCTTTTCGAAGTTCACAACCGATGTCCGTGTTGACGTAGACGTCCGGCAACGCGTCGATGCCGCTTTACGAGTCGGCGTAGTGACCCAATCAGTTGAAGTCACCGGTGCAGCCGCGACTCTAGACACTGACTCGAGCGAACACGCGCAAGTTGTCGCCACGCAAGCCGCCATGGAGCTTCCGCTCAACGGCCGCAACTATGCTGATCTCGCGCTTCTATCGACGGGCACTGTGAAGTCGCCCATCGCCGTTTCCTTCGGGCCTACCGGTACGCCGCGCGAAGGCTCTTTCAACGTCAACGGCATGCGCAGCACATACAACAATTTCATTCTCGACGGCCTGGACAACAACGCTTACGGCACAAGCAATCAAGGCTATTCGTCTCAGACCGTTCAGCTCAATCCTGACGCCGTCTCGGAATTCAAGGTCATCACAAGCAATTACAGCGCGGAGTACGGGCGTGTCGGCGGCGCCGTCGTCAACGCCGTCATGAAGGGTGGCACGAATTCCTATCACGGCACGGCATACGAATTCGTGCGCAACACGGATCTGAACACCTATGGCTATCAGTTCAGCGCACCGCTGAAACCGACCCTGCAACGAAATCAGTTTGGATTCACGATCGGCGGACCGTTCATCAAGAACCGGCTCTTCTTCTTTGCCGATTACGAAGGCTACCGCCAGCTGCAGAAGTACAACAATTTCGATTCGATCCCCAACATGAACGACCGCGGCGGAATCCTTCCCGTTCCTGTGTACGACAATTTGAATCACACTCTTTATCCCGCGAACACACAAATCCCGATCGCCTCCTTGAACCAATTCGCCTCGACCGTACTCGGCCAGCTCCCCACCGTCGCTGCCGGCGCGACCCGCTCCAATGATCTGTTCGAGTCGCTTCTGATTAAGGACTACGCCGACAAGTACGACGTGAAGATCGACGGCCAGATCAACGCGAATATGAACGCCTTCGTCCGCTTCAGCCAGCGCAAGGATCTTGATTACTACGCACCCGATATTCCGGGACCTTCCGGCGGCAACGGCAATGGCCACATCCACACGCTCGATCAGAACGCTTCGATCGGCTACACCTGGACCGTCACCCCGACTTCGCTCTTTGAGGCCCGCTTCGGCGTTTCTCGAATCGACGCAGGGAAGCAGCCGCCGCTGTTGGGCGGCGCGAGCATGCTCAGTTTGTACGGAATCCCAGGCCTGCCGACGACTCCGAACCTGACGGGCGGCCTCAACTCGCAGAACATCAGCGGCTTCTCGCAGCTCGGTCGGCAGACCAGCAACCCGCAGTTCCAGAATCCGCTCTCGTTCAACCCGAAATTCAATTATTCGATCGTTCGCGGCAACCATTCGCTCAAGATGGGCTATGAGGCGCTGATTGTCCGCACGGAAATTTTGGACATCAATCCGCTCTACGGCGAGGATCAGTTCACGGGTAATTTCAGCAAACCAACTTGTGCAGAACTCGGCGTGGCCGCCGGCTGCACGGTCGCGAGCGATTCGGCCAGCTACAATCTCGCCGATTTCATCTTCGGCACTCCCAGCATCATCAACCTCGGAAACGACCTGGTCGTCAACCTGCGCCAACACGTTCACTCTCTCTACTTCCAGGACGACTACCGGCTGACGCCAAAGCTCACGCTCAACCTCGGCCTTCGCTGGGATTTCGCGACGCCGCTCTACGAACGCGACAATAACTACACGAATTTCGACCCCGTCACGGTCTCGATGGTGAAAGCGACCAGCGGAAGCCTTTTTGACCGCAGCCTGGTCCATCCGGATTACAAAGATTGGGGACCGCGCCTCGGAGCTGCGTATAGCATCGACACGAAAACAGTTGCGCGCGCCGGCTACGGCATCAGCTACACGTTCTTCAATCGCGTCG
>Ga0210401_10005285_pt1 | contig 13297 bp, 9 predicted proteins | sample IncBWH32MmetaG_FD_150866 | JGI IMG/M metagenome (GOLD analysis project Ga0210401, IMG submission 150866) | Forest soil microbial communities from Barre Woods Harvard Forest LTER site, Petersham, Massachusetts, United States - Inc-BW-H-32-M | ecosystem: Environmental > Terrestrial > Soil >... | reverse complement strand
CTGCCTGTTTCACGAACGGTACAGCACCAATACCTTCCCAACCTGGTCGTTGAGCCAGCCATTCAGGTTTCTCGCCCATAATGGCGAGATCAATACCATTCGAGGGAACCGCAACTGGATGCGTGCTCGCGAATCCGAGTTGATGGCCGATTTCTGGCAGCAGGATATCGATCTGTTAAAGCCGATTATCCAACCCGGCGGCTCGGATTCTGCCAGTCTAGATAACGCGCTTGAAGTATTGACCATGTCGGGCCGGGATCTTCTCCATGCGATGACGATGCTCGTTCCGCCCGCCTGGCGAGCAGATGAGCTCATGTCGCCCGAGGTTAAAGCCTTTTACGAATATCAAGCCTGCTTTAACGAACCCTGGGACGGCCCAGCCGGTCTCGTCTTCAGTGATGGTTTGGTGGCGGCAGCTTGCCTGGACCGCAACGGGCTTCGGCCAGCTCGTTATAAACTAACCGAGGACGGCATCTTTGTTCTCGCTTCTGAAGTCGGTTGTGTCGAGCTCGACGAATCCGAGGTCATCGAAAAAGGCAGATTGGCTCCGGGGACCATGGTCGCAGTCGATACTCAGGCCGGAGTGCTGCTGCGCGATACCGAAATCAAAGAACGGTTAGCGAAGCGCAAACCCTACATCGAATGGGTCAAGACCAACCTCCTCCGGTTGCAGGAGGTTGTGGGACGCACCATCCCCGAACCGGCAAGTGACCTGGATCTTCTAGGATTAAGCCAGCGCCAAGTCGCTTTCGGCTACAGCAGCGAAGAGCTAGACATGGTCCTTAAGCCGATGGTTAAGGACGGTCAGGAAGCACTAGGGTCAATGGGCGATGATACCCCTCTCGCGGTACTCTCGTTGCAGCCGCGGTTGCTCTACACCTATTTCAGCCAATTGTTTGCCCAGGTTACCAACCCTCCGATCGATCCAATCAGGGAGCGATTGGTAATGTCGCTGGCCACCCCAATGGGCTGGCGGCGCAATCTGTTCAGCGAGACAGCGGAGCACGCCAAGCTCGTATTCTCCGAGTCGCCCCTTTTGTTCCCGCATGAGCTCGAGGCTTTAAAGCATATCTCCGATCCCGAACATAAAGCGGTGACCATTCAGGTTTGTTGGTCAGAGAGCGAAGGACCCGCAGGTCTCGAGGCAGCGGTGAACCGAATTTCCGTCGAAGCCGAGCACGCTGTCGACGCAGGATACCGGCTGGTGATTCTCTCCGATCAATGTGTCGAGCATGATAAAGTCGCGGTTCCGATGCTTCTCGCGGTCGGTGCGGTGCATCATCACTTGATCCGGGTTGGCAAAAGAATGAAATGCAGTCTGATCGCCGAGACCGGAGAAGCCCGGGACGTTCATCAGATTGCTTGTTTGATTAGTTACGGCGCTAGCGCCGCCTGCCCCTACCTCGCGTTTGAAACCATCCGCGAGTTATTGTTCCGAGGAGAGCTCGGCGAAGACGCCACCTTTGAGAAAGCGGCCAGAAAATATCGGTCGGCCATCGAAAAAGGGCTCCTGAAAATCATGTCGAAGATGGGTATCTCGGTTATCGGAAGCTACCGGGGAGCCCAGATCTTCGAGGCGATCGGTCTCAGCTCTGACCTGATCGATAAATGTTTCGCCGGGACGCCGTCGAAGGTGGACGGCATCGGTTTGCCGGAGATCGCGATTGAGACTCTGACCCGGCACCAAAAAGCGTTTGCCAAGGCGCTACCCGAAGAGGGATCTGCCAGCGTGTCGCTGGATGATCCGGGATTTTATCGTTTCCGACGTCAGGGCGAAGCGCACGCCATCACGCCTCCGGTCATTAAGAGTTTTCATGCCTTCGTAAAATCGAATAAGCCGGAGGATTACAAAACCTACGCGGACGCCATCAGAGCAGCCCGCCCAAATGCACTTCGCGACTTGTTGGAACTGGCACCAAGCGGGCGCAAGGCGATTCCGCTCGATGAAGTCGAACCGATCGAGGAAATCCGCCGGCGGTTCACGACGGCCGGCATGTCTCTGGGAGCACTGAGCCCGGAAGCACACGAATGTCTGGCCATCGCCATGAACCGAATCGGCGGTAAGTCCAATTCCGGTGAAGGCGGTGAGGACCCGGAGCGAGTACATCGGCGACCGAACGGCGATTGGCCAAATAGCGCAATCAAGCAGGTCGCGGCCGGACGGTTCGGCGTAACCGCTACCTACCTCGCAGCCGCCAAAGAAATTGAGATCAAGATGGCGCAAGGCGCGAAGCCGGGCGAAGGCGGTCAGCTACCGGGACACAAAGTCAGCGAGTTAATTGCGAGGCTGCGAAAGAGCACGCCGGGCGTCGCTTTGATTTCGCCGCCACCGCACCATGACATCTACTCGATTGAGGATCTGGCTCAGCTGATTTACGACCTAAAACAGGTCAATCCGCGGGCCAAGGTTTGCGTTAAGCTGGTGGCAGAGGCCGGCGTTGGCACTGTCGCTGCCGGGGTAGCCAAGGCGCACGCAGATATTATCCTAATCAGCGGACACGAAGGCGGTACTGGTGCTTCTCCGTTGAGCTCAATCAAACATGCAGGCAGCGCTTGGGAGCTAGGTGTTTCCGAAGCGCATCAGGTTTTGATGCTAAACGGCTTGCGTAATCGAATCGTTCTTCGAGCCGACGGAGGTCTGCGGACAGGCGAAGACATCGTTTTCGCCGCGCTGTTGGGAGCCGAGGAATTCAACTTTGGCACTACGGCGTTGATTGCTTCCGGGTGCGTCTACGTCCGGCAATGTCATTTAAACACATGCCCGGTCGGTGTGGCCACCCAAGACGAACGGTTGCGAGCGAAGTTCAAGGGTAAGCCGGAGTACGTGGTCAACTTTTTCAACGCCGTCGCGCAGGACGTGCGCGAGATCATGGCGCAGCTCGGTTTGGCGACCTTCAACGAATTAGTCGGCCGAGTAGAATTCTTGCGGCAACGCGAGGTCAAGGATCATCCCAAAGCCAACAAACTGAACCTGACCCGTCTGCTGGCGAATGTGGCCAAAGACGATGATACCATCGTTCGGCACAATACGTGGGACCGAAATGATCCGCCTTGGGGCCGGCGGTTAGACGACGTCATCCTGCAGGATGCCCGCGAAGCCGTTAACGATCAGGTCCCAGTTTCGCTGAGTTACCGCATTAAGAATACTAACCGCACCGTTGGCGGTAAGGTCTCCGGTGAAATCGCTTACCTCTGGGGTGAGCAAGGTCTGCCCGACGGAACGATCGAACTCAAGCTGTCCGGTAGCGCCGGCCAAAGCTTCGGAGCTTTTCTGACCCGCGGCGTTAAGCTTGTCCTGACCGGCGAAGCGAATGACTACGTAGGGAAGGGCATGGGCGGCGGCGAGATCATTATTAAACCGTTCGCAGAACGAAAATATGTGGCCCAGGAGAACTCGATCATTGGTAATACCTGTCTATACGGGGCGACCGGCGGAGAGTTTTTCGCGGCTGGCCGCGCAGGAGAACGGTTTGCGGTTCGGAATTCCGGTGTCTCAGCGGTGATCGAAGGCGTGGGAGATCACGGTTGCGAGTATATGACCCGCGGCACGGTCGTGATCCTCGGACCAACTGGAAAAAATTTCGGGGCCGGTATGACCGGAGGCGTTGCTTATGTGCTGGATCAAGACTCGGCCTTGAAGCGGAACCTGAACCCGGAATTGGTTTTGATGGAGCCGCTAACCGAGGAAGCAGACGCGATCCTGGTAAAGGAGCTCATCTATAAGCATCTTGAGCGGACCGAAAGTGAGTTAGCGAAAGAGATCCTCGCTGACTGGGCAGCGTTTCAACAGAAGTTCTGGAAGGTTCGGCCAATTCACGTACCGTCACCTCAACCTGTTGCGCCGCCCCCCGCCCCGGTAGTCGAAAATGTAACCGGCGTCGACAAATAGCTTATGGAGATCGTCCCCCAGCTCGCGCTGTTTCTCGAAAATCGTCCAGGAACGTTAGCTGCGGTCTGCGACGCCTTGTCTGCCGCAAAGATTAATATTTTCGCTCTGACCATTTCCGACACGGTCGATCATTCGGTCGTGCGGATGGTCGTGAGCGATACCCGGAAGGCGCTCACCATCTTTGAAGAACACGGCACCTTGGTCGTCGAAAACGAGGTGCTCATGATCGAGCATGACAACCATCCGGGGTCATTGTCTGAGATTTGCAAGAAGCTCTCGTCGAAGAAGATCAACATCGAGTACGCGTATTTGAGCGGTTCACCCAGGGTAAAGCGCGGGCTTCTAATTCTGCGCGCGGACAACGTCAAGAAGGCGTTTGAGGTGCTGAGTAAGTAGCAGAACGAAACGGCAAACAGGCCGAGCAACGGATAGGACCTATGCGACCTATAGGACTTATGGGTCGACATTCTTATGGGTCCTAGAGGTCCCATTAGGCCTATCCGCGGCATGTCTGTACGTTTGTTCGGCGAATAGATGCAATTCGCGTCCAACACGCTAATTTTCTAGCGCACATGACACACACGCCCTCTCCATCGCTGCGTTCCCAGAATTGGTTCAGCGGTTTTAGCCGCGATGCGGTTATTCACCGAAGCTGGATACGCGGCCTAACCGAAGACGCGTTCGACGGCCGGCCAATCATTGGGATCTGTAACACTTTTTCCGAACTCACTCCCTGTAATGCGCATTTCAGGGAACTCGCCCAGAAGGTGAAGGACGGCGTGTGGCAGGCCGGCGGGGTACCATTCGAATTTCCCGTGATGTCCTTGGGAGAAACCAATCTTCGACCCACCGCCATGTTGTTTCGCAACCTCGCGAGTATGGATGTTGAAGAGTCAATTCGTGGTAACCCTATCGACGGCGTTGTCTTGATGACCGGCTGTGACAAGACAACCCCAGCCCTGTTGATGGGCGCTGCCAGTTGTGATGTGCCAGCAATCGTGCTCTCCGGCGGCCCAATGTTGAACGGACACTTCCGCGGCCAAATCGTCGGATCAGGTACCGCGGTTTGGCAGTTTACCGAGGCGATCGCCGCCGGCAAAATGTCAACCAGGGACTTGGCTGAGGCCGAGACCTGCATGGCCCGGAGTGCTGGCCATTGCATGACGATGGGCACCGCATCAACGATGGCATCGATGGTGGAAGCCCTTGGCGTCGCCTTACCGACTAACGCCGCCATTCCTGCAGTCGACTCTCGCCGAGACGTGCTCGCCCAGATAGCAGGACGCCGAATCGTCGACATGGTCAGAGAAGATATGAGGCTCTCCAAGATTCTTACCCGAGAGGCCTTCGAAAACGCTATCCGAGTCAATGGCGCGGTCGGCGGCTCTACCAATGCGGTCATCCATTTGTTAGCCATCGCCGGAAGAATCGGGATCGATGTGAGCCTCGACGACTGGGACCGCCTTGGCCGCGACGTACCCACTATCGTCGATCTTCAGCCGTCCGGCCGGTTCTTGATGGAGGAATTCTACTACGCCGGCGGGTTACCGGTGGTCATGAAGCGATTAGCCGAAGCGGGTCTTTTGCATCGCGACTTACTCACTGTGAGCGGCTCGACGGTTGGGGAGAATGTCCAACACGCTCAATGTTATAACGACGAAGTGATCCGGCCGCTCTCAAAACCGTTGGTGAGCTCCGGTGGCATCGCTGTGTTGCGAGGCAATTTGGCCCCAGATGGTGCAGTCCTGAAGCCCTCAGCAGCTAGCCCACATCTGCTCCAACACACCGGGAAAGCAGTCGTTTTCGAAAACATCGAGCATTATCATGAGCGCATTAACGATCCCGCGCTCGATGTCGATGAAAACTCGGTCTTGGTTCTGAAGAATTGCGGGCCGCGTGGTTATCCGGGGATGGCGGAAGTCGGCAATATGGGCTTGCCTCCGAAGCTCTTGAAAGCAGGCATCACCGACATGGTCCGCATCTCCGACGCTCGGATGAGTGGTACTGCCTATGGCACGGTAGTTCTGCACTGCTGCCCGGAGGCAGCGGTGGGAGGGCCATTAGCGCTGGTGCAAGATGGCGATATCATCGAGCTGGACGTGGAGAACCGTAAACTACACTTGGCGGTCGATGACGCCGAACTGGAGAAACGCCGTAAGTCCTGGCAACCAGCAAAAGCGCCAACAGGCGGTTACGGACGCCTGTATCACGATCACGTGATGCAGGCCAATCTCGGTGCCGATTTAGATTTCTTGCAAGGCTGCCGCGGCAACGCCGTTGGCCGGCCATCGCATTAAATCCCGAAGGGATGAAAGGACTCAGCCCCGGGGTTTTAACCCCGGGTAAACGACACCTCAAGGACCCGCCCTGAAAGGGGCGGCAGATTGGAATATTGGTTGCGGCCTCTTTTCTCATTTAGTTGAAAAACGGCTCTACCGCCCCTCCAGGGCGGTATTCTTTTTCTTATCCACCCGGGGTTAAAACCCCGGGCTGAGTCCTTTGACCACTTCGTGGTCTGAGGTAGGGGCGTCACGAACTCGGGCAGCCTTCTAAGGCACCATTCTCACGAAATCCTGGATAGGCCGCCGCTTCGGCGGCTCTGGGACTTGAGACGGATAACCGAGATAAAGAAACCCAACTAGTTGTTCGTTTCGCTCTGACAGCTCCAACAAAGCACTCGTTTCTGATAGCCGAGTAACCTTCCCGGTATTCCAGTGGGTTCCCACTCCCTCACCCCAAGCCGCCAATTGCAGGTTCTGCACGGCAGCGCAAACCGCTGCCAAATCTTCTACCTGCTGAGCAGGATTCCCTGTGAGCCGGCATGTGATCGCCAATAACACAGGAGACGACATAACCTTCTGTCGAGCGTCTTCTTTCGCTTTAGCCATCACCGACAGATCTTGGCTAGATGCCGTCAGATTGGCTAACGCATCCGCCAATGCTTCCCGGCTCTGCGTTCCAATAATGGCAATGCGCCAAGGCTCCGTCAGACGATGATTAGGAGCCCATCGCGCCGCATCCAGAATCCGCCAAAGCGTCTCTTCCGGAACCGGATCCGAACGGAACTGCTTAATGGTTCGGCGGCCTTGGATGACAGCGCTTACCGAAGAGTTAGGTTCAATTGAGTCCATAATGTGTTAATCCGGCTAGTCCCATATCGTACTCGTTCTCGTCGTCGTCCTCGTCCTCGAGAAGGCGGTGCTAATAGATAACGCTCTCAACACCAAACCGGATTTCGAGGGGAACAAATCCTCGGTACTCCGAAACGCCGGGTGGAAAAGCGCTCTCTCGAGGACGAGAACGACGACGAGGACGAGTACAATTCAGAACTCACGCTCTCTCCTCTGCCACCGAATTACTCTGTTCCAGAATCGACGAGGTTGCAGATTCGCTGACTTTTCTTCGCGGTCCACGACTTACTTCCAGACCGTCGGTAGGCAACAGACGCCAGTATGCCGGGAAAGCGACAAGTCCAAAAATAGCACTAAGAGCAAAAGCGATTCGAAAATCCGGTGCTGCGTACAGGCCATGATTGCCTCTGAAGAACGCCACCAGATGCAATGCGACCGCTCCGAAAGCGATACCCATACCGAAGCCGAGCTGCTGCATGGTGCTCTGCATCATACTGGCTGCGCTCATGTCCGCCGGCGGTACCTCTGAGAACGCGAGGGTGTTTAGGCTCGTAAACTGCATTGAACGGACCAGGCCAGCCCCCAATAGCAATACCAACGTGACGACGAGCGGCGTACTGACTGATAGCAAACCCAACCCTATGGCGAAAAGGGCGATCAACGGCGTATTCACCACCAACACCGATCGAAACCCGAACTTCTTCAATACCCAGGTGGTGCTGGTTTTCATCAGCAAGTTACCCATCGCATATACCAACACCAACAACCCGGACGTGAACGGGCTCAGTCCGAAACCAGTCTGGAACATCAACGGAAGCAGCAACGGAGCGGCGCTAATCGAGATGCAACTCACGTTTCCGGCAATGAGACAGGTCGCAAAGGTGCGGATTCTGAGCAGCGAAAGATTGATCAGCGGGAACCGGGTTTTCCGTTCCCAGTAAAGAGTTGCAATCCCAAAGATAACGCTGAGCGCCAAGACCCAACCAGCCGTTACCCAATTGGAGTTTTCTTGCCCCAGCAAATCGACGCCATACATCAAACAGCTCAGGGCGGCGGCACTTAATAAAAAGCCGGGCAAATCAAGTGGCCGCCGCTCGTCCGCACGGAAATTTCTGACAAACCGATAGACGAGACAGATCGCGACTACACCGATCGGAATGTTAATCAGGAAAATCCATCGCCACGACGTGAAGTTGGCGATAAAGCCGCCGACGGGTGGACCGATCACGGTAGCAATCAAGCCCGGCCACACGATGGTCGCGATCGCATGCACCAAAGAGCTTTTTGGCGTGCTCCGCAGAACCACCAATCGCCCAACCGGCACCATCATGGCGCCGCCAATTCCTTGGACAATCCGCGCTGAAATGAATCCGCCCAGATTATTCGCGAATCCACAGCCGACTGAAGCCAAAGTGAAAATGGCGATCGCAGTGCTGAAGATGGTCCGAGCGCCGAAGCGATCGGCAATCCAGCCGCTGATCGGGATGAAGACCGCTAATGTAACCAGGTAAGCTGTCATCCCAATGCTGACATCCGTGGGGCGGACAGCAAATGAGCGGGCGATCTGCGGCAAAGCAGTGGCGATCGCCGTGCCGTCCAGGTTCTCCATGAAAAAGGTAACGGCGACGATAAGAGCCACCAAGCGGAACCGATCGTCGGCTACCCCTGTATCTGTTTTGTCCATCACTTTCTCTTCCGAACGGAGGGAAAGCAGAAACCATGCGCTTTCACCGCCCGCTCGATTCCTAAAATCAAGTCAAGGGTTATTAGCGCGTTGGTTTACGTTAACGCTTACGATCGATGGGGCTTACGCCTGGATCGATAACAACGCCCGCAACAGAACAGCGATAGGACAAGATGTCAACCGGTCTCCTGAAGCGCTGCCTCGCTTGCGAGGCCGACCGGTCGGGAACGCGGAGCGTACGTCGTTTGCGAGGCCGCGGTGAAGAAACCTGGGCAAGCAAGGCGGCCAGATCGGTTGGCGCTCGGGTAAGGAAACAGCAAACGTCGCGACATAGAGCGCTGACACAAACCGGCTCGCACCACAATACTCCCTTGCTAACCATCGGCCTCGCAAGCGAGGCGCGCTCCACAAAACGCCGACACCCTCTACTGGTTCTTGGCGTGTTCCGCCTCACCAATCGCTTTATAATCGTAGGTAGGATAAAATTCGGTCCGATATCCACCCCAGGCAGTTTTTTCCAGGGCAACATTCACCTCGCGTAAACGTTCGGCCGGCACCCGCAAAGTGATAACCTGACCGATTCCCATCATCACATACCAGGAAACAACTTCTATTCCGGCGGGCGGGAAAGCTTTGTAGTACCCCTGCTGCCGCAACTCGGCGTTAATCTGATCCAACGGTTTTGATTGGTCATGCCGAAGAAAGACGGTCAATAGAATCGATCCTTTATCGCTCTCAGCATTGGGGATGGGCAAGGCGGATGGAGCCTGCTGTGCGCCAGCTGGTCCTATCGAGAGCAACGTCGAGACAATCAACATGTTACGCGTCAGTTTCCATATCTGATGAGTGTCAACACTTGATCCGAGAAGTCTGTGAGTGACGTGAAGAAGATTCATAACACTCTGTACCTAGCCGGGGTGAGCTACCTTGTCATCGCGGTAGGGATGGGCTCCGGCTCATCCGGGACCTTCAACTGGAAAAACGCGCGGAAAATAACGCGGACGAGCGGAATCTCGTCCGTACCGAACACACACCACTCGCCCTTCGCGCAGTTGCTATTGCGCGAACTGTAACAACACTAAATCCTGGGCCGCTGCTAAGACGGATAACCGCCCGCGATGTATTGTTCGAGATGCTCGATGGTGGCGGTCTGAGCCGAAATCACCCATTTAAGAGCGTCGCCAATCGATAGCACACCGACTAGCTTACCATCATCCAAGACCGGGAGATGCCGGACGTGTTTCTCTGTCATCACGCGCATACATCCAGTCAGGCTTTCATTCGGGTGAGTGACAACCAGGTCCGTCGACATGATTTCACTGACTCGGGTTTCCTTCGACGACCGTCCTTGCAGGATTACCTTTCGCGTGTAGTCGCGCTCGGAGATAATCCCAACAAGCTTGTCATTCTGCACCACGGGGAGAGCACCCACGTTTTTATCCGCCATCATCTTGATAGCGTCGTACACCATCGCATCGGGACGAACTGTCCATACCGTCGAACCCTTGTGCGCCAAGATCCAACTAACTGTGCCGGCAACTTCCATAACAGAGGGGGTCAAAACCAAACGTGCCGCAGTTTCGTGGGAGGTTCAAAGGAAATCTCCGGAGGAGTCAGGAGCCAGAATCCAGGAGCCAGGAGGCGTGGGGCTCAGGCGCGCGGAGCGACGAGGGAACGCGGTTCGGTCTTAAAAGCAAACAGTACCCAGTAATCAGTCCGCAAGGCACAGAGTGCCAAAGATCGACGGTTATTGGAGACCGATTACTGATTACTAAATACTTGGTCGCGTCGGATTGTTCGCCATTGGTCGGCCGAATCACTTAAACCGACCCCTCCTGGCTCCTGGATTCTGACTCCTGGCTCCTTTACCTTCGCTGCCTCCATCCCTTATCCTTCCCCTATGGCTACTCCCACTCCCCCCGTGCAAACTGAGAGCCCAAGCCGTCGCACCGCGCTGAACCGGATCACTGGTTTCTTCGTTTATCTATTCGAAAGAATCACTCCGGATCCTTATATCTTTGCGGTTAGTCTAACTATCATTACGGGGCTGCTCGCGGCTCTATTGGCGCCGAAAGGATCTCTCCCACAAATTCTGAATGGTTGGTACGGTGGTCTTTTCCAGATTCTGGCCTTTGCGTTCCAGATGGTCCTGATCCTGGTTACCGGATACGCTTTATCGAATTCACGACCAGTTCGCTTCGTCCTGGATTGGCTGGCATCCCGGCCAAAGACGCCGCGGGCAGCGATCGTTCTGACGATCCTGGTAGTGATGGTCACCTCCTTTGTTAATTGGGGATGCGGCTTAGTGGTCGCTGGGCTTCTGGCCCGAGAAATCGCCAAACGAATCCAGATCGATTTCGGCTGGTTAGTTGCAGGCGCTTATTCCGGATGGATCATCTGGGCCAGCGGATTCTCCAGCTCGATTGCTCTTTCCCAAGCCACGCCCGGATCATCTCTAAACCTGGTGCAAAAACTCACCGGACAAGTACTCCCGTTGGGTGACATGTTGTTCGCTCCGTTTAATCTCGTCCCAGTTATCGCGGTCTTGATCCTGATCCCGGTTCTTTATTGCGCGATTATGCCAACCGCAGACGAAACGGTTGCGGCAGATCCGGAACGATTACGATCCGAGGATAGGGCTGCCGAACCAGAGCGTCCGCAGACGATCGCCGATCATTTGGAACACGCATGGATCCTGACGTTGATCCTGGTAGTCGCCGGAGCGATCGCTCTGATCTTGAGCTGGTCAAAAACCGGGATCTCTCTCGACCTAAACTCGGTCATTTTTCTTTTTTTTCTGGCTGGCCTCCTCCTCCATTGGACTCCGATCAATTACGTCCGCGCAGTCAATCAGGCGGCTCGAGTAACCGGACCGCTAATCCTGCAATACCCGTTGTATGCCGGCATCATGGGAATCATGACCGCGACCGGGCTGGCTGATGTGATTGCCAAAGCGTTCGTTTCCTTTTCCAACGCGCACACCTTGCCGTTTTGGAATTACGTCGCTTCGCTGATAATCAGTCTCTTTATCCCCAGCGGCGGCGGTCACTGGGCTGTGCAAGGACCATTCACTGTTCCGGCAGCAACACAACTACACGCGTCTCAAGCCGCCACGGCAATGGGCGTCGCCATGGGTGAACAGGTCGCCAACATGATTCAGCCGTTTTGGGCCCTACCGGTCCTGGCCATAGCCGGCATCAGTCTCCGCCGAGTGATGGGATTCACCGTGATGTCGTTCTTTGTAGGAGCAGTGATTTTCGGTCTGGCGTTGTTGTTCCTCGCCTAGCTGCCAACTGATCGAAGGCCAAGCCCCCTCTAGAGACCAACGCTCTTGTTGAAGTTGATGATAGTCTGCTCCCCGGGGTCTGTGGCCGGGTCTGTCGGGTAAATTTGTACCGCGATAATATTGTAAACGTTTTGAAATACCTGTGCCAGTGTTTGCCCGTTCATTAGTGAGCTTCCGATGGGCCCCTTGGTCTGGAAACATCCCTCCGTTAATGCCGGCAATATTCAAGATGGTATTCGGCCATGGGGTGTAGCCGAGCTTCCGTTTGAAACGGGGTATGTCAGCATTCATAGCGGTCCGTTCCGAGATAACGGCCAAGCCTCATCGGAACGGCATCTTCCGGAGGAGTCAGGAGCCATAAAGCAGGAGCCAGGAGAAAGATGAGCCGGCACGGACCGAATCAAAGACGCGACCACCAGGTATTTCGCTCCTAAAGAGCTGCCGGGAATTCCGGCTGACGCGGCTATAAAGATTTTGCTTCTACGGACCTCTCCGGCAAGCGTGTCAGATCCGAAACGTTAACATCAACAGTCCGGCCAAAATCAGACTGCAGGACCAAATCAGGTCCGCGTTGAACCAGGACTTTCGGAGGATGGTAAGTCCAACGATGTCATAAACCAACCAAGCAACGATGCTCGCGACGATAAACTGTGCGAGGGAATGCACGCAAACACCGGGAATTGAATTATAGAATCTCGGGAATGATGTCGCTGACTCAAGAGGCGACGACGAAACGCCGCACCACGTTTCACCTCCGATCACAAACACCGGTAGCAGCATAAGCCCCGCGCCGTGAGCGCTAGCCATCAAACATGACCACCAGGTTAAATCTCTAAAATTCACCCGCATCCCTACCCAACGGGGATGACGTCCCCGAAGCAGACGCCAACTTCCTAACCCTGCTAACGATAAAGAAGCAGCGACGCCAAACCAGGTTGCCGATACGTACCGTCCTATCAGAAAGGCCAAAGAGATCATCGCAAATACAGACAAAGCATGCCCAATGGCAATCGCGCACATCGCTTGGAAAATGGCCGCTCGCGAACGGTTTTGCAGCCCAAGACTAACCGCGAACAGCCACCCCATCCCGGGATTCAATCCGTGCCAAGCCCCTAATGCCGTCAATGCAAGCCAAGGCCAAGCGTTCACGAGCTGTTTACTCCATTAACCCAAAGAAACGAATTTAAGATCCACAGATTTCACAGCCCCGAAAGTCTCCGGCGTGAAATTACGGAGATTAAAAGGGGGGTGCATCACGATGCGGTTCCCAATTTTCAGTGCAAAGCTGTAATGCCCAGTTTCGGTTC
>Ga0210401_10005282_pt1 | contig 13299 bp, 11 predicted proteins | sample IncBWH32MmetaG_FD_150866 | JGI IMG/M metagenome (GOLD analysis project Ga0210401, IMG submission 150866) | Forest soil microbial communities from Barre Woods Harvard Forest LTER site, Petersham, Massachusetts, United States - Inc-BW-H-32-M | ecosystem: Environmental > Terrestrial > Soil >... | reverse complement strand
CGCCCCTTCAGCGAACAGCAACGAGACACTCCTCAAGAAGGAACTAACGGTCCGAGTCCGAAATCCTCCCGCTGACCCAGAGTTAGCTACGATGTTGCTGATGTTGCAGCAGTCCATATAGCAGGCAGCAGGTAAGCCTGTCCCCCGCCTCCAGCGCCCCCTAAATAGGCCGCCTAATTCCCAATTCCGGATCATGCCCTAGCGAGACTGCTGCCTTTTTCCACTGCAAGAACTCTTGAAACAGTTGCCAGCGACTCTTGGGTGACGGCGCGGGTCGCGCGACCGCGGGATCAATGCGAAGGCGCAGATCCGCGGCGCTTGCATTGCACGATAGAATGACCGTCGAGACCGATAACACCAGAAATCTTCTGGCGTGCCTGAGCACACCCGTCCAAAGCGCTTTGCCCACGATTATTCCTCGACGCATGGAGAGTTGACCGATCAACTCGCTACTCGTTGCCCCGAGTTCAGCCTGACAAATTATGGTAAATTCTCCCTTAATGAGCGGTGTCAGCATGCCTTCCGTTATCTGCGAGCGCGCTGGAGTGAAACTTTTGTGTCGTCTGGGCAACGCTCGTTTGGTTTCTCCGACGGAACCAGCCTTTTGACTCCACAGCACGAACCATCACCGCGTAGAGTGACATGAGAGGCTGGGTGACAAGATCGGCGGGCGGGGGCGTTCGCGTAGCCTGGTTTTCAGCCTCGATCAGCGCTACAGAGAGACCGCCTTCGGGCGGTCTCTTTGTTTATCGGGTGCTCGCTCTCGCGCGGTCGTCAGGAAATCCCGCTGAGATAGTCGAGCCGTCGGTTTCCATCGCAGCTGTCCTGCAATGCGCGGCTTTCACGGTTTTGTGGAAACCCATCATCCCCGACTTTGCTCAAAGCTGCAGACGTCACCGGCTTTGCGTGATCCGCCTCACATAAGTGCCCACGGGATTCCATTAGATATCCCGCGTGAGGCCAATCGATCCAGAGAGCCAAGGGGGAGATTTCATATGCCCAAATTCGTTTTGATCGCAGCGATGGTTCTGGTGTCCGCAACCGCTCAGGCCGGACAGTCGCGCAGCCTGACCATGGCGTCGACCGACCAGCCGGCCACCTCGACGCAGCCTGCCAGGACCGCCGACGCGGCGAGCCCCGCGGCGCCCGCGGAAACTCCGAAATTCGTCGAGCGTCCCGCCGCCGTCGACACCACGACGACCGCGGCGCCGCCGAAGGCCGATGCCGGCAAAGAGTCTTCCCGGACGGCCAAGGCCGACAGGCCGAAGCACAGGAAGTATTGGACCGAAGCGCGCATCATCGGCGAGCTGCATCGCCACGGCATCTACTGGTAAGCCACGCGCAAGGGCTAAACCGAACACTCAGCGTCATGCCCGGGCTTGTCCCGGGCATCCATGTTCTTGATTGCTAGTAGTGAAGGACGTGGATGGCCGGGACTTAGGCGAGCGGAAGCGACGCCGTCCTTCGGATGGCTATGCCCGGCCATGACGAGGACTCGAAAGCGCTACTGCGAAACCGTCTGGACGACGCTTGAGACCGGGCGCGAACTGATGGTCGGCAGCTTCATCTCCTTGAGCAGCGCCTCGTCATATTCGCTCAAGGTCTGCACCGGCGCCTTGGCCTTCATCTGCACCACTTTGTAGCCGCCGGCTTTGAGGCGGCGCAGCAACGTCGGCAAGGCTTCCGCGGTGTTCTTCTGGAAATCATGCATCAGGATGATGCCCTTGCCCGCCTTGTCGAGTTTTCCCATCACCGTCTGCACGATCTTGTCGGGATTGCTGCCCTTCCTGAAATCGAAGCTGTCGAGATCGCACGAGAACATCGCGATGTTGCGCGTGCCGAGATAGGCCATGGTCGACGGGTTATGCTCCAATTGGGGAAATCGGAAAAACGGCGCAGGGCTGGTGCCGAGCGCGAGCTTGACGGCGCTAAAACCCTTCTCGACCTCGTCCCTGGCCTGGCTCTCCGTCATCTTCTTGGAGTTCAAATTGGCGTGCGACCAGGTGTGCGCGCCGATGGTGTGGCCGGCGGCTGCAACCTGCCGCAGGATTTCCGGATGATAGGTCGCGTGCTTGCCGATCGAGAAAAACAGCGCCTTGGTGCATTCGTCATCGAGCGCCTTCAGCACGGCAGGCGTATTGCCCGGCCAGGGGCCGTCGTCGAAGGTCAGCACCACTTCCTTATCGGTCAGGAAATCGAGTTGCTTGAAATGTTCGAAGCCGAAACCCGGCCCGCCTGTGGTGTCGATGACGACGACGCGGCTGACCCCGAGCGCGTCCGGATTGGCGCAGGTGGATTTTGGCTGGACCGGTGCGGGCATAGCGGCAACCGGAAGCATGGCCGGGAGCGCAGCGGTGACCGCGACGTCGTCCCTGGCGGCGAGCTTCGCCGTGGCTGCCGGCAACGGCTCGGCCGGTCTGGCGGCGACGGTTTGAGGCGGTGCCGCGTCGGCCCGCGGCGCAAAGGCCCAGAACCATACTCCGGCGATGACAACCGCCGTCACAACACTGGCCAGCATCAGGCCCAACGCATCACGCATCGTTAGTCTTTCCAAAAACGCAACTGCAACAACGCAACTGCAAGAACGCAATTCACTGACTGCGCCACGTCGCGCCGGGCCATTAATGCGAAGGAAGTGTTAACGCCCCACCAACGCGGCTCCGGATTGTGGAGGAATCTCAGGCAGGATGCCTTTGTGATGAATGTCACAGTTGGGGTTCCGTTAGTGAGGGTCGTCACAGTCGCAACCGGCGTTTGGGCGCATCGTATCTCCCATCAGAAACGGCCCGCCTGAGCGGCGCCAATGGGAGCCTAAAATGACCGCATCCTTCACCAGCACTGTCCGCCAGGCCGGCTTGGTCCTGGCTCTCGCCGCCTCGCTGTCCGCGCTGTCGTCGAGTCAGAGCTTTGCCTTCAGCCCCGAGGCGCAGCAGATGTGCACCGGCGACGCCTTCCGCCTGTGCAGCGCCGAGATCCCGAACATCCCGAAGATCACCGCCTGCATGTTCAAGCATCGCGCCGAGCTGAGCAGCGGCTGCCGCACCGTGATGGACCGCGACCTCGCCGCCCAGAAAAAGAAGGTCGCGACCGCCGACACCAACTGACCCGAGATTTTGCTGACCCGAGATTTTGCTCCCGAATGCGACGCTAGGCGGCATGCCGTCGGCGTCGCTTTGCTGCAACCGCTCACACCTTGTCCCTGCTTGCGGCACGCATAACGGCGAACTACACGCATAACGGCGAACTAGAAGACGCTGGCCGCGTTGATTGCCGTAGGTGCAGTGGCAGATGAAGACGTAACTGATGTCCAGATTTTTCTTCGTCATTCCGTTGGTCGTGATGACTTCGGCGGCTTCGGCGCAGCAGCAGCCGGGACATGATGCCTGTGCGCGCGATGTCTCGCGCTTTTGCCGGGCTCGTATGAATGAGGGCGATCAGGTCGTGCTGGCTTGCCTGAAGCAGAACCGCGCCCGGCTCTCAAAGGCCTGCGAAAAGGTCTTGACCGAGCACGGGCAGTAACGCCATCGCGTCACGTACTGCTGCCCGCGGCGGTCGCAACCACCGGCAGCACCTCGGTTGAGGCGCGGTCGGGCGTGTCTTCCTTCCAGCGCACTGATCCGAACGGCCGCTCCAGCATGCGGCGGATCCGCACCGGATCAGGCCCGATATGGAAGGCGATCGCGCCTTGATACAGCGCGCGCTCGGATTGGGTCGAGCGGCTGCGCTGGCGCAAGTAGTCGAACCAGGTCGGGCAATGATAACGTTCGGTCCATAGTTCGGGATCGGCGATGTCGCGCGCGATCGACCAGCCATAGGCGCCGTTGCGCTGGCGGGAAAGCTGAACGTCCTGCATCACATTGTGGAAGGCGCGGGCGTTGTCCTGCGCGACGCGATATTCGATCTCGACCACCAACGGCCCGCTGCGCCCGGTCAGCGACAGCCGCACCTCGGGATCTTCGAGCATTTCGGCGTCTTCGTTGCGCGCGCCGACCCGCGGCATGCCGAGCCACAGCCCGAGCAGCGGCGAGGCCACCATCAAGCCGGCGGAAACCAGAAGGGCTGTTTCCACGCCGGCGATGTCGGTCAAATGTCCCCAGCCCCAGCTTCCGATCGCGATGCCGCCGGCGATCGAGGCCTGGAATGCGGCTAGCGCGCGGCCCGCGACCCAGCGCGGCGCCGAAAGCTGCACACCGATATTGAACAGCGCGACCGCCAGCATCCATACCGCCCCCGCGACCACCAAAGCGGCGGCGGTCAGCACCGGCTGGCGGCTCAGCGCTACAGCTGCGATGGCGCCGCCCATCGACAGCGTACAGGCGCGGACCGCCGACTCGCCGGAGAGCCGCTGGCGGATTGCACCGATGTTCAAGGCGCCGATCACCGCGCCCATGCCGAACGCGCCCAGCATGATGCCGTAGGTTTGCGCGCCGCCATGCAGCAGGTCGCGCGCCACCAGCGGCATCAGCGCCGAGACCGAGCCGCCGATCAGCCCGGTGACAAGGGTGCGGGCCAGCACGATCCGGATCGACGGCGAGTTGGCGATGTAGCGTATGCCGGACACGATGGCGCGGTTGAGTCGTTCGCGCGGCAGCCGCGACGGCTCGCTAGTCCTGTTCCAGAGGAACAGCACCACCAAGAGCGGAATATAGAGGAGCGCGTTCGTCGCGAACGCCGCAACCGCGCCGGCGGTTGCAACCACGATGCCGCCGATCGCGGGTCCGAAACTGCGGGCGATGTTGTAGCTGATGCCGTTCAGCGCGACCGCCGACGGCAGCGTCTCGGCCGGCACCTGCTCCGAGACCGACGATTGCCAGGCCGGTCCGAACAGCGCCATGCCGCTGCCGACGATAAAGCAAAACGTCAGCAATATTTGCGGGTTGAGGTGACCGAGCCACGCCAGCACGGTCAGCGCGGTTGCGCCGGAAAGCGAGATCGACAGCGAGACCAGCGCTACGATGCGCCGGTCATACATGTCGGCGATGGCACCGGCTGGCATCGAGATCAGCATGATCGGCAGCATTAAGGCGGTCTGCACCAGCGCGACCTTGTCGGCATCCGTCGTCATCTGGGTCATCGCCCAGGCGGCGCCGACCGCCTGGATCAACAGCCCGAAATTGGAGAGCAGGCTGGCGAGCCAGATGCGTCGGAACACGGCATGCCGCAGCGGTGCAGCCACGCCGTGGGCGGCGAACATCGAGTGTTTCGGCAGGTCGGTCATGTTCGGTTCCGAATCTCCTGTCAGGCCCAGGTCCGACGCTCCAGTGATGCCCGCGAAAGTCCTGTTCTGTCCAGCACTTAGGCGGTCGTCAATGGGACCAAAGCACAGCTAAACTTGCGCGGAATATTGAAGGGCCGCCATATCGCGGACCTGATAGGATCGAAATGGCAAACCACGAGGTCGAGCAGTGAGCATCGCCGAAACCTATGATATGCCGGCCACGCGGCCGCCGCTGGTGCCGCCGAGCCCGCCGCGGGCGCCCGACAACATGACGGCGTTTGGCCGGATCGCGGCGATGCGCGAGAGCGCGATCTCGACCTGGGGGCAGCGCGCTTACGAAGAGGACATCGTTCAGGGCCGCTTCTTCGGGCGCTCCAGCTTTATCGTCAATACGCCGGACGCGATCCGGCATGTACTGGTCGACAATTACGAGAACTACCGGCGCACACCGGCGGGTTACCGGGTGTTACGCCCGATGCTGGGGGAAGGCCTCCTGATCGCCGAGGGCCGCGCCTGGAAACATCAGCGCAGGACGCTGGCGCCGGCCTTCACGCCGCGCGCGGTTGCGACGCTGGTCCCGCACATGGTCACGGTGACGGATGAGACGATCGCCAAGCTCAAGGCCGCGGGCGGCGCGCCGGTCGATCTGCGCGGGATCATGCAGCGCATGACGCTCGAGATCGCCGGCCGCACCATGTTCTCGTTCGAGATGGACCACCATGGCGCGGCGCTGCGCGATTTCGTGATGGAATATGGCGAGCGGCTGGCGCGCCCGCATTTGTTCGATCTGATGTTGCCGCTGTCGTGGCCGAGCCCGCAGGATTTCGCGCGCGCCCGCTTCCGCAAGCGGTGGACGCGGTTCATCGCCATGCTGATGGCGGTGCGCCGCGCTGGCGGCAAGAATGACGGCGCCCCGCCGCGTGACCTGTTCGACCTGATGGGCGCGGCGCGCGATCCCGAAACCGGCGCGGCCTTCACCGACTCCCAACTCGGCGATGAGGTGGCGACGATGATCCTCGCCGGTCACGAGACGACCGCCACCGCGCTGTTCTGGTCGCTCTATCTGTTGGCACTCGATCCCGTGACCCAGGAGCAGGTGGCGAGCGAGGTGATGAGCGCCGAAGCAGGCGGCGCGCTCGATATCGAGCGGCTGAAATTCACCCGCGCGGTGATCGATGAAACGATGCGGCTCTATCCGCCGGCATTTCTGGTCGCCCGCGCGGCGATTGGGCGCGACGTCGTGGCGGGCCTGCCGGTTGCGAAGAACGACGTGATCCTGATCGCGCCGTGGCTGTTACACCGGCACGAAAAGCTCTGGCGCGATCCCAATGCATTCATCCCGCAGCGCTTCATGCCGCCGGCGCCGCCGCCGGATCGTTACGCCTATCTGCCGTTTGGCGTCGGCCCGCGGATCTGCATCGGCGCGCATTTTGCCCTTGTGGAAGCAACCCTGGCGCTGGCCAAATTGATCGGCGCGTTGCGCATCGAACTGCTCGACAAGGAGCCGGTAATGCCGGTCGGCGTGGTGACGACCCAGCCCGACCGCTCGCCGATGTTTGCCGTCACCTCCCGTTGATGGCATTGCATGTAGGTGAGAGCGATACCATTTAGACGGCGCATGATCTTTTTCGGAAAACCGGTGCCCACCCCGCTATCCAGGCGCGGGGCAGGCTTTTTCCGGATCATGCGCTAGGCTTTCGGCATGAGCGACCTTAAGGCCCAGTTTTCCGTGCTGAAGCAGACCGTCGATCCGGCGGTGGCCGACGCCCTATTGCGGCTGATTGAGGAGGGCGAGGACCACGAGCTCAACCGCATCAATGTCCTGGATTTTGCGAGAGTGACCGGGCTCGACGAAGAGCGGGTGATCTCCGGCTTCCTCCATGCCTCGCGGCTCGGGCTGTTCGACCTCACCTGGAACGTGCTGTGCCCGGGCTGCAGCGGCGTGCTGGATGCGCACGACACGCTAAAATCGCTGAGCCCTGAAGACTACCAATGCGGATTATGCGCCTGCGGTTACCAAGCCTCCGTCGACGAGCAGGTCGAGGTCGCCTTCACGGTCAGCCCGCGGGTCCGGCGGATCGCCGCGCACGACCCAAACACGCTGCCGCTCTGGGAATATTTCAAGCAGGTGTTCTGGAGCTCGGGTGTCGATCTCAACAGGGAATCTTTCGAAGCGTTGACCGACGAGGTGACGCTGGATGCGCTCGAGCTGCCGGCGGGCGAAAGGGCGGTGCTGTCGCTGCAACTGCCGCCGCAATTCATCATCGTGTTCGAGCCGGTGACCCATTCCGCCCAGTTCATCGACGTTCAGGGCGAGCCGACCAAGGAGCGTCAGCAGCTTTCGCTGATTTACAACAAGGTGCACGCGCCGGTCGGGACCGCCACGATGCGTCCAGGACCGTTAAGACTGTCGCTCGACAATCAGGCCGGGGTACGGACGCTGCCCACGGTCTTCATCGCCGCCGACGCGCTTCACGATTTGATCGGCAAGCGCAAGCCGTTCCTCACCGCCAAGCGGATGCTGTCGAACCAGACTTTTCGCGACGTGTTCAAGGCGGACAATCTCAACATCGATCAGCGCCTCAAGATCACCTCGCTGACCTTCCTGTTCACCGACCTCAAGGGTTCGACCGCGCTGTACGAGCGGGTTGGCGATCTCGCCGCGTTCGATCTGGTGCGCGCGCATTTCCAGGCGTTGCTGGAAATTATCTCTTCGGAGAAGGGCGCGGTCGTAAAGACGATCGGCGACGCCGTGATGGCGACGTTCGTGCGGCCCGAGCACGCGATCGTCGCGGGTTTGCGGATGCGCGCCGCCATGGACAAGCTCAATGTCGAGCGCGGCAGCAACGATCTCGTGGTCAAGATCGGCATCCATGAAGGCCCGTGCCTTGCCGTCATGCTCAACGAACGGCAGGATTATTTCGGCCAGACCGTCAATATCGCGGCCAGAGTCCAGAGCCTGTCGACATCTCAGGAAATTCACATTACCGGACCAGTGATCGATGCACCGGCGGTCGCCGAAATCCTCGAAAGGCAGGCGATCAAGCCGATTCAAAAGCAGGCGGCATTGCGCGGCATCGCCGACAAGATGCTCGTCTACGAGATTCCGTAGCGTTCCAAATTTTAGCTCGTCAGGCCCGGGCTTGTCCCGGGCATCCACGTTTGGTGGCGTTTGAGAAAGATGACGTTGATGACCGGGTCAAGCCCGGCCATGACGTAGCCGAGATTGCCGAAACGTAATGCAGCGGCGGAACCTGACCGCATTGCACCGATCTTTTTTCCAATCCATATATCGGTGACGGACCGCCGCCTCTACGAACGCCTTACGAACCCTCTACGAGCCCGTGGCGGACCATTGAACTCACGCGATTTCGGTAAGGAAAGCGATGCTGGACGGACTGCGCCAATTCATTGTCGAAATTGTTTCTTCGCAGGCGCACGATGATCACGCGCTCGACGATACCGGATATCGGCTGGCGGCGACCGCGCTTCTGATCCACGTGGTCTCGCTCGACGGCGAACCGTCCGACGCCGAGAGGCGCAAGCTTCATGGCCTGATCGAGAGCCATTTTGGTTTGGATCCCGGCGCCGCCGATCAATTGATCGCCTCCGCCATCGTGGTCGAAGGCGAGGCGGTCGATCTCTATCATTTCACCAGCGTCATCATGCGGCAGGTCGACGAGCAGGGCAGGCTCCGCATCGTCGAAATGATGTGGGAGCTGGCCTATGCCGACGGCCAGGTCAGCGAGTTCGAGGACAATGTGGTCTGGCGCGCGGCCGATCTGCTCGGGATTTCGGCGCGCGATCGGATCGATCTCAAGCACCGTGTTGCCGCCAGGCGGATTGCTCCTTCCACGGGAGGCTGAGCGCGGCCGGGGCGATCCGGCAGGCGAGGGGCGGCGGTCAAGTCCGGTGTGCGGTACCGGACATGACAAATTTTTAACTTGCCGCGCGATTGGGCGTTGCCTGGCACGATAAGCCCCAAGATGTCGCTATGCATTCGGTAGTGCGGCACGTCTAGAACGTGCCGATAATGGCTGCTGATGTGCTTGCAGATGGCTTGCATCCCGCCTAAGGCGTATGCTCTCGTCGAGAACATCCGAAGCATATCCTGCAATCTATTTAAGAGAATTCGACCGTGACCGAGCGTGTGACGCTGATTACCGGTGCCTCGGCAGGAATAGGCGCCGAGCTGGCACGCGTTTTTGCCGCGAACGGTCATCGCGTGGCCCTGACGGCGCGGCGCGCGAATCGGCTGGCGGCGCTGGCCGGTGAAATCGCATCCGCGGGCGGTGCGGCGCCAATCGTGATTCCATGCGACCTCGAGCAGCCCGAGGCCGGCGAGAAGATTGCCGCCGTACTGGCCGCCCAAGGGGTGGAGGTCGAATACCTCGTCAACAATGCCGGATTCGGCATTTTCGGCCAGGCCATCAGGCGGGACCGCGCCGAGCAGCTCGGCATCATCGCGGTCAACATCCGCGCGTTGACGGATCTGTCGCTGCGGTTCACGGACGATTTGATCAAGAATCGCGGCGGCATCCTCAATATGGGCTCGATCGCCGGCTTCCTGCCGGGTCCGGGAATGGCGGTCTATTATGCTTCCAAGGCCTATGTGCTGTCGTTCAGCGAAGGGCTGCACGCCGAGCTCGCGCCTCGCGGCGTTCGCGTGACCGTGGTCTGCCCCGGCCCGGTGGCGTCAGAATTTCAAAAACGGGCGGGGTTCGTGCCGGGGCTTGATTCAAGGATCCTCAACGTCGCGGCGGCGGATGTCGCCAAGGAGGGCTATCGCGGGCTGATGGCCAACAAGCGCGTCGTGCTGCCGGGCCTCGGCGTCAAGATGGTGCCGCCGCTGCTGCGGCTGTTTCCCCGCGCCTTTATCCTCGCGGCGGTCGCCCGGATCCAATTGAGCCAGCGCTGACGCCAGAGCATGATCCGGAAAAGTGGACACCGGTCTTCCGAAAAGATCATGCTCAAACGAAAAGATGGAGCGGGATGACGATCCATCCTGCTCCAGAGTGTGCGCGAACTCACACCAAATTAACGATCACTTAGATAGGATTGGGGCTTTGGTGCCGAAGCAAAGCCGATGCCGTTCCGGTTAAATAGCGCTGGCGAAAACGGGCTGCCCTTCGTAGCGAAGGGCAACACTGCCGAACTCCCGAGCACGGAGCCCCGGCCGCCGGTGCTGGTCATCCTGCATCAGGAACAGTCGACGCCGGGCCGGGTCGGCAACGTGTTGCGGGCGCTGGGGCATCGGCTGGATATCCGCCGACCGCGCTTTGGCGACCCACTGCCCGAAACGCTCGATGCTCACGCCGGCGCGGTGATTTTCGGCGGGCCGATGAGCGCCAACGATCTCGACGAATACGTAAGAAAGGAAATCGATTGGATCGAGATCCCGCTCCGGGAGCGGCGGCCGTTCCTCGGCATCTGCCTGGGCGCGCAGATGCTTGCCAAGCAACTCGGTGCGCCCGTGGCGCCGCATCCGCAAGGCCAGACCCAGATCGGTTACTACCCGATCCGCCCCACAGTGGCAGGGTTGGCGCTGTGCCCGAACTGGCCGGATCAGGTTTACCACTGGCATCGCGAAGGATTCGAACTTCCGGCCGGCACGGAGTTGTTGGCGGAGGGCGATGACTTCCCGGTTCAGGCATTCCGCGCGGGGCACGCGTTCGGCCTTCAGTTTCATCCCGATGTGACCTACGCGATGATGCATTGTTGGACTGCGCGCGGAAATATGAATTTGCCGGGCGCGTGGCCGCGTCACCTTCACTTCGAAGGTCGTGCGGTCCATGATGTTGCCGAGCGCGCCTGGCTGATGGATTTCATCGATCGCTGGCTCAAGCGTATGCCGGCATCGATCCTATCGGAAGCCGCGGAATAATCGCGCGCCTTGTCGCGCTTTCCTTGAAGACCTTTTCAAATCTGCAGATGTGGTAGTGTCGACGCCCACACGCTTGTGAGCGCAGGCTTATCTGGCGCGCGGCCGAAGGGTTCGCGCGCCGATCGTCAACGATGAACGTGAGGGAGATCGCGGTGACCTATCAGCATATTTTGTATGAGGTGAGCGAGAAGATCGCCACCATCACGCTTAACCGGCCTGATCGCATGAACGCCTGGACGCCGATCATGGAGCGCGATGTGCGTCATGCCATGGAGCTGGCCGCCGCCGACGACAATGTCCGCATCATTGTGCTGACCGGCGCCGGCCGCGCGTTCTGCGCCGGTGCGGATATGGATGCGCTGAAAGGGCTTGATCCCGACGACGTCAGGCGCGCCACCAACCTGCCGGCCTTCGACATGAACCGCCGGCCGGACTGGCAGACGCGCTACGGCTATTACCCATCGATCCCGAAGCCCGTCATCGGCATGCTGAACGGCGCCACCGCCGGCATCGGGCTTGTGCATGCGCTCCATTGCGATCTGCGCTTTGCCGCCGACAACACCGTGTTCACCACGGCCTTCTCGCGCCGCGGGCTGATCGCCGAGCATGGCATCAGCTGGATGCTGCCGCGCGTCGTCGGCCACGCCAATGCGCTGGATCTCTTGATGTCGGCGCGCCGGGTCTCAAGCGAGGAGGCGCTGCGCATCGGGCTCGTCAATCGGCTGTATCCGCCGGATCAACTGCGCGAGCAGACCTATTCTTATGCTCGCGATCTCGCCGACAATGTCTCGCCGAGCGCAATCGCCGTGATCAAGCGGCAGCTTTACGACACCCCGTTCCAGACGCTCGCGGAAGCGACCATCGATGCCAACCGCGAGATGGTGGTGGCGCTGCGCGGCAGCGATTTCCGCGAGGGCGTCGCGAGTTTCATCGAAAAGCGGCCGCCACGGTTTACGGGGAAGTGAGGGAGGAGTAGGGCCCGTCTTCGCCCCATAGCGCGTCAAAGACGCGCGTGAACGCGTTTTACGGGCTACGACGCGGCAGCCTTCGCTTGCTTCGCTACGGAAGAGCACGGCGTGGCTCGCCGAGTCGTGGCTTGCGAAGCCTAAGACATCACAGACGTTTCTTCGCGATGCCCGGCCGGAACCTGACTTCAGATATTTCTCGAATGCAACTGCCCGTTCCTCGTTGCTGAACGCGACATACGTGTTCAGCTGCCGAGGTTGGTACTTCGAGGTGTGCGGCACTTCACCTGCATTATGTTTGGCTAATCGTGCACGCAAATCATCGGTCAATCCGACGTAAAAATGCTCAGAATTCTGGCTTTCAAGAATGTAGACCTATTTCAAGCGAGCGGCCCGTCTTCGCCCGTTGGGCCACGACGCGGCAGCCTTTGCTTGCTTCGCTACGAAAGAGCACGGCGTGGCTTGCCGAGCCGTAGCTTGCGAAGCAAGCGAAGGCTGGTGGAGCCAGGCGGGATCGAACCGCCGACCTCGTCATTGCGAACGACGCGCTCTCCCAGCTGAGCTATGGCCCCTCCGCGGCCGCCTCGCTAACCGATGCGGCCGAAGCGGCGCCATTTACAATCCGCGCCAAGGCCGAGTCAAGAACGGCGAAAACCGACGTTTTCGGCGCTATTTGCCGGCAAGTTCCCTTGTTTGCCGAGGGCGGAACCGATATCTAGCTGAGGTCCCAAGCCAGAGCCCATCAGCCATGCGTGCCGTCCTCGACATCATTCTCATCATTCTCGATCTGTATATCTGGCTGTTGATCGCGTCCGCGATCCTGTCCTGGCTGATCGCCTTCAACGTCGTGAACACCCGCAACCAGTTCGTCGCGGCAGTGGCGGAATTCCTGTACCGCATTACCGAGCCGGTGCTGGCGCCGATCCGCTCGTTCATGCCCAATCTCGGCGGTCTCGACATTTCGCCGATCATCCTGATCCTGATCATCATGTTCATCGAGCGGGTGATCACCTATTACATCTATCCCAGCGTTTTCTGATTTTGGCTCTATGAACCCTTGGCGCACTTCCACCGGGGGCATCAGCGTCGTTTTGCGAGTGACGCCGCGCGGCGGCCGCGACGGAATCGAGGGGGTCGACACGCTTGCCAATGGGCGCAGCGTGGTGAAGGTCCGGGTCCGTGCCATCGCCCAGGGCGGTGAGGCCAACCGCGCGGTCGCCGAGCTGATGGCA
>Ga0210401_10005280_pt1 | contig 13300 bp, 10 predicted proteins | sample IncBWH32MmetaG_FD_150866 | JGI IMG/M metagenome (GOLD analysis project Ga0210401, IMG submission 150866) | Forest soil microbial communities from Barre Woods Harvard Forest LTER site, Petersham, Massachusetts, United States - Inc-BW-H-32-M | ecosystem: Environmental > Terrestrial > Soil >... | reverse complement strand
TCCTTCAGGGCGTTGAATTGTTTCAACCGGAGCACGCCATGATTAGCCTTCACTACGCGACGACTGCGGCTCCAGAATATCCGCTGCCAAGAGGCGCAACAATTTCTACTGGCGAGGCGGTCATCTGTCCCCGGCTGGAAAAGTATCTGCTTCTGAATTACCAGAATTCCACGGGAGAGCTCGATCTGGACGATCCTCCGGGTCTGCAGATCGTCTCACCCAGCGTTGTGGATCCGACACGTGCACCGGCCGGCTGCCACACCGTTAAGATTGAAACCAACCTTCCCTACAACCTTAAGCAAGGGCCTGAACATTGGGACGTTATCAAAGACCAGGTCGCGGACTCGCTGCTCAACCACTTCCGGAAATTCGCGCCGAATCTGACGCCCGACAAAATCGCCGGGAAGTTCATTCAGAGTCCGCTGGATATTGAAAGAATGAATCCCGGCATGTGGCGCGGTAGTGCCCATGCAGGCGCATCCAATTCGGCGCAGAACGGACCGATGCGACCGGTTCCTGGATGGGCCGATTACCGCATGCCCATTCCGGGCCTGTTTCAGACAGGCGCGTGTACTGCACCTGGCGGCTCAGTCACGGGTGTTCCTGGCCGCAACGCGGCGGCCGTTATCCTCAAGGAGTTTGGCACCAGCCTTGAGGAAGTAGTGAAGAAAGCCTGATGTCGTGATGGGGAACCTTTGATGGAATCTCAGGCAAGCGGCTCAAGGCGTCAATTTCTCTCGACTGTTGCTATGACAGCAGGTGCTGCGCTCCTGCTGCGACCGCGTTTAGGCTGGGCGGCGGATATAACCGATCCGCGAGTGGGCGACATCGTAGCCACGACTATCGGGATCGACGCTCATAATCACATCGACGTTCCCCTCGCTGTCGCCGAAATGCCCGGGCCAAATATAGACCTGGCCGACGAGATGAAGCGGTCGGGCCTCTCAGCCATCTGCATGACATTTGCCACTGACTATCAAGCTGGCGATGCCTACGATCGGTTTCTCAAGGGGCTGGCGTCTATGGATCGGCAGTTGGAGCGCAACGGCATGAAGCGGTCGCTCAGTCCGGATGATGTCCGCAGCGCCTATAAGAATCGCCACCCAACGGTGATCCAGGCGATCGAAGGCGGGCACTTTCTTGAAGGCCATCTCGAGCGGGTGGAAGAAGCGTACGTGAGGGGTTTGCGCCATTTTGGGCTGCTTCACGACAGCGACGCTTCTGTGCCGCTGGGCGACGTTTACACCAACCCGCCGCGCTACGGCGGATTGACCGCATTCGGGGCGGCCGTCATCAAGGAATGCAATCGGCTGGGCATCCTGATCGATCTTGCCCATGCCAATATGCAAACTACGGATGCCGCGCTCAAGGTTACGACGCGGCCGGTCATCATCTCGCATACCGGACTTGATACACAGTTGGGGAACAATCCGTCCATCGCGCAGATGATGCGCCCAAGGCTCATCAGCAAAGAGCAGGCCAAAATGGTCGCGAATGCTGGGGGCTTGGTCGGAGTCTGGACGCATCTGGCAGATTCGCCGTTGGCCTATGCGCGAAATGTCCGGGCGCTAGTCGATGTGATCGGGGTCGAGCACGTGTGCATTGGCACGGATACCAAGCTCACCCAGCCTAGCCCTCGCCCGATTGGTCCCGTTCCCGGTGCGCCGGCCGGCGGGTCCGGCTCCGGTCAACAGCGTCCCAGGGTCGGGGAACGCACCAATCAGGCATGGCAGGATCAGACGGTGGGTTTCTACTACGTCGTTGTCGATGCGATGTTAAGAACCGGCTTCACGCCGGATGAGATCGGAAAGATCGGCGGCGGGAACGTCCTGCGAGCCTTCGATAGCGTGACCGGTCGGCAATCCTGAATCGCGGAACTATCTCAAGCCAAATCGCCGAATACTCTGAAAACGACCAGCCTCAATTTGTTGGCGTTGTCGAGCCGATCAGTAACGAGAAGTCTTAATGTTGATGACATAACGACGTCGGCCTCGCGACGGGTCCGAGTAAACTGTGCGGTGTCTGACCTACAGAGCTCGGATCGAAGGAAGCCGAGATGCGAATTATAGGCGTGGACTTACATACTCGACAACAATCGGTGGCGATGTTGGATACCGACACCCGCGAGGTAGTGAACGCGGCTATCAAGCACGAAGGCAACATCGTGCGAGAGTTTTATGGCAACCTCCGACGGCCGGCGCGATGCGGGATCGATTGTGCCGCGATCTTCAGGGAGAGGATACGCACCTACATGACACGGGCATTAGCGGCAAAGGGTCTTCTGCATCCGGCATACTCGAGTAGGTGAACGTGTTTCTGTAGCAACGTAGATTCTCTCAGGGCGCAGAGAGCATTCGATCTTCCTAAGTTTTTCCTAAGGCTTCTGAAGAAATCTCAGACCTCAGATTTCCCAATCACACTGGCAAAATGGTTTTTCGACAATTCGCTCGTTGACTACAAAGGACTTGAGTTTTACCATCACCACTGAGAATTTCTTAGGATGCTCGGGCAGAATCCCCCCCTCTCCGCCAGAATTTTGAGTTGGGCTTGGAACATCTTTGGAACAGGTAGGAGGAGCCAAAGCGGAGAGTGATTGCGGCTTAGCGCAGCCTTTGCAACGAGTTAGCTCGCTGACAGGCACCCACCAAAACGAGCTTGCAAAGCAGGTGCTCTCCCAGCTGAGCTACACGCCCATCGTTTCAGCCAGCTAAACGACTATACATCAACAGTTTAACTGCCTCAAGTTGGGACTAGTTGGGACCACCTGGGACCATGGATCAACTTGCTTTCCCCAACGATGAATCAATTCCTTTGTGCACTCTACCTTGAATTGCTTGTTAGTTTGCCGCAGCACTCAGGGCGTTCTGGCAACTCGGAGCTATTCCAGCCGCCACCGAGGGCCTGAACGAGCGTGACTGCATCCACCATGCGGTGGCCGAGAATATTGACGGCCGAGACTTCGTCAGAGAGCGCGGCGCTTTGGGCGGTTGTCACTTCCAGGTAGCTGGTAACACCGCCTTTGTAGCGTGTGATGGCAAGTTCCAAGTATTTCTGGGCTGCCGTGACAGCGACGTTCTGAACCTGAGCCTCGTGTTCCAGAATTCGCAGTGCTGCTACGTTGTCTTCGACTTGTTGAAACCCAGTCAGTACAGTTTGACGATAGTTGGCGACGGCTTGATCGTAAGCAGCAATGGCTTGGTCTGAGGCGGCGCGGCGCCTTCCAACGTCGAAGACTGTAAGTGTGGCCGATGAACCAGCGGACCAGAGAATACTGGGCCCGGAGAGCAATGTTGTAATGGCACTGCTCTCAAACCCTCCGGCTGCGCCCAAGGTGATATTGGGGTAGTAGGCAGCTTTGGCCACGCCGATCTGTGCATTGGCGGCGGCCATTCGTCGTTCGGCCGCTGCGATGTCGGGTCGCCGCTCCAGCAAGTCTGAGGGAAGCGCTACGGGAATCGAAGGAGGCGGCATCGTGAGAGGCAGTGGAGGAAGAGTGAATTCTGCTGGAGGTTTCCCAATCAAAACGGCGACTGCGTGTTCGAACTGAGCGCGGGCGACTCCAACATCGATGGCCTGCGCGCGAGTGGTCTCAAGTTGGGTTTTGGCCTGCTGGACCTCCACGTCGGAGGCAATGCCACCGGCATAGCGGCTCTCGATCAATGCCAAGGCTTGTTCATACTGAGTCACGGTCGAATTCAGAAGCTGTTCCTCGGCATCGAGGAGACGGGCCTGAAAATAATACAAGGCTAATTGGGAATGCATGGACAAGTTCACGGTGGCGAGGTCGGCTGCGCTGGCTTGCGCCTGGTCGCGAGAGGACTCGACAGTGCGACGCACGCGTCCCCAAACATCGATTTGATAAGAGAGTTCGAAAGGAATCTGGAAATCGTTGGTGGTAATGCCATTGAAGGTTGAGCTGGGAGGCGGACGGTTGTTCGAGGTTCTAGAGCGGGCTGCCGAAGCACCCGCGGTAACCGTAGGGAAGAGGTCTGCACGGGAGTAGCGCACAAGCGCGCGGGCCTGAGTGTATTGCGCCTGTGCAGCTTTCAGGTTCTGATTCGAGACGTCGACCTGTTTTTCGAGGGCATTCAGTTGAGAGTCCTGGAACAGTTCCCACCAGTTCCCGCCGATATTCTGATCGTTCGGCTGGGCGGGCTTCCAATCTCCCACCTCTTTGTAAGTTGCCGGAACTTCCGCCGTGGGGCGGCGATAGTTTGGTCCGACCGTGCAACCGGCGAGTAAGAGCATACTTACGAAACCGACAATACCCACGACGGACTTATAGATTCGGGTGCTTGCTGTGGGAAAGCGAAAGGAATTCATTGCGTCCCTCCTGTGGCGGTGGCTTGTGCGATCTGCACTTTTTCGCCGGCCGTGATCGAGTCTGGCGGGCTCATAATGACGGATTCATTGCCCTGCAGACCGGAAACGATTTCAACCGAATCACCAAAATCGCGACCAGGTGTCACCGGTACGAGGTCTGCTTTACCGTCCTTGACAATGGCGACGCGCAGGCCTTCTCTCCGAAAGAGGAGAGTGTCGACCGGTAAAGTATAGGTAGAGACTTGTCCCGGCACTTTGAAATGGACTTCGGCATAGGAACCGGAAAGCAATTGCCCCGTCGGATTGCGCACGTCAACTTCGGCCGTCAACGTGCGAGTGGCATAGTTGATGGCTTCCGAGGTGCGCACTAGCTTCCCTGTGAACTGGCGTCCGGGAAACTCCGCCAATGTAAGATCTGCTGTCAGGCCGGCGGTTGTCGCCTGGGAATACTCTTCAGGAACATTGACGTACACACGCAGTTTGTCGGCCTGAGACAGGTGGAATAAGTCGGTCTTTACGCCTCCGGCGCTGCCTGAGTCAATCAGGGCGCCGACGTCGGTGTTACGGGCAGTAATGATTCCATCGAAGGGCGCATAGATTTTCTCGAAGGACTGCAAGGCCTCGAGTTGCTTTACATTGGCCTGGTTGGCATCGACGATCGCTTTGTTTGCGCTGTAGGTGCCGACGGCGTTGTCGACATCCTGCTGGGACACTGCGTGAGTCTTCAACAAGTCCTGGTAGCGATTCTTGGTGACTTCGGCAAGGCGCAGATTGGCCTGGGCAGTTTCAAGATTGCTTCGCGACTGACCCAGTTGCTGGTCGACTTCCGGTGATGCAATGACCGCCAACAGTTGTCCTTTTTTCACGTGTGCTCCGATGTCGAAATGCCAAGACTGAAGATAGCCATTTGTGCGCGCGTAAATCGGAGTGGTGACATACGGTTGCACGTTGCCTGGCAGCACAATTTCCTGCGACGGCGCGGAGTGCTTAGGTGAAACCACCAAAACGGTCGGAACGGCCATCTCCACGGTTTCCGTGCGCAGTGCGGCGTTTGTATGGATCCGCTGAAGAATACCGGTAACGAGAAGCCCGCCGAATAAGAGGAGAACGGCAATCGCGATAGGCCAGCCTCGTCGCGGTCGATGATGCGGGGACACCGACGATTGCTGCCCTTCAATAGGAATTTGTCCTTCTGTTTGTGCTTGCATTGGCATCACCCTCAAATTCATTTTCGAAGATCTCCCTAGGATTTAAGAGCAGTCCCCACGGGGCGATGGCGCAACCCATGGAAAATGCTGAACACCGTTGGAACAAAGAACAAGGTGGATACCGTGGCGAACAACAATCCGCCGATAACAGCGCGGCCAAGGGGGGCATTCTGCTCGCCACCATCTCCAAGCCCCATGGCCATCGGCATCATGCCGATAATCATGGCAAGTGCGGTCATCAACACGGGGCGGAAGCGAGTAAATCCAGACTGAAGGGCCGCAGCTACCGGATCTTTGCCTTCCTCCATCTGTTCGCTTGCGAATTTCACGACCAGGATGCTGTTGGCGGTGGCTACGCCCATGCACATGATGGTGCCTGTGAGTGCCGGGACACTTAAGGTCGTATGGGTGACAAACAGGAACCAGGCGATTCCGGCCAAAGCTGCGGGAAGCGCAGAGATGATGATGAAGGGGTCGAGCCAAGACTGAAAGTTCACAACAATCAGGAGGTAAACGAGAACAATTGCAAAAGCCAAGCCCGTTAACAGGCCGACATAGGAGGAGCGCATGGTTTGGACTTGGCCGCGCAGGACAACCTGCGAACCGCGAGGGAGCTGCTTACGGCTTTGATCGATGATGTGCGTGATGTCGCCCGATACGCCGCCCAAGTCACGGCCTTGAACGGCAGCGTATATATCGATGACGGGCTGAATGTTGTAGTGCGAGACCACCGCCATTCCCGCACCGCGCTGGATGGAAGCGAAACTCGCCAAAAGAGACGGCGGGGCGTCTGGAGTGGGTCCGGTGATCGGCATGTTGGCGAGATCCTGAAGCGAGTTGACGCGGTATTGCGGCGTCTGGGTAGAGATCTGATAGCTCACCCGATTCTTAGGATCAAGCCAATACGTTGGTGACGTCTGGAAACTGCCGCCGAGTGAGATCAATACGTTTTGCGCGATGGCCTGAGCGTTGTAGCCGACCTGTTGCGCCTTGGTGCGGTCCACCCAAAGATGCATGTAGGGTTCATCGAAAGGCTGCTGGATGCGCGCGTCTGCTATCCCCGATACATACCGGACTTGATCGATCACCGCATCCGCATACTTTTGATTGCCCTCGATATCGTTGCCCATCACTTGAATGTCGATAGGAGCGGGCAAACCAAAATTCAGGATCTGGCTGATCATGTCGGAAGGCAGGAAAGAAAAAGTCACTCCAGGAAATTGCTTCGCCAGACTGATCCGTAGGTCGTGAATGTACTTGGCGGTCTGGTGGTTGTTCTTGGCGAATGTCACCAAAATATCTGCATCGGAGGTGCCAACAGTTCCGGTGTTGCTGTAGGACGTATTAATGCCGCTGTAGGGCAGTCCGATGTTGTCGATGATGTTGGAGACCTCGCCTGGCGGGAGCTGTTGCCGGATGAATCGCTCGACGAGATCACAGAGGCGGGCAGTCTCTTCGATGCGCATGCCGGTAGGCGCGCGCATGTGGAGATTGAACGAGCCGCTATCAATAGTGGGGAAAAAGTCTCGCCCCAGCCAGGGAATGAGCAAGGCTAAGGAACCGAGGCACGCGGCGAAGAAGGTCACGAGGAATGTGCGGCGGTGATGGAGTGCACGTTCGAGCAAGCGGTGATAGCGCTCGCGGAAACTCTCGAACGCTTCCTCAAAGCGCAGCTGCATTCGAACCAGCGGGTTGCGGGATTGCGCGGCATGTGCAGCGTTGTGTTCGTTGCGCAGGAGGTACTTGGCCATCATCGGAACTACAGTGCGTGAGAGAAAATAAGAGGCCAGCATCGCAAAAACGACGGCCTCACCGAGCGGCACGAACAAATATCGCGCAACCCCTGAGAGGAGGAACATGGGAAGGAACACGATGCAGATCGAAAGCGTGGACACAAAGGCAGGCGTGGCAATCTGAGCGGCGCTGTCAAGGACCACTTCATCCAAGTCCTTGTCTGGTTCCGCCGCGCGGTTGCGGTTGATGTTCTCGATTTCGACCGTGGCGTCGTCCACCAGGATTCCGACAGCCAGAGCGAGGCCGCCCAGCGTCATGATATTGATGGTTTGACCGAGCACACTGAAAGCAATGATGGACGTCAGAATGGCGAGCGGAATCGAAACAAGAATGATGGTCGTACTCCGCCAACTGCCAATAAAGATGAGAATCATCAAACCGGTAAGGCAAGCGGCGATACAGGCTTCGGTCACTACGCCCTGAATAGCGCTTTTCACGAAGACGGATTGATCCGCGAGAGGTTTGATATCCAACGCCGCCGGCACGGTCTCTTTGATCTGGGGCAACAGGGCTTTGATCCCCGCGATGATGTTCAGCGTCGAGGTATCGCCGTTCTTTTGCACGGTTATGAGTGCAGAGCGTTGTCCGTTCACGCGGACGATATTGGTTTGGGGTGGAAAGCCGTCGCGCACCCAGGCAACATCGCCGATGTAGATGGTCGTCGTACCGGCGGTCTTGATCGGAATGCGGTTGAGTTGCGCGATGGTCTCGGGAGCCGCGTTGGCGATATCGACGTTATATTCTTTCAAACCGATCTTGGATGTGCCCGATGGAAGGATCAGATTCTGAGCAGTAATGGCATTGACGACATCCAACGGGGAAAGACCTTTCGACTGCAAAGCTGCGGTGTTTAGGTCCACTTGTACCTGGCGCTGCTTTCCCCCGTATGGGTACGGGACAGCGGCGCCCTCCACCGTGACCAGCCGGGGGCGAATAAAATTAAGACCATAGTCGTTTAGCGCCTGCTCCGATATGCCTTTGCCAGAGAGCCCTAGTTCGAGGATGGGCACCGTCGAGGCGCTGTAAGTAATAATCAGGGGCGGCGTGGTTCCCAGCGGCAACTGCCGGAGTTGTGTTTGTGAATTTGAGGTGATCTGGGCGATAGCTTTATCGATGCTGACCGTTGGTTGAAAAAACACTTTCACTACTGCGATGCCATAAAGCGATTGCGATTCAATGTGCGCAATGTTATCGACCGTCGTCGTCAGGCTGCGTTCGGTGATGGAAACGATCCGGTCAGCCATCTCCTGCGGCACGAGGCCGTTGTAGTTCCAGATGATGCTCACGACCGGGATATTGATGTTCGGAAAAATGTCCGTGGGTGTGCGAACGATCGCGAGCGTCCCAAAGAGAAAAATTAAGATACCGAGCACGACGATGGTGTACGGTTGTTTCAGCGCTAGCCTGACGATCCACATAGTTTTTCTTGCCTCGGACAGGAGAGGATGCAGCCCGGATGCCACTTTAAAGAGTGAGCTAGAGGGTTGGGAAGTCGTTAAAAAGGCGAACCTTAACGAATATGAGCCGGAAATCTGGAGAGAAGCCGAGAAGTGAAGTGTCCAGCGCATTGGATGATTGCCAACACGCTGACAACGTGCTTTCCAGGATAGAAAGCGACTTCCGAAAAAGGACGAACCGTGTTGGGCGGAATGGATATCCGCCCAGGCGTGGTCACGCCGTGACTTAAACCCCGCATCCCAGGGAAAGCCTTAAGAACTAGGAGTCGAGGAACTGTCGAAATCGCACTTGACGACCAGAATGGTTATATCGTCGTTGAAGTCATCGCCGCAAAAATCAGCCGCAGCGCTGTAGATATTGCTCATGAGGTCCTCGGGGGAGAGTGACGAACCACTGCGGACTGCCGCGGAAAGGCGCTCCATACCGAATTCTTCGCCAAGCCGGTTCTCCGCCTCAGTGACCCCGTCCGTATAAAGAACAAGAACATCGCCATCCATGAGGCCTTCCGAAGCCAGCTCACAAATCTCTTCTGCAGACAATCCGATCGGTGGACAAGATGAGTTCAAGAGTGAGAGCGCGCCCGTCTTTGCTCGAAACAGAAGGGCGGGATTGTGGCCACAGTTGACATAGCGAAGCGTCCGCCTTTGAGCGTCGATCTCGGCGACGAGCAGTGTTACAAAACGGTCAGAGTCCGATACAGAGAGGATTCCGGTGTTCAATCGTTCCACTTGCTCGAGCATGTTTCGATCATGGTTGGCCTCAAGCCGCATGGTTGCCGCTGTTGCTGACATCAAGAGGGCAGCGGGGACACCCTTTCCGGCTACGTCTGCAATGATGACCTGAGTGGTGTGCGCGTCGACGGGGAAATAGTCGTAGTAATCGCCACCCACGCCCCGCGCGGGATGCATCATCCCGGATATTTCGAGCCCGGGGGTGGCTGGTTTGGCCGAGGGAAGAAATAAGCGCTGGACCTGCCCGGCCAGCTCGACGTCCTTGAGCAGGTCATCCCGCTGCTGCCGAACGGTCCTGGCAAGACTCTCCCTCTGTTCGATATAACGCCGGATGACATATACGACGAGCGCGAAGCACAAAATCGCGGAAAGATTGTGGAAGATTCGCAGTCCCGGATTTATACCCTTCGGAGCAAAATAGTCATGGAGTAATACACAAACGATGGTAAGGCCGTAGCTGATTATCCTGCGAAGGAAAGTTGCGCCGACGACAATCGGAAGTATGCAAAGGTAGATCAGCGAAATCGGAACAACGAGATGGTCTGCATACGCGACCGCAACAATGGCCGCCAAGACCAACACGAGTGGAATCCACGTTGGCCCACTTGCAGCCACATCGCCCCGGAGAAGAGACCACCATGGAGTTTTTTCGCGAAGATCGGTCAGCCGCGGACGCGGCGATTCTCGGACAGAGGGATATACGAAGTCACTCATTGAAAGAGACTCTTTGCCATCATGCCCTTGTCTTCTTGATTGACGAGATGGCAGTGAAAGAAGGACATGCCCCTGATTGCAGGATCGGTGAAGCTCACAATGACGTCGACAGAATCCTCGTACGTAGGATTTACCGTATCTAGCCATAGTAGACCGGCAAATAATCTGTCGTTCTCGGCGTAATTCATACTCATCACAATTCTCCAGTACTAATCGAGCCTCTCGTTCCAAATGGTTGAGTGGGTGGGAGCGGGGTTTGCTCCGCCCGGTCGACGCGCCGTTGCACCGTCTCGCGTCCGGTCTCCCGTTTTTGCGTGCGGCCTTTTGGCCGCACGCAAAAGCCCTGTCGTATGAGCAACGAAAAGCGACGGAGACTCGCCTATGTGGGGCGAGAGCCGTCTATTTGTTCGGAGAGCCTGGAGGGAACTTCTTGAACATTTTGTCCACTCCCTTGTCCAGGTTCTTAATGTTCTTGTCGGAGTTACTGGAGAGCGTGTCGCTCGAGGAGCCTCGCCAGATCAGCTGCTTGTTCTTGGTATCAAACAGATCGACAACCACAGTTCCAACTTTGTACGTCTCGGTCGTGGTTGTGGCCTCGCCAAAACCTCCGCCACCGAAGCGTCGCCAACCCCAGCCTCCCCCGAAGCCGTCATAGAACGTATTCAAGGTCTGCTGATTGTGCGTGATTTCCATGGCCATGATGGAAACATCGCCGCCGGAATCCACCTGGGTCCAGCCTTTCGCTGCCAAGGCGGCATTGACGGCTGCCTTGATTCGATCTACGTCTAGAGCATCCTTCGTCTTAACTTGTTCCCACGAGTAGGTCTTGTATTGCCCGAAGCTCGCGCCGCGATCGTAATCGGTCTTCACTTGCTGTGCCGGCGACTTGGCCGCGAACAAAAACATCATTCCAATCAAAGCGAACACAACCCTTTTCACTTTCATAATTCCTCCTGTTTTGAGGTTCCCAAACAAGCGCTTTACGCGAGAGAAGTGCGCCCACGCGATTCAGCAGCGGCTATTCAGCGAGCCGCTAGTCGGGATTCTCCTCGTTTCTGTCGCCACGAAAAGTCTTGGTGCGTCGAGCGACGCAACTGGGAGAGGCAAAGCAGTTGCCAAACGAATGATTGTGTAAGTGACTGAAAGTAGAGGCTGACACAAATAAAATGCGTTGTGCGGTGCCAGCCCGCTGGACGTGACTCCACATGCTGACATGCCCCTGTCGTTATTTATTTGATCGTCGGTCAAACAGGTGCGGATTCACGTCAACTGGACTTGTGAGCGCTGGTGCAACTGCATGTGTGGATGGTGTCACTCGATTGGAGGAGCGATTCCGGGCGTGAAAGCGACCCCGCTACGAAGGAAGTGGATCCTTGTTGGTCCGCGAGATGCCAAGCTTTTGCATTCGAAAGTACAGCGTGGACCTCTTGATTCCCAAACGTGCGGCCGCTCCGTTTGGGCCCGAGACAACCCACCGGGTCTGCTCGAGAGTTCTGCGAATGTGATCGCGCTCCGCGTCCTCCATGGTAATTGCTCCAAGTGATTCCGCTACGGCGGCACTTTTCAAAGCTGCGAGAGGGGCGTGCAGAACATTGCCTGATGTAAGGATTACGCTCCGCTCGATAAAATTCTGAAGCTCCCGAATGTTTCCTGGCCACTGATACGAGCTGAGCGCAGACATCGTTTCTGGAGGAATGTGCTCAATTTGCTTACCCATCCGGCGGCCATAAAGCTCCATGAAATGCTTCACCAGCGCCGGAATGTCTTCACGGCGCTCCCGCAACGGTGGCAGCGGGATCGGAAACACATTCAACCGGTAGTAGAGGTCGCTGCGAAATTCGCTGCGCTTCACCATGTCAACTAAATTCCGGTGGGTTGCAGCTATGAGGCGGATGTCGACTTGGTGAGTCCGCGTGCCACCCAAGCGCTCGAACTCCTGCTCCTGCAGAACCCGTAGAAGTTTGGGCTGCAGTGCCAACGGAAGGTCTCCCACCTCGTCCAGGAACAGCGTCCCCTTGTCAGCCAATTCAAAACGGCCAACCTTTTGCGCGATCGCGCCCGTAAAGGCGCCTTTTTCATGACCAAAAAGCTCGCTTTCCAGGAGATCGAGTGGAATAGCAGCGCAGTTCAGTTTAATGAACGGACGTGCGAACCGTGAACTGGAATCGTGAACAGCACGCGCGATCAGCTCCTTGCCGGTGCCTGTTTCTCCCTGGATAAGAACCGTGGAACCAGTGGGCGCGACCAGTTGGACCTGTTCCAGCACCGCTTCCAGGACGGGGCTTTTGCCTATAAGCTGCTCGAATCTCCGCGGATTGCAGTCTCGATCGGCTGATCGGGATGTTTCGAACGCTCCCACAGACGATATCTCCTTGTGGACTCTGCGCACCCCTCGTTCCGGGGATCAACTCTCGAGAGCCGCACGCACACTATCAATCAGCACATCGTCGTCGAACGGTTTCGCCAGAAACTCCACGGCGCCTTGTCTCCGCGCTTGCAAGCGCATTTTTTCGTCGCCATGTGCGGTGATGAAGATGATTGGAATTCTGCAACGTTCGGCGTTCAGTTGCGCTTGAAGTTCGAGGCCAGACATTCCGGGCATGCGGATGTCCGTGATCAGACAAGCGGTCTCTTGCTGTTTGCCGGACCTCAGGAATTCCTCCGCGGAAACAAAGCCTCGTGCCGGCAGGCCCACCGCTTCCAACAGGTCCTGTACCGCGCTGCGCATCGAGTCGTCGTCATCGACAATCACGACGAGCCTGGTTTTATGCTGAATGACCATGGCGGAAGCCTACCAGCTTCGGCAAAAGTGGCGCAATCACACGTTGGTATTATGCCGCTCGAAGAGTGCCCTGATGAGAGAAGCAACTACAATCTTCCGAAGCTTGAGAGGGCGAGGCCAGCAACGGAAATCATGGCTCAACTTGGGGGTATTTCCCGCTGGGAGGAAGTTCCAACCTCGCCGCCATTCTTACCAATTCCGCCATCGACTCAGCTTTCATTTTCCTCATTGCGCGGCCGCGTTGGATCTTCACAGTGACTTCGCTGTTCCCCAGCTCCGCAGCTATCTGC
>Ga0210401_10005277_pt1 | contig 13311 bp, 8 predicted proteins | sample IncBWH32MmetaG_FD_150866 | JGI IMG/M metagenome (GOLD analysis project Ga0210401, IMG submission 150866) | Forest soil microbial communities from Barre Woods Harvard Forest LTER site, Petersham, Massachusetts, United States - Inc-BW-H-32-M | ecosystem: Environmental > Terrestrial > Soil >... | reverse complement strand
TATCGTCGGCCAGCGCCCGCTGCCGCTGCACCTTGACCTCCGCCTTGAGGCCGGCCTTGCCGACCTGCACCAGTTCCGCGCCGCCCGGGTCGGTCAGGCCGAACCGCTCGAACGCGCCGAGCAGCACGGCGAGCTGGTACACGCCGAGCTGGGGATTGCGGTCGAGGTCCGCGTCGGCGGGCCGGCCCGAGCCGGTCTTGAGGTCCACAATGACGCCGCCCCCGTGGCCGTCGCGCTCCAGCCGGTCCACCCGGCCGGTGATCTCGACCTGGCCGATCCGCACCTTGAGCGCCTGCTCGACCGCGACCAGCTCGCGCGGGTTGCTCCGGTGCCAGGCCAGGAACTTGGTCACCATCCGGTGCGCGAGTTCCCGCTGCTTACCGCTGTACCAGGCACTGCCGAAGTCCAGGTGATGCCAGATGTCGTCGATCCGCTGGCCGATGCCCGCCTCGTCGGTGCCCTCCGCGGCCAGCACCGCGGCGGCGTGGATCACCGTGCCGAGATGCCGCAGCACGTCGGTGCCACTCGCGCCGGCCGCCGCTTCGAGCAGCCAGCGCAGCCCGCACTTGGTGAACGACTCGACCTGCGACGGGGACAGCTTGAGGATCCCGCCGCCCAGCGGGCCGGGATCGGACAGCGTGCTGAGCGCGTACCAGTGCCGCGGGTGGGCGCCGCGCACCCCGGCGGCAGCCAGCCGGGCCAGCTGGGCGGCGGCCGCCTGGCGTACCGGCATGGGCCGGCCCGGGTCGGCGGCGGCCCGGCGCAGCTCGGCGGTGAGCGCGGGCAGCGACAGCCAGTGCCGGCCAGCCGCCGCGACCTGCTCGATGGGGACCTGGTCGCCGGCCAGCTCGGTGAGGAACCGGGACGGCCGCTCGTCGGTGTCGTTGCCACCCGCCGCGGTGACCACCAGGGTGTGCCGCGCCCGGGTCACCGCGACGTAGAACAGCCGCCGCTCCTCGTGCAGCAGCTGGGAGGTCAGCGCGGCCGCGGCGGCGTCATCGCCCACGCCGCCGGGCCCGGCCGCCGGGGCCCGGCCGGCCGCCGCCTCGACCAGCTCGTCCATGCCCAGCAGCGAAGAGCGCATCCGCAGGTCGGGCCAGCTGCCTTCCTGCACGCCGGCCACCACCACCAGGTCCCATTCCAGGCCCTTGGACCGGTGCGCGGTGAGGATACGCACCGCCTCGCCCTGCGGGGCGCGGTCGGCCAGCGTGTCCCCGGGAATCTCCTGGCCGCCCAGGCTGTCCAGGAACAGCCAGGGCGAGCCGGGAGGCAGCCGGGCCGCGAACCGGGCCGCCGCGTCGAACAGCGCGACCACCGCGTCCAGGTCACGGTCGGCCGCGTCACCGCGGGACCCGCCCGCCGCGCTGGCCGCCTGCCAGGCCGGGCCGAGCCCGGACCGCTGCCAGACGGCCCAGAGCACCTCGTACGCGGTGCCCGGTGCGGCCTCCTCGTCCGTGCTGCCCTGCGCGGTGCGCCGGGCCAGCTCGAGCAGCCCGGCCACCCGCCGGCCCGCGTCCACCGCTGGGCCGCCGATCAGGTCGAGCTGGCGTGGGTCACGCAGCGCGCTGGCCAGCGGCCGCTCCCCGGGCGGCTGGCCGGCCGCGGTGTCCGCGGCGTGCAGTGCCCGGCGCAGCCGGCGCAGGCCGAGCGCGTCGGTGCCGCCCAGCGGCCCGGTGAGCAGGTCGGCCGCGGTCTCCTCGTCGAGCGCGCCAGGCTGCAGCGCGCAGCGCAGCAGGGCCAGCAGTGGCCGCGCGCCGGGTTCCGCGGCCAGCGGCAGCTCGTCCCCGGCCACCACGGCCGGCACCCCGCCGGTGGCCAGCGCCCGGCGGAGCAGCGGAACCTGTTGCACGGCCGACCGGACCAGGACCGCCATCGCGGACCAGGGCACGCCGTCCACCAGATGCGCCCGGCGCAGCGTGTCGGCGATGACCGCGGCCTCCTGGCTGGCGCTGGCCGCGACGAGCACCCGGACCGAGCCCGGCGCGGCGCCGGCCAGCGGGATCAGCTCCCGGTGACCACGGCCGTGCGCGGCGGACAGGCCGGCCGCCACCGGCAGCCGGCTGGCCACCCGGCGCGAGGCGGCCAGCAGCACCGGGCCGCTGCGGCGGCAGGTGCGCAGCGCGATCACGCTGGCCGGGCGGTCGTCCGGGGTGCGGAACAGGTCGGGGAACCGGCCCATCGCGTGCGTGTCCGCGCCACGGAACGCGTAGATCGACTGGTCCGGGTCGCCGACCGCGATCAGCTCCCGGCCGTCCCCGGCCAGCGCGTGCAGCAGCGCCTCCTGGGCCGGGTCGGTGTCCTGATACTCGTCCACCAGCACGACGTCATAGGCCTTGCGCTCGCGGTCCCGGGCACCGGTCCGGCTGAGCAGCGCAGCCGCCATCCGGACGATCTCGGCGTAGTCGTAGGCGGGCACCGGCGCGAGGTCGAACCGGGCGATGTACCGGTCCAGAAAGCCGCCGGCCGCGACCCAGTCGTGGCGGCCCTGCGCGCGGCCCAGCCGGGCCAGGCCGCGGCCGTCCAGCCCGCGCTCGGCCGCGCGGAGCAGGAAGTCGCGCAGCTCGGTGGCGAAACCGCGGGTGGCCAGCGCTGGCCGGAGCTGCTCCGGCCAGCGGGCGGTACCCGATTCGCCTTCGCCGCGCAGCATGCGACGCACTTCCAGCAGCTGCTCCGGGCCGGACAGCAGCGTCGGCGGCAGGTCACTGGCCAGCACGAACTCGCGGCGGACCAGCGCGTACGCGTAGCTGTGGAAGGTCAGCGCGAGCGGCTGCCGGGTGGTGCGGCCCAGCCGGGTGGTGATCCGCTCGCGCAGTTCCTGCGCTGCCTTCCGGCTGAACGTGAGCACCAGCACCCGTTCCGGGTCGATCTGGCGCTGGGTGATCCGGTGCACCACCGCGGCCACGATCGCGGTGGTCTTGCCGGTGCCCGGCCCGGCCAGCACCAGCAGCGGGCCGCCCGGATGGTCGACCACGGCCTGCTGCGCGGCGTCGAGGCGGAGCGGGCCGGGCGGCGGCGCGGGCCGCCGGAGGAGCCGGTAACCGCCTGTCTGGTAGTCCATTTAGCATGCATTCCAGCAGAGGGCACCGACATCCGCAGCCGACTCGCCCGGGAGCGTTAGGCAAACCGGCTGACGAGCGCAGGCCCGGAGGGCCCGCGCGAGAGGCAGCGCCCGGTTCACCCGGGTGCCGGGCCGCGGCCGTCCCAGCGGGCCAGCCGCATGTCGATGCGCGGCGGCGCGCCAGTGCGGGACGCCCGCAGCGGGGTGCCCTCGGCCCGGTAGGCGGCCAGCGCGGCCCGCTCGTGCCCGGGCAGCAGCGACCCGTCCGCGTGCACCACCCGCCACCACGGCGCGCTGCCGCCCCACAGCGCCATCACCCGGCCGACCTGGCGCGGGCCACCCTGGCCGAGGTACTCGGCCACGTCCCCGTAGGACATCACCCGGCCCGGCGGGATCAGGTCGGCCACGTCCAGTACCCGGCTGGCGAAATCGGGCAGCGTCCCCGGGTCCGGCGGGCCGGCTCCCCGGGTCAGCCCGGCTCCTCGGCGTCCGGCCAGCTGGCCTGCACCCGGGGCCCAGGCCAGGCGGGCGCGGGCGGCCGGGGCACGGCGTGCTGGCCACGGGCCCCCGCGCGACGTAGCGCGGCCAGCCCGGCCCCGGCGATCCCGGCCAGCGCCAGGCAGCCCAGCCCGGCCAGGCACGCGGTGATCAGTCCGGTGGCCCCGCGCGGCCGGACCGGGACGGCCGGGACGGCGGCGCTCCCGCCGCCGAAGTAGCTGCCCACCGGCAGACCCGCGGCCGGCCGGAGGTGCCCGGCCAGCCGCCCGGCCGCGGTCAGCGCGGCGGCTGCGTCCACGGTGCCGAAGCCCACCTTGTCGTCGTAGCCGCCGGGCGGCCGGTGCCGGGTGCTGGACGTGATGGCCCGGACCACCAGGGCGGCCGCCAGGCCGGGGTACCTGGCCTTGATCAGGGCGGCCACCCCGGCGGTCAGCGCACACGCCGGGCTCGTCCCGCTGACCAGCCAGTACTGCCCGTCCCGGCCCTGCGCGGGCACGTTGACCCCGGGTGCCGTCACCTGGACCGAGAGGTTGTCGCTGGAGAAACCGGCCGGCGCGCCGCTGCGGGACACCGCGGCCACCCCGAGCACCCCGGGGTAGTCGGCCGGGAACGAGTAGGGCGCCTGGCCCGCCGCGCGGGCGCCGACGGATTCGCCGGAGTTCCCGGATGAGGCGACGACCACGACGCCGTGGTCCAGCGCGTTCTGCAGCGCGGTCCGGACCACCGCGCTCGGCTCGCCGTAGCCCAGCGACATGCTGATCACGCTGACCTTGTGCCGCACCGCGTAGCCGATGGCCTGGGCCAGCGCGTTCTGCACCCGGCTGTCCGACTCATGCTGGTACGTCGCGTACCCGGGGTCTTTCCGGTCGGTGACCACCCGGATGGACAGCACCCTGGACCGCGGCGCGATGCCCATGATGCCGCTGCCGCCGCCGGCGTGCCCGTGCCCGGCGATGAGCGAGGCCATCCAGGTCCCGTGCACGCCCCAGTTCGGGTTGCCCGTCGGGGTGTGCACCCCGGTCAGGTCGGGGCCGGTGACGACCGACCCGGCCAGGTCGGACACCGCCGGGTTGACGCCGCTGTCGATCACCGCCACGGTCGTGCCCAGGCCCTCGGTCAGCTGCCACGCGGTGGGCGCGCCGACCGCGTTGAGCACCCACAGTTGCGCGTCGCGTACGGTGTCCGCGCTGGCCGGGGCGGCGGCCATGGCCACGTACCAGGCGGTCAGGGCGGCCGCGAGCAGGCTGGCCCCGAGCCAGCGGGCACGGGCGTTCAGCATGCTGGTCCGCCTGGGCAGTGCGGCGCGGGCGGGATCGCGCCGATCCGGGCGCCGATCCAGGCCGATATGCCGTGGGCCACGCTCAGCATCTCGTCCTTGTCGTACGGGTCGGCGGACTCGCGGACGTGGTGCCGGCCGTCCGCGTAGCCGACCGTGGACATGATCAGGTACGGCCCGGCCGCGGTGGCCGCGGACAACTGGCGCGCCGCGTCACCAAAGCCGGCCACCAGGGTATGGCCGAACCGGACGGCGCGCACCCCGCTGCCCCGGGGCAGGTCATGCCGGGAAACGCTGGCCTGGCCCAGGCCGGGCAGCACGGCCACCCCGACGGTGACCGCGAACGTGCCGGTGGAGTCCTGGTAGGTGGCGCGGAGCACCGTCCGGCAGCCGTGCCGAGCCAGCACCCGCGAGGCCGCCGGATCGGTGGCCGCCTGGCAGGACGCCTGCCGGGCGATGCCGACCCGGCGCGCGTCCAGCCGCACCATGGCGCCGCTGACCAGCGGCGCCGCCGGTATCTGATACGCGATGCTGGCCGGGAAGATGCGCCCGGCCGGCCAGGTCCGCCAGCGCTTGCCCATCTCCCAGCCGATGATCTGCTGCTGTTGCGCCGCGCTGAACGTGCGCGGCAGCAGGTGCACGACGACCGCGGCCCCCGTGACCGCCAGGCCGGCCAGGGCGGCGATCAGGCCGGCCAGCAGCACGCGGTACCGCCACCGGGCCGGGTGGGGTGGCTGGACATGCGCCGCCGCATGCCCGCCGCGCGGCGGGCTGGCCAGCGCGCGGCCCCAGCTGGGCCGGGGATCTGTGGCGATGTCCTCCTCCGGCGCTGGGCTGCCGCCATCACCCAGACTTCCCGGACGCATCGCCACACCGGCATGGTACGGCGGCGGCCGGCCCGGTACCGGGCGCACCGTGAGGTTGGCCCGATAACGCCAGCCCGCAACCGCCCCGGTGGGCGGTCAGCCAGCCACTCAGCCGGACGGCTGGACGGCTCAGTAAGACGGCAGCGATGGGTCGATCTGGCTGATCCAGGCCAGCACGCCGCCGCCGACATGCACCGCGTCGGAGAACCCGGCGTTCTTCACGATGGCCAGGCATTCCGCGGAGCGGGCACCGGACTTGCAGTGCAGCACGACCCGCCGGTCCTGCGGCAGCCGCTCCAGCGCGGCCCCGGAGAGGAACTCACCCTTGGGGATCAGCGTGGCGCCGGGGATCGAGACGATCTCGTACTCGTTCGGCTCGCGCACGTCCACCAGGAAGATCTTCTCGTCGGTGTCGAGCATCTCCTTGAGCTGCTGCGCGCTGATCGTCGAGCCGGCCGCGGCCTCTTGCGCTTCCTCGGACACCGCGCCGCAGAACGCCTCGTAGTCGATCAGCTCGGTGATCGTCGGGTTCTTCCCGCAGACCGGGCACTCGGGGTCTTTCCGGACCTTGACCGAGCGGTAGGTCATCTCCAGCGCGTCGTAGATCATCAGCCGCCCGGCCAGCGGCTCGCCGATCCCGGTGATGACCTTGATGGCCTCGGTGACCTGGATCGAGCCGATGGACCCGCAGAGCACGCCCAGCACGCCACCCTCGGCGCAGGACGGCACCATGCCGGGCGGCGGCGGCTCCGGGTAGAGGCACCGGTAACACGGGCCGTACTCGGCCCAGAACACGCTGGCCTGGCCGTCGAAGCGGTAGATGGAGCCCCACACGTAGGGCTTGCCGAGCAGCACGCACGCGTCGTTCACCAGGTAGCGGGTGGCGAAGTTGTCCGTGCCGTCCACGATCAGGTCGTAGTCCGCGAAGACTTCCAGCGCGTTGTCGGAGTCGAGGCGCTCCTCGTGCACGATCACGTTCACATACGGGTTGATCTCGCGGATGCTGTCCCGGGCCGACTCGGCCTTGGGCCGGCCGATGTCGGACTGGCCGTGGATGATCTGGCGCTGCAGGTTGGACTCGTCCACCACGTCGAAGTCGACGATGCCCAGGGTGCCTACCCCGGCCGCGGCCAGGTAGAGCAGCGCGGGAGAGCCAAGGCCGCCCGCGCCCACCACGAGCACTTTGGCGTTCTTCAGCCGCTTCTGCCCGATCATCCCGACATCCGGGATGATCAGATGGCGCGAGTAGCGGCGGACTTCGTCCACGGTCAGCTCAGCAGCCGGTTCGACCAGCGGTGGCAGCGACAAGGTAACTCTCCAGAGAAGGCAGGTCCAGGCCCCGGCATAGTGGCCCGGCTTCACAGACAACCGAGTCCGGCCAGGCCACATTCCCCACCCTCGCCTGGCGCCGCAGACCATGATGGCGCACGATCCGGAGCCACGGAAGGACCCGGCCGGGCAGCGCCGGGAAATGTCACTGCCTGCCGGTACAAATCGTGGTACGGCGCAGAGCCCTTCCCCGGCCCTGGGCCGGGCCCCGCCGCCAGGCCGCGCCCCGTCTCTGACTCTGGGAGGTTCCATGCCCACTCCGCCCGCACCGCCGCCCGGGGAACCGCCGGGCGCCCAGCCGCGCGGCCACGTTCCCGGCCGGCCCCGGCGGCCGTGCCCCAAGGTGGGCGGCCCACCACTGCCCGACCCGGCCGCGGTGCGGCTGCACAACGTGCCCGACTCGGCCCCGCCCTACGACGACGAGTTAGCCGCGGCGGCCGTCATGGGCGGCCCGCCCGGCACGCCGCCTCGGCCTGCCGCCGCCCTGGGTCAGCCCACGCGGACCCCGGCCGGCGAGCCCGCCGTCACCAGCCAGCCGGCCGCCGGCCGCCGCCCGCACGCCCTCGGCCGCGGTGCGCCGGCCCTGCCCGGCCAGTTCGCCCGGGTGCTGGTCGAGACGCTGGCCGGTACCCGGCCGCCGCGCCAGCTGACCAGCTGGACCACCGAGCGGGCCCGGTCACGGATCCAGCGGATGGGGCCGCTGCTCACCGCCGGTCAGCGCCCGCAGCTGCGCCGGGTGGTGGCCCGGCATCCCGCCGCGGACGTGATCGAGATGACCGTGCTGCTCAGCGTTGGCCCGCAGATTAAGGCGGTGGCCGTCCGGCTGGAGCACACCGCCCCGCGGCCCGCGTCGCTGGGCCGCCCGACCCGCCCGGGGAAGTGGCTGTGCACCCAGGTCGAGGCGGCCTAGCCGCCCCGGCCGGGCGGCTAGGCGGCCGCAATCAGCCGTCGGACCGGTTGCGCGGGTCGCCGTGGCAGCGCTTGTACTTGCGGCCAGACCCGCACGGGCACATGTCGTTGCGGCCGACCCGGCTGAACGGGTCGGCGGAGGACCGGTCGCCCCGCTGCTCCACCTCGCCCGGGCCGTCCGCGGACGGGGCGCTGTACTGCAGCTGGGCGGGCCGCTTCGGGCGCTGCAGGCCCGGCGCCACGACCGGCCCGTCGTCCTCGGCGCTGGCAGGCGCGGGCGCGGCGGCCCGCGGCGCGGCGCCGGCCCGGCCGCGGCCCGCGGCCCGGGACCGCCGCGACCGGCCCGCCTGGCCCGGCTGCCCGGCCGGTGGCTGGGCCGCGCCGGCCGCCTGGCCATTGCCGTCCGGCGCGGGCTTGGCGTGCGCGCCGCCCGGCCCGCCCGGCTTGGTTTGCGCGCCCGTCGGGGCGGGGGCAATGGCGGCCGCGCCGTCGGCGGCCTCCTCCACGATCGGGTTCTCCTGCACCTCGACCTGGAGGTTGAACAGGTTGCCGACCGACTCCTCCTTGATGCCCTCCATCATGGCGCTGAACATGTCGTAACCCTCGCGCTGGTATTCCACCAGCGGGTCACGCTGCGCCCAGGCGCGCAGGCCGATGCCCTCGCGCAGGTAGTCCATCTCGTAGAGGTGCTCGCGCCACTTGCGGTCCAGCACGGAGAGCACGACCCGGCGCTCCAGCTCGCGCATGATCTCCGGGGTCAGCTCCTGCTCGCGCTGCTCGTAGGCCTCCTGGGCATTGGCCTGGAGCGTCTCGACCAGGAACTCCTGGGACAGCGCGGACTGCTCGCCGCCGGCCTCCTCGACCACGTCGGCGGTGGTCAGCGTGGGGTGGTAGAGCGTGCGCAGCGCCGTCCACAGCTGGCCCAGGTCCCACTCTTCGGCGAAGCCCTCGCCGGTCGCCCCGGTGACGTAACCCTCGATGACCTCGTCGATCATCTCCCGGATCTGCTCGTGCAGGTCGGCGCCCTCCAGCACCCGGCGCCGCTCGCCGTAGATGACCTTGCGCTGCCGGTTGAGCACGTCGTCGTACTTCAGCACGTCCTTGCGGATCTCGAAGTTCTGCTGCTCGACCTGGGTCTGCGCGGACCGGATGGACCGGGTCACCGCCTTGGACTCGATCGGCACGTCCGGCGGGGTCTTCAGCCACTCCATGAAGTGGGCGACCTTGTCCGCGTTGAACATCCGCATCAGGTCGTCTTCCAGGGACAGGTAGAACCTGGACAGCCCGGGGTCGCCCTGGCGGCCGGACCGGCCACGCAGCTGGTTGTCGATCCGGCGCGATTCGTGCCGCTCGGTGCCCAGCACGTACAGGCCGCCCGCGGCCACCACTTCCTCGTGCTCCTCGGCCACCGCGGCCTTGGCCTTGTCCACCGCCTCGGACCAGGCGGCCTCGTAGTCCTCCGGCGTGTCCACCGGGGACAGCCCGCGCTGGTGCAGCTGGATGTCGGCGATGAAGTCGGGGTTGCCGCCGAGCATAATGTCCGTGCCGCGGCCGGCCATGTTGGTGGCCACCGTGACCGCGCCCTTGCGCCCGGCCTGGGCGACGATGGCCGCCTCCCGCTCGTGGTGCTTCGCGTTGAGCACCTCGTGCGGCACGCCGCTCCGCTTGAGCAGCACCGACAGCACCTCAGACTTCTCCACGCTGGTCGTGCCGACGAGCACCGGCTGGCCCGCCTCGTGCCGGTCCTTGATGTCCTCGACGACCGCCTCGAACTTGGCCGCCACCGTCTGGTAGACGACGTCCGCCTCGTCGTCCCGGATCATGGGCTTGTTGGTCGGGATCGGGACCACGCCGAGCTTGTAGATCTGGGCGAACTCGTTGGCCTCGGTCATCGCCGTGCCGGTCATCCCGGCCAGCTTGTCGTAGAGCCGGAAGTAGTTCTGCAGGGTGATCGTGGCCAGCGTCTGGTTCTCGTTCTGGATCTGCACGCCTTCTTTGGCCTCGATGGCCTGGTGCATGCCCTCGTTGTACCGGCGGCCGTGCAGCATCCGGCCGGTGAACTCGTCCACGATCAGGACCTCGCCGTTGACCACGACGTAGTCCTTGTCCCTCTTGTACAGCTCCTTGGCCTTGATGGCGTTGTTCAGGAAGCTGACCAGTGGCGTGTTGACCGGGTCGTAGAGGTTGTCGATGCCCAGCCAGTCCTCGACCTTCTCCACCCCGGACTCGAGGATGCCGACGGTCTTCTTCTTCTCGTCGACCTCGTAGTCACCCTCGCCGTCCTCGCCGCGGCGCAGCCTGGGCGCGATCTTGGCGAACTCGGTGTACCAGCGGGCACTCTGCTCGGCCGGGCCGCTGATGATCAGCGGCGTCCGCGCCTCGTCGACCAGGATCGAGTCGACCTCGTCCACGATGGCGAAGTTGTGCCCGCGCTGCACGCACTCTTCCAGGCCCCAGGCCATGTTGTCGCGCAGGTAGTCGAAGCCGAACTCGTTGTTGGTGCCGTAGGTGATGTCGGCCTCGTACGCCTTGCGGCGCTCCTCCGGCGGCATCTGGGACAGGATCACCCCGACCTCCAGGCCGAGGAAGTGGTGCACCCGGCCCATCCACTCCGCGTCGCGCTTGGCCAGGTAGTCGTTGACCGTCACGACGTGCACGCCCTTGCCGGTGAGCGCGTTGAGGTAGGCGGGCAGCACCGAGGTCAGGGTCTTGCCCTCACCGGTCCGCATCTCGGCGATATTGCCCAGGTGCAGCGCCCCGCCGCCCATCAACTGCACATCGAAGTGCCGCTGGCCCAGCGTGCGGCGGGCCGCCTCGCGCACCGTGGCGAACGCCTCGGGGAGCAGCTCGTCCAGGGACTCGCCGTCGGCGTACCGCTGCCGGAACTCGTCGGTCATCGCACGCAGTTCGGCGTCGCTCAGCGCGGCGAAGTCCTCCTCGATGGAGTTGACCTGATCCGCGATCCGCTTGAGCCGGCGCAGGGTCTTACCCTCGCCGGCCCGCAGCACACTGTCGATGATGGCTGGCACTTCTTGTCGCGCTCCTCGCGGATCATGGCGGGCACCCGCCGGTGCCACATCGTCACTGTCATGGTAGGCGAGACCGTCAACGAAACCGAGCCGCACGCGTGCACCTGGATCGGATCGTTGCCCAGCCGGAACTCGCCGATCCGGGTATTCCAGGGGGCCGGGCGCCGGCCGGATGGCGGTTCCGCCACAATATGGGGAAAGCGCGGGCCGCGCGCCCGGTTACCGGGCGTGGGATACTACGGCCAGCGGATGACGAGAGGAGCGGCGCCCATGGCGGACCAGGTGGGAACGGACATCAAGTCCGGTGCCCAGCCGGACGACGGCGCGCTCAGCGGGACGACGACCGGCGGCACAGTCGCCGAGGCCGGCGCACAGGCCGGGCAGTACGAGCCGTTCCATGGCCGCCCGGTGTCCTGGGTGGCGGTGAGCATCATCATGGTGGGCTTCGTGGTCGGCGGCCTGGCGCTGATCTTCGGCCCCACCTGGTGGCTGTTCTGGGTCGCGATCGGCCTGGTCGTGGTAGGCGGCCTGATCGCCCTATCCAACGACATCTTCGAAGACTGGTATTAAACCGAGCTGAGGGCTGGCGCCCGCAGTTTGTCGGTACGGCCCGCTAGGCTCCCCATCTTGTGGTGAGCACTGTCCAGTCGCCCGCAGGGCTGTCCCTGTCCGCCGACGAGGCCCGGCTGATCACGCTGCGCGCCCAGGGCTTTCTCGGCGCGGACGGCCGCCGCGGCGGCGTACCCGCCATGCTGCGCCGGGTCGGCGCGGTCCAGCTGGACACGATCAGCGTGCTGGCCCGGTCCCACGAGCTGGTCGCGTACGCGCGGCTCGGCGCGGTGCCGCGGCAGCGGATCGAGCGGGCCTACTGGCATCCGGGCCGCCCGGCCGCCTTCGAGTACTGGTCACACGCGGCGTGCGTGCTGCCGATCGAGGAGTGGCCGTGGTACGCGTTCCGCCGCCGGGCGCTGCGTGCCCGCGGCCGGCGCTGGCACCAGAGCCACGAGCGGACCTGCGCCGAGGTGCTGGCCCGGCTGCGCGCGGACGGCCCGCTGAATAGTACCCAGCTGGGCGGGGCCAAGGCGGGCGGCCCGTGGTGGGACTGGTCGGACACGAAGATCGCCGTGGAGTGGCTGCTGGACGTGGGCGAGGTCGTCTGCGTCCGCCGGGACAGCTGGCGCCGGGTGTATGACCTGCCCGAGCGGGTGCTGCCCAGCGAGCTGCTGGACGCCGAGAAGACCGACGCGGAGTGTCTGGCCCACCTGGCCGGGGTGGCCGGCCGGGCCCTCGGCGTGGTCACCCGGGCCGACCTGATCGACTATCACCGGCTGCGCGATCTGACCGACGGCAAGGCCGGGCACGCGGAGCTGGCCGCCGATTCCGCGCTGGCCGCCGGGCTGACCCCGGTCACCATCGAGATGGCGGGCAAGCCGGTGCCCGGCTGGGCCGACCCGGCCGCGCTAGCCACGCCGCCGCGCGGCCGGCACCGGGTCACCCTGCTCTCCCCGTTCGACCCGCTGGTGTGGGACCGCAAGCGGACCCGGCGGATGTTCGGCTTCGAGCACAGCCTGGAGGCCTATGTGCCCAGGGCCAAGCGGGTGCACGGGTACTACGCGATGCCGCTGCTGGCCCGGGGCCGTCTGCTCGGCCGGGTCGATCCGGTGCGCCGCGGCCAGACGCTGGTCGCCCGCCAGCTGTCCCTGGAATCCGCCGCGGCGGCCGGGCCGATGGCCCAGGCCCTGCGCGATGCGGCTGGCTGGGTGGGCTGCTCCGCCGTCGAGGTGGGCCAGGTCAGCCCGCCACAGCTGGCCGAGCGGCTGCGCGCCGCGCTCAGCTGAACTCGATCAGCTTTTCCCGGACCGCGATCATCACCGCTTCCATCCGCGAGTGGATCTGGAGTTTCTCCAGGATGTTGCGCACGTGGTTCTTGACCGTGTTCTCCGAGATGAACAGTTCCTTGGCGATGTCCCGGTTGTTCATGCCCTTGGCCACCAGCTTCAGGACCTGCATCTCCCGGTCGGTGAGCTTGGGCGCCGGGACCTGCTGCTCGGGCTGCTCATCCCCGTCCCGCTTGGCCAGCGCCGCGAACTCGGTGAGCAGCTTGGCGGCCATCGACGGGTTGATCAGTGACTGGCCGCCGTGCACGGCACGGACCACGTCCGCGACCTCGTCCAGCGGGATGTCCTTGAGCAGGTAGCCGCTGGCCCCGGCGCGGATGGCCTCGAAGAGGTCCTCTTCCTCGTCACTGATCGTCAGCATGACGATCTTCGAGCTGGGAGCCACTTCCTTCATCGCCCGGCAGGCCTCGATGCCGCTGCTGCGCGGCATCCGGATGTCCATCAGGAC
>Ga0210401_10005274_pt1 | contig 13313 bp, 12 predicted proteins | sample IncBWH32MmetaG_FD_150866 | JGI IMG/M metagenome (GOLD analysis project Ga0210401, IMG submission 150866) | Forest soil microbial communities from Barre Woods Harvard Forest LTER site, Petersham, Massachusetts, United States - Inc-BW-H-32-M | ecosystem: Environmental > Terrestrial > Soil >... | reverse complement strand
ACTGATTACTGATTACTGATTACTGATTACTGATTACTGACAACGATAGCACTTGACGGCGAGTACCAAAGCTCGACCGTTTTCAACATGCCGACCGCGGAGGTCCCGAACAGCATGTTCGCAATGGTGTTAACCAAGCCCCGAACACCATTGAGTCCGGTTCAAGTTCCGATACCCAAGCCAAGCCCCGGTGAAATATTGGTTAAAGTAGAGGCTTGCGCGGTGTGCCGAACCGATCTGCATGTGGTGGACGGAGAATTACCTGAACCGAAATTGCCGTTAGTCCCCGGGCACGAGATTGTCGGAACAATCAGCCAATGTGAGTCCGGCCGGTTCGAGGCCGGGGACCGAGTCGGGATTGCTTGGCTGGGTTGGACCTGCGGCCATTGCCGGTTTTGTCTCGCGGATAAAGAAAACCTTTGCGAGAACGCTCTATTCACCGGGTACACCCGAGATGGCGGTTATGCTGAATACGCAGTTGCCGACGAACGGTTTTGTTTCAAAATCCCAGATTATTATAGCGACCCCGCGGTTGCCGCTCCATTACTGTGCGCCGGATTAATCGGGTACCGCTCGCTCGTTCTAGCCGGACCTGCCGATCGAGCCGCCAGACTTGGCGTTTACGGGTTCGGGGCGGCAGCGCACTTAGTAACCCAGGCTGCAGTTTACCAACGCCGGAGGATATTTGCTTTTACCCGCCCGGGAGACACCCGCGGTCAGCTCTTTGCAAAAGAGTTAGGCGCAACCTGGGCGGGCGGTTCCGACGAGTTACCGCCGGAACCACTCGACGCTGCGATCATCTTCGCTCCAGCCGGGCCATTGGTTCCGCAAGCGTTGCAGGCAGTCGATAAAGGAGGCCGAGTTGTGTGCGGCGGAATTCATATGAGCGATATCCCTTCATTCCCTTACTCCTGGCTTTGGGGAGAACGCACGATCTGTTCTGTAGCCAATTTGACTCGCCGGGACGGCCGAGAATTTTTGCAGCTAGCGCCCGCGGCAGGTATCCAACCCAGAGTTACCCGGTTCCCCCTTGCTCAGGCAAACCAGGCTTTGGAAGCAATCCGCAAAGGCAGGTTAGAAGGGGCCGCCGTTTTAACGCCAGGCCTCGCGACGTCGGCTTAAACTTTGAAGATCGTACGAAGGTTCGCAGACCCGGTAGGGATGAGCTCCTGCTCATCCGAAAAGAACCTTGGCCGGATATGTGCCATTCGAACGATCCGCGGATGAGCGGGAGCTCATCCCTACCGGGTGTGGCCATGGTTCCTCGGCCACCTCTCAAATATCCCCTTCACAAGCTAAGTGGCAAAATGTTAGTCGTTGGGCCCCGCAGTAACCATCCGGGCCCTCGCAAAGAATTCATGAAGAGTAAAACATCCATGTTAACTAAGACATCCCATTACGCTTTTATTTTGTCGGGCCTCGCGCTGACGACTTTTGGGCTTAATCGAGTTTACGCAGAAGAAGTAGCGACAACCGCTGCCGCCAATCCCGCTATCGGCGCTGAAGTATTAGCCGTTCCCGGAGCTATAGATCTAGGCCGGCGAGCAGGTAGCGCCCCCATCGACGTCATGGTTGCTCTCAGGTTCAACCACGCTGAAGAGTTAGACCAACTCCTGAATGAACAAATTGATCCGAGTTCTTCGAACTACCGCAAATTTCTGACGGCGGCACAATTTGATGAGCGGTTTGGTCCCACAACCGAACAACTCGATCGTGTTACCGGCGAGTTACAACAAGCGGGGTTTCAAATCACCCAAATATCCTCAAATCGAGTCCTTGTTTACGCAAAGGCCTCCAGCGCCATTGTGGAGAACTTCTTCAAGACCGAGATCCATAGTGTGAAACAAGCAGACAGCAGTGAACGATACATGAACGTCACGCCAGTCCTCTTGCCGGATGCACTGATTCCACTAGTACTCGCAGTTCATGTCGATAATTTGATCGTGGCAAAAGTTGGTGCTCACCGGGACTCCATTACTGGACCGATTCAAGGCCTGGACGGCGGATATACACCGGTAGCGTTAGCGAACAGCTTTAATTTCCCGGTTCAGAGCGGAGACGACGGAACCGGACACACCGCGGCGATCATTATTGATTCGAATGTAGTAAATTCGGATCTCAACAGCTTTTTCTCTTACTTTCCGATTACGCGCACCGGCACAATTACCCGCGAGATCGTGAGCGGCAGTGGCGGAATCAACGGTGACGTCGATGAAACTGCCCTCGACACGGAGACGATTGGTGGCTTGGCGCCCGGAGCAAACATCATTCTTTATCTCATCGAGGGATTGAATAGTATCGATATCGATAGCGCAGCCAATCAGATCGTTTCAGACAACAAGGCGGAAGTAGTGAACATGAGCTTTGGCGGTGACGAATTTAAAGACCCGACATTCGCAGCTGCTCTCAAGCATGGGAACGCGGAAGGGATCACTTTCGTGGCTTCCACCGGCGATAGTGGATCTAATGGCGGGACTGTGAGTTGGCCGGCGGTTGAGCCCCGAGTATTGGCCCTTGGCGGAACCGTTATTTCTCAGAGCAGCGGCCAATATGTGCATAACAAAGCCTGGAGCGGCTCGGGAGGCGGCGTTTCCCGCCTATACGCGATTCCGGCCTATCAAAAAGGACTCAAAGGATTGGCCTCTACGACGAAGCGAAACATACCGGACGTCTCGTTTCCTGCCGACTACACTGACACCTTTGTCCGCGGAGGATGGGAAGGATTGGGGGGTACTTCGTGGAGCTCTCCTATCTATGTCGCGCTCCAACTTGAAATCAATCAGGTGAAGGGACAGAGACTGGGTTGGGTAAACTCGGATATTTATCGTGTCTTCAAGAAGGAACATTACGCGACCGACTTCTACGACGTCACCAAGGGAAGTAATGGGGGATACAGCGGGAAAGCCGGGTACGATAACGTGACGGGTCTCGGCTCGCCGATTGGCGAGGCTTTAGCTACGGATCCCAACCTCTAGCTGACGCGGGAACGCCCGACTTCGCCCCGTCGTTTAGACTCCGGGAGGTTACTTCGGGCAAGCCGGGACAGGGAACCTTTGTTGCCGGCGTTCGACAGGCATGGTTCTATCAAGATGGGCCATGCCTGCAAAACAACGCTCAGCCTGGATTGAACGCACCGCCAAAGGTCTTGAAGTCTTTCCAAAAGAACGGGCTTATCTGGTTGGTGTTTCTGGCGGCGTAGATTCCCGAGTACTCTTACAGATCTTACTCGATGCCAGGTTCACTAACCTGGTGATCTGCCATCTCGATCATCGGTTGCGAGGCAGCGATAGTGAACGAGAGAACCGATTAATTCGCCGGCTAGCTATCCGCCTGAAACTCCGCCTTGTCCAAGAACAAGTACAAGATTGGCCGCCAAAACTTTCTCTCGAAACTGCTGCCCGCCAAGCCCGTCAGCAGTTCTTTGCCCGAGCCGCGAAACAGTTCGGAGCGAGTCATGTCTTTCTCGGTCATCATGCGGATGACCAGGTAGAAACCTTTCTCTTCAATATCTTGCGCGGCGCCGGATCTATCGGCCAAGCAGCTATGCGCACAGAGACACGAATCTCGGCCGACGGGATAGAACTGATTCTGGTGCGGCCACTGCTCCACGTTTGGAAGCAGGAAATTCGCGATTATGCCAGAAAACGGCGACTTAAGTTTTCCGAGGATGTTACCAACTCGGAGAACAAGTTTACCCGCAACCGGATCCGAAACCTGTTGGTGCCTGAGATCGAGCGAATCCTGGGCCGGCCATTCAAATCAAATCTTTTGCGATTATGTGAGATTGCCGGGGATGAAGCAGAGCTGCTCCGTCAGTTAACCCCTAACTGGTGGGATCTCGACGAATTGCCGGTAAGGGATCTAAGGACGTTGCCCGTAGCGCTGCAACGTCGCATCGTTCACCGATGGTTAAACCGGAAGCAGATCGATGACGTGGGATTTGAAGACGTAGAACAAATCCGTTCTATGCTCGCTCATCAAGACATCGCCAAAGTTAATCTTTCAGGCGGCAAATGTTGCCGGCGCAAAGCCGGCAAGCTGTTCATACAACGACAGGCGCGGACTTGATCCGAACGTCCGCGCCTCCTCTCTCGCCAAATACCCCTCTTTCTTTACAGCTTAAGATTTACAGCTTAAGACCCAATCGCTTAGTTAGGTGTGATAAATCCGAACAAACCGTCGGCTTCATCATTAATCCCGGCCGTGAAGTAAAGGCTATTTTGCAAAAACACGAGCGACCACAGACCGTTGAATTGAAGAGGCTGACCTTGCCGGTGCAAGAGCCGCCCTAGAAAAGCTCCAGAATGCACACCGTAGGCATTGATGTGTCCATCACCGAAATTACCTACCAAGAGAACATTGCTAGTGAGCGCACCGAAAGCGGTGGGCACTCGGGCCAAACCCCAGGGCGAATTGAGTTGCCCCTGAGTAATCAAACGCTTCTGTAAATTGCCTTGCGTATCGAAGACATCGACAAAACCGTTTCCGGGTCCACTTACATCATCATGTTTTGCGGAGTCCTGGGCTGCAAAGGTAATGTAGAGCAAGTTATTAATGGTCGCTATGCCGAAAGGAGCCCAACCCACTGCGCCAGAGGGAACTGGAGGCGGATTCGGGTCCGAGAAAGTGCCGGTGGTCGTCACCTTTGCAAACGTGCTGTCATACACATCAACCGTACCTTTGTGAAAGTTCGTGGCGTAGAGAGTCGAACCTCCGGGTGAGCGCATCGCCACTGCTAAGCCTTTGTACACTGAACTTTTGCTGGGGCGAGGTGATGAATTATCAACTACCAGGACCGCTTGGGTGTTAAGTGGAAGGTTCCAGGCCGAGATACCACCGTCCTCAGCATCGAAGATAAACGCAGCCGGCTGGCCGTTGGACAGTTTGAATGCTGATGGATCCGAGTTAAAGACTATCCCGGTCGGCGCCGCGGTCGGGTTTTTCCCTTGTCAGCCGAAGTCGGCGGAATGGTTACTATCAATGGAACTGGCGTTCCGTCGGGCTGATACAGTGTGGAGACACCCGTGCCATTATCCGCCACCCACAAGATATTGTTTGCACTCGGGTTAGGCGCAAGACCCCAAGGATTCACTAAGTTGGCGTCCGTTCGATCCGCAACGCCGGCAATATTACTCTGTAAATTTGTCCAATCAAAAGTCCCGGCAATGCTTTGCACGTTCTGCGCCTGTGCGCTGCTAGCAAATATGCCCGTCATAAAGTGCAGTCCTACGGCGATTAGACCCACGACTGTAAAACGATGAACAGCCAAATAGGCGTTGGTTTTCATATGAGTGAGCAAGAGCAAAGATGTGATCTGTGTCGGCTTATGCCGAAGACCCACCTCCCCTTTACATTGACTCACTAGTCGCCGACTTATTCCCGGCAAAATCGCGAAACTTCGTCGAGAAATTGTTGCCGTCCATGGTCGTTGCGATCGAGATGCACGAAGTGGGTGGCCCCAGGAATTGTGACCAGACGCTTGATCGGTGCATACACCAGGTGAGCAATTAGCAACTCGCGATCTTCAGGACGCGACCAGAAAATCGCGCTCGGAAGCAATGACCAGAGTAGGAACGCTAATGAATGAAGCATCCCACAATTGCCGTCCGGTAGCTAAATAGAAGCTATCCTCCATAGCTCCATTAGGAGACCGAAACGCGGGCGGATTGTGGCTGGAGGCTGCTGAATCGCTAGCTAACGCTTCTCGCACAACGATCCGCCCGGAACCTGGAGATCAAATGAGCCCACCCCAGGCACACGCGCTCCGTGCACCAGCAAAATCGGACCATTCTTGCCATTCGTCGATCGATCACGGATTTCGCGAAGATAAATGCTGATTCCCGGATCGCTCTCCACGTAAAAATCCGTTCGAGAAACGGAGGAAGTAGCACTTGAGCCCATAGCGACCATTGCAAACAATGACAGGAATCCGCCGGCCAATAACCAATCTAACCCGGCAACGGACCGAAAAAACGAACCGCGGATGGGACGCAGATTTACGCAGATATGGGGACCGGAGCCAAAATAACCTAAAAATCAACCGCGAATGGACCCGAATTGACGCGAATAAAAAGAACAATCCGCAGATTACAGAGAACTTGCGACACCACTTCCTATTCGGGTTCATTCGCGTCCATCCGCGGTTAAATATTTCGTCTTTGGCGCGGCGCCCTGTCTTAATCTGCGTTCATCCCCGGTTGAGCCTTTTCTTTGCTTCCGTTCGCGGTACGTTTCGCGACTCGCCGTCATCGGTATAGTTGCCCGCACCGAAGGACCTCTATGTTACAACGTCGAAAGGCCGGTCTTCCCTTTATTTTAGCGACAGTATTTCTCGACATGCTGGGGTTCGGTATCGTCATCCCGGTATTGCCGGCGCTCGTTGCTAGCATGACGGCCGACAAAACCGCTCAAGCGTATTGGTACGGTGCGTTGTTGGCTTCCTACGGAGTGGCCCAATTCTTCTCGGCTCCACTGTTAGGTGCAATTAGCGACCGGTTTGGCCGGCGTTCGGTTCTCCTCATCTCGATTTTCGGCCTTGCCCTGAATTTTTTTATCACTGCGATATCCCCATGGCTTTGGCTTTTGTTGGTGTCCCGTCTGATCGGCGGCGCGTCCGGCGCGAGTTATACGGTGGCCGGCGCCTACATTGCAGATGTCACCACACCGGAAAATCGCAGCCGAAGCTTTGGGTTGATGGGAGCAGTGTTCGGGCTGGGCTTTATCTGCGGCCCGATCATCGGCGGTTTGTTAGCAGCCAATAACCTGCGGTTGCCTTATTTCGCAGCAGCCGGTCTTGCCCTGTTAAATTGGCTGAACGGTTATTTCATATTGCCGGAGTCCTTGCCGAAGGACCGCCGGACAGCGATCGACTTTAAGAAGGTAAATCCGTTCTCGGCGATCGCGGCACTGACGCAGGTACGTGGAATCGGCAATTTGGTTGTGGTCTATACTTTCAGTGTATTTGGGCAATTCATGCTCCAGATCAACTGGGTACTTTACTCCTCCTTTCGGTTCGGCTGGGGACCAAAAGAGAACGGGATATCGCTCTTTGTGGTTGGCATCGTCAGCACCGTTGTCCAAGCGGGTTTGCTCGGTTTCCTCTTGAAGAAACTCGGTGACACTCGGACGGCATTGGCGGGAATGGCATCTTCAACCCTCGCTTACATCCTCTATGGACTCGCTTTCCAAGGATGGATGATGTACGCGATCATTCTGGTGAACATGTTGGGTTTTGTAATCAACCCAGCCTTACAGGGGATCGTGTCGAAAGCGGTGGATCCGCGTCACCAAGGGATTACACTCGGCTCGCTGAACTCGATCAGCAGCATTATGGGCGTCATCGCGCCTCTGGTTGGAACGCCGTTGTTAGCGCAGGTCTCTGGGCTGCCCTCCACGGATTGGCGCGTCGGGACTGTATTCTTCGTGGCTGCTCTTGCGCAGGGTATCGCGTTCGTGCAGGCGTTTTTCCATTTCCGGCGAACCAGGGTGGCCGTTTCATGCGTTACCGAACCGACCTAGCGCTTCCTTGCCAATGCTTGGTTGCGGCTTGACTGGCATGGGCCTGCCTTGAGGGCGGAACCTGCGAATTAACGCTTCCCGGACTATCAGCGGGACCGGCTTCAGGCCAAATTTCCGTAAGCCCCATAAGGGACATGCCAACTATCCAAATCCTACAAAGAAAATCGCAGTTATAATCAGCAAAAACGCGTTTTTTTCGGGCAGATCGGATGGGCAGGCGTAGAGTGCGCCCCAATGAAAAAAAACTACTTGACTCTTGTCCTGTTGCTAACCGTTCTTGCAGCCCCTGCCCTAAAATCCTTCGCAATGGTTCCGCCTCCGGAGTCGTTGAGAAAATCTAAACACGTTGAACAGGGTAAAGTGTCCAACCCAGATACAACGGTCATAGCCACGGATAAGTTCGCCGTGTTTCTGCCCACGCACCCATCCGTAGCGGTCTTTCTGCCTACTCATCCGTCTTTGGCCGTCTTTCTACCCACGCATCCATCCGTGGCCTAATTAACTGCCAACAAAACCGCCTGTTGAGTGAGGACAACCCCTAAGGCGGGCCAAGAAAAGGTCCGCCTAGGGCTCCAAAGTGGTGCTGTGGTCCGAGATTACTTTCCAGCCATCGGAGAACTGGCGGACGACCAGCGAAGAGGTGCCTAATACCTTGCCCCCTTTTAAAAAGAGAGTCCATCGCATAACCGCCAAAGCAACGTCGGGCGTGATCAACTGCGTTTCCAGTCGATCGCAGACGACGTTCCCCATCGCATTCGGGTCTGGATAACCTCTCTGGTATGCGGCGAAGGCCTCGGTCCATCCCCGAATCTCTTCGGCATCGATAACCATCAGAAAGTCTTTTGACTTCCAGGCACCTTCCATATAGCCGGCCAGATCATGGGCGTTCCATCGATCGATCATCCCCAGAATAAGCGTCCGGATTTCATCGTGCGCCTTTATCGCCCGGGGATCATCGGCCCTGATCGGATCATCTGCGGAGGAACTTGCTTGCGGAGGGGTCCCGTCCTGGGCGAAGCAGATCGCGCTTGCGGCAAAAAGCAGAAATAAGCCGATGATACGGCGGCGCATGTGATCAGACATGTACCATGCCAGCGTCAAAGCGCTAGCCACTTTACGTTACAAAAGTGCGTCGAGATCAGCGTTTGCCTTTAGTTTCGCAAATCCAATTCAGCTGCCATCCGTTGGCCTTGAAAGCGAGGCCGCCCCGGAATTGACCGAAAGAACTACCAGCTAGGCTGCAAGAACCTCCCTCTGATATTGTCTCCGATTCGGCCATCCACTGAGGCCTTTTGCCCCCGCACCCAGGTCTGAGTGACGACCGCCGCCAGCGGCTTGCCTAGATACGGGCTCACGGGGTGCTTATACAAAAGATCTCGGACGGTCTCGTTCGCGCCCAGGTTAACCAGCACGAGATCCGCATCATAGCCGGTTGCAATCTTCCCTTTTCTGTCACTAATACCGAACCTGCGAGCGACATCCAAAGAAGTCGCCCGCACAAACTGGGAAAGGCCTGAACCCTTTGCCCGTTTCTCGGCCTCAGCGATCAGCAAAGGAAAAGCGTGTTGGCAACCCGCAATCCCGCCCCAGATCTCAAAGCAATCGGGTGAGGTCTTCATGTCGGGGGGCGCCGGTGAATGATCCGAACCGAGCGTATCGATTTGACCGGCAATCCAACGTTGCCAAAGCCCTTCTTGGGTACTGGCAGTCCGGAGCGGTGGAGCACACTTCGCCGGCGCGCCGATCGTCTCCAGGTCTTCGTCCTTTAATAGAAGGTAATGAGGACAAGTTTCGGCCGTAACATCAACTCCCTGGCGTTTGCCCTGGGCAATCAAGTCAATGCCTTCCGGGCAGCTCACGTGGACAACGTGGAGCGCGCAGCCGGTCTCGCCTGCCAATTCCAGAGCGACACGAATTGCGGTCAGTTCAGCCTCGATCGGACGAGAATCGAGATAGTCCCGCCAATGCTTGCCACCTGCAGCTCGCTTCGCCCGGACCAAGGACTCGATCATGGCGTCGTCTTCAGCGTGAACACCAACCGGCAATTTCCATTTCGCCGCTGTTTTCATCCCTTGTTTTAAGGTCGCGGCATCGGCACGCCTGAAATCGCTGGTCCCGGACTCGCTCATGAACGCTTTAAACCCGATGACACCTAACTCCGCCAGCTCATCTATATGATCGAGATTCACCGGCGTTAGTCCGCCCCAAAGCCCGAAATCCAGAACAGATTTCTGTTCCGCCAGCGCCCGCTTCTGAATAAAGCTTTCCCGGTCCAGCGTAGGCGGCGAAGCGTTCAACGGCATATCGAAAAAAACGGTTCCTCCTCCGGCAGCCAGCGCACGCGAACCGGTCGAGATCCCCTCCCAATGCTCGCGTCCGGGTTCATTGAAGTGAATATGAGCGTCGATTATGCCAGGCAAAAGAAAGGCGCCAGCCACATCCACCACCTGTTTCGCTGACCCAGCCAGGTTGACGCCTACGGCCGCGATCCGTTCACCGACCACTGCGACATCCGCCGTTCCAATGTCATCCGCAGAAACCAGCTTCGCGCCCCGAAATAAGATATCCCAATCGCTCATAACCAGACAATTTCACCACAGAGACACGGAGAGCACAGAGAAAATAATCCTCAGATTGCGCAGATTTCGTTTCAAAGATTATTGATAGCCGTCGGACAAGCCACGCAGGTCATTCCCATAGATTTCTTTAACCCAAGGACATCATTGTGCCTTAAAACCCAATCTGAGTAATCTGCGGATTATTTTCTCTGTGTTCTCCGTGCCTCTGTGGTGAAATTCCGTTGCTTTCAGCGACTTGCTATTTCATCGGGGCTGCGATTGAGTCCCGTCCATGATTGTGGTTACCGGAGGCAGCGGAAAAGCTGGGCGATTCTGTATCAGCGAACTCGTCGATCACGGCTATGAGCTATGCAACGTCGATCAAGTTAGTGGCAGCGATCCAAGTATTCCATTTAGCCAAGTTGACTTGACGGATTTCGGTCAGACCATGGCGGCCTTATCCTCCATCGATGAACGAGTTCAGAAAGTCACGGGAATCGTCCACCTGGCGGCTATTCCCGCTCCTGGGCGTGCACCTAATCACGTCACTTTCGAGACAAATACGATCAGCACTTACAACGTCTTCGAAGCTGCCAGACAGCTCCAGATCAAGAACATCGTCTGGGCATCAAGCGAGACTGTCCTCGGCTTGCCGTTCGACATTCCACCTCCCTATGTCCCGGTCGACGAAGAATATCCGGGTCGACCCGAGACAGCATATTCGCTCTCCAAGCTGGTCGGCGAAGAGATGGCCAAACAATTTTGCCGCTGGGATCCCGAGCTGAAGGTTATCGGGCTGCGACTCTCGAATGTGATGAGCCCGGAAGACTATGACCGCTTTCCTGGTTTCCAGGATGACGCCCGTAAGCGGAAATGGAATGTATGGAGTTATATCGATGCGCGAGATGCCGCCCAAGCATTCCGTCTCGCCCTGGAAGTGAATCTGAAGGGGGCCGAGGTTTTCATTATCGCGAACGCGGACACCGTCATGCTCCGAGATAACAAAGGATTGCTGGCCGAAGTGTTTCCCGACGTTCCGCAAAAGGGTTCTTTCGGACCGAACGACTCACTATTCTCGATCGAGAAAGCCAGGCAAGTCCTGAAATACGAGCCAAAATACAGTTGGCGTACCCACGAATCCAAATAATTTCACCACAGAGACACAGAGAGGAAAATCCACAGATTTAGCAGAATACGCAGATTTCGTTTTAGGTTAATCGATCGTCGCTGGAGAAATTACGTCGCTCATTCACATGTGGTTTCATTAACCGGATGACCTAAATGGAACTTAAAAAGCGAATCTGCCTGATCTGCAGATTTCTTTCTCTGTGTTCTCTGTGTCTCTGTGGTGAAAATTGATTCCCTATCCCATGTCTGCGTCTAACGTCGATCTCCTTACTGTCGGTGAATCTATGCTTCGCTTCTCAGTTCCTGCTGGGCGATTGCTAGCGGATGCGCCGGTGTTCGACGTTCACGTCGCGGGAACGGAAAGCAACGTGGCGGTGGCGGTGGCACGCATGGGGTTTAAGTCGCGCTGGCTTTCGCGGCTTCCCGATAACGTTGTCGGCCACCGGATCGCCGACACCATAGCGGGTCAGGGGGTCGATTGTTCCTATGTCAACTGGTCCGATACTGAGCGGGCCGGGGTTTACTTTATAGAGTTCGGTGCGTCACCGCGTCCGACCAAAGTCTTGTATGACCGGGCTCCTAGCGCCGCTCGGACCATGGACGAAACGACCTTCGACTTATCGCTGGTTGGCAATGCCAAGATTATTCACCTCACAGGGATCACCGTCGCGCTTTCCGCGGGTTGCACCCGGTTAGTCGAAACCATCGTGGCTCGGGCAAACGATCTAAAAATCCCGATCGTTTTTGACGTTAATTATCGAGCTCTGTTATGGAGCCACAAAGAATGCCGTAGTCAGCTGGCGCCGCTATTATCCAAGATTGATACCTTGATTGTGAGTAAGCGCGACCTGGAAGCGATTTTCGAGATCGCCGGCGACACGGCCACGGCAGCGAAAGGATTACATCAGCTATTTGGGATGCCTCGGATAGCCATAACGACCGGGGACGCAGGTGCTGCCGGATTCGAAAACGGCGCTAGCGTTGTCGTTCCCGGCTACCCAGTGGAAATGGTCGACCGAATCGGGGCTGGAGACAGCTTCGCGGCCGGCGTGATCTCCGGCCTATTGGAAGAAAATTTCGTTCGCGGATTGCAATACGGTGTAGCAATGAGTGCGCTTCAATTGACAACCGAAGGCGACCTCTTCCGCCTCACGCGAAAGGACGTTCTTCAGCTGATGGCATCCGAGAGTATCGGCCAGCTGATCCGCTAATCGCTTTTAACCAGCGAACTCTGTATTACCGAACGAATGAATCCGGTTTTCGCCTCGGTATAGGCGTCGCGATCATGGCGATACTGGTCGGCAAGCGCCCGTTTTAGCGCAGCATACTCTGCAGCCAGCTCGGGATTTCGCCGCAAAGCGTTTCTGAAACGCAGATGTTCTTTGATTGGGTGGGAATCCATTTCTGACACATAAAGATGGTGGAACGGCAGATCGATCACGCACCGAAAAACCTCGCGATCCGGAACACCGCATGTACCCCGATGAATGTAGCCGAATCTCTCCAGGCGCTCTTTGACCGCCGGAAATTGGTATGAAGAAGAGATCACAACTTCGATATCGATGATAGGCTTGGCAGCAAGTCCGGGTACCGCCGTACTCCCTACGTGTTCAATAGCGTGCACTAACGCGCCGAGCTGCTTTCGCAGCTCATGCTCGATACACGAAAATAGGGAAGGCCATTGGGTATCGTAATTGGAGATTCGCACCTCCAACGCGGTCTTCGATTTCACAGCCACAATGGCATCCGAGAGGCGAATCCGAGTCGAGTCATCGAGCTTTTGCCAAAGGCTGCGGCCGATCGGTTTACCACTTAGGTGCTCCATCAGGATACCGGTCAATGGCGGACCGAGAGTGTCCATTGGTTCTTTGTACTTCGGTGACTTTACTTTCTCCAACTAATCCGGCAGCAAAGAGTTGCACCATCGATGTCACCGTTGATTTCCATCCCTAATATTCTTGGCTCGCTGGCTTGGCCATGCATTTTGCTCTTCCCATGGAAACCAGGGAGCACGCGAGAGCGGCTCGATAGGGACGATGCCTCTCCAGAACCTGACCTGTCCGACGTGACCGTCTTGATCCCAGCTCGGGACGAGGCTGAGCCGATCAG
>Ga0210401_10005272_pt1 | contig 13314 bp, 12 predicted proteins | sample IncBWH32MmetaG_FD_150866 | JGI IMG/M metagenome (GOLD analysis project Ga0210401, IMG submission 150866) | Forest soil microbial communities from Barre Woods Harvard Forest LTER site, Petersham, Massachusetts, United States - Inc-BW-H-32-M | ecosystem: Environmental > Terrestrial > Soil >... | reverse complement strand
TTCCACGCCCGGCCGGGTCCAGGTCTTGATTGCAACCAGATTGCCCATCGAGCCAGTCGGCACGAAAAGCGCCGCTTCCCGCTCGAAAATCTCGGCAGCGCGGGCCTGCAATCGATTTATGGTTGGATCTTCGCCGTATACATCGTCGCCCACCTCGGCCTCCGCCATCGCGCGCCGCATCGCGGGCGAGGGCCGTGTCACCGTATCACTGCGCAGATCAACCACGTCTGGGAAATTGTTTACGCTCATCGTTCTTTGCCTCGTCTAGGACCTTGCGATTGGGGCATTGGGATCCGGTTTCACCGGTGGCAAGCGGTTCTACGCCTTTTTTCGCCCGATGCAGCAGCACGCTTCCGAAATTCCAAGAATGCACCTGCACGTCGATAAATCCGCACCGCTCCAGCAATGCGCTCAACTCGCGAGCCGACGGAAACTTCGCCACCGATCCCGGCAGGTACGCATAAGCCTGCTTGTCGCCCGAAATCGCCCCGCCGATGCGCGGCAGCACTTGTTTGAAATAGAATCGAAACACGCGAGCGACCCATCCATGCTCCGGTTCGGAAAATTCCAGAATGCCGATTTCCCCGCCGGGTTTAAGCAGCCGCGCAAACTCGCGCAGTCCGTGTTCGTAGTTCGAAAGGTTTCGAAAGCCAAAGGCGGACGTCACCAAATCGACGCTTTCATCGTTAAACGGCAGTGCCAGTGCGTCCGCTCCAGCGAAAGACACCTGGTATCCCCCCGCAATCGCCTTCGCCCGTGCGCGCACCAGCATCCCTTCGACGAAGTCGCTACCGATCACTTGCGCGGCCCGATTCTTGCGACCGCCGAGCAATCGTGCGCGCCTTCGCGCAAGCGCAAACGCCAAATCGCCTGTTCCGCAGCAAAGGTCGAGCGCGAGCGCGTCCGCCCTCACCAGCGTTTCTGAAAAAAGTTTGGCTGTACGGTGGCGCCAGACGCGGTCCATCGAAAACGAAAGCAGATGATTCAGGAAATCGTAGCGCGGAGCGATCCGCGCAAACATCTCGCGAACGCGCAGCCCGGCTTCGCGTTCGTCGCGCGCGCCCTCGGGACGCGTGCCCGGCAAGACCTCGCGCTGCATGGTAGGAAGCATCTCGTCAGCAATTCCAACGGGATCGATCTGGCAAGAAAAACTCGCCATCGAATTCGGGCACGAGCGGATGCTCGAAACCCTTGATGGCTAGCTTGCTCACGTTGCCTTTGCGACGATTCCCGGCAATTCGGCAAACACGCTCGAAACGACCTGCCACGGAACCTCGCAATTCCACTCGGTCTTGCCGATCCGCGTCGGCAGCACCCACAAGACCTTGCCGCCCTGCGATTTCTTGTCCCCGAGCAGGATCGGCCGCAGCTTGGCAAGACTGATTCCTTTCAGCGGCGGCAACGGGCCAATCGCGGCCACGACGCGAATTATCCGCGTCGCTTCGGATTCTTCGAGAAGTCCGATGGCCATCGCCATCATCGTCGCGGCGATCATTCCCCAGCCGACCGCCTCGCCGTGCTTGAACCGGCTGTAGTTCGTCGCCGTCTCGAGCGCGTGGCCCAAGGTGTGACCGAAATTCAGAATCTTGCGTAAACCCGATTCGTGCTCGTCCTTTTCGACAACATACGCCTTGATCCGAATCGAACGGAGAATCAGCCAACCCATCGCCGAATGATCGCGCCGCAAGATCGCCGGAAGCTTTTTTTCGAAAAAGTCAAAGAGTTCCCCGTCCGCAATCACGCCGTATTTCACGACTTCGTAGAGTCCCGACCGGAATTCGCGATGCGGCAGCGTCGCGAGCAGAGTCGGGTCGGCCACGACGACTTTGGGAGGATAAAACGCCCCGACAAGATTTTTCCCTTCGGGCAAATCGACGCCAGTCTTCCCTCCGATTGAGCTGTCGACCTGTGCCACGACCGTCGTCGGAATATGCGCGAGTCGCACCCCGCGCAAATAACTCGCCGCGGCGAACCCACCAACGTCTCCGACCACCCCTCCGCCCACGGCCACCACAATCGACCGCCGATCCGCGCCGGCCTTGACGAGCGCGCGCGCAATCCCCTCGACCGTCTCCAGCCTTTTCGCTTTTTCGGCGTCGTCGAACAGCACGACGCGGTCCGCGCGCGAGATTCCCAGCGCCGACGCAACACGCTTTCCCCATTGCCGCCATACGCGCGGCGAGGAAACCAGATAGACGCCAGTCGCGTCGCCCACATTTGCGATCATCGACCGGGCCCGTCCGAGTGCGCCGTTCGCGCACTGCACGTCATAAACTCCCATCGAGCTGGTAATCCGGATCGTTGCCATACAAACAAGAAATCTAGCACAGGTTAATGCGGTTCAAAGGTGGGTTTGCTTCCATAAATCGCCGGCTTAGAAAGGCGAAGGGGCCGCTTAAAGCTCGGGCCGCCACGTTTTTTCTTTTGTCTCTGTTGCGCTCTAGTGCTTGTCGGCCATCTTGTTGGACGGGGTTCTCTGGCTAGCCTTGTCTCGCGCGCTCTTGATCGCTGCGTCCAGCTGCGACACGTCCGCCAGCGCTCCCTGTGCAAAATCAGTTGCCCCGCCGCCCTTGCCGCCGAATTCTTTAAAGATTTCTCGCGCCAGCGCGCCCATATCTCCTGAAAATCCCCTGGTTTGGGCGAACACGATATGCCCGCCTGGCCTTCCGCCGAGTAGCGCCACGACTTGCGCCTCCATTACCAGCCGCGCCGCAAGCAGTGTCAGGTAACTCGGCGTGGCATCTTCAATCGCGGCCGCCACGATGCGCACTCGGTTCGCGCCCGTCGTCGCTGTGTCGAGCAGCGATTTGGCTTCGTACTCGCCGAGCCGTCCTTCAAGGCGCTTCGCCGCACCGTGCGTCGCCCGCCGCTCTTCCAAGGTCTTCCCGATCACGCCAGCCACGTCCGCCGTGCTGCAGCTTAAAAGCGTCGCCGCGTGCCACAACGAAGCATAATCGGCGCGCGCCGTGGTCAACGCGCGCCCGCCGCACACAAACTCAAGCCTCCACGCATCGCGCCGCCGCTCGAGCTTGCGCAGCAACACCATCCCGGCTTGCCCGGTACGCGACAGATGCGTTCCACCGCAAGGCTGTCGATCGATCCCTGCAATCTCCACCGCGCGCAGGACACCCTCGCGATCCACTTTCTTGCGAATTCCCGCCTCGGCCAGTTCCTGTGCCGTCCCGTAAGTAACGGTAACGACGCGATCCTCAAAAACAATCTCATTCGCGCGCCGCTCGGCCTCTTCCATGTGCCGCGGCACGATCGATGGCGCCTGCAGATCGATCGTCGAAATCTCACGCCCCAGGTGAAATGACTCGGTAGGAAACTCAAAAAGCTCGAGAAACACAGCCGACAACAGGTGTTGCCCGGTGTGTTGTTGCATGTGGTCGAAGCGCCGCGCCCAATCGATCTCGCCCGTCACGCCGCCAACAGGCACTTCGGCCGTTGTGTAATGCACGATCTTTCCGTCATCCGTGTCGGCGACCTCGACGACCGCCGCGCCGCCCAGCGTGCCGGTATCGTGCGGTTGGCCGCCCGACGTCGGATAGAACGCCGTGCGGTCGAGCGTCACGCGCCATCGCTCACCCTCGCGCTCGCACGAAGTCACGCGCGCCTCAAAGTCGCGCAAAAACGAATCGCCGTAATAGAGCCGCTCGGTCACGAATGCCCCTCCATTCGCGACAATACCACACGCAAAGCTCGCTATTCTTTTTGAATGTTTCCAAGCGATTGCGCGGGAAATTGCAGATTCAATTGGTTCGAAGTGACCACCGAATTCAGCTTCGCCACAGCGGAGTCAAACGGCTTCAGCGCTTTGATGCCCGCATCAAGGTCAATCTCGGCGCGGAGCGAATACGTGCCGCCAGCTTCCCACCCATGCAGAAATTCCCCGGTATCCGATGAACGGTATCCGTAGCCGGCCAAGGGGATCGGCGTCGAAAAATAGCTGCCCGGAGCGAGCGGCACGGACGTTTCCATGAATCTCCCACCGCAAGGCCGATCCAGCGACGCGTCATGGAGCTTCTGCGATCTGCCCGTGCCGTAACTGAGGATCAAAGTGATGCTGTTGGTTTCCGAGGCGACGCCGCACGCGACTCCCAAATCAACCGAGAACGCCCGGGATCCCACGTTCCGCATCGCCAGGCGAATCGCGGGAAGTCCAAACCTCTCGGCGCCTTGCGCACTCGCGTAAAGAGACGTCTGCAGTCCATTGAACGGTTCACCCCACGCCGTTGCATCCCGGTCGGTCTCGGCCGGCAGCGCAAGTGCCGCCGCGGCGAGAAACCCGGCGCCGACCATCCACACCAGTGTGCGAATTCCCATCCCCGCCTCACCGCGCTCGGGTTCGCAAAACGAACCCCAGACGCTGAACGACGGCCAGAATTGTACACCTCGGGTATATTTCAGAATCGCAAATCGAGTCGCCTCGCCTTGACCCGAGCGAACTTTTTCCGCCGAGCGTACGTATCTTGCTGCAGCCGCCCACGAAAGATGGCATTGACAGCGGTCGACAGGAGAGCGCCGCGATGACGTCCTTGTTCCAAGACGTTCGCTACGCCCTGCGAATCCTTGCAAAAGCGCCGGGTTTCGCCATCATCGCCGTGCTCACACTGGCTCTCGGCATTGGTGCAAACACGGCTCTGTTCTCCATCGTCGACAGCGTACTTCTGAGTCCATTGCCCTACACGCAAGCGGAGAACCTGGTCGCGCTCTATTCGCACACGCGGGCATTCACACGCTCCTCGATCTCCTACCCCAACTTTCTCGATTGGGTCCGCGACAACCACACATTTGCCGGCATGGCCGCGTTTCGCTCGGACAATCTCAACATGACCGGGATGGGCGACCCTGAACGGCTTCGGACCGAGATGGTCTCCGCGAATTTCTTTTCGCTGCTCGGCGTCAAGCCCGTGATCGGACGCTCGTTCCTGGCGCAGGAGGATCAAGTCGGCGCAGGTCCGGTTGTATTGCTCAGCGAGGCGCTCTGGCAGCGCAAATTCGGCGCTTCGGCCGGGGCGCTCGGCCGCACACTCGAACTGAACAATACCGCCTACGCGATCGTCGGCGTCATACCCGGGGACTTTCACTATCGGAGCGGCAATTTCTTCGCGAACCCAGACATCTTCGTGCCCCTCGGCCAATGGGACAACATGCTCTTCCGCGACCGCCGCACCGGGATGGGCATGGATGCCGTCGGGCGTCTGGCGCCAGGCGTAACTTTCTCCCAAGCGCAAGCCGACATGGACGGAATTGCTGGCAATCTGGCAGTTGCATTTCCCGATGCGGACAAAGCTAGTGGAGTGACGATGGTCCCGCTCAAGGACGATGTAGTTGGCGATATTCGTGAAGTTCTTCTCGTGCTGCTTGCGGCGGTCGGGTTCGTTTTGCTGATTGCGTGCGCCAATGTAGCCAACCTCTTCCTTGTTCGCTCCACGGGGCGCAGCCGAGAGTTTGCGATTCGCGCGGCTCTCGGTGCAAGCCAGCCGCGCGTTGTTCGTCAGCTATTGACGGAAAGTGTTCTTGTTTCGCTGGTGGGAGGTGCGCTCGGTTTGCTGATGGCCGCTTGGGGAACGCGCGCGACGCTTCGCGTTTTGCCAAGCGCTTTGCCGCGTTCCAATGAAATCCACTTGAACGTCACGGTTCTGCTCTTCACCCTAGGCATTTCGATCCTGGTCGGCATCGTTTTCGGCCTTGTCCCCGCCCTGAAAACTGCCCATCCCGATCTGCATGACACATTAAAGGAGGGCGGACGCGGTAGCAGCGGATCGCGCCATCGCACGCAAAACACATTTGTGGTAGTTGAAATGGCGCTTGCGCTCGTCCTGCTTGTCGGCGCCGGACTCATGATCCGGAGCCTTGCGGTGCTTTGGGGTGTGAGCCCCGGTTTTGATCCTCATAACGCTATGGATTTCGAGCTTGCTTCGCCCACCCCCATCGGCGGTACGCCGGATGCGATCCGCACGGCCATGCTTCAGTTGCACGAATTGTTTGCCGCCGTACCCGGTGTCCAATCCGTGTCGCTCAGTGTTGGCTCAACACCGATGCAGGGCGATTCCGACGTGGGTTTCTGGCTCGAGGGCCAGCCCAAGCCCACAAGCAGTTCGGACATGAAAACCGCGCTTTTCTATTGCGTGGAGCCGGACTATCTGAAAGCGATGGGCATTCCGCTCAAACGCGGTCGCTTTCTCACCGCGGCGGACAATCACCACGCGCCTTCGGTCATTGTGATCGACGAGGAGTTAGCGCATCTCGCCTTCGGCAATGACGATCCCGTCGGCAAGCGAGTGAACCTCGCGATTATCGGCACGACTCCGGAAATTGTCGGCGTTGTGGGCCATGTAAAGCAGTGGGGGCTGGATGAAGACCCCCATTCGCCGGTTCTCGCGCAATTCTATTTTCCAATTTCGCAGATTCCGGACCAGTTCATGTCCCTCGTCTCGCGCAGCGTAAGCGGAGTGGTACGCACCGATCGATCCCCACTGGCAACCGTCGGAGGCCTGCGCCACACTCTTGGGCAATTCAGCGGGCAGATAGTGATGTTTTCGACGCGCCCGCTCGAGGAGGTCATTTCAGACTCGCTCGCCTCGCGCCGATTCGCGATGATCCTGCTCGGAGCATTTGCCGCGCTGGCGTTGGTACTGTCAGCCATCGGCATCTACGGCGTAATTTCCTACATCGTCGGCCGGCGTACCCACGAAATCGGCATTCGCCTCGCGCTGGGCGCGTACCCGTCAGACGTCTTGCGTCTGGTCCTCGGTCAGGGAGCGAAAGTCGCGTTGGTCGGAGTTGTTATTGGAGTTGTCGCCGCCCTCGCGCTCGCTAGGCTGATGACCGGCATGATCTTCGGAGTCAGCGCGCACGATCCGCTCACGTTCGCTGTGGTCACTGCCGGGCTGGTGGCGGTCGCGCTCGCTGCCTGCTACATCCCGGCGCGTCGCGCCACGCGCACCGACCCGGTGACCGCCATGCGCTACGAATAATATCTCTCGAATTGTTGCAATTCTTCCCGGGGACGAAGCATCAAAACGATTGTCAGAAAGCAATTCCTGGCCTAAGATCCGCGGATTAGACAGCAAAGGAAATCAGCATGGCACGCTTCCGATTTGCTGCTTGGCTTCTCCTGGTCCCCTGTTTGTCCGTTCCTGTTGCAGGTCGCGCTCAGGAGAACGGCCAATCTTCTGACAGTTCGCAAACTTCGGTGCTCACCGCTCAGTCGAACCTGGTTCTGGTGCCGGTCCTTGTGAAAACCAAAGCCGATGAGGTCGTGTTTTCGCTCACCGCCGACGATTTTGAACTCAAGGACGACGGCGTCCAGCAGGCATTGCAGATGCAGCCTGACGAGAATCTCGAGCCGTTGGCGCTCGCCGTCATTGTGGAGACCGGAGGACAAGGAGCGTCGCACTTGCACGACTACGGCGATCTTGCGGCCATACTGGATGCCGTGATCGGCGACGTGCCACATCGCGTGGCGGTGATTTCATTCGGAGGCGCGCCTCATCTGGAGCAAAACTTCACCAGCGACACCGACTTGGCGGCGCACGCGATTGCCAATCTCCGCGGAGGTGACGAGCGGGCAGCCATCCTCGACGCGCTGGCATTCGGCATCAAGCTTCTGAGCAAAGAGCCGATCGAATATCGCCGCGCGGTGCTTTTGTTCAGTGAGACGGCTGACCGTGGCAGCCAGATCGGCTTGGACGAAGCAATCCGCGCGGTCGACGACACAAACACCTCGATTTACAGTTTCGGTTTTTCAACCACCGAACAGGCCGTCAAGCACGAAGCCTCCAAAATCGCCACGCCTGGAGGAAACACATACACCGATCAAGCGTACGCGCCGGGCGGCTGCATGAGTCGCGACTCAGACCCGGATGCACACGGAAAACGAGACGTTCAGACGCTGGATTGTGCAAGTGACCTTCTCCCGCCACTCAGGCTAGCCCGCATAGCTTTTCTCATGGCGCGGGATGGTCTTTCGCGCAATGTCCCTGAGTCGGTTGCGCAGCTGACTGGTGGTGAGTACTTTGATTTCAATAACGCCAAGACGCTTGGCCGGGATCTGCTCACCGTCTCGAATGACCTGCCCAATTATTACGTCTTGAGCTTCCGCCCGCAGACGCCTCATGCGGGAATTCATTCCTTGCAATTGCGCGTCGCCAATCGATCTGGCCTCCAGTTAAGGTCGCGCAAAGCCTACTGGGTCGACCAAGCGCAGTAAAACTACGCGCAAACGATTGAAATTAGAAGCCGGTCGGATTTCCAATCAATAGTAAAATTGAGACTCGGAACGAGTCTGGACCGCACAATGCCATCCGTCGCCGCCATCACGAGTCGCGCCCCACGGGCCTCCCGGCCGCACTCGGTGAAGCTTATCGGCATGGACCTCGATGGCACGCTGCTCGATAGCCAATCGCACCTCACTGCCGAGAACATTGCTGCCATCTCCGACGCTGCCGACGCAGGCATCCAGATCGTTATTGTCACGGGCCGCCGCTTTCATTCGGCACGAAACACGGTTGACCCGCTTCCCTGCGACTTCAGCGTGATTGCAACCAATGGCGCGTTGGTCAAATCAAAGGATGGCGAGACGCTGCAGCGTCACCTGTTGCCGGCCGATGTCGCGCGGCGGGTGGTCACAGCCACGGCGGAATTTCGGGCGGCGTCAGGCGTGATCTTCGATCGGCCGCGGCAAGGGCAAGTCGTGTTCGAAACGATCGATTGGGATGGCCCGTATGTCGGCCCCTATCTCAGCCGCCATCGCGATTTCGTCGCCGAGATTGCGCCGCTGGAAGATTGTCTTGATAAGGAAGATCCGCTCGAAGTGATGTTTCTCGGCGAATGCGAGATGATGGCGCGTGTGATGAAGCTGCTTGAAAATCTCGATTTCGCCGACCAATACACGCTCGCGCAAACCGTCTACGAGCATCGGAACCTTTCCATGCTGGATGTGCTTCGCCGTGGAGTGAACAAGGGCGCGACGCTCGAAGCGTGGGCCGGTCAACTCGGTGTGGCCCGGGAAGAAATCATGGCCATCGGTGACAACTGGAACGATCGAGAAATGCTCGAATTCGCCGGCGTCCCGGTCGTGATGGGCAACAGCGTGCCCGAATTGAAATCTCTCGGCTGGCCCGTCACCGAATCGAATGACGCAAACGGCGTGGCGCAGGCCATCCGCAAATTTGCCTTGAATGGACACGCTCGATGAGTCGTGCGAGAGTGATTATCCTTATTGCGGGCGCTGCCGCTCTTACGGCGCCGGCGGCACGAGCCGATTACGCTGTGCTGCGTTCCGGGGCGCGCATCCACATTACGGGCTACGAGGAATCGAACGGCCGGATCACGCTGAATTTTCAGGGCGGCTCAGCCCAAATTGATGCAAATGATCTTGTTTCCGTAGAGCCCGAAGATCAGTTCCAATCGGTGGCGCAGGCTCCGCCTCCAGAGACCGGGCCATTTGACGACCTAATCCACGCTGCCGCCCTGAAAAACGGCCTCGACGAAAAACTCATCCGCCACGTGATCGCCGAGGAGTCGAACTTCAACCCGCGCGCCGTCTCGCGGAAGAGAGCGCAAGGGCTGATGCAGCTGCTGCCTGAAACAGCCGCGCGCTACGCCGTCGCCGACGTTTTTGACCCCGCGCAGAACATCGAAGCCGGTGCGCGCTACTTGAAAGACCTTCTTGTCCGCTATAGCGGCAATCTCACGCTGGCTCTGGCGGCTTATAACGCCGGTCCTGACGTTGTTGACCACTACGCCGGGATCCCGCCCTTTCCCGAGACGCAAAAATACGTCTCCCGCATCACCGCCAGCCTCGCTCAAGACAACGCAAAGAACTGACGATCTTTGTTCGTCAAATGTTCGGGAAGCGAAATTACTGGGTAGGATTCGGCGAGTTCGTCGATCCGCCGGAATTGTTTGAGGAATTTCCCGTTCCGTTGTTGCCGGTTCCCGAGTTCGTATTCGGCCCATTCGAAGACTCAGGTATCGCGTTGATGGGGCCGAGCGGCAGGCCTGTCAAGCCGAGACCTGGAGTCCCCGATCCGGACACTAAACCTTGGACGGCCTGGGCCTGCTCCTCGAGCGGATTCCAGATGAACTCCCATTCGTTGTATTTCTTTCCGCCCTTGTAGACGCGCACCGATCCGCGATCGACGGTGCTGCCGACTCCAATCAACAGCGCACCAAACTGCGGCCCGTCCACTGGGCCCGTCGGTTGGGGCCCGACAACGGCCGCGGGTTGCCCGTTAGCTTGCCCTGTCGTCGGTGCGAAGGCCTGGCCGGTCATAGGGGGAAACAGCTCATTGCCAGATTGGCCAGGCGCGCCGCCCGCAGGGGCAGTAATGCTTCCCGGCGCCATCGAGTTCGCTGAATTCGGCGAGTTGGGGTCGGAAGAATTTTGGCCGTTCTGGGTGCCTGGCATTGGGCCGCCATTCATATCCATCAGCGCCATCTGCTGGAACGAGCCGTACTTCACGCTGCCGATGATCGTGCCGGCAGCAGCGTTGGTGTAGATGAAGCGCCATTTGCCATCATTCTTGTTCATCGGGTCGTCTACGGCTTCCGATCGGAGAAAGTGCACGCCCGGCAACCCGGTCAGGAGATCGTCTTGCGTCTGCGGGTAGTGCCCCGTCTTGCGGAAGTACATTTTCACCGCGCGCACGTACTGATTGCCGCGCCAGATCAATTCCCCTTCTCGTTGGCTGCGCGCTTCGGTGACGATGTTGCGCAGGATGACCTGAGAACCCACGACTACCGTGAGGACCATGAAGAGCGCCATCACGTAGGCGTAGCCTGACTCGCCCCGTCGCCTCCGGGATTTCTTAGACGAATTGTTGCGCTTATTCACAGGGTAATCCCGTTGCTAGGGCGCGCCCGACGATCCTTGATCGGTTTGTGGAATGAGTGGAATCGTGACGCTTCGCCCGGTCGATACTTCCACAACGTCCGCCGAAGCGTTGCCGATGTGTGTCAGTCGGAAGCGGTTGTTTTCAAACGTGCCGCCTTCGGGCACCGTGACTACGTCCTCGCCTTCCTTGATCAGTGCGGTGCGCCTGCCCATGGAAGTTTCGATACCAAAAAACTCGCCCGCAACTTGCGGCGGAGGTGGCGGCGGCGTTGGCGTCGGTTGCTCCGGGCCAACGAAAGGCCGGGGAGCGGGTCCGTGCGGGATCGCTCCCGGAGGCGGCGCCACCGGACCAGCCACGAAAATGTTCCGGCGCATGCCGGCGTATTCGCTCTTTTGCAATTCCTTCAGTCTGTCGAGCTGCAGCGCCGGCTCTTCGACTTTGAGCGGTTCAAAGCGGGTGTCTGCCGAAAGGACCGTGCCCATGGTCGGAATGGAGCGGTTCTCGTACAAATACAGGGCCACCGCCACAATCACCAGGCCGACGAAGATCTGGATTTTAGTCCGCTCGGTCATCGGTCCCTTATTCCCTCAGCCTCTGTAATACGTGTGAAGATCAAGCTGCAACCGGATGCCCTGGGGCCCGGCTTCGTTGAGCTGCAGCTGCTTCAAGAAATAGAAATTCTTCGAACGCTCGATCCCATTCACAAACTGCAAAAGCGACGGATAGTCTCCGTTCACCGTCGTCGTGATATCGAGCTCGGTCACGTTGCGGTTCGGAACTACCGTCGGCTTGAACTGACGCGTCGTCGCTTTCACCCCGGCCTTGGACGCGAGCAAAGTGATGTCGGAATCCACGGTCGAATAGACCGTCCTCTGGTCCAAAAACGTCGACTGATAGAAACTCTGCGAGTTTTGGCCGACCTGGCCCATTTCCCCGCGAATTTTCTCCCCCCGCGCGATGTCGGCCTCAAGATCCCGCGCGGTGACCGCCAGGTGGTCGCGGCGCATAGCCATCTCTTCGGGGGCCTCGCGCGACGTCTGCCACAAGACAAAGCAGAGCAGGGCGTCGGCGAGCAGCAGAATCCCCACGCCCGCGCTCGTCCAGATTTTCCAGGGTGCAACGCCGTTGCCTATCTTCATGTTGTTGCGTACCAAAAATCCAGTCTCATGAGAATACGGTCCGGATCATTCCCCTGCTCGGAAACCTTCTCATCGTCAACAGTCACACCCGAAAAATGCGGCGATTTCTCGATGGCTTCAAGAAACTTGAGTTTGCTCTCATCATTTTCCGCTCCCACGACCATCGAAACATCCGCGCGTCCATCCACCAACTTTGGTGAGATGCTCACGACCCGAACGCCCGGAGGGAGGGTATTTTCCAGATCCATGAAGATCTTCGTCCAGGGGAAGGCTCGCTGCCCGATCAGCGAATTCAGAAATTCGGCGCGATCGCGAATTTGCTTCACATCCGGGCGGTTGAAATAGGCTTCCAGATCCTGCTGGCGTGCTTCGTCGGTTTGGATCTGTTGCTCGAGCCGGGCTGTTTCGTTGCGGAGTTCCACGTTTGCGCGCCGGGAAGCGTATGCGGCATGCGCGAGAAGAGCGAGCGAGATCAGTGCCACAGCTCCAATGAACGTGGCGCCCGCGATGTACGGGCGGTTATTTTCCTGAGGCGCCGTGGCGATGTTCAGTCTGAGTTTCATTGTTCTGATCTTGCGCGAATCTCGGCGGGCATCACGCGCCCGCGTTGGCCATCCATCCGACAAGCGGATCGAGCCCCTGCTTCATCAAACCGTGCGCCGATTGGTGCAATCCCGACGCTCCCTCACCGGCAGAAAGCTGGCGCGTCGCGATCTTCAGGTCATTTTCAACAGCCGCCTCGAACACCTCATGCCCGCTCTGAAATCCAGCGAGCAGGGCGCGGTCGATCGAGCCGCCCCAAACGTCCTGATAGTAGGCCGTTGCCGGGAAGATTTCTTCGAGCACCCATTTGGGGTCGAGTTGGTTCGCACCGGTCGGCATTTCGGTCGAGCGATAGAGGCAAAGAGTCGATTCGCGCACCACGGCCGTTGTCAGCGTGCGCCCACTTAGGCGCATCAGCAACGTCGAGCCGGTTTCTCCCACCAGCGGCAGCGAAGCCAGCGTTGAACTCAAGACAACGATTGGCTGAATCCCGAATCCCTCTACCAGCGCTTCATATTCCCGCACGACCGACTGCCGCGCCACCGCGGCAACAACTTCCAACGAGCCATGTCGCGCCGTCTGCCGCGACCACGAAACTACCGTCTCTTCCACATCGAACGGCACACTCTTTTTAAGCCGCCAACGCAGCAACGGCAAGGCTTCTTCGGGGCGGCGCGGCAAATCGTCAAAAGGTAAAATAAATACGCGCACCACGGGATCGGGCACAAGCAGCGCCGCATGGCCCGAAAGATCTCCTGCGCGCGAGAGCGCACTTTGCAAAGCGC
>Ga0210401_10005269_pt1 | contig 13318 bp, 16 predicted proteins | sample IncBWH32MmetaG_FD_150866 | JGI IMG/M metagenome (GOLD analysis project Ga0210401, IMG submission 150866) | Forest soil microbial communities from Barre Woods Harvard Forest LTER site, Petersham, Massachusetts, United States - Inc-BW-H-32-M | ecosystem: Environmental > Terrestrial > Soil >... | reverse complement strand
CCGGAACACTGGGCCATGGGCTTGGCGACGAAATTGCCGACGCGATCGGGATGCAGCGCGTAGCCCCAGAACACCTGGACATCCGCCGGCTGATCGGGAAAGTGGGGCTGATGGTACAGAACGATCGATATCAGCCAGTTCGATTCGAACCACGTCACCAATCCGCCGATACCAGCCTCGTTGCCGCTGAACCTTTCCATGTGGTCGAAGAATGCCGTGTCCTTCAGGGTCACGGTGAATGAGTGCCAGTAGGATTCGGGTATGTGCGAATTGAACACCGCCGGGTTGCCGAATTCGGGCCGGCCCTCGGCGAGCTTTTCCCACAACTGCCAACCGCCACTGTCGGCTTTGGTCAGCGCCTTGGGCGGACTGGACATCGTTCCAAAACTTGAGGCATCAACCATCGAGCCGTTCTGGAGAAACACCAGATCGCCGCTTTCGACAGCGACATTCACAGCCTCGCCATCGCGGAGGCAGTCGAAACCGGTGACCGTCAAAGTTCCGCGGTTCGCGTCAAGCACGAAATCCGTAACAAAGCAGTCCTTGATGAAATTCACGCCCTTCGCTTCGAGCCATGCCAGCAAAGGTCGAACCACGGAATCATACTGGTTGTACTTGGTGCGCTTCACGCCCGCGAGGGTTTCGATCCGGGTAAACTCCAGCATAAAGCGATGCAGGTAGCGCTTGAATTCAACCGCGCTATGCCAGGGCTGGAAGGCAAAGGTCGTTTGCCACATGAACCAGAAATTGGTGCTGAAGAATGGCAGCGACAGCCAGTCGGCAATGCGATCGGAGCCCAGCTCTTCCTCGCTGCCCTCGGCAATTTTGACCAGTTCAAGTCGGTCGGCCATCGAAAAACCCATCGTCGCCACGTTGGTTCTATGACAATTCCGGTCGACCAGCCGCGCCTGCGCGTGCGGGATATGCTGCTTGTTGAATGCCATGGTCTCATCGAAAACTGATAGTTGCGGGCTCTCCAGGGACGGAATGGTTTTGAACAGATCCCAGAAACACTCGTAATTGTCGGACGTCAGCATGCGTCCGCCGCGGAGCCGGTAGCCTTCGATCGCGTTGCCTGCACCATCGAGGGCTCCGCCCAGCACACTCATGGCCTCATAGATATTGATATTCTCTCCGGGCACCTTGCCGTCGCGGATCATGAACGCGGCCGCCGCGAGTGAGCCAATGCCGCTCCCGACGAAATGGGCTTTAACGGTCGCCGCGTTCACTGCCGTTGCTGTCATATCGATATTTCCATTGGCCGTTTGAAAGAGGTCTCTGTGTCCAAGCCAATCGCAACGATCAGACCGGCGCTTCGGCCGACACGTACCGAATTAGCTTTTTGTTCACGAACTCCTGGATCCCCATGTCGCCGAGCTCCCGCCCGTAACCGGAGTTCTTGATGCCGCCGAATGGCAGTTCGGCATCGGACCAGCTGATGTTGTTGATAAACATCATGCCGGTATCGACGCGGCTTGCGACCCGCTTGCCGCGCGCCAAGTCCTTGGTGAAGACGGAACCGCCCAGACCGAAATCGGAGTCGTTTGCGAGCGCGATGGCTGCGTCTTCGTCCTTGACGCGGAAAAACATTGCGACCGGGCCGAAGAACTCATCTCTGAAGGCCGGATTGTCCGGCTGGACCTCCGTCAGTATCGTGGGCTGCATGAAGGACCCTGGACGGTCGATCCGTTTGCCGCCCATCAGTACTTTTGCTCCGTGCTTAACCGCCACATCGACCTGTTTCAGAAGATCGACCAGAGCCGACTCCGTGGACAACGGACCAAGCGTCGTCTTCTCGTCCAGGGGATCGCCGGCCTTGAGGGCTCCTAGCGCCGCCTGGAACTTCTCCAGGAATTTGTCGGCAAGTTTCTCGACGACGATGAACCGCTTCGCCGCGCAACAAGTTTGGCCGGTATTGTACATCCGGCCCCAGACGGCCCAATTGATGGTGTGTTCGAGATCGGCGTCTTCGAGGACGATGAACGCATCGCTGCCGCCCAGCTCCATCGAGGAAGGCTTGAGGTTCTGACCAGCGCGCGCCGCGACGCTCCTGCCGGCTGCCACGCTGCCCGTCAGTGCCACGCCTTTGATACGGGGATCATCGATGAGATCGTTCGATTGATCGTGCGAAATCAGAAGATTGGTGTAAAGCCCGGCCGGCGCGCCCGCGTCCGTCCAAAGCTTTTCGAAGGCAATCGCGCACTGCGGCACGCATCCGGCGTGCTTGACGAGCAGCACGTTGCCGGCCATCAGGTGTGGACCCGCGACGCGGGCAAGCTGGTAGTAGGGAAAATTCCAGGGTTCCACGCCGAAGATCACGCCGATTGGGCTGCTCTCCATATGACCCTCGCCGAGCGCCGGATGCAGCTCGACGTTGGCAAGAAAGCGTTCGGCATTCTTGGCGTAGTAGCCAAGGATATTCGCACTGAACTCCACTTCCCCCATCGCTTCAGTTATGCGCTTGCCCATTTCCAGCGTCATGGTATTCGCAAGCTCATCGACCCTGTTGTGCATCAGAGCGGCGGCCTTGGCGACGATGACCGCTCGCTCTGCGTAGGTCTTGAGTTTCCAGGACTTGAAGCACTTTTCGGCTGTCGCCAGCTTCTCTTCGAGCTGCTTGTCGGTCAGTTCGTCGAACTTCTGGAGGAGCTTACCGGTGGCGGGGTTGAGGCTCTGATAGGCCATGATCTGCTTCTCTTTCCGTTGCTGTCGTGGGACTGCCCCGTTTGATGTTCGCTACGCCTTGATGATGACCTCGAGCGCTTTTGTCTTCGCGGCCGCTGAAACGGTCTCGTAGACATCGAGGATGCGGTCGCGCTTGAAACGATGCGTATTGAAAAGTTTTGGGTCGATCCTGCGAGATCCGACCGTCCTGAACAGCGTCGGATGGTGACGGTGTCCACCAGCCGCGTGGTGATCGAGCCCGGCCAACTTGCTCAGCCTTTCAGCGTTAACGTTGGTGCATGACCTCCTGATTAGGGATGGTCGACGGGATTTGGCAGCCTCGGAAACTACTCAGACTTGCCTAGCTGAATGCATGCTTGAGCGAAGAGCGTACTCGGTTTGCATCGGTTCCTTCGCGCTTTTCAGCCTCGCCGACGGGGCCGAAGGCGCCCGCTACATCCCTACTTCGCGGGCCGAAGCAATCGATTGCACTCCTGGCGGCTTTGCCCCGGGGTATTCCAAGTCTCGGGCGAGCTTCAGCGTGAGTTTGGCGAACCGGGCCCTGTTGAGGTCCACGAAGTCGCTGACATGTTGGGGCGCGGAGACAAGGCCGCGCAGGCCACGATACAGAGACCGTGGCGTCTCACCAGCGACCATGCGGCAGATTAAAGGCAGTGCCGGCGAACCTACCTAAGATTTGGCTGACATTCTTCCGCGGCGTTATTAGCAACATGGTTGGACTCTTCATGGTTGGTCGTCGGGGATAAATAAATCGTTGAAAGCCCCACGCACGTTGCCACCGTCCGGATCCGCCGTTCCAAGGCACGTCATCGCGCTGGGTCTCCCCTTGCAGTGACGTCTGGGTGGCTCGATAAGATTCCGTGGCTTCAAGAAAGTTTTTCGCCTACGGCCGTGAACATGCAGCACGGGCCAGCGCAGGAGTACGTACAAAATACATCTAAAATCAGCTTGTTACGGCACTCTGGCTGCTCCACGCCGGATGGCAGCAAGCGTACAAAAAATTTCCCCCGCCGAATCCTTCGGCCGAGCCCAATCGTCATTGCAACGGAACAGCCCGACGGGGACTGGTTCGGATAGCCAGGGCGCCGTCTTGACGATGCTCTTTCAGGGAACTCCTTCGAAACAGAGAGGTCTTGTTGTGAGAAATCAGACTTTGCCAGCAGTCTTCGCGGTTACGCTAACGCTTGCGGGACAGGCCGGCGCGCTGGCGAATGATGTCGACCTCGCGACGCGTATGGATAGGGAAATCGATCGAGCTCTCACCGAACGGCGCATTGTTGGCACCGTCGTCATTGTCGTTGAAGACGGTTCGGTCGCTTATCATCGCGCTGCCGGGTACGCTGACCGCGAAGGCCAGCGCACCATGCGTGAGGACGAGATCTTCAGGCTCGCATCCCTCAGCAAGCCCATCGTCTCCGCTGCAGCGATGGCGCTTATCGAGCGGGGCAGGCTGACTCTCGATGACCCAATCACAAAATGGTTGCCTTCTTTTCAGCCGAAAGGAAGCGATGGCGATATTCCGGTAATCAAAATACGCGACTTGCTCACGCACACCGCAGGCTTGTCCTATAGCTTCCTAGAACCGGAGGACGGGCCCTATGGCCGAGCCGGGGTATCTGACGGCTTGGGACAGCCTGGCTTGTCGATGGAGGAGGAACTGAACCGCATTACGGCCGCCGGCCTCGCCTACGAGCCGGGCTCTAAATGGAGATACTCCGTCGCAATCGATGTTCTCGGCGCGATTATCAGCAAGGTGGCAGGAGAGTCTTTGCCGGAAGCGGTCAAACACCTTGTCACCGGACCATTGGGAATGAGCGAAACTGGCTTCACAACAGCCATCAAGGACCGTCTAGCGGTGCCATATGCCGACGGCAAACCTGAGCCGATCAGGATGTCGGACCCGCAGCATGTGCCCTTCCGTAATCTGACTGGCGTCACCTATTCTCCTTCCCGGATCTTCGATCCGACCTCTTTCCCGTCCGGGGGTGCCGGCATGGTTGGCACAGCCAAGGATTTTGTCCGATTTCTTGAAGCGATCCGTCAGAGCGGGGGAAATATCCTAAAACCTGCCACGACTGAACTGATGATGACGAACCAAATCGGCAGCATCGAGGTAACCAATCAACCAGGTTGGGGCTTCGGCTTTGGCGCGGCCGTACTCGAGGAGCCCGAGACCGCAAGATCCCCGCAATCACAGGGATCGTGGGCATGGGGTGGCGCTTACGGCAGTAGCTTTTTCATCGATCCGAAACGCCGGCTGACCGTTGTCGCGCTAACCAACACCGCACTCGAGGGCATGTTCGGAGCCTTTCCCAAGGATATCCGCAACGCAGTATATGGGACTCCAACCAAATAGTGTGGATTGGTGGCACCAGTTCACCAACATTAGCAGTTCGCCGTGACGCTGCGCGGGGAACCTGCCGAAGGATTTCCCGCCGGCCGACACCGTCTGCGGCTGGTTCTTGCGCTTTCGCCGCGAGCGCCTGTTCGAGACCCTCAACCACCACCTGCTCACGCGCGACCGCGAGCGGGTCGGCCGCGCGGCCTCCGCCGAGACCTTCCTCTACGCCGCCTCCGTCATGCTTCTCGCAAGGCGACTGGCCCAGTCATGAGTTTCAAATCGGATTCTGAGGCGTTTCCAATGACCCACGGGCAGGCATAATAGTCTTCGATGCGGTCGATGACGCCGTCGGCGACATGGACACGAACCGGCCACGCGACTTGCGACTGGTCGCCTCGCTGGAGGAGCACGAGCAGGACAGGCTCTCCGTCGATAGCCCCGAACTCCATGGTCCACATCTCTGGGTTTCGCTCGTATTCGACGAAATAGGGAGAGCTTCTGAGCAGGCCGTCGAAGCAGTCGGCGACCCGCAACCGGGCATCGGCGCTGGTGAGGCCCCGCACGCCATCCCAGTCATGGCGGTTGAAGAGGTCAACATAGCGCTGCAAGAGCCGCGCGGTGTCCGGATCAAGCGGACGGCTCGGTTCGCCGGTAGGTTCAGCGGGCAAGTCGGCGAGCTTCGCCCGTCCACGGGACAGCGCGGCTTTGACGCCGCCAACCGTCGAGTCCACGAGTTCTGCTGTCTCTTCCAGCGAATAGTCGAACACATCCTTGAGGAGGACGCAGGCGCGCTCCTTGGGCGGCAAGTGACCAACCAGCCGTTCGATGGCGCGATGGGCATCGATCGTCGCCGGCTCTGCAGCGACGACGCCGATGTCGTCCGAATAGGCGCTCTCCGCGCGCTGGCGCGCATCGCGCCGCCTCAGAAAGTCAATGCAGCGATTGTGAGCGATGCGAAATAACCAGGGTTTTAGCCTGCGGGCATCATCAAGGGTCTCGATCTTCGTGTAGGCCTCGAACAGCGTCTCCTGCATGAGATCCTCACCGTCGAGCCGTGAGCCGGTCATGCGGGCGCAGTAGCGATGCAGTTGCGCGCGAGCGTCCGACACCGTCGCGAGGAAGGCTCGATACCGCACGTCGAATAGGCCGTTCGGTCGCTCAGGCATGTCCTTCACCTGCCACATCTTAGCGTCATTGAGGAACATAGGTGAGGACCATGACGCCATTCTTGAAGCGATGCGTCTCGACAAGCTTCAGGCGGACGAGCGCATGGCCAACGTCTTCAAATGCACGCTTGCGCTCTCCGACCACCCTGGGGATCGCCACTTTCAGTTTGCGAGTCACGCGACCTCCTGACGTTCACCCGTTGCCGGGGTTCCGGTCAGACCGAGCCTGGGGCGAGCCCATTGTGCAAACCGCTTGATTGCGTCGTCGGCTTCGGGAGCGCGGCCAGCCATCATCTGGAACGAGTGCAGCATCCCCGGAAAAACCTCCAAGCGCACCTCGACGCCGGCGGCCTTCGCACGGTCGGCGAGCGCTCGGCTGTCATCGAGCAGGGTTTCGTCTTCGCCTGCCTGCAGATAGATCGGCGGCAGGCCCGTGAGATCGGCAAAGATCGGGCTGGCGAGCGGATGTCGGGCATCGACCCCTCCGAGGACTTGCGATGCCAGCATATCCACGGTCGCCTTCTGGAAGAAGGCGTCCTTCTCACGGTTGGCTTCGTAAGAGAGCCCGCTCGCCGACATATCGTGCCAGCCAGAGATGCTGAAGAGCGCGGCCGGCAGCGGACGTCCCGCATCACGGAGTTTCATCGCGGCGGCAACGATCAGGCCCCCGCCAGCGGAATCGCCCGCACCTATGGTGTGCTTCGGCCCGATACCCTGCTCGGCCAGCCACTCGAACGCGGTCACGGTCTGCTCGATTTGGCGCGGGAACTTGCTCTGAAACACATAGTCGTAAGTGGCGAGCAAAGCGTAACAGCCAATCGCCTTGGCGAGGTGTCCGACCATCTTGCGATGGGTCCAGATCGATCCGCCGACATAGCCACCGCCGTGCAGGTAAAGCATGACCCGATCTTTGGCCGCCAATTTTGGCTGAACCCACAGCGCGGTCTTGTCGCCGAGATTCGTCTCGACGTAGTCGACGCCGCCCGGTTCTGCCGTCAGAGCAGACCACTCGGAGGCTTCTGGCGGCAATTCTCGACCGCTGCGCCAAGCTTCCGCGAGCGTTTCGTAGTGTATCTTGTTCGCTAGGCTCTGCTTGCTCTGCATTGTCACGCTCCAATTCGTTTAGGAGGGCGATGTTGAGGACGACCGCCCATCAACAGCTAAGACGGACGAATCCAGCGAAAGGATACGTCGCCGGCAGATGCAACGCCTCAACGGTGGTAGTTACCTCGGACCTGGGTGCCAGACCCGACAAGGCTAGGCTGCTCCACCCTCCGCTGTGGCCAGACGCAGCATCCATCTTGATAGACGGGCGCGAAGTGCTGGCAGGCCGGAAGCTCGGCATCAAAGAAGTCGACGAGGGCATTTGGCTCGTTAGCTCGCCAAGACTGTGCCGGCGAGCCTGAACGGAGCGGCCGCGGCGCTGCGCTATGTGCGCGAGCGCTACGACACTGGCCAATATCCTATGTACGAAGAGGATGGCTACCGCCTACTGCTGTTCTCGACGGAATGTGTGATCTGCGCCATTGCTGGCCTCGCCGTTCCGGACCGTGAGTAGCAATGCGGTTGCGCGCCTTTCCTCATCAACGGTCGAATGCGCGACGAGTTCGTGAACGAGACGCTATTCTTCCATATCGAGGACGCGCGGAGCAAGATCGCGGCATCGGTCGCCGCTATAGCAGCTACCGACCGCGTTCGTCCCTGCGATAGCCCTACACCTGCAGTCCTCGCTGCTACTCTGCTGACGATCCCCTGAAATGCGCAGACACTGCGGCCGAAGGCGTGGGGGATCGCCAGCCAACTGCGCAAGGTAGATGCCCGCGACGTCACCAGTCTGTGGACCTTCGTGACTGAACTTGATCATGACAGCCGCATGGCCCCGTTCGCCCACTGCGTTGCTCTGACGGTCAATGCGGTCAAGCTGCCCTGGGAGCGCAGGTCGCGCACCATGGCGACGGCCGACAAACTGGCGGGAACGGATGCGGTGCAACACATCTCGGGCCTGGGCCAGAAGGCGACTTCATTCGACCAGGTCGTCGGCGCTCGAAGTGTGCGATGGCGCGCAGCGCGCTCGGCGGCATTGTTGCTCACGCAGATGCGTCCAGACATCGCAACGAAGTCCGGTCCATATCGAACAGCTCGGCCTAATTTGACCGAGCTGCAACTCGTGGCTTCTCTTATTTGGCGGGAGTCATCTTTGCGATCAAACCCTCGAACGGCTTGAACGTCTGCTTGGCGAAATCAGTGTAGAGGTCAGAAATCGTTTTTGATACTGCAACAAACGTCTCATAGGCTGAATTTGCGTAGTGAGCTTGAAGTTTCATCGCCTCATCCGGCGATTTCAGGCTGGTCAGCTTCGAAATGAATTCTAAGCCGTCCTGGAATGCCTTCTTGGTATATTCAGCATGGGCAGTTGTGATCGTCTTAACGTTTGCTGCAAACGTATTTGCTGACGCCATCGCTGCTTCTTTTTGATCTTGGGCGTATTTTTGAAATTGCTCAACATTGTTCATTTGAAATCTCTCTCGGTCCTATGGAGGATCGGTTTGTGAACCTAACATATGGTGCACTGCAGCAAAATTTCAAGGGGCGTAACTAATCAAATTGCGTCATTTGTGACGCGCACAACAGGTAGAGGCCGCACCCCGGAACAGGAGGGGCCGATACAAACTACGCGGCTGCAAACGTGGCGTGAGTAACCGAAACTCTCGTTCCCGAAGCATCGCTCGATGTCACCACTTGAGCATCAAGCTGTTTTGCCAACGCCTTAACCACGCCGGTACCAAGCCCGGTTTTCGGCTGAGCGAACACGCCATCAGGCTTACCGGAGCCATTGTCGGTGACCGCAAGCCGCCAATCTGTTCCTGACACATCGTAGGTAACGGTAATCACGCCATCCTTTGTTGTCTCGTCGAAGGCATGTTTGAGGGAATTGATGACGAGCTCAGTGACAATTAAGCCGATGCTCTCGGCACTGCGGCTGGTGGAAACTCCGCCGTTGCCACTGACTTTGATCGAAATCGGCCGATTGTCGCTGATCATTGATTGTGCCAAAGCCGAGCAGAGCGTCGCAAGGTAGGGACCCATTTCGATCGAGCCTTTAGTGACCGATCCATGCAAGTGTTTTTGAACCGCCGCAACTGAAATGACCCTGTTGTGAGCATCTTGCAAATGACGACGGGTTTCTTCCGACTCCACTGCTCTTGCCTTTAGCATGATGATGCTGGCGATGATTTGCAGACTGTTGGCGACACGATGTTCCAATTCCTCCAAAAGTACCTGTTTCTGTCGTATCAAATCATCCTTTTCGTTTTCGAGGATGCGTTTTTCCGTAATATCCTCAATGCCAAGCAGGATTGTGGAGTGTGAGCCCTTCTCATAGAAGACTTTACGGGCGTTCAGGAGCATCGTGCGTCGGCCGATGCTCGGGAAATCATGCTCGACTTCGTAGTTTTCCATGGCTCCCTGCTCGGGAACGATTTCTCCAAGCAACAAACGAAGCTTTGGAATATCCCATTGACCGTCTCCGAGGTCATACAGAAGTTTGCCCTGAGTGTCGTCGGCATCGACTTTGAATGTCAGATAGAAAGATCGGCTCGCAGCAACGACCCGAAGATCCTGATCGAGCACGATGAGAGGTTCTCGAACCGTGTCGACGATAGCGTGCGCAAGTATCCAGGCATCCTGGACCTTGGGGAACTGCCTTCTGAACATGTTTCTGAACATGGTGGACACCCTTCGTATGGGGCGGGAGTCTACCGAACTCTCAGTCTCCGGCGCGCCCATCCGCTGCCAGAGATAGTTCTACTGTACACCCACCATGTGCGGTCGGCGACGCAATTTGATGCCTTGAAAAGAGCCAAACCATTTCCGTTCTAGAGCGCCGTTTTGACGGTCGGTCGATCCCTTCCAAGACTTCTCCGATAAACAGACATTCTCAAAGTTTGGCGGCATGTCTCAAACGTGCCAATTCCAAACCTAAGTATTGCCAGCACCAAATAACCCCGAAGCAAATACAAATTTGTCTGAGGGAGCGCCGCTTCTAGAGCCGCCGCAGGCTTCAGGAGCTTGCCGGCTGGTGGACGGGCTTAATATCAACGATGTCACCATCATCGATGTGTTCGTGGATCGCCTCGAATTCTGTCGAGGCGATCTCAAGAAGCCAACGGCCCCACTCTCTTGGATGTCCTTCAGGTGCGACGGGCTCGCCAACTGCGGTGTATCCATACTTCGCCAGCGCGCCCATCGCTCTTTCCATCGCACCGCCGTCCTTCAGAGTTATCATGCACCTCATTTCTCACCTCGCTTGTCTCGGTTAAGGGGGCTGACGCTCAATCGCAAGAGCGGTCGGATAAGTCGCCAACTGAGGCGGCCTTCTTTCATCTCGCCAACAACTTGTCGCTAGATTTGTCGATCAGGCGCCCCAGCCCAGCCGCAGCGGGAACAAACTGGCCGACGTGTTGGCGTGGTCCTGCAACAATTTAGTAGCACAGTCGATAGGGATAGTATCCGCAGCGATAAGCTCCGTAAGCGCCAGCGGCGCCGACGGCAGCAGCTCCGACGCCCACGGCCACTCCACGGCGTACCGTTGCACCACGGTAGACGTCACCGCGATAGACACCACCGTGGGAGACGCCTGCGCGACCAACGCCAACGCCTCTTCGGTATGCGAAGGCGTCAGTTGAAATAGTCGCAATACACGCGGTGCCAACGATAGCGGAGGCAGCAAGCGAAATATGGGTTCGACGCGACATGATTGATCCTTATCTCGGCCTGACAGTTTGTGCTCCGAACCAAGGTGTCCTCCCTTCCTTCTGATCGTGGATCCCAAAAATCGTAACCCGTTTTCTCAGCCTGATCTGAGCAAGATTGACCAGCGCGGCGAACCGGATGTTCTTATCCTTGGCTTAAGGGCAAAAAAAACCTGTAGTACGAAAACTGAGCAGCTAGAGCTGTGCCATTCCCCAATGTCCGCGTAGGGGTCGTGTGACACGAGCATCGCAATGAGAATCGGTGATGCGCAACTGCACGAGAGAGACGGAGGGGGCCCTTCGGGTTTGGCAATCAGGTGCTGACCTCAAGCCACGGCAAGCTGTTGCGGTCAAGAGCCGTGGTAGTGAGCGCCGCGGAAACGCCGGGAGAAGAGTCTGCCAGGCACAGTCGTGAGAGGCGAGCGTGCCAGCCGACCGCGTAGCGCAGATGCGCTGCGCCTGCTTACCGGATTGCTCCGGCGCGAATCACCCGCGCGGCCCACGTCACGCAAAGTTTAATGTGATAGCCGTTTCGCGTTTGCCGCGACATGTTCCCGGTACCGATCAACTACGCTGCTTGCCGTGCCGCCAGCCATAAGGCTTGCAATAGCCTCAAACATCGCGTGCACTTTTTCCATCACCATCAAATGCGCTTCGTCGTGAGAGCCGCTGCCGCCGGACATCATCTTTATCATTCGAAGACGGATAACGTTGCCTGACTCGAATGCTAAGAACACGGTGGAATAAAAGGGGACAAACATCGCGCGACCTCTCTCGACAGCGAGATGCTGCAGCAACCAAATGCTTGGTGCGATGAAAAGGTCCACACAAGCAAGTCGGTTTGTGACCAATTAGCGCAAACGAAGTAAGCTGTTCTGACCAGGCTGCCGTTTAACTATCGTGTATCGCGGGTCCTCTCACCAGACGTTGGCCGCGCCGTTCTCAATGCGTTTGCAGAATGTAAACAGAGCTCTGATCCCGAGTCTTTTCTGCAAGCTGGAATTTGCGGGCGCGGCGGCGGCGAAAGGTGGTCAATTTTATACAGACTCGCATTTCGTAGTGGGTGCTTTTGTGCTCTTGCTGAAGGGCATTGCCAATTAGGCGACTGAACTGCTTTGGTGCTAACCGGAACATTCGTCGTAGCGAGGGATTGGCTCCAGAGTTTCCCATTTATAGGAGCATGCAATGATCAAGTACGTAGTAGCAGTGGCCGCCGTGGTGGGTATTTGCGGCGCAATCCCTGCGGGAGCGGAAGAAGTCGGAGTTGGTGTAGGTCCTCATGGCGTGACCGTGGGCGAAGGTCATGGTGACCGTGATCGTGACCGTGAACACTTTCGGGATCGGGACCGCCGAGGTCGTGACGAAGCGGTTATCATCAGGAAGGACCGTGACCACGACCGAGACAGAGACCACGGCCACCGTCCGCTTGGTATCGACCGCGATTGACCAATAACTGCGAAACAGAAGCGGCCTTCCTTCGGGGAGGCCGCTTCTGTTTTATCGTCTCAAAGAGATGGAACAAAAGGTCATTGCTCGGGGCGTCGTCGTCCGTCACCGATCCAGCGATGATCACGCCCTCGCCACGCTGCAGTTGATCGGGGTGCGACCGTGTGCCTGGCCGCGAAATTCCCTCGACGCTGCTTACCCGCACTGACGAGATGATGGAATAAGCTGCCAATTTCCGATTGTGATGCCTACCCGGAAACGGTCGTGAGCCGATGGAGTGAGTTTGGAGCCGGACGTCCGAGTTCGCTTTCAACGGGAACCTTTTCCATTCAAGACCATCCAAACGGCAGCAGGGAGAGCGCCGATGAGACACGACAGGCGCGAGCATGCGAGCGACCCGTTGGCACGTCGGACGATGTCTGGCTAGTACAGCGCGCACGCGCTCGGGTAATGCCTTTCGAACCATCACCAAGGAGGTCACCAATGGCACGATCTCTTTGGACCTCCGTCACAAGACGAAGCGTGGTCGCAGGGCTGGCGCTGGATGCTGCCCTAGTGGCTTTGGCGGGAGCGGATAACGCGTACGCGCAGGCCAAGCACAAACTACACCTGAGAAAAGTCTGTCCGAGCGGCTCGGCGGCGTCTTCGCCATCGCGGCGGTTGTGGATCACTTCAGCGAAGCAGTCGTAAGGAACCCCATCGTCGGCCAGAAATCCAAGAACCCGCAGCTGCGGGAATGACGCACCAAGAATCTAAGCAGGCTGCTCGGCCTCTAGGTCAGCGTTTCCTTGGTTCGAATCATATCAGGCGGCGTCGGCGAGTTTGTATGACCAAGTGTGGATGAGGGGTTGGCGATTTACGTCGTCGATGCCGGCCATGATGCGCTCTTTGAGTTCGTGTTTTGAGGTGACCCGGATGTGGCGCAGGAC
>Ga0210401_10005268_pt1 | contig 13321 bp, 11 predicted proteins | sample IncBWH32MmetaG_FD_150866 | JGI IMG/M metagenome (GOLD analysis project Ga0210401, IMG submission 150866) | Forest soil microbial communities from Barre Woods Harvard Forest LTER site, Petersham, Massachusetts, United States - Inc-BW-H-32-M | ecosystem: Environmental > Terrestrial > Soil >... | reverse complement strand
AAGCTCGTCCGCAGCGCGGTGCGACAGCGTCTTCCGCCCCGTCGGTCGGACCATCCCGCTCAGGTGCGAGAGCGGCAGCCGCATGCATAAGCTTGTCGGCGTGGCTAGGTTCCGCGTGCCAGATCGTTCGGCAGCGGACGCAGCGGACCTGCCGCCCGTTCGGGGACAGGCTTGCCAGATTCACATCATAGGATGTGGCGCAGGACGGGCAGACAATCAGCATCGGCGAATCATGGCGCGTCGACTTCGCCAAGACACTACCGCCGATCCGTTAACGAATTGGAAACCATGCGGCCCGGCGCGTGGACCGTGCTATGAGGGTCGAGGGGCGCCGCGAATCGGCCGCGGCCGTCGTTCATGATTTGGAGGCTTCGGAGGACGGCGGGTGATCCGTTTCGAGAATGTCGGCTTGCGCTATGGGCTCGGCCCCGAGGTGCTGCGCGACCTCAATTTTGGGATCAATGGGCAATCCTTCCAGTTCCTCACGGGCCCGTCGGGTGCCGGCAAGACCTCGCTGCTACGGTTGATGCTATTGTCGCTGCGGCCGACCCGCGGCCTGATCAGCATGTTCGATCATGATACGGCCACCTTGAGCAAGGATGGCCGCGCCAATCTGCGCCGCAGGATCGGTATCGTCTTTCAGGATTTCCGGCTGCTCGACCACCTGACGACCTACGAGAATGTAGCCCTGCCGCTGCGGGTTCTGGGCAAGGAAGAGGCAGACTACCGGGCCGAAGTCGTCGAATTGCTGCAATGGGTCGGGCTCGGCGATCGCATGGGCGCGTTGCCGCCAATCCTCTCCGGCGGGGAAAAGCAGCGCGCCGCGATCGCGCGCGCCGTGATTGCGCGCCCGCAACTCCTGCTCGCCGACGAACCGACCGGCAATGTCGATCCCAATCTCGGTCAACGGCTGCTGCGGCTCTTCATCGAACTCAACAAATCCGGCACGGCGGTCATCATCGCCACACACGACATCGCCCTGATGGATGAGTACGACGCTCGCCGACTGGTCCTGCACGAAGGTCGCCTGCATGTCTACGACTGAACCGGTCGAAGTCATCGCGGAGCCGTGGGACGAGTTCGACGCGCCGCCCTCGGTCGTACGGAGCCTGCGGGGCACCGCCCCGATCGTGCCAAAGGATTCGATCGCCGGGCGGTCCCTCACGGCGGTCGTTGCCATCATGACGTTTCTCGCGTCGCTCACGACCGGGGTCGCCATGCTGGTCGTGAGCGCGGCGAGCGACTGGCAATCGGAGGTGAGCCGCGAGGTCACCATCCAGGTGCGGCCAGTGCCGGGACGCAACATCGACGCCGACGTGCGCGCGGCGTCCGATATCGCGCGCGCGACGCCGGGTATTGCCGATATACGGGCATTCACCAAGGAAGAGTCCGCGCGGCTGGTCGAGCCATGGCTCGGCAGCGGACTCTCGCTCGATGACCTGCCGATCCCGCGCCTGATTGTCGTAAAGATCGCCGCCGGTACGCGGCCCGACTTCGCGGCGCTAAGCCAAGCGCTCGCAGCGCGGGTCCCCACATCGAGTCTGGACGATCATCGCCGCTGGATCGACCGGATGCGCACCATGGCGGAAACGGCGGTTTTCGCCTGCATCGCTGTCATGGCCCTGGTGTGGGCGGTAACCGTGCTTTCGGTGACTTTTGCCACGCGCGGCACCATGGCCACCAACCGCCCGATTGTCGAAGTGCTGCATTATGTTGGCGCCACCGACAGCTTCATTTCCCATCAATTCCAGCGGCATTTCCTCATCCTTGGCTTCAAGGGAGGCGCCATCGGCGGCGGTGTGGCCATTCTCTTGTTCGCACTACTGGAAGTGGCCAAAACTTGGTTCTCCGGAACGGCCGCGGGCGATGAAATCGCCGGCCTGTTCGGCAATCTTTCCATCGGGGTAGCTGGCTATCTGGCGATTTTGCTGCAAATTGTATTCATGGCCTTGGTTACGGCATTCGCGTCGCGCCGCACCGTCAACCGCACACTCCGGTCCATCGACTGAAAAGTCGATCTTGGGACCGGTTGCTGCGGCAGGCGGCCAGCGTAAAATGGCGATGGGGCCGTAACGATACTGGGCGCGGGGGGACGCGCGCGGCGATGCTCAGTCTAAGTGGCGCAGTCAAAAGGCGACGATTCAGCTCGATCTTTAGCAAGCTCGTTCTGCTCGTGCTCGTCGCGCTTGGTCTCGGCTTTTTCGCCTTCCTTTGGCTATTGCCGGACGAGGAAGTCGTGCTTGACCGCAAAGCCGACGGTATCGTCGTGCTGACCGGCGGAACATCTCGCGTCGCCGACGCGTTGGAGCTCCTCGCCGCCGGCCGCGGCAAGCGGCTGTTAATCAGCGGCGTCAATCCCGGAACGACAACCGCCGATATCGCGCGCCAGACCGCGGGTTACGACAAGCTCCTCAAGTGCTGCGTCGATCTCGATTATTCAGCCATCAATACGCTCGGTAATGCCGTGGAGACGCGCCGCTGGGCGATCGATCGCGGCTTTCATTCGCTGGTGATCGTCACGTCGTCCTATCACATGCCGCGTGCGCTCGCCGAGATTTCCCACCAGCTTCCGGACGTTACGCTCATTCCCTTTCCCGTCGTCTCCGATCGGCTGCGGCTGGAACCCTGGTGGTCGAACGGCGCAACCACGCGGCTGGTCCTTTCTGAATATTTCAAATACCTGTACGCGCATTTGCGCATGCGCTTTGACAGCGCGACCGCCGAGACCGAGAGCGTGCAGCTTGCCGGCTTGCGGCCGCCCAAACACGTCCAGTAATTCGGGTAACCTGTGTCCTCCTCCGATACCGCAATCGTCGCGCGTTCTCTGCTTTTCAACGCGCTGTTCTACGTCAACATCACCATCCGCATGATCGTGGCGCTGCCGACGATTCTGCTGCCCTATTCATTCTTGCACGGCGTCTTGCGCCGCTATGCCAGCAGCACCTTGTGGTTTCTGCAGGTCGTGTGCGGTACCAAGGTCGAATGGCGCGGGCGCGAAAAACTCCCCACCGGGCCCTGCATTGTCGCCTGCAAACACCAATCGCTGTGGGAGACGTTTGCGCTGTTCATGCTGCTGCCCGATCCGACCTATGTGCTCAAGCGTGAGCTGATGTGGCTGCCCTTGTTTGGCTGGCTCGCGACCAAGGCGCGGATGATTCCGATCGACCGCGGCTCGCACGCCAAGGCACTCGCCAGCATGACCGCGGCGGCGCGGCGGGAGGCTGCGCGTGGCCGGCAAATCGTGATCTTTCCGGAGGGCACGCGGCGTCCGCCGGGCGCAAAGCCCCGCTACTTGCCGGGCGTCGCCTTCCTTTATGCCGAGCTTGGGCTGCCCTGCATACCGATCGCGCTCAATTCCGGACTGTTTTGGCCACGCCGCTCGCTGCGGCGCCATCCGGGCACCGTCCTGGCCGAAGTGCTCGATCCGATCCCGCCCGGGCTTGAGAAACGCGAATTCCTGAAGCGCTTGCAGAACGCGACCGAGGAAGCGACCGCCCGGCTTGTCGCGGAAGGCGAGCGCTCAGCTCACGGCTGATTGCTGTCCCTTGAGCCGTTCGGCGATCAAATGCAGATCGGTCTCGCGATAGCCGAGCGCTTCCAGCGCCTGCACCGTCTCCAGCACATAATCGCGATTGGGACCCGAGCGGCCATGACCCTGCCGGACGTGATGCACGCACTCCGCAAGCGTCAGCCGTCCGGCATATTGCACATGGCTGCGATCGACGATGAAGCACAGCGCCCGCACCTGCCGCCGCGCTTCCTCCTCGAGCTCGATCCGGCGCATCGTTTCCACATAGACCGTCGTCACCTGTTCGCGCCCGCGCAGATAGGCGACGGTCTCCTCACGCACCGCCGCAGCGACCCGAAAGGCAATGCCGCGGCACATGCCGCCGCGGTCGAGCCCCAGCACCAAGCCGGGCCGCTCCGGCGTACCGCGATGCACGAACGAATAAACGCACAGCGCTCGGTGCAGGCCGATGAGCCGTGCCGGCACGCTTTCGACGAAGTCGAAGCCCGGATTCCACATCAACGATCCGTAGCCGAAGACCCAGAGATCTTCGGGGCTGTGCCTATCGAGCAATTCCTTCACCGCCTTTGGTCCTCGACGGCACGCGCTCTAGCCATTCGCTTCATCCAAAACGGCAAAATTCGTCCCATAACGTCCTGCATTTGCGCTAGAACCCCACCGTGGCGCCGCCAAGGCGATGAAAACTCTGTATCGGAACAAATTGGTCTTTGAAACGCCGCACTCGGCAGGCGAAGGAGAAACCATGCCGGGCCAGTCCCCCTTAAGCATGATGCAACCACCCGAGCAACGCGCGCGGGGAACGTCGCGCGCGCGGACGGTGCCGCCCCGACGCTGGCCCATTTGGGCGCCGGTCGCGGCCGTCATTCTGCTCGCGGCACTCTGGAGCGGGCTCTGGTACGTCTCCGCTTCCGTCGCCGACCGCGCGCTCGCCGGTTGGGTTGAGCGCGAAGCGGCGGCGGGCCGGGCTTATTCGTGCGGTTCAGAAACGATCGGCGGATTTCCGTTCGACGTCAGGGCGCGATGCACCGACGTGACCGCCGAAATCAAGAATAGCCAACCGCCGTACTCGATCGGCGCGAAGGCGCTCGATTTTGTTGCCGAGGTCTATCGCCCGACCCGGCTGGTCGGCGAATTGACCGGACCGCTGACGATCGCAACGACCGGACAACCGCCGAGCCTGACCGCAGACTGGACGCGAGCGCGCCTCGTGGTGAGCGGCATGCCTCCTTATCCCGATACTCTTTCGATTGAGCTCAGTGCCCCGCACCTCGGTCGCGCTAATGGCGGCGAGAGCCTGTTCAACGCCAAGCGCGCGGATTTTCACGGACGCATCGCGGAAGGCTCGCCGCGCGATCATCCAGTGGTGGACATCACCCTGCATCTGGAAGGCGCGTCCGCGAGTTTTCATCCGTTGCTCGGGCAACCGGTCGACGGCGACATCAATGCGATCGTCCGCGGCTTGACGGATATGTCGCCAAAGCCTTGGGCCGACCGGATGCGCGAAATCCAGGCGGCCGGCGGGGGCATCGAGATCAAATCATTGCGCTTCACGCAGGCCGATGCCGTCGTGGTTGGCGCCGGGACGCTCGGGCTCAGCCCGGAGGGCAAGCTCAACGGCGTGGTGCGTGTCGCCATCGTCGGCATCGAGCAGATCGTTCCTCGGCTCGGCATCGACCGGATGATCGGACAGGGCATCGATCAACTGTCCGGCGGAAGCGGCACGCTCGACCGGCTGGTGCCGGGATTGAGTGAGACCATTCGCGAGACCGCGAATGCGAGCGTGATCGAGAACCTCAAGAAAATGGGCGAACCGACCGCGATCGACAATCGGCCCGCGATCCTGTTGCCGCTGCGTTTTGTCAACGGCGCGATCTATCTTGGTATGTTGCGCATTGGCGAGGCGCCGGCGCTGTTTTAGAGCGCCAGAGCCGTACCAATCATATCGCGACGGTTGCCGCGGCAATTGGTTGTGTCAAAAGCGCTACCCGAAGCGGAAGGCCGATTCCACGGCCCCCATGACCACGTCCTTGAGGGTCCGTTTGCCGGCATCGTCGCCGGCCGCGCCGACCACGACGTGGAGCGGCAACAAATGCTCTTCGCGCGGATGAGCATCGCGCGCCGAGGGCGCCTTATCCCACGAGGCCAGCGCCGACGCCCGCGACTCCGGAGGAGCCTTGGTCAGAACCTCCTCCAGCCAATCGTCGAAACGTTGGGAGCCCTCGTCTGCGCCTCGGCCATTGGCGCCGCGACGCATGCTGGCCATCAGGGTGCGCATGTTGTGGTAGGTCATGCCGCTACCGATGATGAGCACGCCCTCATCGCGCAGCGGCGCCAAAGCCTCCCCGATGCGCAGGTGCGCGGCCGCGTCCATGTTGGCCAGCAGCGATACCTGCACGATCGGCACGTTGGCGTTCGGGAACGCGACTTTCAGCGGAATGAAAACGCCGTGATCGAAGCCCCGCTCATGATCATATTTCCAAGGAATGCCAGCCGCCTCGAGCAACTCTGAGACGCGCGCAGACACCTCCGGCGCTCCAGGCGCGGGGAATTTGATCTGATAGGTGTTCGGCGGAAAGCCGTAATAGTCGTAAAGGAGCGCGGGAGCCGGATTGTTCTGAATGGTGACGACGGACTCTTCCCAATGACCGGAAATGACCACGAGCGCTCTTGGCGGCGAGGAGCCTGTTTCTTCGGGTACGTGGCGCAGATAGTCCGCCATCCGCGCCCAGGTATCGGGTGGGTCCCAATCCATAAAGAAGCACGGCCCACCGCCATGTGGGATGAAAAGCGTCGGCAATCTGCTCATGTCTGATCCTGAACGAGAAGGTTTTCGCAGCGCCCCGGCGCCGCATCAGTGTTTGACCGAACCAAACAGTTAGGTAGCGACACCCGGTCGCACCAGTGGCCGCCCTTCATGACGACCATGTTGAGGGACGGCGTTTCAACGCTTGGTTGCAGCGTGCCAGCCAACCGAAGCATCCGGGACGGAGTCGGTGGAAGCGAAATACGGCTTCAGATCGAGGAGCGGCGTGCCGTCGACACAATCGAGCCCGACTACCGAAAGTTCGTTGCAGTGAGTGTTAAGCAACCTCACCACCGAAACCGCAATCGGGTTGGGCCGCACCGGCGAGCGGAGCGCAAATGTGCCGCGACGCTCCGGATAGTGATGGGGCGCTTGGATCACGAGATCGCGACGCGCCCGGTCCATCCAATAGAGGATGACGATGTGGCTGACGGTGTCGAGGCCCTGCAAGCCTTGCACCCAGCGCGGATCGACCACAATGGTGCAGACGGTCTCGCCGCTTTCGCGGGGGTTCTTCGGGCAATCCTCCCGGCGTTTCCAGGGCGTGCAGATCTGCCCGATGAAATAGAGGGCGGCATCGAACTTCTTCGGCAGTTCGACGGCGATTTCGCCCTCGCGCAAGTCGAATGATACTTTTTCGGAATAGGCTTCGGTCATTGCCGCTCTTTTCGCATGCAAGTGCGCGCGCGGCCAGTCCTCGCCTTCTCCGCGCTCCCCCTCTTACAGCGCCAAGTGTGGGCTCCTTCCCAAGGGGACTTGCCTACTTAATCGCATAAAGATATCTTTATGTCCAAGCCAAGCGATGTTCGAATACCCTATGACCGGCGCTCAACTGACCTTTCCCACGCTGACGGGCACTCTCAAGGCCGCGGCCGAACCGACGCGGCTACGGCTCTTGATGCTGATCAGCGAAGCCGAGCTGACGGTCACCGATCTGACTGCCATTCTGCGGCAATCGCAACCCCGCCTGTCGCGCCATTTGCGCCTCCTTGCCGAAGCGGGTTTGGTCGAGCGCCACCGCGAAGGATCGTGGGCCTTTTTTCGCCTGGGCGAGACCGGCGGCACTGCCGATGTCGCTCGCGGCTTGATTGCCCGGCTCGATCCGAACGATCCCGTCATTGCACGCGACCGCGAACGGCTTGCCGCGGTGCGAGCCGCGCGCGCGGCAGCCGCACAGAATTATTTCCGCCGGCACGCGGCCGAATGGGATCGTATCCGCAGGCTACACATCGCCGACGCCGCCGTCGAAGAAGCGATCCGCGCGGCGCTTGCCGACCAGCCGATCCGGTCGCTGCTCGATCTCGGCACCGGCACCGGACGTATGCTCGAACTTTTCGCCGGCGACATCGAACGCGGCCTGGGTCTCGACCTATCACTCGACATGCTGGCACTTGCACGCGCCCGGCTGGATCGTGCCGGATTGAAACACTGCACCGTGCGTCACGGCGATATCTACGATCTCGCGCTGCCACGCGACACGTTTGATGTGGTCATCATTCACCAAGTGCTGCACTTCCTCGACGACAGCGCCCGCGCGCTGCGCGAGGCGGCGCGCGTGCTGCGGCCGGGCGGCCGCCTTTTGGTGATCGATTTCGCGCCGCACGATCTCGAATTCTTGCGCGATGAGCATGCGCATCGCCGGCTCGGATTTGCCGCCGAGATGGTGACGCAATGGCTCGAAGCCGCCGGTCTCGATCTTGTTCGCCAGCAAACATTGGCACCGGGACCGGAGGGCAAGATCGCGGTCTCGCTGTGGCTCGCCCGCGATCCGCGCATCGTCGTCGCTTCACCGGCAACACGTGAGGTCGCCTGATGAGTAGCATCCGCAGCCGCCGCTTCACCGATACCGACAGCGCACCGCCAATCCGCGTCTCGTTCGAATTCTTCCCGCCGAAGACCGCGGAAATGGAGAAGACGCTGTGGGAGGCGATCGCGCGGCTCGCGCCTCTGCAGCCGAATTTCGTTTCGGTGACCTACGGCGCCGGCGGCTCGACCCGCGAGCGCACGCACACGACCGTCAAACGCATCATTGCCGAGACGATGCTGACGCCGGCGGCACATCTGACCTGCGTCGCGGCGACCCGTCCGGAGGTTGACGCGGTGATCGAAGCTTACGCGCGGGCCGGCGTGCGCCATATCGTGGCGCTGCGCGGCGATCCGATCGGCGGCATCGGCGAGCGGTTTGCACCGCATCCCGGCGGCTATCGCAATGCCGCCGATCTCGTGACCGGCATCAAGCGCATTGCCGACATCGAAGTGTCCGTCTCGGCTTATCCGGAAAAGCATCCGGATAGCGCCGACGTTGCCGCCGACATCGATATGCTCAAGGCCAAGGTCGATGCCGGCGCGAGCCGCGCCATCACACAATTCTTTTTCGAGAACAGCCTTTATTTCCGCTATCTCGACCGCGTGCGCAAAAGCGGCATCGATATCCCGATCGTGCCGGGTATTTTGCCGGTGCAAAACTTCACGCAGACCACGAACTTCGCGGCCCGCACCGGCGCTTCGGTGCCCAAGTGGCTGGCGCACCGCTTCGACGGCCTCGATAACGATCCGACGACGCGCAAGCTGATCGCTGCCGCCGTAACCGCCGAGCAGGTGCTCGATCTGGTTGACCAAGGCGTGACGGATTTCCACTTTTACACCATGAACCGCGCCGAGCTGGTTTATGCGATCTGCCACCTTTTGGGATTGCGTCCCGGCGATCGTGAGCAGGCGCGCTCGCAACTCTCCCCCGAGATTGAACGGGCGTAATTCATGACAATCCGGCCAGATAAAGAGACGGCCCTGCGCGGTCTCGCCGCAGAGCGCATTCTGGTGCTCGACGGCGCAATGGGCACGATGATTCAGGCGCTTGGTCTCGACGAGCGAGGCTATCGGGGGGCACGGTTCGATGCCTGGAACCGTGAGGTGCGCGGCAACAACGATCTACTCAATTTAAGCCGTCCGGACTCGGTTCGCGCCATTCATCTCGCCTATTTCCGTGCCGGCGCGGATATTGTCTCGACCAACACCTTCTCCTCGACTCGCATCGCACAGGCCGATTACGGCATGGCCGAGATCGCCTACGAGCTCAATCTCGAAGGCGCGCGGCTCGCGCGCCACGCGGCACAGGTCGCGCAGAACGAGGACGGCCGCCCGCGTTTCGTTGCCGGCGCCATCGGTCCGACCAATCGCACCGCTTCGATCTCGCCTGACGTGCTCAATCCAAGCTTCCGCGCCATCACGTTCGATGAGTTGCGCGTCGCTTACGCCGAGCAGGTGCGCGGACTGATCCAAGGCGGCGTCGATATCCTGCTCATCGAGACCATCTTCGATACGCTCAATGCCAAGGCGGCGATCTTCGCTTGCACGGACGTCATCGAAGAGCTCAGCGTCCGTCTGCCGATCATGATTTCCGGCACCATCACCGACCGGTCCGGGCGGCTGCTCTCCGGACAAACGCCGGAGGCATTCTGGAATTCGATCGCGCATACCGCACCGTTGTCGGTCGGCTTGAACTGCGCGCTTGGCGCTAAGCAGATGCGCGCGCATATCGCCGAGCTTAGCCGCGTCGCCGACACGCTCATTTGCGCCTACCCGAATGCCGGATTGCCGAACGAGTTCGGCCATTACGACGAGAGCCCGGCGATGATGGCCGAGCAGATGAGCGAGTTCGCTTCTTCCGGCATCGTCAACATTGTCGGCGGCTGCTGCGGCACGACGCCCGATCACATCCGCGCCATCGCCGCCGCCGTGGCCGGCAAAAAGCCGCGGCAGATTCCCAGCGTGCCGCAGCACCTGCGTCTGTCCGGGCTTGAAGCGTTCACGCTTACGCCGGCAATCCCCTTCGTCAATGTCGGCGAACGCACCAATGTCACCGGCTCGGCGCGCTTTCGCAAGCTCATTACCGCCGGCGACTACACTGCAGCGCTCGCCGTGGCCCGCGATCAGGTGGAGAACGGCGCGCAAATCCTCGACGTCAATATGGACGAGGGCTTGCTCGATTCCGAAAAGGCAATGACGACGTTCCTCAATCTGATCGCGGCTGAGCCCGACATCGCGCGCGTCCCGCTGATGATCGATTCCTCGAAATTCTCCGTGATCGAGGCCGGCCTGAAATGCGCGCAGGGCAAACCGGTGGTGAATTCGATCTCGCTCAAAGAGGGCGAGGACGCGTTCATCCACCACGCCAAGCTGGTGCGCCGCTACGGCGCCGCCGTGGTGGTGATGGCGTTCGATGAGGCCGGGCAAGCCGACACCTTCGAGCGCAAGACGAAAATTGCCGCGCGCGCCTACGACATCCTGGTCAATCGCGTCGGCTTCCCGCCGCAAGATATCATTTTCGATCCCAACATCTTCGCGGTCGCGACCGGCATGGACGAGCACAACGGCTACGGCGTCGCCTTTATCGAGGCGACGCGCTGGATCCGGCAAAACCTGCCGCACGCGCATGTCTCCGGCGGGGTGTCAAACTTGTCCTTTTCCTTCCGCGGCAACGAGTCCGTGCGCGAGGCGATGCATTCAGTGTTTCTCAAACACGCCATCGCCGCCGGCATGGATATGGGCATCGTCAATGCCGGGCAGATGTCGGTCTATGACGACCTCGACCCAGAGTTGCGCAAGGCGTGCGAAGACGTCGTGCTCAACCGCCGCGGCGATGCCGCCGAACGCTTGCTCGCGCTCGCCGAGCGGCATCGCGGTACCGGCAAAGAAAAGAAAGAAGCCGATCTGTCCTGGCGCGAATGGCCGGTGGAGAAACGCTTGACCCATTCGCTGGTGCACGGGATCACCGATTTCATCGCTGCCGACGTGGAAGAGGCCCGACTCAAGGCCCCCCGCCCGCTCGCGGTGATCGAAGGCCCGCTGATGGATGGCATGAATGTCGTCGGCGATTTGTTCGGCTCGGGCCGCATGTTCCTGCCGCAGGTCGTCAAATCGGCGCGGGTCATGAAGCAGGCGGTCGCCCATCTGCTCCCTTACATGGAGCAGGATCGAGACGGCCGCACGCACGCCTCGTCCAACGGCAAAATCGTGCTCGCCACCGTCAAGGGCGACGTGCATGACATCGGCAAGAACATCGTCGGCGTGGTGCTCGCCTGCAACAACTACGACGTTGTCGACCTCGGCGTGATGGTGCCGGCGGAAAAGATCCTGCAGGCGGCAATCGCCGAGCAGGCGGACATTATCGGGCTATCCGGCCTGATCACGCCGTCGCTCGACGAGATGTGTCATGTGGCGGCCGAACTGGAACGGCAAGGCTTTGACGTGCCGCTGCTCATCGGCGGGGCGACGACGAGCCGCGTCCATACGGCGGTGAAGATTCACCCCAATTACCGGCGCGGGCAGACGCTGTACGTCAATGATGCAAGCCGCGCCGTCGGCGTGGTGTCATCGCTGCTCTCGCGCGAAACGAGGGCGCATACCATCAACGAAGTGCGCGCAGAATATGCCCGCATCTCCGCGGCACATGCGCGCGGCGAAGAAGGCAAGCAGCGGCTGCCGCTGGCGGACGCGCGCGCCAACGCACTGCGGCTCAATTGGTCGGGCGACTATCGGCCGCCAGTGCCGCGCCTGTCCGGCGCGCAGCAGCTGACGGACATTCCGCTCGCGGAGTTGATCGATTTCATCGACTGGACGCCGTTCTTCGCTACCTGGGAGCTCAACGGAAAATTTCCGGCCATTCTGAACGATCCGCAAACCGGTGAAGCCGCGCGCAGCCTGTTGGCCGATGCGCAGGCGATGCTGCGGCAGATCGTTTCGGAAAACTGGTTCACCGCACGCGCGGTGGTCGGATTATGGCCGGCAAACAGCGAAGGCGACGACATCCTCATCTTCGCCGATGAGGCGCGGAGCGCACCGATGGCCGTGTTGCATACGCTGCGCCAACAGCTGCCGCGCCGCGAAGGCCGCGCCAACGTCGCGCTCGCCGATTTCGTGGCGCCGCGCGCAAGCGGGCTCGCCGACTATGTCGGCGCCTTCGTTGTCACAGCCGGCATCGGCGAGGAAAGCGTGGTCGATCGCTTCAAGCGCGCCAATGACGACTATTCCGCGATCATGGCCAAGGCGCTTGCCGACCGGCTCGCAGAAGCTTTGGCGGAATATCTGCATCAACGGGTACGCCGCGAGTTCTGGGCTTACGCGCCTGATGAGAAGCTCAGCGGCCCGCAGTTGATCGCAGAAAAATATCGCGGCATCCGCCCCGCGCCCGGCTATCCCGCGCAGCCGGATCACACCGAGAAGGCGACGCTGTTTGCCCTCCTCGACGGCGAGCGGCAGATCGGCGTGCGCTTGACCGAAAGCTTTGCGATGTGGCCTGGCGCATCCGTATCCGGCTTCTATTTCAGCCATCCGGAAAGCTACTATTTTGGCGTTGGCAAGATCGAGCGCGACCAAGTCGAAGACTACGCGACGCGCAAGAAGTGGACCTTCCAGCAAGCGGAAAAATGGCTGGCGCCGATCCTCAATTACGATCCGCTCGCCGCCGTGCGCAATGCCGCCGAGTAGCCAAGCCGTTGCTTCACGCGACGCGATAGACTTCGGGTCAGGCGGACGCAAATAAAACACCGGAGCGACAATCCGCTCCGATGTTTCTTATTCAGTCATCGCCGTTGAATTCGGCGCGTAAGCTCGACCACTCTCGGAAGACCCCTCGTCCTTTTCTTCCGGATCGTGCTTTCGAAACTCAGAAGGCCCCCAGTAGGATTGCGCTCACAAATACAAAAGCAGCGCATACCGCAAGCACATTGAGCTTCATCGCGATATCCACGCGTTAGACCTCCATCACAATTTGGCAAGAAAATACTAGCAGAAAAAGCGGCCGCGTTGAAGCGCGTCGATTGCTGCAACGCGGCGAAGATTGTGCAGGGCAATCTCGGCAACGTCATTGTTCTCAACCTCATGAGATGTGGAAGAAAATTTCAGATCACTAAAATGTTGCTCATGACGGACGATCCTGAGCAAACAAATTCTCGTCTCGGAAATCCTCATTTGGAAGCCGCGATCCGAAA
>Ga0210401_10005265_pt1 | contig 13327 bp, 13 predicted proteins | sample IncBWH32MmetaG_FD_150866 | JGI IMG/M metagenome (GOLD analysis project Ga0210401, IMG submission 150866) | Forest soil microbial communities from Barre Woods Harvard Forest LTER site, Petersham, Massachusetts, United States - Inc-BW-H-32-M | ecosystem: Environmental > Terrestrial > Soil >... | reverse complement strand
TCCACCTTGGGGTAGACAGCCATCGCCATCATGGCCTGGACACCGAACCTCGCCGAAAGCTGCGCGGGAACCGCATGGTCCGATTCGGGGTCAAATCGCACCGGGTCGGCCGACGCCAGCGCGATCCGGGACACGTTGGCGACCTCGGGATCGTTCGGGATGCCCGCACCATCGGCACGGGCGTCGGCGTATTCCGGCCGGGTGCGCTCCACGCGCACCCGGTGCAGGACCTCAGGATCACCTTGCCGGAACGGCCCTGGGTCACAGGGGTAGACCAGGAACGCCCGGTCACTTCCGAAGGTGGCCAGCACAACGTCCAGAACGTCGCCCATCATGCGGTCAAGGCCGCTGGTGCCCTGGATGGCGCGGTCGATCCGGTCGAGGCTTCCGAGGAACCACATCTGGGCGTGGTATTCGTTGAGACGCACGCTCTGAAAGACCGCCGCGGCATGGTTCGCGGCCAGGGTCAGCAAAAGCAGGTCAGCCGCAGAAGGGAAATCGGCGCGATCACAGGCCGCGGCGACCATTCCGCCCTCGGCTCCGACACCAATGGGAATGACGACACCACGGCATTGACCGCCGCCGACGCCGCCGACGTCGGGAATGATTTCCTTAGCCGACATCCGACCGCTTTGGGCGAGATGACTTGCCAGCCATCGCGGAAAAGTCTTCCACGCATCGCCGCGCGTGACCTCGACCACGTCCGCGACATCGGGGACGCACAGACGGACGTAGGCAAAATCCAGCTGCAGTAGCCCGATCAGCACGTCGGCAAGGTCGACGGCCACGGCGGCCGGTTCTCTGCCGACCCACGCAGCGGGTATGGCGGACAGAGCCACGAGATCCCTGAGCACCGTCCGCAGCTCGACGAGCTCAGCATCGGAATCGGCATCGACGGACATCTAGCGCGCCGCGTCTCCGCTCTTGCGAGCCGACCGCCGCTGCCGTATCTCGGATAGCAGCTGCTCAGGCGAAACGTAGAACGGGTTCTCCTGGAGTAGCCCGCCGATGATCACAGCGGGATGCGTTCGCAGCGCGTCCATGACCGCGCTGGCGCCAAATTTGGTCAGATCGTACGTGCAGATCACCGTGTCTTCGTACTTCGGAATGACGTCGTTGACCCGCGTCTCATACTCGATGAGGTCCTCAGTACCCGGCAGGTCGGTGAGCGCCCACTCCATGTGACCGAAGAATCTGGTCTGGCCGTATCCTGACGCCGGCCCGGACTGCAGCACCTCCTCGAACGTGACCAGCCAGGTCTCCACGTCGAACTGCCCGCCGCGCAGCGTGCTCTCTTCCCACGGCCGCACTTCCAATTGGCCGGTGCTCATCGCCTCGTCCACATTGACGCCTGCTTCGGCGAGCCATCCGAGATGTTCTTCCTGCCGCTGAGGATCGACGTAATGGTAGGCCTTGTCCCCGTCGGCGAAACCATCCCTGATGAACGGGCGCAGCACACGGTGCTGCTCGTCGAAGCTGTTGAAGAACGCACAGATATGACGATGCCGACCGAAAACATTGCTGCTGAACCGGGTCTGGTCCGCCGTGGTCTCCATATTCAATTCACACCTTGACGAAGAGAGGGCCGCGCTACGCCAGGCGCACCGGTTTAGCGCCGCCCGGTTCAATCCCGCCGTTCAACCTGGGCGCATGCTGCCGCTAACGGCCTGAGGCCAGGCTACGTCCGCTGCTCCCTCACTGTCCACGGGTGACGGCCCGCCGCCAGATCCGGGGCGGACGGCGCGGAGTGCCAAAGCCCGGGACTCCGGGCCGCCACGACGGCTTGGCCGAGGCCGATGACGCGGTCACAGCCGCTCTGCGCAGCGATGAGCCTGGACTCGGCGACTATGGCGTTCAGGCGGCCAAGATGCTTATCGGAAGCCTGCGCCAGCACGGCAGCCGGCTGGCGGCGCGCGCCCGGATGCCCGTACCGCCAGCCCAGCACGGACGCTGAGACATGGCGCTCAGCAGGTTCGTGCTCACCTCAGACGTCATGGTTCCCTGCCCGACGGCGGCCGAGCTGGTCACGACCCCGGCCGTGCCCGCGTCGACCACGGCCCAGTTCAACGCGGGCGGCATCCCCGTCGCGGTCACGGTCTCCGGCGGCACGGTCACGTCGATCTCCGTCAGCCGACGACGCCGAGATCTTGCAGGAGCCGGTGAGCTGTGGGGGGGCGCCGCCGCCTTCCGCGACCCGGCCGGCAACCTGGTGCGCATCAGCCAGGCCTGAGGAAGCGGGCGCGCTCGTCATAGCGCTAGAGAGCCGTCATAGCGTTAGAGAGAGACAGCCGGCCGCCACCCGAAGGGAAGATCACCATGCGAACCACCTACCTAGGGGATCTCGAGGTCTCGCGCATCGGCCTCGGCGCCATGGGAATGTCCGGGAGCTACGGCGCCGTCACCGATGAGCAGGAGTCCATCCGCACCATCCACCGGGCCCTCGACCTCGGCGTCACCCTCCTTGACACCGCCGAGGTCTACGGCCCGTACCACAACGAGGAGATCGTCGGCCGGGCCATAAAGGACCGCCGGGACCAGGTCGTGCTCGCCACCAAGTTCGGCTTCATCTCCCATACTGGGCGCGCACAGGGCAGTCTCGACAGCAGCCCGGCCAGCATCAGGATCGCCGTGGAGGGCTCGCTGGCGAGGCTCGGCACCGACCACATCGACCTGTACTATCAGCACCGCGTCGACCCGGACACGCCCATCGAGGAAACGGTTGGTGCCCTGGCCGAGCTGGTCGCCGAGGGCAAGATCCGCCACATCGGCCTGTCCGAGGCCTGGGTGGACACCATCCGCCGCGCTCATGCCGTGCACCCCATCACCGCGCTGCAGTCGGAGTACTCGCTGTGGACCCGTGACCCGGAGGAGGAGGTGCTGCCGGTGCTGCGCGAACTCAGGATCGGCTTCGTGCCCTACTCCCCGCTCGGACGAGGATTCCTCACCGGCCAGGTCCCGTCGCCCGACGACCTCGAGGACGGCGACTTCCGCAAGAGCCAGCCGCGCTTCGAGGGGGAGAACTTCCAGCACAACCTGCGGGTCGCCGACGAGGTGCGGCAGATTGCTGCCGAGGCCGGGGCGACGCCCGCGCAGGTCGCCCTGGCGTGGCTGCTCGCCCAGGGCGACGGCATCGCCCCGATCCCCGGCACCAAGCGCGTGTCCCGCCTTGAGGAGAATGTCGCCGCTGACAGTGTCCAGCTGACCGCTGAGCAGCTCGCCAAGCTTGACCAGATCACGCCGCCTGCCGGAGAGCACCACAACGAAGCGCAGATGCGCCTGCTCGACCGCTGACCACCCAAACCCGCGCCCATGAGGGGCCGGCACGACCGCAGGCGGTCCTCAGCCCTCATCCAGCACGGCTGTGGTCGGCCTCGCTGACCAGTGCCGCGTGGGGGCAACAACGTCGTCTACGCGACGGAAGCAGGTTAAGTGGTGGGGCGGGACTTGCGAGGGCCAGGAGATATAGTCGGCCGTCCCCGCATCAGCGGGTACTGAGACCGGGGGTGGCGATGACACCGCAGCGGGCCAGCGGACCGGAACACGTCACGACCGCGCTTCAGCAGCCGGCGTGGCCTGATCATGATGGGCTTGATGCGGTCGTAGAGAGACTGGGAACCCTGCCTCCGCTGGTGTTCGCCGGGGAGTGCGACCAGCTCAGGGAGCGGCTGGCAGCGGTAGCGCGAGGGGAGGCGTTCCTGCTGCAGGGCGGCGACTGCGCGGAAACGTTCGCCGGGACGACGGCCGCCGGGATCCAGGGGAAGCTGCGAACTCTCCTCCAGATGGCGGTGGTCCTCACCTACGCCGCCAGCGTGCCGGTGGTGAAGGTTGGCCGGATGGCGGGCCAGTTCGCCAAGCCCCGGTCGGCCGCGACGGAGGTCAGGGACGGTGTGGAGCTTCCGGCCTATCGGGGAGATGCGGTGAACGGGCTGGAGTTCACCGCTGGGGCGAGGACGCCCGACCCTGGGCGGCTGCTGGAGGCCTACCACTGCTCGGCCGTGACGCTGAACTTGTGCCGGGCGTTCGTCGGCGGCGGGTATGCGGATCTGCGGCAGGTGCACGCCTGGAACCAGGACTTCGTGGCGGCGAGCCCGGCCGGGCAGCGCTACGAACGGCTGGCGGGCGAGATCGACCGGGCGATCGCGTTCATGCATGCGTGCGGCGTCAATCCCGAACAATTCCGGGCGGTCGAGTTCTACTCCAGCCACGAGGCGTTGCTGCTGGATTATGAGCGGGCCCTCGTCCGTCTCGACCCGGGTACCGGCCAGCACTATGACCTCTCAGCCCATCTGCTGTGGATAGGCGAGCGCACCCGCGACCTCACCGGGGCGCACATCGCCTTCGCGCGTTCCATCCGCAACCCGCTGGCCGTGAAGATCGGCCCCGCCACTACGGCAGAAGACATCCTCGCCCTGGCCGAGGCACTGGACCCGAATGGCGAGCCTGGCCGCCTTACCCTGATCACCCGCCTGGGTGCGGACCGGATCGCTGATGTGCTGCCGCCTCTCGTGAAGGAGGTCACCGCTCGCGGCGCCCCGGTCGCCTGGGTGTGCGATCCGATGCACGCCAACACATCCATCACCGCCAGCGGCCAAAAGACCCGTGACTTCGACGACGTCCTCGCCGAAGTCACCGGCTTCTTCGAAGTCCACCGCGCCCTGGGCACCCATCCTGGTGGCATCCATCTCGAATTCACCGGGGATGACGTCACCGAATGCACCGGCGGCGGGCACCACCTCACCGAGAGCGACTTGCGTCACCGCTATGAGACCGCGTGCGACCCGCGCCTCAACCGGAGCCAATCCCTCGACCTGGCGTTCCTCGTCGCTGAACACTACCGCCAGCACACTGCCGTTCACCCGGCGCCAGCCGCCAACCCTTCCTGACAGCGTCAGGTCTGATGCTCTGCTCGGCGCGGATAGCCATGGACGCTCCCCACTCCGGTACGCCGACCCGACCATCGGCGAGGTCACCCGGCCTGACGGAACCCCCGCTGGGCTGTTCCTCGGGGCGACGTAGGGGCATCGCCCGTTCCGGGCAACTCAGACTTTTGCTGCTGAGCGGGCCATGGTCCCGGTTGCGCCGCGTCGGGGAGCCTCTTACGGCGGGCCTGGGCCTGGAATCCGGCTGGCAGGCAGGAGGGATCGCCGAACTCGCCGAGAATGAAGCAGCTGCGGCTGAGGCCCAAAGCGCCAGCAACGAGGAGCGCCAGGGCCAGCGCCTCGCCCGCCAGGTCCCAGGGGCCGGTCCGGATGTGCTCGCCGAACAGAAACACCCCAAGCAGGGCAGCAGATAGCGGGTCCAAGATGGTGAACCCGGGCTGGGACGCGGCCAGCGGACCGGCCGCCAGCGCGTGCGAGGCCACCAGCATGGTCGCCGCCCCGGCGGCCAGTAGCAGGTACAGCGACCACGTAGAGAAGACGGCGCCGATGCCACCGCTGAGGTGCGAGCTGAGCTCCTTGATGATGGCGGCCACGAATCCCCACGCGATCCCGGTGGCCGATCCGAGCAAGGCAGCCCGGCGCGTGGAGGATGCTCCGGGCCGGTGGCCCAGCCGGGAGGCCGCAGCGACGGCTACCAGCACGGCGCCGAGCGTGATCAGCCCCGCCACCAGCCAGGACGCACCCGGTGCGTGCAGCCGCCCCCCGGACGGCGACGCAAGGCGGAGGAAAACCGCGATCCCCGCCGACATGGCAGCTGCAGCCACCCAGTCGCGGCGTTTGATCCGTACTCGCCGTCGGCCTGCCACGGCCATGTAGCCGAAGACGAGAAGCAGTTCGAGCGCCAGAATGGGCTGGACCAGGGCGAGGGCGCCGTAACGCAGCGCAGTGAGCTGAAACAAGAAGCCGGCGATCATGCTGGCGATACCCAGGAGCCAGACCGGGCGGCGGGCCAGGCGCAGGATCAGCCGCACGTCGAAGCCACCGGTCGTCGGGACACTCCTGGCCCCTTGGCGCTGAGCCACCGAGGCCGCGGCGGTGCAGATGCTTGCCGCAACGGCCAGCAAGATCGCCTTCTCCACCAGCCCACTTCGATTCTCGGGGACAGGCTTCCATGCCTTGCCTTCCGCCCGCCCGAACAGCATCAGAGTCCGGGTAATTCCCGGTCGGCGCCGGCTGGCTGACCGTCATGCCCTCCGGCCCGGCGCACCTCGGAGCACTTCGCTCCTGGCGGCCCTATCTCGCGTCGATCAGGATCCCGGCGAAGAAGCCGACCAGGTCGCCCGTTGCCTCCAACGGCAGCACGTGTGAGACGTACTGGTCCGGGCGGACGACGACCAGGCAGCCGGTGACGCGGTCGATGCTTCGCAGGTCGAAGACATCTCCAGCTCCTGGGTGGGGGCAGAACGCCTTCTCGTAGTCGATCAGGCCGAGCTTGCCTTTTGTGGGCAGCAGAACTGGTGGCATCGAGTTGACAGCCAGGTCTCGAGGTCCCTGCTGGAAAACGGCGCGGACGTCGATCACCGAGTCGGGGCCGGTGCCTTCGGGCGTGAACCGTGCGATCGGTGACTTCTCCGAGGCGAGGAACTTGCACAGCTGCCTGGCCCGGGAGCTCGGGCTCGTCGGATCGGTGCGGTCGGCGAAGACGTAGAGGCGCCAGGCGCCGTCGGCCCGGGCGGCATGGCCCAGGTGCATGGGCTTGGCGTCCGCCAGCCGGACGACCGGGGCAGAGTGGAAGCGCATCCCGACCGGAAAACCCTTCGCGAGGTGCTGGTAGGCCGCCTCGGCGGTGATCATCGATGGGGCGTACCGTGTCGCGACGCCCGCGGTGAAGCGACCCTGCTGGACGAAGTGACGCTGGAACTCCTCGGGAACAACCCCCTCGCCCTCGATGTCTGAGGTCTCTTTCGGTGGTGCGCTGAACATCCTGGCGAACTCGCGGTCGAAGTCGATGAGTTCCTGGGCGACTTTCTGGCGTTCGCTGGAGTAGGTATGCAGCAACTCTGGCTTGGCGGTCCCTCGGAGGACGGCCGCCAGCTTCCACCCGAGGTTCCAGGTGTCGCTCATGGACACGTTCATGCCCTGACCGGCTTTGGCGCTGTGGGTATGGCAAGCGTCGCCGGCGATGAAAACCCGAGGCAGGCGTGTGGCCAGCTCGGTCACCGGCACGTCATCGAACTTGTCGCACAGCCGCTGGCCGATCTCGTACACCGACCACCATCCGACGTCCTTCACCTCGAGTGTGTACGGGTGCAGGATCCGGTTGGCGACCGTGACCAGCTTCTCAGGGGTGACGCTCCGATTGTGCAGCATCTCCCGGTCGTGCTCCTGGTCGAGTTCGATGTAGAACCGGGCCAGGTACCCGCCCTCACGCGGGATGATCAGCAGATTGCCCTGATTCGCCGAGTGGATGACGCACTTGAGGCGGATGTCGGGGAAGTCGGTGACCGCTAGGACGTCCATGACGCCCCAGGACTGGTTCATCGGGTCGCCGGCCAGCCGACGGCCGATCGCGGTTCGGACACCGCTGCGGGCGCCGTCGCAGCCGACGACGTACTTTGCCCGCATGGTCGAGGTCTCTGCGGTCTCCTGAAATCCCTCGACATGCTGAAGAGTAACCGTCACTGGGTACTCCGCCGGGCCGCTGGTATCGACCCGGATGTCGGTTGCGCGCAGGCCGTAGAGTGGTCGCAGCCTGCTGGCTGACCGCTCCATGTGCTCCCGGAGGTAGGCCAGCATCCTCGCCTGGTTGACGATGACGTGCGGGAACTCCGACAGGCCCTCCTCAACGTCCTGCACGCGGACCGTCCGCGTGATCCTGGACCGGTCTTGCGGGTCCGGGCGCCAGAAGGAGACTTCGTTCACCCAGTAGGCTTCGGCGACCAACCGGTCGGCCAGCCCGAACGCCTCAAAAATCTCCACCGTGCGGCAGGCGACCCCATCGGCTTGGCCCACCTCGAGCGGTCCGTCCCTTCGGTCGATGACCACCGTGTGGATGTCCGGGAAGTTGGCCATCTGCGCGGCCAGGACGAGGCCGGCTGGACCGCACCCGATGATCAGCACGTCGGCCTCCTTGGGGAGACCACCCGGCCGCTCTGCCACGGCAGGATCAGGGTCCTCGATGAGTGGGTCACCGGTCTTGTAGCCGTTCAAGTAGAACTGCATCATTCGTCCTCTTCGGTGCGGAGCACGGCGGTCACGTCCGGGGCTGCCCTGGGAACGCGATACCTCTTCTGACGGTGCCATACCGAAGCTTTACAAGAACCCGGGGTCGGAGCACGGGGCCTATCAGCACCAGTCGACTTTCACGGAAACGAGGGTGGCCAGTGATACTGAGGCGGCTCAGCGCCAAACCCGGCTTCTTCACGGTCCGGCACGGCGACATACTCGCCTACAGGCCCCAGGGCGACGGCTTCGGCGACCCGATCGAGTGCGAACCGGCGGGCCGCCGCGGTCAGGGCGTGGGAGTGCCGCTGGCTGGCTTACGAAGGACCGCCGGGACCAGCGCCGCTGCGATCGCCACCGAGACCGCTGCGCCGGCTGCGCCGACGGTGAAGGCGCGGGCGAAGTCGTGGCTGGCCAGATGTGACCTGACGAGGCCAGCTCCGGCGGCGCTGGACAGGACGGCGACGCCGGCTGCGCCACCGAGTTCGTGGAATGTGTTGACCAGCGCTGACCGCAGGCCGCCCTCGCCGGGGGCGGTGTCGGTGAGCGAGGCGGCGAAGGCGGTGACGAACGTCGCCCCGATGCCGAGCGCCGCGATGCTCAGCCCGGCCACCATCGCCGCGGGCTGGGCCCAGTGGGCGGCGATGGTGTATCCGGCGGCCGCGAGGCCGAGGCCGGTGACCGCGACGATCTTGGCGTTGACGCGGGTCAGCACCTGGCTGCCAGTTTGCGCTCCGGCGATTGTTGCGACAGCAACCGGCAGGAAGGCCAGGCCCACGTGCAGCGCGCTGTAGTCGTGTGCGTGCTGCAGTGCGAAGGAGCCCAGGAAGAAGCCGCCGACCAGCAGCCCGGTGCCGGCCAGCATCAGGAAGCTGCCGGCCAGGACCGCTCGGCGGCGGAGCAGGCCGATGGTGAGGAGCGGATGCCAGGTCCGGTCCTCGAGCACCGCGAAAGCCGTCCATGTCGCAGCGGCGAGCGCCAGTGAGAGCGCAGTGGACGCGGCTGCCCAGCCGTGGCTGCCGACATTGATCAGCCCGTAGATCGCCGCACCAGTTCCGGCGGTGACCAGCACCGCGCCGCGGATATCGAGGCCGCGGTCCACCGCGCCGGGCTCCTGCCGGGCTGGCACGGCCAGGGGTATCGCGATGAGCAGGGCGACGCCGATCGGCACGTTGATCGCGAACACCCACCGCCAGCCCGCTTCGGAGGTGAGCACGCCGCCGAGGATGACGCCCAGCGCCGATCCGGCACCGGCTAGCGCCGACCACACGCCCAGCGCCTTGCCGCGGCCGGGGCCGGTGAACAGCGTCATCACGGTGGCCAGCGCGGCGGGCGACATCAGCGCCGCGCCGAGGCCCTGCACGACCGCCCGGCGAGCAGCATCGCCGGGTCGTGCGACAGCCCGCACAGCAGCGACGCTGTGGTGAACAGGGCTAGGCCGATCAGGGTCAGGCGCCGTGCGCCGAACAGGTCGGCGATCCGTCCGCCGAGCAGCATCAGCCCGCCGAAGAACAGGGTGTAGATCGTGATCACCCACGGCAGTTCGCTGCGATGCAGGTGCAAGGCCGCGCCGATGTCCGGCAGCGCGACATTCACCACCGTGACGTCCAGGACGAGCATCAGCTGCGCGCCCGCCAGCAGGGCCAGGGCCACCCAGCGCGACGGAGCAGAGGACCGGGTACCTGCCCGGTGCGGAGCACGCGCCCCGGCTGAATTGATAGCAACCAGTCCCTGCTGTCGGGATCTGGGCCTGCGGCCTAGGCGTTGCATGGTGATCTCCTTTCGCTGGCCCGCTCTGGGCGATAACATGAACTGATATGTACGAGTTACGACTCACTACAGTAACTCGTACACCGGTGTTCAGGAAAGGGGGTTTCGGGATGCCTTCCAGCGATGCCCGCGGCACGGCCCCAAGAGCGCAGCGGGCCGACGCCCGCCGCAACGTCGCAGCGATCCTGGATGCGGCCACCGACTGCCTGGCGCGCGATCCCGAGACGAGCGTCGCCGGTATCGCCACGGCCGCGGGCGTCGGCCGCATCACCGTCTACGGCCACTTCAAGACGCGAGCCGAACTCGTCGACGCCGTCCTAGCCGGAACCGTCGAGCGTGCCGACGTGATCCTCGGCGCCACCGACACCGGCGGCGACCCCCGCGACGCGCTCGCCCGGCTGGTCGCCTCGTCCTGGCAGATCGTCCACCAGTTCCGCAACATCCTGCTGGCTGCGCAGCGTGAACTCCCGGCGGAGCGCATCCGCGGCGTCCACGACCCGATCCTGCGCCGCGTGCAGTCCCTCATCGGGCGAGGACAGCGCGCCGGAGCCTTCCGCAGGGATCTGCCGGAGCACTGGCTGATCACCACCGCCTTCAGCCTCATGCATGCCGCGGCCGAAGACGCCGCCGCCGGCCGCGTCAAGGCAGACGACGCCGCCCGGCTCATCACTGCCACCCTGCTCGCGGCCTACACCCCGCCCGCGGAAGGGCGCGAGGCATGAACGACGCCACACCCGGCCAGGTGAAGCACGGGCAAATACGGTGAAGGGCGCCCACACGTGGTAGCAGCGGCGTCAAGCGGTGGGTGCGGCCTGCATGTCTCCTGGTGGCCAGGTGAGCCGGGTGCCGAGCGCGCCGGCCAGCCGGGCGATCGCCTCCCGCGCGGGCGGCCTGCCGACCTGCCCGGGGAGCCAGGCGCAGGCGAGGGATGCCGCGACGACGTCCGCGCCCCGGGCGTCACCGCGCAGGTGCCCGCGGCGTACTACCAAAGCGGTTTCGGGTCGGCCCCGGTACTGGCACTCAGGCTGGCCAACAGCGGCCAGGAGAACGTGGCGTTCACAGTCACGCCGAACCACTACTCGAAGGAGCCAGCCAGGACCTACCACGTCCACTCGCACGGCAGCGCAACGCATCTGGTCGCCCCGCTGTCGTCCAGCAACGGGTGGTACGACCTGTCGGTCACGATCAGCGGGGACGGCTCCTGGTCACGCCGCTACGTCGGCCACCTCGAGGACGGCCAGGCCAGCGTAACCGGCTGACCTTCCAGTTCCATCACCACTCACCGCCCAGAGCGGGCAACGCCTTGGGTCCGTGACCTCCCGAGTGGGCGGCGCGCAGCCGACGGCGCAGTTTCGCGCGGTCGCCGGCGACCAGGCCGCCCCAGACACCATGCTGGCCGATGTCCCAGTGCCGTAGCGACAACTCCAGGCACTGGCCGCGCACCCGGCAGGCGGTGCAGACCGCGATCGCCGCGGCCGCCTCCTGACGAGCCCGGCCCACCTCGGCACTGACCGGGAACCATGCATCAGGATCAAGGCGCGCATCAGAGCACCGGGCATCCCTGATCACCCGGGCTCGCAACGCCTGATCGGTGGACGGGGCGGGCAGCGATGGCGCGACGCGGTCCTGCGAGATCACCGTGGTTGGCGGGCGGCTGGTCCGGTCATTCGCTGTCATCGGCTCGAGGGACGTGGATGGGGTCATCACTTTTCCTTCATCATCGGCCCGTACCTGTAAGCGGGTGGCTGGGCGACAAAGGGTGACTACGGCGGTGGGGTGTTGCGGGTGTGGCGCGGCAGCCAGATTCTCTGGTACACGAGGCGGGTGGGTGCTGGCAGCTGACGCAGTACCTCGGTGCGGACGTCGGGGCTGGCGCCCGCGAGGGCCCAAGGGACCGTGGCCGCGGCGTGCCGGACGCTATGCCCGCCACGTATGGCCCGGGCGATTCCGCCGAGTTCGCCCTCGGACATGATCTGGCCGATAAGGGGAAGCGCTTCCGCTTCCTCGTGGGCCAGGTGACTGGTCAGCCTGGTCAGTAGCCTGGTCAGCAGCTGGCGGAGCCGCTCCGGGTCGGTGTCCATGGTGAACGCGTCGTCGGTCACGGCCTGCAGCGGGCCGATCAGGCGGCGCTCGTCTTCCATCGCGTCGAGCAGGGCCTGGCCGTGAAGCTCGCCGGCGAGTTTGGCCCGGACCTGCGGCCACATGGCCGCGTGCTCGGCGGCGAAGTGGAACTGCAACTGGTCGCGGAACACGATCCAGCGGGCCCGGGTCGCAGCACGGCTGGCTGTGCTGTGGATGAGCTGATCCAGGTCGCGGCGCAACGCGTCGTGGATCGCGTTCATCAGCGTCCAGTCAGCCCGGCCGGTGTGCTGGATGGTCTGCAGTGAGGTGGTGGGTTGTTCTGCGGCCGCGTCGTGGTGGCTTCGGCGCCACCGCCGCTCAGCGGGAAACAGGAACCTCATGCCAGAGTCCGCCGTTCAGGTTGAGGTTGTTGCCCCTGGCCTGACCGGGGGCCGAGTCGCCGACGTAGGTGTACAGCGGATGCCCGTTGTAGGTGAGCTGGTCAGAGCCGCCGGTTCGCTTGATCGTGCCGATCCGGCCCGGCACGCCGGGGCTGGCCGGCGCGGCGCCGGTCACCGGTGGCCAGTACGAAGCACAGCTGCCGTAGCATTTCGACGTGGCCGGGGTGTCCGGGGCGAACGAGTAGAGCGTGAAGCCCTTCGCGTTGGTCAGTACCGTTGTCCCGCCGATCGTCGTGGTCTTCAGGACCGTCCCCGCGGCAGTGCCGGTGCCGGTGGCCGCCGGTGCCGGGGAGCTGGCCCCGCCCAGCGCGAGCCCAAACAGCACCAGCGCCGCAACCGCCAGGCCACCGGCCGCTATTCCGGCTGCCCGGGTGGTCGCTGGTGGGATGTAGGCGGGGAATCTGGCCGGGGCTCCCGCCGCGTTGTCCGCCGGGGCAGGAGCAAGCGCGAGCGCAGCCAGTACCACGAAGGCAGCCACTTCTACCAGGCCCGCGGCGATGCCTGCGGCCGTGCGGACCTCCTTGAACCCGAACAGCCCGATCCAGACCGTCAGAAGGTAGCCGCCGAGGGTGGCGAGGGCGAAGACCGCTCCGGCCCCGGCCGCCAACCGGCTCAGGGTGACGAGCCGGCTGGGGATGGCCAGCACCGCCAGCCCGAGGCCGAAAGCCGCGATCACCTGCAGCAAGAACAGCCACCCGATCGTCGGGATCGTCCGGTACCCGGTCAGGTACAAGTCGAGATGGATTGCTGCGGTGGCGATCAGCAATCCCGAACCCACCACGCGCAGGATGACTTTGGGCCAGCCGGCCGCCGGCCGTTCGGCGTGCTCCCGCATTGTTCGTCCCGCGCCCCTTGCCGTTCCCTGCCTGGTCATGCTTTGCCGCTCTGTCATCTGTCAGTCCTCCGCGTCGGCTTGGTCCGGTCCGGTCATTA
>Ga0210401_10005264_pt1 | contig 13328 bp, 10 predicted proteins | sample IncBWH32MmetaG_FD_150866 | JGI IMG/M metagenome (GOLD analysis project Ga0210401, IMG submission 150866) | Forest soil microbial communities from Barre Woods Harvard Forest LTER site, Petersham, Massachusetts, United States - Inc-BW-H-32-M | ecosystem: Environmental > Terrestrial > Soil >... | reverse complement strand
CGGGCGCGGCGCAGGGGCGGGCGCGGCCCAATCCCCGCAGTCGGCGGCTAGCTGAGCAAGGGGTGGATGGCGGCGGAGAGGGCGGCGGGGACGTCAGGGACCAGCTGGTGCCGGCCGTCGCGCACCACGTCACGGCCGCTGGCCACCACGTTCCACACGTCGGCTGCCGTGCCCGCGAAGATCACCGACGCCAGCGCACTGGCCACCTCAGTGCCGGCCAGCCGGGGCGTGTCCAGCCGAACCGTGACCAGGTCGGCCACCGCCCCGGGGACGATCTCGCCCGCTTCCGGCCAGCCCAGGCAGGCGTGCCCGGCGCCGCTGGCCGCCTGGGCCAGCGCGACCGCGCCGAACTGGCCCCGCTGCCCGGTGCGCAGCCGCTCGCCCAGCTCGACCAGGCGGGCCTCGTCGAGCAGGTCGATCACCGCGTGGCTGTCGCTGCCCAGCGACAGCGGGCAGCCTGCGTCGGCCAGTGCGGCGGCCGGGCCGATCCCATCGGCCAGGAACGCCTCGGTGCTCGGGCACAGGCAGGCACAGCTGCGGCTGTCCCCGAGCAGCGTGATGTCCTGCCGGGTCAGGTGGGTGGCGTGCACCATCGTGCTGCGCGGCCCGAGCGCGCCGGCGCCGTCCAGCACCTGGGCCGGGGTCATGCCGTACGCGGCCACGCTGGCCTCGTTCTCCGCGGGCTGCTCGGACAGGTGCGCGTGAAGCGGCGCGCCACACCTATGCGACCAGGCCACCACGGGGTGCATCTGGTCTGGCGGAACGGCGCGCACCGAGTGGATGGCCGCGCCCGCCCGCGCGTGCGGCGCCAGCACGCCATGCTCGTCGCAGCCCAGCGCGGTCACCCGTTCGGCCCAGCGCTCCGCGTCGCCGTCCGAGAACCGCCGCTGCACCGGCGAGAGCGACTCGGCCCGGCCGTCGGCGGCCAGCCCGCCGGACAGGTAGCAGGTGTCCAGCAGGGTTATCCGCAGCCCGGCCTGCTCCGCGGCGAGCAGCAGCGCGCGGCCCATCTCGTTGGGGTCGGCGTACCGCACCCCGTCCGGACCGTGGTGCAGGTAGTGGAACTCCCCGACGCAGGTCACCCCGGCCAGCGCCATCTCGGCGTAGGCGGCGCGGGCCAGCGCCAGGTAGCTGTCCGGGGTGAGCCGCCCGGCCACCTGGTACATCCGCTCCCGCCAGGTCCAGAACGTGCCCTGGCTCTGCTCGGTCACCCCGCGCAGCGCGCGGTGGAAGGCGTGCGAGTGCGCGTTGGCCAGGCCGGGCAGGGTCAGCCCGGCCAGCCGCTGGGTTCCGGGCGGCAGGGCACTGGCCGCCACCCCTGGGGTGACCGCGCGCAGCACCGGCCCGGCCGCCTCGATCAGCACGCCGGCCTGGACCTCCCCGGCGCCGAGCCAGGCCAGCTCGGCGTGCCAGCGCCTGGCCGCGGTCACCCGGCCAGCTCCCGCAGCACGGCGGCCAGCGCAGTCACCCCGGCCGCGCAGTCGGCCGGCTCGGCGTGCTCGGCGGGCGAGTGCGACACCCCGGTCGGGTTGCGCACGAACAGCATCGCGGTGGGCCGCCGGGCGGCCAGGATGCCCGCGTCGTGGCCGGCCCCGGTGGGCAGCACCGGCGCCGCGATCCCCTGGCCGGCCAGCGCAGCGGCCAGCCGGCCGCGCAGGCCGGTATCGAAGCTGACCGCCGGCGTCAGCGACTCCCCCATCCAGCCGAACGCCACTCGGTGCGACTCGGCCGCCTCGCGCGCGGCCGTCAGCACCTGGTCAACCGTGGCGTTCAGCTGGCTGGTGCCGGCCGCCCGGACATCCAGCCAGGCGTGCACCGACGAGCTGACCGCGTTGGCCGCGCCGGGTTCGGCCCGCACCTTGCCGATCGTGGCCAGCGTGCCCAGCTCGGTGGCGGCCTGCCGGGCGGCCAGCACGGTGTGCGCGTAGGGCAGCATCGGGTCGGCCCGGCCGACCAGCTTCGCGGTGCCGGCGTGGTCGGCCCGGCCGGTGAAGTCCAGCCGCCACCGGCCGTGCGGCCAGATGCCCTCGGCCAGGCCGACCGCGGCGTCCAGATCGGCCAGCGCCCGGCCCTGCTCGATGTGCAACTCGACATATGTAGCTGTGCGGCCGAGCAGGTCGTCGTCCGGCCCGAGCCGGGCCGGATCATGGCCGGCCGCCTGCATGGCGTCGGCGAACGTGATCCCGGCGCCGTCGCGCAACCCGCGGGCCGTCCCGGGGTCGATCGCGCCGGTGAGCAGCCGGCTGCCCAGGCAGGCCACGCCGAACCGGCCGCCCTCCTCCTCGGCGAACGCAGCCACCGCGATCGGCCGGGCGGGCTGGAAGCCGGTGGCGCGCAACTCGTCGATGGCCGCGAACGCGGACACCACGCCGAGCGGCCCGTCGAACGCCCCGCCGTCCGGCACCGAGTCCAGGTGACTCCCTGTTGCCACCGCCGACCCCCCACCAGGCACGTCCCACCAGGCGAACAGATTGCCGTTGCCGTCGGCCTGCACCCGGAGCTGGCGTTGGGCTGCTGCGGTCTCGAACCAGGCTCGGCATTCCAGCTCAGCCGGAGTCAGGCAGAACCGCCGGTAGCCGCCGGTGGCGGGATCGCGGCCGATGGGCAGCAGCGATTCCCAGAGCTCATCGAACGTGGTCACGGCTGCATCGGGACGCGGACGCCGCGCTGCGCGGCCACGTCGGCGGCCTCGTCGTAGCCCGCGTCCACGTGCCGGATGACGCCCATCCCCGGGTCGTTGGTGAGCACCCGCTCGAGTTTCTGCCCGGCCAGTTCGGTGCCGTCGGCCACGCACACCTGGCCGGCGTGGATGGACCGGCCGATGCCCACCCCGCCGCCGTGGTGGATGCTCACCCAGGACGCCCCGGAGGCCGTGTTGACCAGGGCGTTCAGCAGCGGCCAGTCGGCGATCGCGTCGGAGCCGTCGGCCATCGCCTCGGTTTCCCGGTACGGCGAGGCGACCGAGCCACAGTCCAGGTGATCCCGGCCGAGCACGATCGGCGCGCTGACCTCACCCCGCTCGACCAGCTCGTTGAAGCGCAGCCCGGCCAGGTTCCGCTCGCCGTAGCCGAGCCAGCAGATCCGCGCGGGCAGCCCCTGGAAGTGCACCTTTTCCTCGGCCATCCGGATCCACCGGGCCAGCGGTTCGTTGTCCGGGAACAGGTCCAGGATGGCCCGGTCGGTGACCGCGATGTCAGCCGGGTCGCCGGACAGCGCGGCCCACCGGAACGGGCCCTTGCCCTGGCAGAACAGCGGCCGGATGTACGCGGGCACGAAGCCGGGGAACGCGAACGCGCGCTGGTACCCGGCCAGCTCGGCCTCGCCGCGGATCGAGTTGCCGTAGTCGAACACTTCCGCGCCGCGGTCCATGAAGCCCACCATGGCCTCGACGTGCCCGGCCATCGACTGCCGGGCCAGCTGCGTGAAGCCGGCCGGGTCCTCGGCGCGCAGCGCGGCCATGTCCTCGAACGGCACGCCGCGGGGCAGGTAGCTGAGCGGGTCGTGGGCCGAGGTCTGGTCGGTGACGATGTCGATCGGCGCATCCATGGCCAGCATGGCGGGCACGATGTCGGCCGCGTTGCCGAGCAGCCCGATGGACAGGGCCTGGCCCGCGTCCCGGGCCGCGGTGGCCCGGCGCAGCGCGTCGGCGGTGCTGTCCGCGGCCTCGTCGAGGTAGCCGAACTCGATCCGGCGGGCGATCCGGGACGGGTCGCAGTCGATGCAGATGACCACGCCGCCGTTCATGGTGACCGCGAGCGGCTGCGCCCCGCCCATCCCGCCCAGCCCGGCGGTCAGCGTGATGGTGCCGGTCAGTGAGCCGCCGAAGCGTCTGGCCGCGACGGCCGCGAACGTCTCGTAGGTGCCCTGCAGGATGCCCTGGGTGCCGATGTAGATCCACGAGCCCGCGGTCATCTGGCCGTACATGGTCAGCCCGAGGGACTCCAAGCGGCGGAACTCCTCCCAGGTGGCCCACTGCGGCACCAGGTTGGAGTTGGCGATCAGCACCCGGGGCGCCCACTCGTGGGTGCGCATCACGCCGACCGGCTTGCCCGACTGGACCAGCAGCGTCTCATCGCCGCGCAGTTCCTGCAGGGACCGGACGATGGCGTCGAACGCGCTCCAGCTGCGCGCCGCGCGGCCCGAGCCGCCGTACACGATGAGCTGGTCCGGATGCTCGGCTACCTCGGGGTCGAGGTTGTTCATCAGCATCCGCATGGCCGCTTCCTGCGGCCAGCCCAGGCAGCTCAGGCCGGTCCCGTGCGGCGCGCGCACGGGACGCGGCCCGGCGGGCGCGGCACCTGCTGTGTTCGCGGCGGCCATCGGCGCTCCTCATCAGCTTCTGGCAGCGGCGTGATCACCGCCCCGATCGTTCATCATGCCCCGGCCCCGGTCCGGCCATCGCGGGCGGGGCCAGCGTCCGCAGGCCGGGTCAGGCGATCTCGGGCGCGGCGAGCATCTCCCGGATGTCACTGCCGGTCGGCATCCGGGGGGTGTTGGCCAGCACCTCGTCGTCCAGCGCGTCGGCCGCAATCTGGTCGAAGTCGGCCGGGGTGATCCCGAAATCGGAGAGCCGGTGGATCATCCCGGCCGCCGCGGCCAGTGCGCTGATCGCCTCGATCGCAGCCGTGGCGTTCCAGTCAGTGCTGTGTGCGGTGTCCCCCGCGCCCAGCGCGAAGGCCACGTCGGCCAGCCGGTCCGCACAGGCTGGCCGGTTGAACCGGAGCACGGCAGGCAGCACCATGGTCAGCGCGACGCCGTGCGGGATGCCGAACCGGCCGCCGAGCGCGTGCCCGATGGCGTGGCAGACGCCGAGCCCGGTGGTGGCCATCCCGACCCCCGCCAGGTGGGCGGCGAGGAGCATCTGGGCTCGTGCCTCACGGTCCGCACCGTCCTGCACGGCCCGCGGCAGGTGGGCCCCGACCATCCGGATGACCTGCCGGGCGATGCCGTCGGACCAGGGGTTGGCCCGGCGCGACATGCTGGACTCCAGCGCATGGGTCAGCGCGTCCATCCCGGTCGCGGCCGTGGCCGCGGGGGGCAGCCCGTGGGTGAGCTCCGGGTCGAGGATCGCGGCGGCCGGCAATGAACTCGCGTGGCCTACGTAGAACTTGCGCCCCGTCTGCGGGTCGGTGACCACGGCAAAGGCGTTGGTCTCCGCTCCGGTGCCGGCCGTGGTCGGCACCGCCACGATGGGCAGCGCAGGCCGGGAAAACTCGTGGCGGTAGTCGAGGTCGCGGCCGCGTTGCGGGTTGACCGCGGCGAGCGCGATGCCCTTGGCCGCGTCGATGGCCGAGCCGCCGCCCACCGCCACCAGCATGATCCGGCCGGCCTGTGCAGCCAGCGCCGCCGCGGCGTCCGCGCCCGTGGCCAGGTCGGCGGTACTGGGATTGGGGTGCACCCCGGAGAACACGGCGGTGCTGATCCCGCCGGACTCGAAGGTGGCCGCGACCCTGGATACGACCGGAGTGGTGGCGAGCGCGGCGTCCGTGACGATGACCACCGCATCGGCGCCAGCCCGCTGGACTATCCCGGGCAGCGCGCTGATGGCCCCCGGCCCGAAGTGTGCCGTGGGCATAGGCGGAATGACCATGGTCATGCTGGAGACGGTGTAGGGCATGCTTACTCCTGGGGCATCGTCTCGTGGCCAGCGGGCGGCAGGCGGAGCGGGGTGGCGGTGAGATCCTCGAGCAGCCTGATCGGGAGCATTTCACCGCCGCTGTCCCCGTACTGGGCCCGCGCCCGCCGGTAGATCTGCTCGACCAGCGCGCTCACCTCGGCCGGAACGCCGTTCTCCCGGGCCAGATCGACCGCGAGGCCCAGGTCCTTGCAGGCGAGGGCGAGCGCGAAGGAGTCGTCGTAGTCGCCGTGCCGGAGCACGCTCAGCACGTCCCGGTCGAGGAAGTTGCTGGCGGCCGGGCTGGCCAGCAGGCAGCGGCGCAGGGTGGCCAGGTCGACGCCGGCCCGCACGCCCACGGTGAGCACTTCAGCGGTCGCGGCGAGGTGCGCGAACCAGAGCAGGTTGATCATGAGCTTGACGGTGTAGCCGGTACCGTTCGGCCCCACACGCATGATCCGCTCCGGCTCCCCCATGACCTCGAGCAAGGGCCTGACCCGCTGGTAGGCCTCGGCGCTGCCGCCGACGAAGATTTGCAGCGTGCCGGCCCGAGCGCCGGCCGCCATGCCGCTGACCGGTGCGTCGAGCACCGCGACCTCGCGGGCCTCGGCCACCGCACGGACCCGGTCCGCGACCGCGGGGACGCTGGTGGACATGTCGATCCAGACCGCACCGGGGGGCAACCCACCGAGCAGCCCGCGGCGGCCGAGCAGCACCTCTTCCACCTCGCGGGGGGCGGGCAGCATGGTAATGACCACGTCCCGGCCCGCCCCGGCCTGGCGCGGCGACGGCGCCCACCGGGCGCCGGCTGCCAGCAGGCCGGCTGCGGCTTCCCGGCGCAGGTCATGGACGATCAGGTCATGGCCGGCGGCCAGGATCCGGCCGCTCATCGGGACACCCATGTGGCCCAGTCCGATAAAGCCGACGTTCATGGTTTCTCCGGGAGCGATGGCGGGGCCGCTGGCCTGGCTGGTCAGTCCGGGGCCCAGCGAGTGACCGCGGACTCGTCGATGCGGCCGCCCAGGCCAGGCTGCTGGGGGACGGCCAGGCAGCCATCGGCATCGATGGCCAGCGGCTCGGCCAGGAAGAAATCGCGGCGCTGCGGTGTCCACCCGGGCGGATCGTAGGGGAACTCGATGAACGGTCCACCGCCGACACCGGCCACTACGTGCAGGTTCGCCAGCAGCCCCAGCCCGTTCGTCCAGGTGTGCGGGGTGAACCAGCGGTGCCGCAACAGGGCCGCCTCGGCGACGGTCCTGGTTCGCAGCATGCCGACGGCCAGCACCACGTCGGGCTGCACCACGTCGAGTGCGCCCGCCGCCAGCGCGTCGAGCAGTTCGCCGGGGGTGCGGGCCATCTCCCCGCCGGCCACCCTGATCCCGGTCTGCTCGCGGAGCACCCGCATGTCCTCCAGCTGCTCCGGGGGCAGTGGTTCCTCCAGCCAGAACACGCCGAGTTCACGCAGCTGCGCCGCCAGGCGGCGGACCGCGGCGAGATCCAGGGTGGGCGAGATGTCGCCGGGCATCCGCCACCACTGGTTGAGATCGACCATGATCTCAAGGCCGTCCCCGGCGGCTTCACGAGCCGCCCGGACCGCCGCGAGGCCGGCCGCCGTGTCCTCCCGCCCGATCCGGATCTTCACCGCGCGGAAACCGGCCGCCATGGCGGCCAGCACCGACTCCACCCGCTCAGCCGGGCTCCTGGCCTCGCCGAACGAGGCGTACGCGGGCAGGGCGTCCCGCGCGCCGCCGAACAGGGCGGCCACCGGAAGCCCGGCCACCTGGCCGGCGATGTCCCACAGGGCGGCCTCCAGCGGCCAGAATCGGCCCGCGTGAAAGCTGATCGTCTCCAGCGTCCGCACATGGCTGGCGATCCGGAGCGGGTCACGGCCCAGGAATAGGTCCGCATACCCGGCGAAGCCCGCCATGGTGTCGCCGGAGGCGGTCCCGGTCACCCCCTCGTCGGTGTCCACCCGGACCAGGGTGGCGTCGAAATACCGCCGCGGCACCGGGTCCCAGGCGGCATGGAACGGCGGGTCCAGCGGGAACCGCATCCGGTCCAGCCGGATGGCGGTGATCTTCACGCCGGCCCTAGGCCACGGGCCGGCTAGCCGACCCGGGGTGGGTGGTGCGGTCGGCCGGTGCGGCCGTGTAGTAGGGGTTGGTCGGCTGGAATCGCGCGGCGAGCACGTCATCGATGCTGGGCGTGCCATCGCGCGCGGCGCGCAGCGCCTCCCTGGTCGCGGCCCGGTTGTTCGCATAGACCAGGCCGGCGTCGCTGGCCGCCGGGTTCACCCAGACGGCGGCGATGAGCAGCAGCGTGCTGGCCCCGGCCGGGTCGATGATGCCCTCGCTCACCGCGTCGGCCACCCCGCCCGCCACCCCGGCCTGCGCCGCACCCCAGGTCAGCGTCCCGTGCGTGTCGCTGGCGATGGACGCCTTGTTGACGAACAACGTGGTCGGCTTGACCGGGATGCCCGGCGCGAGGACCGCCACGAACGGGGTGTGCCCCTGCCGCGGGGTGGCTAGGGCGGTGGCCCAGGCCACCCCGACCGGGCCGTCCCGGTCGCCGAGCACGGTGTTCACATGGGCCGCCTCGGCGCCCTCACCGACGAAGCTCTCCCCGATCAGCATCCGGTCCTCCTCGCTGGATAGATACAGATCATGCCGTCTGCGAGTGGCATGATCCAGACCGGGGTAACTCAATTAGGCGAACATTTGTGGATACATTCCGTGACGGCATTGGGATCTTGCTGATATTGCGGCTCTGGGCTGCAGGAAACTACGCTTCCCCCAGCCAGGAGATTCCGGACGGCGTGATCACGCCGCAAGACGACTGCCGGCGGACGCGCAGCAGGCCAGGCACTGCGGCTACGCCACTGGGGGCCACGCTGTGACCAGGTACCTGCTGAAACGCCTGGGGTTGGCCGTCGTCACCTTGTGGCTGCTCAGCGTGATCGTCTTCTTCGCGGGCGAGGTGCTGCCCGGCGACCCCGGCCGGGCGATCCTGGGCAACCTGGCGGATCCCAGGGCGGTACGGGCTCTCGATCATCAGCTGGGGGTGGACCGGCCACTGGTGGCCCAGTACTGGACCTGGCTCACCGGCCTGCTGCACGGCAACATGGGTGAGTCATACCAGTACCGGTCCGCAGTCGAGCCCTACGTCCAGGCGGCGCTGGTGAACTCGGTCAAGCTGGCCGCGCTGGCTTTCGTGATCGTGGTGCCGCTCGGCATTCTCGGCGGGGTGCTGGCGGCGCTCCGGTACGGCCGGGCCACCGACCGGGTCATCTCGGTGGTCGGGCTGTCTGCCGCCACGGTGCCCGAGTTCGTGTCCGGGATCGTGGTGATCATCATTTTCGCGGTCGCGCTCAAGTGGCTGCCCGTGTCGGCGTCGGCCGGGGCCGGCGCCTCGCCGGCCACCCAGCTTGATCACCTGATCCTCCCGGCGATACCGCTCGTTCTCATCCTGTTCGGCTACATTGCCCGCATGGCGAGAGCAGGCACGATCGAGGCGCTGGACGCCGACTACACGCGCACCGCCACGCTGAAGGGGCTGAAACCCTGGGTGGTGATCCGCCGCCACGTGCTGCGCAACGCGCTGCTGCCGACCATCACCGTGATCGCCACGCAGGTTGGTTACCTGATCGGGGGGCTGGTGGTGGTGGAGACGCTGTTCAACTACCAGGGGATCGGGAACCTCATCTACAGGGCGGCGCTGGCCAAGGACTTCCCGATGCTCGAGGCGGGGGTGCTCACCATCGGCGTGGTCTACCTGGTGGCGACGCTGACCGCTGACGCACTGAGCACGGCCCTGAACCCGCGGCTCCGGCTGGGGAGCGGTGGATGACTGACATCGCGGTTGCCCCAGCCGCCGGGGTCGCCGTCGCCCGGCCCGACCAGACGGGTGAGCTGACACCCTGGCGGCTGCTGCTGCGCAGGCCGACGTTCCTGGCCGGGGCGGTAATCCTGCTGTTCTGGCTGGCCTGCGCGATCTTCGGCAGCGTCATCGCCCCGCACAACCCGCTGGCTCAGCAGCTTCTCCTGACCAACCAGGCGCCGTCCGGGGCGCACTGGTTCGGCACCGACCAGCTCGGCCGGGACGTGCTGTCCCGGGTCATCGTCGGGGCCAGGAGCATCCTGCTCATCGCGTTCGCGGCGACCGTGCTCAGCACCGTCCTGGGCACCGCCCTCGGCCTGGTCATGGGCTATCTCGGCGGGATCGTCGACATCGTGGCCGGCCGGCTGGTGGAGGCCGCGCTCGCGCTGCCGGTGGTGATCGTCGCGTTCCTGTTCATCGTCGCGCTGGGCCCGTCTCCGCTGACCATCATCGTGGTCATAGGTCTCGTCTTCACCCTGCTGATTGCCCGCACTGTGCGGTCGACGGTGCTCGTGGAAAGCCAGCTCGACTACCTCGCCGCGGCCAGGCTGCTCGGCGAGAAGTCGGTCAGCATCATGTTCACCGAGGTCCTGCCCAACGTGGTGCCGGCCATCCTGGTCGAGTTCACGGTGCGGCTCGGGTACGCCATCTTCGCCATCGCGACGCTGTCCTTCCTGGGCTTCGGGGTCCAGCCGCCCACCCCAGACTGGGGAGCCGACATCGCGCACAACTACGTGACCCTCGGCGCCGGCTACTGGTGGATGACGCTGTTCCCGGCCCTGGCCATCGCCTCCCTGGTGATCGGGATCAACCTGGTCACCGACTCGATAGAGCAGGTGCTCGCGTCATGACCGCCACCGACGCATCCGCGGCGGCAGCTGGCCGCGGCGGCGCCGAGCCCACGCTGTCCGTCGGGCACCTGGATGTCGTGTACAAGGTGCGCGGCCGGGACCGGCTGGCCCTGCGCGATGTCTCCTTCGAGGTCGGGCGGCGCGAATCGTACGGGCTGGTCGGCGAGTCCGGGTCCGGCAAGTCCACCGTCGCCCTCGCGCTCACCAGGTACCTGCCGCGCAACGGCCGGGTCAGCGGGGGGACGGTCAGCATCAACGGCGCCGATCCGCTGGCCATGAGCGGGGCTGACCTGCGTCAGCTGCGCGCCCGCGTCGTATCCATGGTGTACCAGGAGCCGGGCAAGGCGCTGAACCCGTCGATCCGGGTCGGCCGTCAGGTGGCCGAGGTGTATGAGATCGCCGGCCTGCACCGCGCCGAGGCAGCGGATCGCGCCGAGGCGATGCTGCGCAAGGTGCAGATCGCCGATCCGGGCCAGGTCATGGGCCGGTACCCGCATCAGCTGTCCGGCGGGATGGCGCAGCGCGTGGTCATCGCGATGGCGCTGGCCGCGGAGCCCGCGCTGCTCATCCTGGACGAGCCGACCACGGCGCTGGACGCCACGGTCGAGGCCGAGGTGCTCGACCTGGTGTCCGCGCTACGCGCGGAGTTCGATACCTCGGTCCTGTTCATCAGCCACAACCTGGCTGTGATCGCCAAGATGTGCGACCGGGTGGGCGTGCTGTACGCAGGGGAGCTTGTCGAGGAGGGCCCGGCGCGCGAGGTGTTCGACGAGCCGCGGCACCCGTACACGGTCGGGCTGCTGCGCTGCATCCCGCGCCGCGGGCAGCGCAAGGACCATGGCCGGCTGGATACCATCCCTGGTTTCCAGCCGCCCGCCGGGCACTCCCTCACCGGGTGCGTGTTCGCCCCGCGCTGCCTGCTGGCGGAGGACCGCTGCCGGGAAGCGCCACCCCCGTCCTTCCAGGTCGGGGCAGGCCGGACGGCTCGCTGCTACCGGCATGACGTGGCCCCGAGCCTGCCGCGCGCCACGCCGGAGGACAAGCCGCTGCCCGGGCCCGCGGCCGGTGCCGAGACCCTCGTCCAGCTGGCCGGGTTGTCCAAGACCTTCGGTGCCCGTGGTTCCCGTGGTGAGCAGGTGCACGCGCTCACCGGGGTGGACCTGGAGCTGGAGCGGGGCGAGACGCTGGGGCTCGTCGGTGAGTCGGGCAGCGGGAAGACCACGCTGGCCCGGGTGCTGCTCGGGCTGCTGCCGCCGGATCCGGGCGCCACCGTGGAGCTGGCGGGCCAGCCGCTGGCCGCCGATGTCCGGCGCAGGCCGCGCAGCCAGCTCAAAGCGCTGCAGATCGTGTTCCAGAACCCGGACTCGGCGCTCAACCGGCGGCACACCGTGCGGCGGCTGATCAGCGGCCCGCTGACCCGGCTGGCAGGCCTGTCCGGGGAGCGGCTGCGCGCCCGGTTGGCCGAGCTGATTGCCTCGGTCCGGCTCGAGGACCGCCATCTGGCGATGCGCCCCAATCAGCTGTCCGGCGGCCTCAAGCAGCGGGTTGCCATCGCCCGCGCGTTCGGTAGCGGCCCGGCCGTGGTGGTCTGTGACGAGCCCACGTCCGCGCTCGACGTATCGGTCCAGGCGGCCATCCTGAACCTGCTCGCCGACCTCCAGGCGGGCGAGCAGGTGAGCTACCTGTTCATCTCGCACGACTTGGGCGTGGTGCGCTACCTGTCGGACCGCATCGCCGTGCTGTACCTCGGCAAGGTGATGGAGGTCGGGCCAGCCGAGCGGGTGTTCTCCGGTCCGCACCACCCGTACACCGAGGCGCTGCTTTCCGCGGTGCCGAGCCTGGACGGGCAGCGCGCGGACCGGATAAAGCTCACCGGGGAAATCCCGTCCGCGACCAACCTGCCGGCGGGATGTGTGTTCCATACCCGGTGCCCGCGGCGGCTGCCCAGCGGGATCTGCGAGTCGGAAGAGCCGCCGCTGCGCGAGGTCGAGCCGGGCCACCGGATGAGCTGCCACATTCCGCTCGATGACCTGCAAAAGCTGCAACGCGCCGGACAACCCACGTGACACCAGCCGGTAGCGGCAATAGTTTTTTTCGATTCGCGCGCGAGGCGCGGGCTCCCAGGGAGGATCCGAGTGAACGCCGATAATCGCCGACTTGGCCGGCTGCGGTCAGGTCAGGGTGAGATAGCAAACCACGTCATCGACGAGTTCGCGGCGGGACGGATGTCCCGGCGGGACTTCATCCGTCGCGGCACCATCCTCGGCATATCGCTGCCGGTGCTGGGCGCCGTGATCTCCGCCTGCGGAAGCTCGGGCAGCCCCTCGTCATCCAGCAGCAGCAGCAGCGCCGCAGGCAAACCCGGGGCCACCATCAAGGCGGCCATCATCGTGCCCTCGGGGGCGATCAACCCGGTGACCGTGGCCGACCAAGGCGGCCTGGACATGCTCGGGCAGACCGGCGAGTACCTGTGCCTGTCCGACCAGCACCTGACGCTGCGCCCGGTGCTAGCCACCAGCTGGACGCCCAACACCAAGGCGGACGTGTGGACATTCAAGATCCGCCAGGGCGTCACGTTCCACAGCGGCCAGCCGCTCACCGCCGACGACGTGGTGTACACCTACAAGCTGCACACCAACCCCAAGAACGGGTCCAGCGCGCTGTCCGCGTTCGGCGGGGTCCTGGTCCCCTCCGGGGTCAAGAAAGTGGACGACTCCACCGTCGAGTTCCACCTGGCCGCGCCGAACGGCCATTTCCCGTACCTGACGTCGTCCGACAACTACAACATGATCATCCTGCCGAACGGCTATGACCCGGCCAAGTGGCAGAGCACATTCGTCGGCACCGGCCCGTTCGTGCTGAAGAGCTACACGGTCAAGCAGGGCGCCACGTTCGCCCGCAACGAGAAGTACTGGGGAACCAAGGCGCTGCCCGCGGCGACCGAGTTCACCTTCTACGACCAGCAGACGCCGCAGATTCTCGCGCTC
>Ga0210401_10005263_pt1 | contig 13330 bp, 10 predicted proteins | sample IncBWH32MmetaG_FD_150866 | JGI IMG/M metagenome (GOLD analysis project Ga0210401, IMG submission 150866) | Forest soil microbial communities from Barre Woods Harvard Forest LTER site, Petersham, Massachusetts, United States - Inc-BW-H-32-M | ecosystem: Environmental > Terrestrial > Soil >... | reverse complement strand
ATTTCGGCGTTCGCGAACATGGCATGGCCGCGGCTCTGAATGGTTTGGCTGTATCGAAAATCCGGCCGTTCGGAGGAACATTTTTCAACTTCAGCGATTACATGAAGCCCTCGATTCGGCTGGCTGCGCTGATGGAAATTCCGTCGATTTTTATTTACACCCACGACTCTATCGGCTTGGGTGAAGATGGTCCAACGCATCAACCTATCGAGCAACTGGCGGGGCTGCGCGCCATTCCCGGACTGCTGCTGATAAGGCCGGCAGATGCTAATGAAGTTGTGGAGGCTTGGAAGATCATTGCGCAAAAAAAGCACGAACCCGCGGCCTTGGTTTTGACGCGGCAGCCGGTTCCGACTTTCGATCGCACCAAATATGCATCAGCCGCTGGCGTAGCTAAAGGGGCGTACATTCTGGCTGATGCACCTGACGGCAAGCCTGACGTGATTCTTATGGGAACCGGGAGCGAAGTAAGTTTGTGCGTGACTGCGTACGAACAGCTCAAATCCGAGGGCATCAAAGCCCGCGTGGTCAGCATGCCATCGTGGGGAATTTTCGAAGGGCAGAGCGAGGAATATAAACGTCAAGTGTTCCCGCCGACCGTAAGGGCGCGAGTAGCTGTCGAAGCAGCGGCGACGCTGGGCTGGTCGCAGTACGTGGGACCTACGGGGAAGATAATCGGGATGCATCGATTTGGAGCGTCCGCTCCGATTAAAGATTTATTAAAGAAATTTGGATTCACTCCGGAAAAAGTAGTGGAAGCAGCCCACGAGGCAATTACACAATCGAAACCATAAATGATTAATGGACGACGGGCGATCCCGCCCGTCAGTATTCGAGAGGAGCGCACCATGGCAACCGGAATTATAGAAACCGCAAAAGCCACCAATCCCCTGAAAGATCTATTGAAATACGGCCAATCGGTTTGGCTGGATTACATTCGCCGCAATCTGCTCACCAGCGGCGAACTAAAGAGGTTGATTGAGGAAGACGGGCTTCGCGGCATGACTTCGAATCCCGCGATCTTTGAGAAGGCCATTGCCGGCAGCACAGATTACAGCGACATCCTGCAATCTCTGCAATCGAAGACCGACCTCGACGCTAAGGCGCGATACGAGATCCTTGCTGTCCGCGATATTCAGGACGCCGCCGATGAACTTCGGCCGGTGTACGACAGCTCGAAACGACGGGACGGATATGTAAGTCTTGAAGTCTCTCCGTACCTCGCTCGCGACACCCAGGGGACGCTCGAAGAAGCGCGGCGATTGTGGAAAACCGTCAATCGCGAGAACGTCATGATCAAAGTGCCGGGAACGCCCCAAGGCATTCCGGCATTCCAGCAGTTGATCAGCGAAGGTATCAACATCAACGTGACTTTGCTGTTCTCGCAGGACGTTTACAAGCGCGTGGCCGAGGCTTATATCGCCGGTTTGGAACAAGCCGCTTCACGGGGCTTGGACCTGAGCAAAATTGCCAGCGTAGCCAGTTTTTTTGTCAGCCGCATCGACAATTCTATCGATGCTATCGTCACCGAGCGTCTTAAGGGTTCCAAAGATCCTCGCGAGCAGGAACAGCTGAAGAGCCTTCTGGGTAAGGTTGCAATCGCGAATGCCAAACAAACCTACGCCAAGTATCAGAACATTTTCAGCGGCGATCGCTGGCAGGCCTTGGCTTCGAAAGGCGCTCAGACGCAGCGTGTGCTCTGGGCGAGCACCAGCACCAAGAATCCGAAATATCGCGACGTGCTATATGTCGAGGAATTAATCGGGCCGGATACGGTTAATACGATTCCGCCGGCAACTCTTGATGCTTTCCGCGATCACGGACACGCGCGGTCCAGCCTGACCGAAGATGTTGCAGACGCGAATCGCGTTATGGAAACCGTCGCCACACTCGGGATTTCCATGAAAGAAGTTACCGACAAACTCACCGAGGACGGAGTTCGTCTGTTCGCCGAAGCCTTTGACAAGCTGCTCGAAGCAGTAGAGAAGAATTCGAAATCTCAAACCACACCAAAAGTCAGCAAACAAACTTACAAGCTTCCTGACGATCTGGCGGAGGTAGTAAAGACCAACATCGACGACTGGCGAGCCACGGGAAAAGTGCGCCGCTTATGGCAGCGCGACGCTTCTCTGTGGACGGGCACAGACGAAGCCAACTGGCTGGGTTGGCTGGGAATCACGGAAAGGCAAATCGCCAACGCTGACAACTTGCGGCGCTTGGCGGAGGAAGTGAAGCGCGAAGGTTTCACTGACATTCTCCTGCTCGGCATGGGCGGATCCAGCCTTTGCCCTGAAGTGCTCGACAAGACGTTTGGCCGGATCGATGGCTTTCCTCAACTGCGTATACTTGATTCAACTGACCCGGCGCAGATCAAGGCATTCCAGGACAAGATCAATCTGCCGAAGACGTTGTTTGTAGTCTCGAGCAAGTCTGGGACTACGCTCGAACCAAACATCTACAAACAATATTTCTTCGAGCAAGTAAAAAAGGCAGTAGGTCCGGAAAAGGCTGGAAGTCATTTCATTGCCATCACCGATCCCGGCTCGAAACTGCAGGAAGTCGCCGAGGCTGATCACTTCCGGCACATATTTTACGGCGATCCCACGATTGGCGGACGCTACTCGGCGCTGTCGAATTTCGGCGTCGTGCCCGCTGCCGCAATGGGAGTTGATGTCGTCAAGTTTCTTGATCGCACCGAAGAGATGGTCGAAGCCTGTGCCGCGGCAGTGCCGGTGCAGGAAAATCCCGGAGTTATCCTCGGCCTTATTTTAGGGACTGCCGCCACCCGCGGCCGCGATAAAGTGACTCTTATCGCTTCGCCAAGAATTTACGATCTCGGCGCTTGGCTGGAGCAGTTGCTGGCCGAGTCAACAGGGAAGCAAGGTCATGGAATCATTCCGGTGGATCGCGAGCAGCTGGCATCGCCTGATGTTTACGGCAAGGACCGGGTGTTCGTTTACCTGCGATTAGATTCGGCGCCTGATTCCGCACAGGAAGCCAAGGTCACGGCACTCGAGCAAGCCGGCCAGCCCGTGCTACGAATTTCAGTTGGCGATGTTTATGATCTCGGCCAGGAGTTCTTCCGCTGGGAGATTGCAACCGCGGTCGCGGGCTCTATCATCGGAATCAATGCTTTTAACCAGCCCGATGTCGAAGCCAGCAAGATCGCCACGCGCAATCTGACTGCGGAATATGAGAAGACGGGATCGCTTCCTGCCGAAAAACCGTTCTTCGAGCAGGATGGCATCAAGCTGTTCACGGATTCCAAAAACGCAGATGATTTGGCAAAAGCCGTGGGCAACGACAAATCGCTGACAAGCTATTTGCGCTCACATTTGAATCGTCTGGGGGCAGGCGATTACTTCGCATTGCTTGCTTTCATTCAAATGAATGAAGAACATGCGCAAAGCGTGCAGAAGATTCGCGATGCAGTGCGCGATCGGAAGCGCGTAGCTACGTGTTTAGGATTTGGCCCTCGCTTCCTGCACTCGACCGGTCAAGCCTACAAAGGTGGTCCGAACTCGGGAGTGTTTTTGCAAGTCACGTGCGACGATGCTGTGGACCTTCCTGTGCCCGGACAGAAATACACATTCGGTGTCGTTAAAGCTGCCCAGGCCCGCGGAGACTTCCAGGTGCTGGTCGAGCGTGGCCGCCGGGCCTTGCGCGTCCACTTAGGCAAGGACCTGAAATCCGGTTTGGCCAAGTTGCAGGTAGCGGTAGGTGAGGCGCTCGGCTAGAATTCCTGATTTCGTTCTCGCTTCCGGCGATGCTTCACGTGCGTCGGGAACTATAAAAACGATTTACTATAGCCAAGGAGCAAGCATGAAGCTGGGAATGGTCGGCTTGGGGAAAATGGGCGCCAACATGACGCGCCGCTTGATGCGTGGCGGGCACGAAGTGGTCGTAACCGATCTGAGCGCGGAGAACGTTAAGCACATCGCCGGCGAAGGTGCCATCGCTTCAGCCTCGCTCGACGACTTCGTCAGCAAATTAGGAAAGCCGCGGGTTGCATGGCTAATGGTCCCGGCAGGAGCGCCCACCGAACAAACTGTTCAGACTTTGTCACAGAAGTTTCAGGCTGGCGACATTCTTATCGACGGCGGAAACTCCTATTTCAAAGATGACATTCGCCGCTCCAAACAGCTTAAAGACAAAGGCATCCATTACGTCGATGTGGGCACCAGTGGCGGCGTGTGGGGGCTGGAGCGCGGCTACTGCATGATGATCGGAGGGCCCAAAGAGGCCTTTCAGCAACTCGATCCCATTTTCAAAACTTTGGCCCCCGGTCGCGGCGATATTCCACGCACTCCCGGACGCGAAAAGATGCCAGGCACAGCCGAAGACGGATATATTTACTGCGGCCCGTCAGGCGCAGGACACTTCGTCAAGATGGTGCATAACGGCATCGAATATGGGCTCATGGAGGCGTATGCAGAAGGCTTCGACATCTTCCGCAACGCGACCAGCAAGGAATTGCCCGAAGACCAGCGCTACGATTTAAACCTCGCGGATATTGCTGAAGTGTGGCGGCGGGGAAGTGTAGTCAGTTCGTGGCTGCTTGATCTTACGGCCATGGCTTTGGCGGAAAATCCCACGCTCTCGGAGTACACCGGATTTGTTCAAGACTCCGGAGAGGGCCGATGGACAATCCAGGCAGCGATTGATGAAGCTGTTCCGGTCAACGTGCTTTCGGCTGCGCTCTACACGCGTTTCCGATCGCGGCAGGAGCACACATTTGCGGAGAAGGTTCTCTCCGCCATGCGCCAGAAGTTTGGCGGACATATAGAAGCAGGCGTCGCTCAGAAAAAAACCGCATAGGCTGTCTCACCGTTTACTCGACGAGGTACAAACTCATGGCTCAAGCAGAAACACTGGCAGTTCCGCAAACCAGGCGTACCGCCCGGCCCGCTGACCCTTGCGTGATGGTTATTTTTGGAGCGGGCGGCGATCTGACCAGCCGCAAACTCATTCCAGCTCTTTACAATCTGGCCAAAGCTGATTTGCTTTCGCGCGAGTTTGCCATCGTAGGGATATCGCATGGCGCCATGACGAACGAACAATTTCGTCAAAAGGTCTCCGCAGACATAAAGCACTACGCGGGCGGGGACGCCAGCCAGGACATCGTTGAATGGTTTTGCAAGCGTTTGTACTATGTGACCGGCGATTTCGATGATAAGAACGTTTATTCCCAGTTAAAAGATTTTCTCCAGAAAGTCGATCAGGATCACACTACGCACGGTAATTTTTTCTTCTATCTGGCTACATCCCCTAATTTTTTCGGCCCTATCGTCGAGCATCTGGCCGAGGCAGGGCTGATGGAAGAAGATAACCACCACTGGCGCCGGGTAATCATCGAGAAGCCCTTCGGCCATGATCTGGATTCAGCCAGGATACTGAATCAGCATTTGCTGAAGGTCGCTAAAGAAAAGCAGATTTACCGCATTGATCACTATCTCGGCAAAGAGACTGTCCAGAATATTTTGGCGTTTCGATTCGCCAACGGCATATTTGAGCCCATCTGGAATCGCCGCTATATCGACCACGTGCAGATCTCAGTGGCTGAAACCGTGGGCGTGGAAGGCCGCGGCAGCTATTACGATCAGGCGGGAGCGTTGCGTGATATGGTGCCAAACCACATCATGCAACTGATCAGCCTGACTTCGATGGAGCCGCCAATTTCATTTCATGCCGATGCGGTTCGAGACGAGCAGGCAAAAATACTGCATGCAGTCCAGCCCTGGAGCTCCGAGGAAGTTCTTACCAAGACCGTCCGCGGGCAGTACGGACCAGGAATCCTGGATGGGCAGCACATGCCCGGCTACCGCGAGGAAGAGGATGTGCCTCCCGAATCCAAAACCGAAACCTTCGTCGCCATGAAGGTGCAGATCGACAACTGGCGTTGGGCCGATGTTCCGTTCTATCTGCGTACCGGAAAACGCCTGGCCGCGCAGAACACTCACATCGTGATCCAGTTCCGGCGCGCGCCTTTTGTATTATTCCGCGATACGCCGGTTGAGAATCTGATGCCCAACCAGTTGGTCTTGCACATTTCTCCGGAAGAAGGAATCTCATTGCAATTTGCCGCCAAGGTTCCCGGGCCAGTTATGCGCTTGGGCGCGGTGGACATGAATTTCGAATACGCGGATTATTTTGGCGTTCAACCGAGCACCGGGTACGAGCGGCTTTTGCACGACTGCATGATTGGCGATCAGACTCTTTTCCAAAGGGCGGATATGGTTGAAGCGGGTTGGTGCGTGGTCAGCCCCATGCTCGATGTCTGGAAGGCTCTGCCGCCACGTAATTTTCCAAACTATGCCGCGGGTACATGGGGTCCAAAAGAGGCCGATGAACTGCTTGAGCGTGACGGCCGTCATTGGAGGAACTTCGAAAAATGATCCTGGCAGGCGACATCGGAGGGACCAATGCAAGGCTGGCGTTCTTCGATGTGCAGGACGGCCACTTCCGCCAAGTCTCCTCCTCCGTATTCCCCTGCCGCGAGTATGCGGGACTGGATCAAATCGTCTCCAAGTTCGTCGATACGGCGAAACTTCATCCCGATGCCGCTTGTTTTGGGGTGCCGGGCCCGGTTCGCAATGGGCGGGTTGAGACTTCCAACCTTCCTTGGATCATTGAATCCAAACGACTGGCTGACGAACTGAACCTCAAGCAGGCTGTTTTGATCAATGATCTTGAAGCCAATGCATGGGGCATCGCCGCTCTCGATCCCTCCGACGTCGTTCCGCTGAATAAGGCAAAAGGAAATCCCGTCGGCAATCAGGCCGTCATCTCAGCGGGCACCGGGCTCGGCGAAGCTGGGATGTATTGGGACGGCACGCAATATCGTATTTCTGCCACCGAAGGAGGCCATTGTGATTTCGCGCCTCGCGACAGCCTGGAGATAGATTTGTTCCGTTATCTTTCCGGCCGCTACGGTCACGTCAGTTATGAGCGGATTGTCTCCGGCCCTGGCCTGGTGAACGTGTTTCATTTTTTGCGCGACAGCGGACACGGAGCTGAGCCGGAATGGCTCACCGATGAGATGGCGCATGGCGACCCCGCGGCTGCCATTTCTCGTGCTGCACTCGAGGGAAAATGCGCGTTGTGCGAAAAAGCACTTGATCTGTTTGTTTCGGTTTTTGCCGCGGAAGCGGGCAATCTCGCACTTAAAGTATTGGCCACCGGCGGAGTCTACCTGGGCGGCGGCATTGCTCCTAAAATGCTGACCAAACTTTCCGGACCTTTGTTCATGCACTCATTCGCGGGCAAGGGCCGGATGCAGCCGCTGCTGGAGTCCATGCCAGTTAAAGTCATTACCAACGACAAAACTGCATTGATGGGCGCGGCTCGCTGTGCTGCCGCCAATGGTTTAAAGTGACATCAATCACAATCACTGTTTCTATTGCGAACTGTTATCCCTCGCTTCGCAGGGCTCGCTTCGCAGGGAATGACAAGTGAGTTTAGATAGGTCATGCATGCCCGCTCAACCAGAAACCCGCATCCTGAATACGCCAGCCGAATTATTTCAGGCAGCTGCCGAAGAGTTCGCCGCCCTTGCTGCCCAGGCAGTGCAGGTAAATGGCAAATTTACTGTCGCCCTTTCGGGGGGCTCGACGCCAAAAAATCTGTACTCATTGCTCGCCAGCGGGTCCATTCCTAATATTCCCTGGGACAAGATTTTCTTCTTCTTCGGCGACGAACGCTTCGTGCCCCCGGACCATCCTGACAGCAACTATCGCATGGTGCACGAAACGGGACTGTTTTCGAAAGTTTTCAACGATCAAGTTTTCCGCGTGCTTACAGAAGAAAAAGATGCGGATACCGCGGCCTACGATTACGAACAAACGATTCAGAAGTTCTTCAACCTCAAACGCGGCGAGTTCCCGCGTTTTGATCTCATACTCCTCGGTTTAGGCCCCGACGGCCACACCGCGTCTCTTTTTCCGGGAAGCGCCGCTCTCAGTGAAAAAAATCGGCTCGTCGTGGCCAATTGGGTCGAGAAATTCCACAGCTACCGCATCACCTTTACGTTGCCGGTGCTCAACCACTCCGCTTGCGATATGTTTTTGGTCAGCGGTGCGGACAAAGCCGACATCGTTCGCGAAGTGATGAAAAATGAGAGTGCCAACTTGCCATCACAGCAGGTGCATCCTGCTAATGGCAGGTTACTATGGCTACTTGATAACGCGGCCAGCCGAAATCTCTCCTAAGCCACGCGGTTGCTAACAATCTTGTAAGGGGCAAAAAACAAAAACGGGCCGTCCAAGCACGGCCCTTCTTAACAGCGCCTTTAGAACACGCCTTGCACGGTCCTGCTGATCAGACCTAAGACGTTGTTGGTGGCCTCTCCGGCGGCGTATGTAAAGGTTGCAGACTGGCCGATCAACCCAACCTGCTCCGATGCCAACACGGTGCTCTTGCCGGCCACGACAACCTGTACCAGATAAACACCTTCAGGCAGCGTGATGGCCTGTTGTTTGCCGGAACTTGCCGTCACTGTGTACTTATTCTTACCACCGACCAGAGTGAGAGTTGCCTGCAACGCAGGAGCATCTGCCGCATTGGCGAAGACAAAGCGCGCATTGCCCGGCGTTATCGCCGCCAGGTCGTCGGTAAACTTCAACAGCGTGGGTTGACCGCTGCTGATTGCAGTAACAGCCGAGACGGTGGCTCCCGGAGCGAGAGTGACTTGCGAATCAATGATGGGAGTATTGGTGCAGGGCGCCAGAGTGTTGGACTGGCTAATCTGCACTTCATAGGTTCCGGGAGAAAAACTGAACGGTCCATTGCTGGTACCGAAGGTCAGTTCCCGGGGCTGGCAGGATTCGCCGTTGAGCAGAACATCGATCGGCAAGCCGGGGTTGAGAGTATCGGAAATATCTCGCCCCGGAATTCCTTGCACGATGTAAAGGTAAGAGGTTTCGGCGGCCAGGCCGTATGCGCCGAGAAGGAGGCATACAGCTGCGAGTTGCAAAGACACACGTATGCGACGAAGTTTCATAAGTCTCCTTAAAGTTTTTCTTGGTTTACTGCCGACTAGTGGCGATGAACCTCTCAACGCAGTACGTTGGAGTGGTTCACGATTTCACTGCTGAGATCTCAACCGGGAAGCTGCTTAGCTTCGTTTGAATCAAACCCGTGACTTAAACGGAAGTTGTTTGGGTCAGAAAGAATCTTGCGCAGGCTTGAATATTGGGAACCACATTGGGTAATGCATCGCCAGGTCGGTTTGCGTCGCCGAGTGCGCAAAACAAAACGTCCCCAACTCGGTTAAGTTGTGGGACGAATGTTAGAACAGGTTCCTCCCCCGAGAAACTGTTCGCTACTAACCTATCGCGGCGAACCAGTAATTGGAATGGCACGGACGAGCCATGCGCAAACTTTTGCCGTTCCGCTTCGAGTTGTCCTTTTTTAACTGTCAGTCAGTTTCGATGACAGTTAGCTCTCCCGGCCAGGATATCCGGTACAATTCATCTATGCCGAAACTCGAGGGATTGGGAAATATCGTTACGGAATTGAGAGCAGAAAGAGCGCATCTGGTAAACAACCTCCGCCATGTGGACGCGGCTCTCGCCGTGCTTGGTAAGTTGGAAGGAGGAAAGTTTGCGACCGTCGCGCGTCGGACGTTGTCGACCGCGGCTCGCCGCAAAATGGCGGCAGCCCAGAAGGCGCGATGGGCAAAGGTGCGAGGTCAGTCGGCTTCAAACAAAACCACCGGCTCCCGCCCCAAGCGCACTCTTTCGGCAGCAGCGCGAAAAAAGATTGCGGCCGCTCAGCGCGCCCGGTGGGCAAAGGTCAAGGCCGCGCAATCGAAGTAAACCTTTCTGTGATCTCAGCGCGGCGTGTAGACATGAAAATGCCCGCAATTGTCTATGATCGCGGGCATTCGCTCTCTCTTAACTAGACAGCCTGAACGTTCTCAGCTTGCCACCCCTTAGGGCCTTTGGTGACGTCGAACTGCACGGCTTGGCCTTCTTGCAGGCTGCGGAATCCGCCCGCCTGAATCGCCGAAAAGTGCACAAATACGTCTTCGCCATTTTGACGGCTGATAAAGCCATAGCCCTTGGCGTCGTTAAACCACTTTACTGTTCCTGTTTCTGACATTGATGTTTCCTTTTTCTTTTTAGATTGTGCTGAGAAGATTCGCTGCTAGTGAGAGAGGGTGACGCTGGTTGGCGTGCCGGCTTTCAGTTGCTTGTGAGTCAAACTTAGCTAACAGCATTGTACCACAAGAGTTGGGATTGTCGCGGTGCATTAGCTTAAGGTAATCAGACCTTGTTTTTTGACTCCGGCAGGCCCACAACGACTGTTCGTCTGCGCGGCAGTTCTTCGTCAGAGATTTCCGCAATAAATTGCAAGTTGAGGCCGAGACGCCTGGATTCCTGCCATGCCACCTCGTTGAAGAAATAAACAATATCTCCGCCGAATCGATCTTTGACCCGGCGGCGTTCGTCGAGATCAAAGGGACTAGCCGAATATACTTTTAGTTCCTGCGCCTCGCTCAAAATGGCGCTTAGCTCGCGCTGGAAATCCAGCGCTCCCTGCCGCACTTGCGCCATCGTAAAAGCCACAACGTGGTAAGACATCGTGTTGAACTGGAGAAGCCCGAAAGATTATACCGAGGCTCATTCAACTTGTACCGCGCTACTTCGCCGGGGCGCGATGGGTCTCCATCCACTCCCACTCCTGCAACGCAATCGGCACGTTGCCGTTCAGCCAGACATAGTCATTGAACGCCTTCATGTCGAAGCTGTCGCCTTGTTCGCGACGGACATCGGCAAAAAACTTCGTAATCTGCAATTTACCGGTCTGATAGGAGATCGCCGAACCCGGCGCTGTCGCGAACCATGATGCTTCATCATGCGCCGTAGCGGCATCCATGGGAACCATGCGATGCAGATAGTCGGCGGCCTGATCGAGGGTGAATTCCCCGAGTGCCATTTTGACGTCGACTTCAACCCGCAGCGCACGCAGCCGAGCCCAGTTGTAAATCATCTCGCGAGTGTGCGGCGAGTGTTCGAATAGTCCATCCTGCAACATCATTTCCTCTGCGTAGAAACCAATGCCTTCGTTAGCGCCGGAGTCATAGTAGTGCCGGCGAATTGGGTCGGGATGATTCCATCCCAGCCAGAGTTGAAAGTAATGTCCGGGCACGCCTTCATGGATGATCAGCGGCCGGTCGTCGTGCGCACTTGCCAGCGAGAAGTAGCCAAGCTTTTCCGAAGGAGGCGGAGTCCAACGGGTGCAGTTGTCCTGCAATCGCGGGGGACCAGTGAAGTCGTCGTTTTCGCCCCAGCCATCCATCGCGTCGAGGTATCCAGGAAGGGGCTTTATGGTGTAATGCGGGAAGTTCTCCGGCACACTGAGAATGTGCTGTTCAACCAGAAATTTTCTGATCGCCAATTCGTCGGCTGTCTCGTGCTCGATTTCGGACTGCACCGATGGAGCGAGTTTCAGCGGCGGCACATCCCGGTTGCGATTCTTTTCCATCTGCTCAAACTCAACCACGCGCGCCCACTCCTGTTGCGCCATCTGCAGCAAATCTTCGGGCGCGAACGGATAGAGGGCAACATTCTTAAGGAAGAACATATAGGCATCCCGTCCGACAGACGGCTTGCCCTTCATCGATGGCATCTGTTGCTGGAGCCATGTGCGATACGATTCGAGTGCTGTGGCCGCGTTATCGATCGCCGGAGCAAATGCGGCTCTTGCGTTTGCGCCAACCAACAGCGGCGTGACTTCGCGCTTGACTATCTCCAGTCGCGCACGAACATTGTCCAGTGAATCGATGGCAAGTTTCGCGAACGGCGCAACCGGGTCGCTGAGGCTGGTGCGGGCTTGGTCGAGAATGGAGGGAATGTTCTCTAACCGCGAGACGATCTCGTTGCTCTGGGCTTCGCTTAATGGCGGCGGGATGGTAAGCAGGTCGTGAATCGGGGTGACGGTTTGATCGACGTAGAATCCGGGATCACGCTCCCAGCGCCGGTTGACATCCAGTTCCCAACGGACGCGCCCCAGTGCTGAGCCGATCAATTTGTAGTCCACTTGCTCCGCGATTGGCCAGTGGGACGAATCCATGGCCTTCCAGCGTCTCTCGAATCCGAGTAACTTCGTGCGCTGGTCTTGCACGGACGCGACAGACCATGATCGCTTCACGCCGGCTGGCCGCTCAATGCGCGGGACGTCGTCAGGACTGAACGGCTGCGTGATGGCGCGCCAGCTCCAGAATTCCGAGGCGAGGCCAGACAACGAATCCTGCGCAAAGGCCGGCATCGCAAACAGGATTGCGCAGATAACGAGGAGTTTAATTTTCATAGAGGAGATGAAGTTTTCCGAGTGATGCTTCTCCTGGATATTGCCGGGTTCGTATTCATGTAGGCGTAGGCCATCCGCGGCGGCAAGCAACTATGATGGATAGCACGAAACCTGTCAATGAGTTCTCCTCCGAAGCGCTGAAACTCAAACGCGACAGCCCCCCGCCAGACCTGATAGGCTTATTTTCTGCACGACCGCGGACCCGTAGCTCAACTGGATAGAGCACTGCGCTTCGAACGCAGGGGTTGGGAGTTCAAGTCTCTCCGGGTCCGCCATTTTCGAGTTCGACACCAAAAAAAAATAGCTGTACTCGTAAACGTGGACGAGGCGTCGGGGCCACGTGTACCGCCAACGCAATCTCTTACAGTAACTCTCTTTTACAATACTGACGTGAAGACTTGGGACGTGGTCGTCATTGGCGGCGGCATCATCGGATTATCGCTTGCGATTGCTTTGCATAAGCGGGGCATGCGCGTACTCGTGGTGGAACGCGGAGAACCGGGCCGCGAAGCTTCCTACGCAGCGGCCGGAATGCTGGCCGACTGTCCGCTGGAGATGCCGGTGGCATTGCAGGCATTTGCCGCGGCGAGTGCGCGCATGTATCCCGAGTTTGTTCTTGAGCTGCAGGATGAATCCGGAATCAACGTTGATCTTCGCGATCAAGGTACGCTTCTGCTCACTGCCGACGAGCATTTGTTTATCAGATCCGAGTTCAGTGATGAGCACAGGCTCGGTGTGCCGCTTGCTGAACTCGAACCAGCCTTGGCCCCCACGGAAATCTCAGCTTTTTATTTAAAAGAGCGCAGTGTGGATCCACGTGCACTGGTCGCGGCGGCCTTGAAAGCCGCCAAACATCGTGGAATCGACATTTCTTCCGGCACGACCGTGACCGATTTTATTTTCTCCGATGGCCGAGTTGCAGGCGTCATCACGGATAAAACAACGTACCCGGCGCCAAGCGTGGTAAATTGCGCCGGCGCTTGGTCAGGAAGTTTACCCTTCGTTTGCCTGCCGACTC
>Ga0210401_10005262_pt1 | contig 13332 bp, 11 predicted proteins | sample IncBWH32MmetaG_FD_150866 | JGI IMG/M metagenome (GOLD analysis project Ga0210401, IMG submission 150866) | Forest soil microbial communities from Barre Woods Harvard Forest LTER site, Petersham, Massachusetts, United States - Inc-BW-H-32-M | ecosystem: Environmental > Terrestrial > Soil >... | reverse complement strand
GAGCAACCGTTCATCAAGGACCAGACGGTCAGCATTTCGCAGCTGGTGGCCACCAAGATCGGCAAGCTGGGCGAAAACATCTCGGTCCGGCGTTTTGCGCGCTTCAAAGTTGGCGAGGCAGGCGAGACCATCGCCATCAGCCGGCCGGAACAGAAAAGTGAATAGTTTCTGGTTTCTGGTTTCCACTTGCAGATGGACGGCAAACCGAAAACTAGATACCGGAAACTGGAACCTGGAACCTGAATGACAGCTCCCGTCTTCAAACGCATTCTGCTCAAGCTTTCCGGCGAAGCTCTTGCCGCGAATCAGGGCTTTGGGGTGGACACCGCGCGCATGCATGAGATCGCCGCGGAGCTGGCGGATGTCATGACTTTGGGCATCCAGGTTGCGATCGTGGTCGGTGGAGGGAATTTCTTCCGTGGTGTGGCCGAGCAGGCGAAGGACATGGACCGGGTTTCTGCCGATCACATGGGCATGCTGGCTACGGTGATCAACGCGCTGGCTTTGCAGGACGCGCTGGAGAAGAATGGCGTCTACACCCGGGTGCAGTCGGCGATTGAGATGAACCAGGTGGCCGAGCCTTTCATTCGCCGCCGCGCCATCCGTCATCTTGAAAAGGGCCGGGTGGTAATTTTTGCCGGCGGTACTGGCAATCCCTACTTCTCGACCGACACGGCGGCTTCGCTGCGGGCCATGGAGATCAAGGCGGATGCGATTTTGAAAGCGACCAAAGTGGATGGCATCTACGACGCCGATCCCATGGTGGTCAAGAATGCCAAGAAGTTCACCCAGATTACCTACCTCGACGTGCTGAAGAAGGGTTTGAAGGTGATGGACTCGACCGCCATTTCGCTCTGCCAGGACAACAATCTACCCATTATCATCTTCAATTTGAATCAGCACGGAAACATCAAGAAGGTCGTGACCGGCGAAAAGGTGGGCTCGCTGGTGAGCGCTTAAACCTTTTTCCGCCGCAGATTGGCGCAGAACAACGCAAATCAATCTTTTGCTAAGGCAGAATCCGTGACCTGCTTTTGTTTCCAGGGTTTATAATTCAACGTTTTGACCACTACTTCCTAGGGAGCTGATCATGGCTCAAGCTGGCATGGCTGCGATTCCCGGCCTTAAAGATACTTACATTCAACTGAAGACTCGCATGGACAAGGCGGTCGAAGACTTCCGCAAAGCCATGGCGGCTACGCGGACCGGGCGCGCCAACGTGCATATGCTCGACGCCGTCCACGTCGACTACTACGGATCGCAGATGCCGCTTAACCAGCTTGCCCAGGTGCATGCGCCCGAAGCACAGCTCATTACCATCCAGCCTTTCGATCCTACAGCGCTGCCGGCGATCGAAAAAGCCATTCGCACCGCCGACCTGGGTTTGAATCCCATGAACGACGGCAAGATTGTCCGGGTACCGGTGCCGGCGCTCACCGAGGAGCGGCGCAAAGACATGGTGAAGCACCTGCACAAAGTGCTCGAGGACCATCGCACCGCGGTGCGCAACATTCGCCGCGACGGCAATGAAGGCATCAAGAAGGCCATGAAAGACAAGAAAATTTCTGAAGATGACGAGAAGCGCGCGATGGACGAGATCCAGAAGCTCACCGATGACGAAATCAAAAAGATGGAAGAGATGAGCAAAGGCAAAGAAAAGGAAGTGATGGAGATCAAGTGACGATCCCCTGCGCAGCCAAGCTCGCCGCAGCCGCGCTGGGCTCCTGCTGAAGTACACCCAGCCCGCCTGGAACTGTCCGACTTCGTCCTTGACAAATGTCTCCATTGTCTGTTATTTCTGTCGTGACAGAAATAACGGACCATACTGAATGCCGCTCTCGCCGACCGAGCAACGATTCGTGCTTCACTGGGGCGAAATGGGCACCCGCTGGGGCATCAACCGCACCGTGGCCCAGGTCCACGCTCTGCTGTTTCTCTCACCCAAGGCCCTGCATGCCGAGGAGATTGCCAGCACTTTGTCGGTGGCGCGCTCCAACGTCAGCACCAGTCTGCGCGAACTGCAGGGGTGGGGCATTGTCCGGGTGGCGCACGTGCTCGGCGACCGTCGAGACCACTTCGAGTCGGTGAAGGACGTCTGGGAGATCTTTCGCATTGTTGCGGAGGAGCGGAAGCGCCGCGAAATCGACCCCACGCTGCGAGTGCTGCAGGAATGCGTGGCCGATCTGCAAAAGACCAAGTCGGGCAGCGGCTACACCCGGGAGCGGCTGGAAGAGATGCTCGATTTTCTTTCGACCAGTTCGCTGCTGTTTGAGGAGTTGGTTGGCCTTCCTGCCAGCACGCTGAAAGGAATGGCACGCTGGCGCGGCAAACTGCGGTCGCTATTCGCGCCGCACCGGCGAGCATGAGAGACAACGCACAAGTCGCGCCGAACGGAGGCCAGCTATGAAATTCTCAATTGCGGACCTGTGGCGTCCCACGGGCAGGGTTGATCGCAAGACCTACGCGCTGATTGGACTGGTGGGCTTTGCCATCAAGCACAATCTCGACCGGGCCGTGGCCACCTACGGATTTCATCGGGGCTGGGGCCTGTTCAGCTACTGGGTGCCGGTCCGTGACGTGGTGCGAGTCACGCAGTTGCCGCGCGAGGAGGCACGCTTTCTTGCCACCATGTTGGTGCTGGCGCTTCCATTCGTGTGGGTTGGTGTGGTGCTCACCATCAAGCGGCTTCGCAGCGCGGACCTGCCGCCGGCGCTGGTCGGGCTGTTCTTTCTCCCTTTTCTCAACCTCCTGTTCTTTCTGGCGCTCAGCGTTGTCCCGGAACGGCCGGAGCACGCGGCGGCCAAGGTATCCGGTGTCTCGCTGCTCTCGCGAATCGTTCCCAGGAGCAAGTTGGGGAGCGCCGCAGTTTCTGTGTTGCTGACGGCGACGATTGGCCTGGGACTATCATCGCTCGGGGTGCAGGCCTTGCACAGCTATGGCTGGGGACTGTTCGTGGCCCTGCCTTTCATGATGGGCTTTGCCGCGGCTGCTTTGTACGGACTTCACCAGCCGCGAAGCCTCGGCGCTTGCCTGCAAGTCTCATGCCTGTCGGTCGCCTTGATGGGTGGGGCAATGCTGGGGTTCGCGATCGAGGGGGTGCTTTGTCTCGCCATGGCGATCCCGATCGCGTTGCCGTTAGCGGCAATCGGAGGCGCGTGCGGTTATCTGGCGCAGCGCCGGCCACGCTTCCAGGCGGGCGCGCCGGCGTATCTTTCGGCTCTGCTCTTGCTTGTGCCCGGAGTTCAGGTGACGGAACACATGCTGGTCCCGACTCCGCAGGTGTTCGTGGTGCGCTCTTCGATTGATATCCATGCGGGCCCGCATGAAGTGTGGAAGCAGGTGGTTGCCTTCAGTGAGATCGCGCCACCCAAGGAATGGCTGTTCCGCTCGGGCATCGCCTATCCGATTCGCGCTGAGATTCAAGGCACCGGGCCGGGGGCCGAACGTCACTGCGTGTTTTCGACGGGGCCGTTTGTGGAGCCGATCGAAGTCTGGGATGAACCCAGGCTGCTGAAATTTTCTGTCAGCGCGAGCCCTCCTCCCATGGAGGAATGGAGCCCTTACGCGCACATCGAGCCGCCGCACCTTCATGGATTTCTGGTTTCGGAAGGCGGACAATTCCTGCTGGCGCCGCTGGCAGACGGAGGCACGCGCCTCGAAGGCACGACCTGGTACCAGCACGGGCTGTGGCCGGAAGCTTATTGGCGGATTTGGTCGGATGCGATCATTCATCGCATTCATATGCGGGTCTTGATGCATATCCGCGATCAAGTAGAGAAGAAGCCTTCTTGAAGAGAAAGGCAGGTCGTGAGGCCGACATGCGCAAACACGATCAGCGTGACTGGGTTGCGGGCGGCTGGTGGAAGATGCTGATCTTCGCCGGAATCTGCGCGTTCCTGAGTTCACGGCAGGACGCGACGGACGCCAGCAAGAACGCCGAAGATGCGAAAATGCCTGAATTTTTGGCTCGTGACTACTATGACCGATGATCTTTCGACGGTAACGAATCTGGCATGATCCAGCACTTCGACGTCATTGTTGTTGGGGGCGGCGCGGCCGGCCTCATGTGCGCGATCGAAGCCGGCAAACTCGGCCGCCGCGTCGCTGTGCTCGAACATGCTGACCGTTGCGGCAAGAAAATCCTCATCTCTGGCGGCGGACGTTGCAACTTCACCAACCTGTACTGCCGCCCGGAAGACTTCATCTCGGCGAATCCACATTTTGCCAAGTCGGCGCTGGCGCGTTACACGCCCTCGGACTTCATTGCCTTGGTCGAGAAGCATGGCATTCGCTATCACGAGAAGACTCTGGGCCAGCTTTTCTGCGATGGCTCTGCGCGCGAAATCCTGCAGATGCTCGAAACCGAGTGCAACGCCGCGAATGTCGAAATCTTCGTCAATGCGATAGTTTTGGAAGTTACCAAGACCACCGAGTTTGTCATACGCACTGCGCCCTCAGAATTTCGATCGCCGACATTGGTAATCGCCACCGGCGGCCTTTCGATTCCGAAGATGGGCGCGACCAGTTTCGGCTACGACCTGGCCCGTCAATTCGGGCTCAAGATTCGTCCGCCGTGGCCGGCGCTGGTTCCGCTGGTGCTCGCTCCGGAGGATCGTGACCACTACTGCGATCTGACAGGCGTATCCGCCGAAGTAGTTGCTTCGTGCGACGGCGCACAGTTCAAGGAAAAGATGCTGATCACGCATCGCGGGCTGAGCGGGCCCGCCATTCTTCAGGTCTCTTCTTACTGGCAACCGCCTGAGCCCGTGCTCATCGACCTGGCACCGGGAAGAAACGTCACCGCGCTTTTTGACTATCCTCAGACTCCGCGGAACCTCAAGGGCTTGAACACAGCCTTCCGCGAGATTTTACCCAATCGCCTGGCGGACCGCTGGCTGGAGCTTAACGCGCCGTCGTCGTTCACCAATACTGCGCTCGCGGACCTCGAACGCCATGCTCATCGCTGGGAAATCCATCCTGCAGGCACCGAAGGCTACGAGAAAGCCGAAGTCACAGCGGGAGGAGTTGACACCGACGAACTCTCGGCAAAGAACATGGAGAGCCGCAAAGTTCCCGGTCTGTTCTTCATCGGCGAAGTCGTGGACGTAACCGGCCACCTCGGCGGGTTCAATTTTCAGTGGGCGTGGGCATCCGGGGCCTGCGCCGGTCGCGCAGTCTGACGGTAAACCCCTCACTTCCCTGACTCTTGGAAACCCTTGCCTAGCGCGGCGATTACCGCAGTAACGTGTACTAAAATCACAAAACTTTTCAATCCTGTAAGGGTTTCTATCGTCTGAAGCGGCAACTTTGCGGCTCCCCCAATTGCGAATTTTCAGACAGGAGCGGTTTATGAAACGGTTTCAGTTTCTTTCAATTTTGCTTGCGCTGATCGCGCTGACTTTCACGGCTTGTGGTGGCGGCAGCTCTACTTCGTCCGGCAGTTCAGCGAATTCTCAAGCGCAGGTTTTTGTCACTGGGGAAGACGCTCCAGTCGCGTCGGTGGTGTCGTTCTACATCACCGTTAACAGCATCACTCTGAACAACAGCACGAATACGGTCAGCGTGCTTTCGCAGCCGACCACGGTTGATTTCGGCCGGCTGATCGGCCTGCGTTCCTTGCTGGGGTTCAACACGGTTGCGCCCGGCACCTACACCAGCGCGACTTTCACGCTGGCGAACCCGGTGATTTATGACGTGGATATGACTACCAATCCGCCTTCTCTGGCCTCCATCAACGGAACGCTGACCAACTCCACTGTTACCGTGGCATTCCCCAACGGAAGCCCTCTGACCGTGGGCAGCAGCGGTCTGGCCGGTCTGCACATGGACTTCGATCTTCACCAGTCGCTCGCGGTCGATGGCAATGGACAGATTACCGGCAGCGTGAACCCGACCATCGACGTGATGGCCGTCTCGGCCTCCGAAGAACTGGGCGAGATCACTGACTTTACCGGCTCTGTGCTTTCTGTGAACACTTCGGCGAATACTTTGACAGTGCAGGGACCGTACGGTTTCCAGGAAGTTATCGACACCAACTCGAACACACTGTTCAACGGAAGCTACACCCTGGCGAGCGTGCCGATGAATGCGGTCGTTTGCGTGGAAGGCACGGTCCAGGCGGATGGCAGCATCCTGGCCAGCGATGTTGAGGTGATCACCACCGACCAGGCATTCATTTCCGGCAGAATTCTTGCCATCAACCCGGGGCCGGTCGTGACTATGTTCGTGGGCGAAGAACTTCCTAATCTCAGCCCCAACATTCCAGTGGACACGGTCTACACCGTGAACCTGAGTGCGGTCAGCGAGTATGACGTTTGCTTCTTCGACAATTGGTTCAGCCAGCAGCTGTTCAATGCATCGAGCCTGGTGGTGGGACAGCGCATCTTCGTCGGAGGCACTTATCAGAGCGGAGCCTTCACCCCGAATATGGTGTCGCTGCGCCGTCAAGGCGTGATTGGTTCGCTGGTGCAGAACAGCGTCAGCATCGTCGGCGGCAACGTGGGCAGCTTCCAGATGCAGAACGACCTGTTGATGAGTTACTCGGCGGGCGGTGCGTTCACGGTGAATAGCGGCGCCGGCACCATCTTCGAGAACGTCAACGGCCTGGCCGGATTGCAGTCGGCAGGCGCAACCAACCTGGTGGTACGCGGCCTGGTGTTCAAAGACCTCACGACCGGCAAGCCGGTGGTGTGGGCGCATCGGGTTCGCGTACTGCAATAGTTTGAACTGTTTCGTCGATGCGGGCGGCGGAAGCCGCCCGCGTTTTGTTGCAGCGCCATGTCTGGTCGTCAACTCACCGTATAATCGAAGCAGTGAAGCAGACCGTCCACGCCGCCTGTCCCCACGATTGCCCTGACGCCTGCGGCGTGCTGATCACCGTCGATAACGGGCGTGCCACGCGGATTCAAGGCGATTCGGCTCATCCTGTGACCCGCGGATTTCTCTGCGCAAAAGTCGCCAAGTATCTCGACCGCGTGTACTCGCCGGATCGGATCCTGTATCCCATGAGAAGGATCGCGCCCAAAGGACCTGCGCGGAGCTTCGCTCCTGGACGGCCAGGGGCGGCCATCCCCACACGAGTAGGGGAAGGTTTCGAGCGCATCACCTGGGACGAGGCTCTCGACGAAATTACCTCCCGCTTTAAGCAGATCACAGCGGACTTCGGCAGCGAAGCCATTCTGCCGTACTCCTATGGCGGCACACTCGGAGTCTTGAACGGCGCTTCCATGGATCGCCGCTTCTTTCACCGCCTGGGGGCGTCACAACTCGACCGGACAATCTGTTCCATGGCGGGTGAAGCTGGGCTGAAGTCGGTGCTGGGCGTCAAACTGGGCACCGAGCCGGAGCAGTTCGTACGTTCGCGCTACATCATTGCCTGGGCGTCGAACATTCTCGGCAACAACGTGCACCTCTGGCCATTCATCGTCGAAGCCCGGCGGCAGGGCGCGAAATTGGTGGTTATCGATCCTTACCGTACTCGCACCGCCGCTTGCGCCGACTGGTATTTGCCCATCAACCCAGGCACCGATGCTGCCCTCGCGCTTAGCCTGATGCACGTCATCATCAATGAGAATCTGCATGACGCTGATTACGTCGGGCGCTACACCGTCGGTTTCGAGCAACTACGCGACAAGGTGCGAGAATATCCGCCGGAGCGGGTGGCGAAGTGGACCGGGATCTGTGCCGAAGACATTACGAAGCTGGCCCGCGAATATGCCAGCACGCGTCCTGCTGTGATTCGAGTGAACGATGGCGTGCAGCGCTCGGAAGGCGGAGGCATGGCGATGCGGGCCATTGTCATGTTGCCCTGCATCACCGGCTCATGGAAAGAGGTGGGCGGAGGACTCCAGTACGCCACCAGCGGGGCATTCGCGCATGCCCTCGACAAGCAGGCCCTGGCGCGGCCCGATCTCATGGTCGAGGCCCTGGGCCGGCCGGCTCGCACCGTCAACATGGTCGAGTTGGGCAAGTCCCTGAACACGCTCGATGATCCCCCCGTCAAAGCGCTATTGGTTTACAACTCCAATCCAGCCGCGGTTTGTCCCGATCTCAATGAGGTGACACGCGGCTTGCGGCGTTCCGACCTGTTCACCGTGGTCCACGAGCAGTTCTTGACCGATACCACTGATTACGCCGACATTGTTCTTCCGGCGACCACGTTCTTTGAGCATAAGGACCTGCAGGGCGCTTACGGCCACTATTTTCTGCAAATGTCGGACCAGGCGATTGAGCCTCTGGGCGAATGCCGCTCGAACGTGGACCTCTTCCGGGCGCTGGCTGAGCGCATGGGATTCCGCGAAGATTGTTTCCGCGATTCGGTGGACGAGATGATCGACATTGCACTCGCCACCAAGAATCCCTGGCTGGAGGGAATCAATCGCCAGCGATTGGAGAGTGAAGGGCACATCCGGCTGAATCTTGCAGCTACCAAGGTTCGCTCCTCGGGACAGCCGAGGGCGGCTGTTCCCGCCCATTCCGATGAGTTTTTTCTTCCTTTCGCTCAAGGAAACTTCGGGACCTCGAGCGGCAGAGCAGAGCTTTATAGCGAGGCGCTGAAGTCCCAGGGCCTGGATCCGGTGGTGCAATTCATCCCGCCGCAGGAATCACGGCATGGTGAGCAAGCTAAGACCTTTCCCCTGGAGTTGCTGGCACGCAAGGCCGACAATTTCCTCAATTCGACGTTTTCCAATCTACCTTCGATACAGGAAATGGAGGAACCTGGTCTGCTGGAGATGAGCGCAGTTGACGCCGGGAGCCGGGGAATCTCCGACGGCGACGCGGTGCGCGTGTTCAACCGCCGCGGCGACGTTCAGCTGACGGCGAAGGTCAATGGCGCTGTGCAAACCGGTGTCGTGTGTGCCAAGCTGGCTTGGGCCAAACTTTCCTCAGGCGGAAAGAACATTAATGTTCTTACATCACAAAAACTTACGGACTTGGGCAACTCGGCCACGTTTTATTCCGTCTTGGTTGAGGTGGAGCTTTTCAAGCCGGCGGCTGCGGGCAACTGAGGCCTGGTTCTTGGACGCTCTCCATCGCGCTACCGTATAATTGCGGTTTTCCATACTCCCACTCGCTGAGGTAGAGGAGATTCTACGCTCTTATCAGGATAGCCCTGTCATCGTCCAGGGCAAGTATAGCCGCGCACCCCGAGGCCACGCGTCACGCCCGGGCCCATCTCCCTCATTTCTAAGGTGTTGGAGTCGTGGGCGGGGTCTGCTTCCGTGGTTTCTGTTGGGAATTCTTCTGCTGAGTTCCCTGGCTCCGGCACAGCAGGAGCTGGTGGTTGGGATCGAAGTCCACGGCAACCGCCGTATCCCGGCGGAAACCATTCGTGCCCGCATCTTTACCCGTCCCGGCGACGTCTGGGACGAGGCCTCGCTGGAACGCGACTTCAATTCGTTGTGGAACACCGGGTATTTCGAAGACATCCGCTTCGAACGGGAAAATACTCCCAAGGGCCCGGTGCTTCAGATCTACGTTAAAGAGCGGCCTACCATTCGTGAGATCAACTACGAAGGCCTGAACTCGGTTACCAAGAGCGATGTGCTCGACCGTTTCAAGGAGCGTAAAGTCGGGCTATCGGTGGAAAGCCAGTACGATCCAACCAAAGTCAAACGAGCGGAGGTGGTAATCAAGGAACTGCTTTCGGAGCACGGCCGGCAATTCTCCACCATCCGAACCGAAATCCGGGCGATTCCACCGGCTGCGTTGAGTCTTACCTTTGTGATCAAGGAAGGTCCGAAGGTCAAAGTGGGCAAGATTATTTTCAGCGGCAATCAGCACGTCAGTTCGCGCATTCTGCGCGGAGCCATGAAAAACCTGCGGCCGATTGGCATTCCCCACTCTATATTCCTCGAGAATCTGTTCGCGCGCACCTACGATGCCACCAAGCTCGACGAAGATACCGAGCGGGTCCGCTCCGAGTTTCAAAATCGTGGCTACTTCAAGGCCACGATCAACGAGCCCAAGACCAACATCCACGACAGTGGCCACAAAGGCTTTCACATTCCGTTTCTGCAACAGGGGCCCGGCAAGTCGGTGGACATCACCATGCCGATTGAAGAAGGCGAAAAATACACTTTGGGCGAAATTACTTTCAAGGGAAACAAGGCGGTCAGCAACACCAAAGCTCTGCGTGCGCTGTTTCCCATCAAGGATGGCGATGTATTCGACCGCAGCAAGATCGCCAAGGGCCTCGACAATCTGGGGAAGGCTTATGGTCAGCAGGGATATATCAACTTCACCTCGGTTCCCGGGACCACTTTCGACGAGGATAAGAAACAAATCTTCATTGACGTTGACATCGACGAGGGTAAGCGGTTTACCGTCCGCCGCATCGAATTCCAGGGTAATACCACGACCCGCGATAAGGTCATCCGCCGCGAAATCTTGCTGGAGGAGGGGCAGACCTACAGTTCGCAACTCTGGGAAGTCAGCTTGCAACGGCTCAATCAGTTGGGTTTCTTCGATACGCTGAAGCCCGATGATCCCAGCACCACCGAACGCCATCTCGACGAAAAGGCGGCCACCGTCGACCTGCTGCTGAAGGTGCATGAAAAAGGGAAGAACAGCATCGGCTTGACCGGAGGCGTGAGCGGTCTGGCCGGATCCTTTGTCGGCCTCAGTTACAGCACCAACAATTTCATGGGCAAGGGCGAAACGCTGACCGTGCAAGCCAACCTCGGCAACCTTGAACGCGACATCATGTTTGGCTTCACTGAGCCTTACTTATTTGATCGCCCGCTGCAATTCGGCTTCACCGTCTACGGACGCAGATTCATTTACGACCAGGCCCGCCAGGCCGCCATCCTGAGCGGCCAGTCGATCAACCTGCCGACAGCGTTGGAGCAGAACCTGCAAAACTACACCCAGTCCAGCAAGGGTTTCACCATTAATTTGTCTTATCCCTTGCGCCATCACTCCTTCAAACGGGTTGGCATCAGCTATCAACTGGATGATTCCTCAATCGTGGCCCTGACCAACGCCTCCAAGACGCTGTTCGATTTCCTTTCTTTCCGTGGAATCAGCGGCCCCAATTCCCTTGACGGCATCATCACCAGCAAGATCGTGCCCAGTTTTTCGAAGAATTCTTTGGATCGTGCGCTATTTCCCCACAAGGGATCGAGCTACTATCTGGCGACAGAATTTGCCGGCCTGGGCGGGAACGTGAGGACCATCCGGCCAATTGCTCAATATAAACACTTCACTCCGGTGCAGAAGGGCCGCAACACGGTCGGATTCAATGTTACCGGCTCTTTTCTCACCGGCTACGGCGGGCTGGTGCCCCCGCCGTTCCAGCGCTTTTATGACGGCGGTGAGAATGACTTGCGCGGTTTCGATATCCGCTCCATATCGCCGGTGGCTTTTCTGCCCACCACCGCTTCGGTGCAACTGCGCAACCCGGATGGCTCGCTCGTACCCAAGAATCCCGCCAATCCGCTGCAAGGCGCTTACACCGTCCCCGTTCCGGTCTCGCAGATTGTATTTCCCGGCGGCGATCTGAGCCTGGTCGGCAACCTCGAATACCGCATCACCGTCGCCGGACCGGTGAGTATTGCGCCGTTTATGGACGTTGGCGTTGAGCCCATCTTGCGCGATTCCCAATTAAAGATTTCCAGCGCCGAACAACAACTTCTCAACAGCACCCAGTTCGGCTGCCCCGCGCTGGATGTTGCCCTGAATTGTGCCGGAACCACCAAGCTGACTTTCTCGCAGTACCTCACTCCGCTGAGCAGCACCAACTGGGTTCCCCGAATGTCCACCGGGCTCGAGTTCCAGGTCTTCCTGCCAGTAATCAATGCGCCCTTCCGCGTGTACTGGGCCTACAATCCGCTGCGTCTTGACACCACCACAAATTCGCCGGTGCCGATTACCCGCAGCATGTTCCCGATCGGAGCGGCAGGCGATTACACCTACCAGATCGCCAAGAATGCCTTCGCTCCGCAGTACTTGTTGCGCGAACCGCGCAAAACCTTCCGCTTTACGGTGGCGACCACGTTCTGAACTTTGTCGACAGTGTTTGACGCTAAGGCTGCTGTCTCCCTATAATGTTTGTTATCCGTGCCCTGAAGACGAAATGTATTGGGGTGGCGTCACGTTGCATGTTCAACGTGAGCGGCTGGGAGTTGGCCTGCCTTCTGGCCAGCCGTTGCGAGGCCGCATAAATGACGGCCCAGAAGTGATGAGTGGAAAGAATTAGAGAATCGAAGACCTGAGCAAAATTCCCGGAAAGCTGCAAGGAGTTCAAAACTAACCCCATGAAAAGCAAGTTCACATATTTTCCTCTGGCCGTAGTGTTTGCCTTTTCCGTCAGTGTCATGGCCCAGGCTGGCAAGTCGGAGGCGACTCTGCCGGCCGCTCCCAGCGCTACCGCTCCCGCCGCAACGCCGGCGCCGGATGCTTCGGCGGCGACCGGTAGCAGCCGGGTCGGGACTATCAACATCGAACAGGCAATTTACGCCAGCAACGAAGGGCAGCGCGACTTCGAGGCCCTGAGCAAGAAGCTGGAGCCGAAACAGTCCGAGTTGAAGAACCTGAATGATGAAGTCGAAAGCCTGAAGAAACAGCTCAATAACGACAAGCTCACCGAAGACGCCCGCAGCAACCTGGTGAAGCAGATCGAACAGAAACAGAAGTCCCTGGAGCGGTCGGTGCAAGACGCGCGCGACGATGCTCAGGCGCAGCAGAATGAAATTGCGCAGCGCATTCTGCAGAAGATGGCTCCGGTGATTGTCAGCTACGCTCAGACTGCCGGTTTCGGCATGATCGTGGATACCTCGAATCCCTGGCCGCAAGGGCCGATACTTTGGGCGCTGCCTTCGATCGATATCACTCGCGCCGTGGTTGAGGCTTACAACGTGAAGTCCGGCGTGCCAGCCCCTGCCCGGCCAGTTGCGCCGCCGGCGAAGTCCGGTACCGGGGCAACCACAAAGCCGGCAGCTCCGGCTCAGGCTAAGCCACAAACTGGAGCCCAGCCGCCGAAGTAATCAGGCGACACCGGTGCATCAGGAAAGTTCCACCAAGGCCGCGTAAATCGCGGCCTTTTTCTTTGCCAGAATTCCGTCCAGCGGTGGCCCTCGCGGTGTCATTAGAGCAAGACACTCACTGAGGAGGCCACATGTTCGCTGATTCCCTCGCCGACCGCCCCTGGGCCAACCGCTCTCATCGCGGATGGACTGCGCTGGCTTCGTTCGCAGCGCAGGCCCTTGCCATCTCTGGATTGCTGGTTCTGCCGCTCTTTTATACGCAAGCCATGCCGCACCTGGCACTGCTCGGGTCGGTCGTAGCTCCGGCGCCGCCCCCCGCGCCCGGCACGGCGCGAGCGGCCCAGAG
>Ga0210401_10005261_pt1 | contig 13335 bp, 8 predicted proteins | sample IncBWH32MmetaG_FD_150866 | JGI IMG/M metagenome (GOLD analysis project Ga0210401, IMG submission 150866) | Forest soil microbial communities from Barre Woods Harvard Forest LTER site, Petersham, Massachusetts, United States - Inc-BW-H-32-M | ecosystem: Environmental > Terrestrial > Soil >... | reverse complement strand
GGCGGCGAGGCCGTAAGGTGAATCGTTTGCGATTTTGATTGCGTCTTTTTCGTCTTCGAAGGGGATGACGGCCGCCACTGGACCAAAAATTTCTTCGCGGGCGATGCGATCGTTGTTGCTCACGTCGTAGAAGATCGTAGGTTCAATGTAGTAGCCCTTGGCGAACTTTTCGGCGCGTCCGCCGCCGATGGCGAGCTTGGCTTCTTTTTTTCCAAGCTCCTGATACGAGCGAACTCGCTCGTATTGGTCTTTGCTCACCAGCGGGCCCATCTTTGTGTCGCGATCAGTGGGTGAACCCAACTTGATTTTCTTGGCTTTTTCTGTCATCGCGTCGACGAACTTTTTGTAGATAGGTTTGTGCACCAAGATGCGGCTTCCGGCGGAGCACACTTCGCCTTGATTGATGAATACTCCGAAGAGTGCGCCGTCGATGGCGGCTTCGAAGTCGGCGTCGGCAAAAAAAATGTTGGGAGACTTGCCTCCCAGTTCGAGCGTGACCCGCTTCACCGTTTCGGCGGCTTGTTTGACAATGATTTTACCGACGGCTGCACTTCCGGTGAAGGCGATCTTGTTTACGTCGGGATGTTGGACTAAGGGCGCGCCACAGCTTTCGCCGAATCCGGTGATGATGTTGACTACCCCTGGCGGCAAGCCGACGTCGGTCAACCAATTTGCCATTTCTAGCGCAGTGATGGGGGTTTGCTCGGCCGGTTTCAGTATGCAGGTGCAGCCCGCGGCCAATGCCGGTGCGAGTTTCCAAGCTGCCATTAGGAGCGGATAATTCCAGGGAATAATTTGTCCGGCAACGCCGATGGGCTCTTTTAGTGTGAGGCTCATGGCATTGTCGGGGACTGGGTTTACGTATCCCAGAATCTTTGTGGCGAGGCCGCCGTAATACTCGAAGCAGGTGGCTACGTCGGCTATGTCGAATTCGGCTTCGACAATGGGCTTGCCGGTGTTGCGGGATTCCAGTTCGGCGAGCATGGATGCGTTCTGGCGGATCTTGTCGGCGAGACGAAATAGGACGCGTCCGCGTTCTTGCGCCGTGGTCGATGCCCAAGGTCCATTTTCGAATGCCGCCTTCGCCGCCATGACCGCGCGATTGACGTCGTCGGCGTTCGCTTCGGGAACCTGCGCGATCACTTCCTCCGTCGACGGATCGTAGACTGGGAACGTCTTGTTGGACTTGCTGTCTATCCATTCACCGTTGACATACATCTGATAAGTGCGGACGTCGGTCTTCACTCCACCTGGCATATATCTTTAACCTCCTGATCGTTCCCTAAGGCGTGAAGGCCCAATATTTCTTGGGACTTCAGCGGCACGACTGAAGTCGTGCCCTTCCCGTTCGATTCAATGGCACTAAAGTCGTGCCCTTCCATTTGCGGGCACGGGCGAGTCCGCCGTGTCCACATGAACTGCTGCTAACGGTTTCAGACGGCTGTACCCGTAAAAGAAAAAAACTGCTAATGCGATAAAACCCAGGGTGATGCCGAACATGCTGACTTCGTACGTCCATAGTGACGTGATTTGTTTGGCGGGAAAATAGGCCACGACGATCGCCAGCGTCGTGGTGATGAATCCGGCGGTGCCGGCAAACATTAGCGTGCCTCTGCCATAACATCCTTCCAGAGAACCGCGCACGGCAAACTTTATCAAAGCGGCGAAGACATATAGAAATGGAACCAACTGCAGCACGACGGCAGCTGAGAGCATTTTCTGAAACGCTTCCTGCACACCCCCGGAAAGCGTGAAGTTGAGAGCGATCAGAACCAGCGACACCAGGCCTTGCACGATCAGCGCTACATGCGGAGTTGCGTATTTCGGATGAATCTTTCCCATGGCCGCTGGCATGTAGGAATCTAGACCGGCGACGAAGGGGATGCGGGCTGAGCCGCCCATCCAAGCGGAGCCGATTCCGACAATCGACAAACTCAGCATGACTGCGAAGGGCGCGATGATCCAGGCGACCCCGACCTTGCCGGCCATGTGGCTGACTGCCTGCACGATTCCCTGGAGCACGTTGATGTCGTTCTTCCCGATGGCGACTAGCAGCGTGAGAGTCGCGCCTACATAGAGAGCGCCGGAGATCACGCCTCCCCAGGCAACAGCTCCGGGGAGAGTTTTCTGCGGGTCGCGGATTTCGTCGCCCATCACCGAGGCGAGTTCGAGTCCGACCAAGCCAAAGCAAATCACGCCAAATGAATTCAAAACGAACTTGGGGTCGGCGGGAATTTTGAAATCGGCCGCGCTGACTGGGGTTCCGAAGCGCGACCAGACAGTGATACCCAGTCCAATGAGAACGGCGGCTGCGACAAAGGTACCGATTCCCCCTAGATTATTCAGCCACTTGCCGACGCTTAGTCCGATGATGTTGAGCACAGTGAGAAAGGCCAGCAGAGCTATCGACGCCACCATGGCGAAAGTTTTGTTGTCAGCGAGAGCGGCGTGGGCAGGGCCCAGGGCGAAGACGGAGACTCCGACGAAGTAAAGCATTACCGTCGGCACGTAGAGCATGTTGTTGGTCCAATAGCACCAGCCGGAGAGGAATCCGTGGAAATCGCCGAAGACTTCTTTGGCCCAGAGGTAGACGCCGCCTTCTCCGGGATAGCGATGGGCGAGTTCGATTACAGCGATGCCTTGCGGCCAGAAAAATAAAAGCAAAGCGATAATCCAGAGCCAGACGGTGACGCCGCCATTGGCGGCGATGCTGGGGACGACGTTGAGATTGAAGACCGCGACTACGAAGAGCAATACCAGATCGAAGCGGCCGAGAACCCGCTTCAGGTGAGGCTGGTTTGCGTCTTGGCCGCTGTCTGACAAAACTTTCCCTCATTGCAGCGCTGAAGCGCTGCTCCACCCACAACCGATTTCTGGCTTACCTTCAGAGACGTAGCTAGCTACGTCTGTACGGCTACTTCTGCTGTGCGTTCTTGCTGGGCCTTGGCCAGTGCGGGCGCAACATCTTCAAAGGCTGCGAGGTGCTTTTCGATGTCGGCCTCAGTGTGCTGCACAGAAATGGTCCACTGCTCATCCCACCAGTACGGTTGCGGCATCACGCCACGATTTACCATGCCGAACCAGTACTGGCGCCACAGATCGATATCAATGGCGGTCCAATCGCGGTAGTTGCGGATCTCTTTCGGATAAAGCATGAGGGCTCCGTTGGCGCCCGCGCTGGCGATGTAAGCCTGCAATCCCACCTTCGCGATGGTTTTGCGGTATCCCGCGTTTAGTTTCTGGCTTAGCTTGTTTACGTGAGCATAATTGGCGCGCGTTAGCACTTCGCGGAAAGTGGCGAGACCAGCCGCCATCGAGACTGGATTTGTGTTGTAGGTACCGCCGTGAAAAACCTTGTGTTGCGAGATAAGGTCCATCACTAATTTATGCGTGCCGAATGCGGCAAGCGGCAAGCCACCGCCGATTGATTTGGCGAGGCAGATCATGTCGGGCTTGACACCGAAGTATTCCGAGGCTCCGCCCCATCCTAACTTTGCGCCTGTTTTTACTTCGTCGAAGATCAGTAATGCGCCGTTTCTGGTGGCGATTTCGCGCAGGCCTTCCAGGAATCCGGACTGTGGCATGCAGAGGCCGACGTTCATCATGATGGGTTCAAGAATGATGGCGGCGATTTCACCAGGGTTCTGTTTGAAGCGAAGCTCGACGCTGGCGAGATCGTTAAATGCCGCGACCGGTACGTTGTCAATGCTTGCCTTCGGCACACCCAAGCCGCCCGGAACTGAAGTGGGAGCATTGGGGTCGCCAAATTCTGGCGCGTGAGGTTTTACGCTAACGAGTGCGGCGTCGTGCAGGCCGTGGTAGCCGCCTTCGAATTTTAGAATCTTGTCGCGGCCTGTCGCGGCACGCGCGAGCCGGACGGCGTGCATCGTAGCTTCTGTTCCGCTGCTGCCGAAGCGAACCATCTCGACGGGAAAGCGATTACAAATCTCTTCGGCCAGTTCCCATTCCATGTCGTGTGGCATGCCGAACATGGTTCCCGTGCTTAGACGCAGCTCGACGGCCTTCATCACCGCAGGATGACAGTGTCCCGCCATGAGCGCGCCGAAGCAGAGGTTGTGATCGATGTAGTCGTTGCCATCGAGATCGCGGAAATGAGAGCCGCTGCCTTCTTTCACGAAAATAGGGTAAGGATCGTAAGCGCGATAGTTGCTGGCTACACCGAGCGGGATGCGCTTCAGGTTTTTCTTGTGCGATGCGGCGGACTTGGGCGTGCGACGCTCGAAGGTTTCGAGCTCCTTTTGCAATTCGGGGTACATCCGTGTCTCCAGGGATCTCAAGCCGCCTGTGCGGCCATTAGAATGTCCGGGCCCTGTGGGCCGCCCGGATTTCAGGCTAGAAAAACAATTTTAGCGCAAACTGCACCAGTCGCGGGTCGCGAGCCGAAGTGATTTTGCCGAACAGGGGGCCGTCGCCTAAATTGCCATCTGGATTCGTAAATTGTGTGTGATTGGCAATGTTGAAGATTTCCGCACGGAATTGCATATATTTGGTTTCTGTCAGGGTGATCAATTTATGCACCGAGAAATCGGTATTGTTCAGCCCGGGGCCGCAGCAGATGGTGCGCTGTGTGCCGGTGTTGAACTGACCCAGTGGCGGACTGGCGAAATCGGAAGGGTTGAACCAGTAGCCACCGTTGTTTTTTGGATTCAGAGTGGTGAAGGGCGCGACGCGCTGCGGTGCCTCAGTGCCTACAAAGAAGAAGCTGTTGATTAACTCTGTGTCGCTGGAAGCGTTGATCGAATCGTTCGACAGACGGATGGGAAATCCGCTCTGAAATTCCGTAATGCCGGAGATTGCCCAATCGTCGGCAACTTTTCCTACCCAACCTGAGTGTTTGGGGATCGGCAAATCCCAGAAGTAGCTAATCACGAAGCGCTGGGCTGAGTTGAACAGCGAGAGCGCGCGGCTGGCATCGAAGGCATAGGGGTTCAGCGTTTCCTCGAAGCTCGATGCCTCGTCGATCGACTTGCTGAATGTGTACGCGGCCTGGAGCTGCAAGCCCTTGGAAAAGCGCTTTTCGAGCATGGCCTCGAATGCGTTGTAGTTAGAGTTGGCGACCGTATCCTCGGCAAAGATGTCGGTGAAGACTGGAATGCCGTCCGCCGGGCAGTTGGCGCCACTGAAGGGATTGCAGGTGGGTGAAGAGTACGGACGCAAGCCGACGAGGTTCAGTCCAGTGGTATTTCCTGGCGCCAGAACGGAGGCAATTGGTGCACCTGCGGGGATCACGGTCGGACCGTTCGGTCCGTAGGGGACATGGAATCCTCCGGGCGGTGCGATAGCACTTGGCGAGATGATGAATTGCGTATCTTCCAGGGTCGGACCGCAAGTCGCGGGAGCGCCAAACGAGCTCACGTTCGCCTGATTAGCATTTGCCAGACTTATGATGTCCAGGCAGGTTTGCGGATTGGATGGGTTGATGTCGTGCGAGGCCAGCAGCCGATGCCCTTGAGTGCCGACGTATCCGACCTGCAACATCAAGTCCTTGGCGAGTTCTCGCTGAATGTTGAGATTGTATTGAGCGGTATACTGCGTCCGCATGTGGGGCTGGAATTCACCGAAAAGTTCGATGGGCCGGAACCTCTGCCAATCCTGCGGCTGACCCGGGGTAGGATTGAGAATTCCATTGTAAGGATTGGGATTGATGGTGCCGTTCTGACTAACGAAAGGCGTATTGAAAAAGGTACCCGACAAGAAGGTACTTCCGCCGAACGGGGGCTCCGCTCCGAACTGCTCCATCACCAACTGCTCCATTGGATTATAGAAAAGCCCCCAGCCTGCACGAATGCTGGTCTTTCCGCCGCTTCCAAAGAGCTTGCCGAGGAAACCGCTCGTAGCCTCGGGACTGTAAGCTAATCCGATGCGCGGCGCGAATGCATTGTAATAAGTTTGGGTTAAACCGGCGGGAACTCCTTTGTCGCCAGGGAAGACAAGCCCGGTCGGAAGCACACCTGCGGCGAGACAGTTAGACTGGCCGAAGCTTGCCTGTTCTGCCGGAGTTAGCGTACACGGATACACGGTCGAGTTCTGCCCCGGCCTGAAGGTTTGCACGTGATGGCTGATGTCCGTGAGCGGCGTGTCGAGCTCCCAGCGAAGACCGTAATTCAGAGTAATGTTGGGTCTGATCTTCCAGCTGTCCTCGGCAAACGGGTACACCGAGGTGCTGCGGATAGCTTCGCTTTGTGCAGCGCCCTGCGTATACGAATCAGCCAGGCCTAAAAGGTATCCGGCATAGTTGTCGCCGTCGAAGGTAATCACGGCGTTCGCGCTCGAACTGCTGAAAACGGGCGCGCCGTTAACGTTGAAATACAGAGTCTGGTCGAAACGCGCACGGCGCACATCGGCTCCGAACTTCAAAGTATGGCTGCCCTTGACCCAAGTAAGGCTGTCTGCCCACTGAAAACTGTTGCCTATCTGAGGCAATTGGCCTTCAAAGTTGTTTCCGATTACAGCGCCGCCGGAAATGGTGGTGAATGGAACACCCTCATGCGTTGGCCCTAACCCAGGAGTGATGCCGAATGCCGGATTGCCGCTCGCACTGCCGGCCAGGGCATTGATAGCCGAAGAATCCGAAAGACCAGTAAAGCAGAACTGTGCTACAGAAGATGAACACGACGCTGTGACCGCATTGTTGGTTTGCGGCTGTTGAAAACCAAGCTGTCCTTCGCGCATGTAGGTGAACCGCCCTTCGTTCACCAAGGCGTTACCGATGGTCCAAGTGTGGCTGAGGTTTACCTGCTGGTAACGCGAGTCATTGTTACTTCCGAAACCTGGGATATTGGCACCAGCTGCTTGAAAGAACGAGAACGGCTGAAAATTGGCGTCGTCCGTATAGTAGTAATAAGCGGTGAAGTTTTGGTGATCGGTAATTTTGTGATCGAAGCGGATTGTGAATTGATCCTGAAAATCGGTTCCCGAGGGTACAGCTTGAAAGATATTGGAGCCGACATTTGCGGTCGGAACGTATTTCTGAAGCAAATTGGCAGCGACAGGATCCTGACACGCGGTGGGGATAACTCCATTCGGAAAAATAGAACCCCAGGACTGGCCAGCCGCGGGTGCTACGGCCCCGGGCACGGCTAGGATCGCAGTAGTACAACCTTGCCGACCATTTAGAACACTTGCCACGAACGGATCACTGATCGCGCCACCGAACTGTTGCCCGGGAGAAGCGATGGCCGAAAAATCTCCGGTTCTTTCCGCGCCAGTGGGGACTATAACCTGCGAACCCGATTGTCCCTGCACGATGCGGCGTCCTTCATACGATACAAAGAAGAACGTCCGGTCCCTTCTGATGGGCCCACCAAACGTCCCCCCAAATTGGTTCTGATTGAATTGCGGTTTGACGGTGTTGAAATAACCTTGCGCATTCAGAACCTTATTGCGGAAATATTCATAGAGATTGCCATGGAAATTGTTAGTCCCAGATTTCGTGATTACGTTGACGACAGCTCCGGAGTTGCGGCCATACTCGGCATCGAATGTATTGGTGATGACGCGAAATTCTGCAATGCTGTCCGGGGTGGGTTGGATCGTAGGCAGGTTGACGAACTGGTCGTTAGCGTCTCCGCCGTTCACGCTAAAGTTATTCGAGCGCCCGCGCCCGCCATTCACGGAAACCGAACCCGCCGAATCTGAACCATAGAAAAGGCTGCCACTACTGCCCAACTGCGATTGCACGCCGGGTTGAAGCTGAAGGAACTGATAAGTATCGCGGGTGTTCAACGGCAATTCGTTCACCGAACGATCGTTGATCACGGCGCCGAGCTGTGTGCTGGTCGTATCCACCTGTGGCGCTTCCGAAGTCACCTCCACGGTTTCCTGAGTGGCGCCGATTGCCAATGTCTGATTGAGCGTGACCACCTGATTGACATCGACGGTGACATCTTTCTGCAAGCTCTTCTTAAATCCTGACAGCTCATATTCGATTCGATAGGTGCCAGGTACAACTTCCACAAAAGTGTAATCGCCGTTGGCATTCGTCTGGGTGTCACGAGTTGCGCCCGTAGCCTCGTTCACCAGAACGATCTTTACGCTGGCCAGCACCGCGCCAGTAGGATCTGCGACTCGGCCGAGTATCCGGCCACCAGTGCTCTGTGAGAACGCGGGCACCGAAAGAATGGTAAGCAAGCCCAGCACCGCCAGCCATGAGGCGGACGCGCGATACGCGACAGATGGATGCATTTCATCGCCTCCCGATTCCGCTGCGATTAACAATGTTGCGTGAAAATAAAACCTTGCTATAATCGCGCAAGGTTAGAGAACCCACCGCCTGCTGTCAAGTAAAAAAATAGGCTTGGAACGATCCTTCGAAGAGAGATGGGAGCGTAGTTTGAATTGAAAAACGCGAGCCCAAAACCTTACTTGAAAATCGGCGATGTCGCACGCCTTGTCGGCGTCTCTTCCTCGCTGATTCGTTCGTGGGAAAATCTGGGGCTCATGCGTCCTCACCGCACTAGCAGCAAATATCGTCTTTATACAACTGAAGACGTGAAACTTCTCAAGCGCGCCCAATTTCTGCGCAAAGTGCGCGGGTTGAACGCACCCGCGATAGCACAGTTACTGAAGCGCGAAGGGTTGATACGGCCGAACGGCGCCAGCAGCGCTATCGGCGTGCACCTGCGTCAAATGCGGCTGGCGCGCGCGCTGTCTTTAGCTGACGTTGCCAGACACGTTGGCATCTCCGTGGGATTCTTGAGCGCGCTGGAACGTTCTCACATGAGCGCATCAGTCAGCACTCTGCGCAAGCTGGCACGGTTCTACAAGACCAACATTCTTGATTTTTTCGATGCAGCAGAATCGAATAGCCGATTGGTGCCGTCGGAGAAACGCAAAGTTCTAGAGGCGGGACCAGGCGTCCGCATGGAGTTGCTGGCGTGGGGAAACACGGTGATGGAGCCGCACCTGTTTCGTATTTCTCCTCGTGCTGGCAGCGGCGAATCTTACACCCACGAAGGCGAGGAGTTTTTGCACGTGCTGCAGGGGCAGTTGCATATTTCAGTGGCGAAAGTGGAATACCGGCTGAAACCTGGCGACAGTTTTTATTTTGAGAGTGCGACACCGCATAGCTGGTTCAATCCCGGCCGTACCGAGACGCGAGTGTTGTGGGTTAATACGCCGCCCACTTTTTAGCGCGGCGTGAGGCGCGAACGACATATGGAGGCACGTTGACGAGTCGACGCTTTGCACTTGCGCTTTTAACAATTTCTTCTGTTCTACTTGGTTCTTGCGTCAAGAAGACTCCAACTCTGAATCTCTTGGTGTGGGAAGGTTATGCCGACCCATCGTTCGTACATGGCTTCGAGGAACAATACCACTGCAAAATTACTGCGTCGTACATGGGATCAAGCGACGAACTTGTTGCCAAGTTGCGCGGCGGCAGCGCTGGAAACTACGACGTGATCTCGCCCTCAAGCGATGTTGCTACCTCGATCGCGAAAGCGGGATTGGCTGCCCCGCTTGACCTTGCGAAGTTTCCCAGTTATTCGCAACTTTCGCCGCAACTCACTTCCCTGCCCCTGGTCCGTGCCAAAGAGCAGGTCTTCGGCGTCCCGTTCGTGTGGGGACCAAATCCCTTGCTCTATGACACGACCGCATTCTCGCAAGCGCCGGATAGTTGGAAGGTTTTGTGGGATCCGAAATATCGCGGCAAGGTTTCCGTTTGGGACGAACTTTCGACCGTGTATATGACGGCACAGGTTCTCGGTTTCGATAAACCAGATCCTACTCACCTCTACAACCTAAGCGATACGGAGTTGGACGCTGCCAAGAACAAGTTGCTGGCGTTGAAGCCGAACATCCGAAAAATGTGGTCGACGGGCGGCGAGCTGACCAATCTTTTTCAAAACCACGAAGTGATCTTGGCCATGGGATGGCCGCTGATGACGAATCAACTTCGCAAACTCAACTTTCCCATTGGCGAAACTATTCCCAAGGAAAATACCACGGGCTGGATCGATCATTTAATGGTTACCGCAGGGAGTGAGAATAAAGACCTGGCGTATAAGTTTCTTGAATTCATGATTGAAGCGCAAACCCAGAAAAAAGTCGCGGATGTTACCGGCTACACGCCGGCGAATCCGCAGGCAGCGCAGTATATGACGCCAGAGCAGGTCAAGAGCCTGCACCTGGATGATGTCGACAATTATCAAAAGCGCATTTATTTCTGGCAAGACGTACCGCGGCGCGCGAAGTATGTCGAGATCTGGAACGAAGTAAAGGCAGCGCAATAAATTTGTAGCGCCGGGATCTTGCCGGGCTGTCCCCGAGGGCATCTTGCCCTCGGAGGTGGGGACGAGAAGTCCCCTCGACAGCCGCCGAGACGGCGGCGCTACCAAAACATAATGACAACCGTTACCGAACCAGTGATCGCTCGGTCCGAACAATCGGGCGTGGGTCCGTTGCTTGCCATCCGCAATGTTGCGAAGTCGTTCGCGAAGACTGCCGTACTTCGTGACATTTCTTTGCAAATCGCGGAGGGTGAATTTCTTACCATTCTCGGAGAAAGCGGCTCAGGAAAGACGACGCTCCTACGTATCATTGCTGGTTTCGAGAGCGCCGATTCTGGCGAGATCCTGATGGAGGGCGAACGATTGGATCTGTTGCCGGCATACCGGCGGCGCGTCAATACGGTTTTTCAGCAGTACGCGCTGTTCCCGCATTTGAGTGTGCAAGATAACGTGGCTTACGGGCTGCGGGTAGCGAAGTTGCCGAAAAGCGAGGTTGCAGCGCGGGTTTCAGAGTCGCTGGCGATGGTCAAGATGAGTACGTTCGCTGCTGCCAAGCCCGCCAACATCAGCGGCGGGCAGCAACAGCGGGTTGCGTTGGCGCGCGCTTTGGTGAACCGGCCACGACTGCTGCTGCTGGATGAGCCGCTTTCCGCGCTGGACGCCAATCTTCGCCGGCAAGTGCAAGTTGAGTTGAAATCGCTGCAGCGCGAAGTTGGCATCTCTTTTGTATTCGTTACTCATGATCAGGAAGAGGCGATGGTGATGTCGGATCGCATTGCGCTGTTGCGCAAGGGTGAGTTGGAGCAGGTAGCTTCGCCGCGCGAAATCTATAGTCGACCCGCTACGGCTTATACTGCGCAATTCATTGGACATACCAATCTGCTTCGCGGGGAGGTCAGAGCCGGAAGTGCGCATTGTCACTCGCTTTCGTGGAGAATCGCGTTGCCGGATGGGCCGGCTTTGTTTTCTTTGCGCCCGGAAAATATTCGGCTGTCAGGTTCAGCAACTGAGACGAGCATTGTCCGGGTTCGGGGCACCATCGAACGGCAGGTGTTTCAGGGCGCAACCGATTTATTGCAAGTCGCCTGCGACGATGGGCTCACGCTGTCGGTGAGGACCGCAACTCGCGAAAACCGGCAAGGGGAAGTGCTTTTGGAGTTCAATCCGGCTGATGCAGTGCCGGTTCGCGAGTCGCCGGATAGAGGTTAAATGTTTTCACGCGCATACAAAGCCGCCGTCACCCTCCCACCACTGCTGTGGGTGGTTGCATTTCTGCTTCTGCCGTATGCGCTGCTTTTTTGCTACAGCTTCTGGTCGGTCTCGTCTTCGCAAACCATTGTTCACAGCTGGACGCTCGACAATTATCGTGAGCTCTTGCGTGTGAATGTTTACTTGCAAACTCTCTTTCGATCGATGTGGATTGCTGCGCGAGTGATGATCTTTTCGCTGTTGCTGGGATATCCCCTCGCGTACTACCTCTCGTTTCATGCGGGCGCGAGAAAAGATCTTCTCTACCAGTTGGTGATTATTCCACTGTGGGTCAGCTATCTGGTTCGCGCCTACGCCTGGAAGACAATCCTCGGCAGCGATGGCGTGCTCAATACTTTGCTGCAATATCTGCACCTAACAAAACATCCGGTCGAGTTTTTGCTTTACAGCCCATTTGCCGTGGTGCTCACGCTGACGCACATTTATACGCCGTTTGCTTTTTTGCCGATCTACGCGGCACTTGAACACATTCCCCGCAATCTTGTCGAAGCTTCGCATGATTTGGGTGCTTCTCCGCTGCAAACTTTCTGGAGGGTAATTTTTCCGCTTTCCATTCCTGGAGTGCTGGCAGGCGCGACTTTTGCTTTCGTGCTCAGCTTCGGAGATTTTCTCGCTCCGCTGTTGCTTGGCGGCCCCAGTGGCATCATGGTTTCGAACATCGTGGTGAGCTTATTCGGAGCGGCCTATAACTGGCCTTTAGGTGCGGCGATTTCATTTTGCATGCTGCTGCTAGTGTTGGCGCTGCTTTTGTTGTCGGAGAAGCTGGAGAAAAAATGGAGTTTTCGATGAGCGCTGCCCGTCGCAATTCGCGGTGGCTGCCATGGCATGCGATGGTTGTCTTCGGATTTCTCTACTTACCCATAGTCACGCTCGTCATCTATTCGTTCAACGGAGCTGGGGTTGGTGGATTTCCTCCACGTAATCTGACTCTGGATTGGTATCGCATGCTTGTTGCCGATGATGCCATTTGGGAATCAGTTCTCAACAGCCTCCTAGTCGCCTTTGCAGCGATGGCGATTTCGCTGACCTTCGGCATTCCCGCTGCTCTGGCTCTCGATCGCGCTAACTTTCCGGGGAAAACTCTGTTTCGCAGACTGGTGCTGTTGCCACTAATTCTTCCCGGCATCATCACCGGGCTTTCTCTGTTGATGCTATTTCGCGAAGCTGACGTGAAGCTGAGCCTGCTGACGATTGTGCTCGGTCACGGCACCGCCTTAATTTCCGTTGCTACTACTGAGGTGTTCGCGGGCTTACAGAAAATGGATCGGGCGCAGGAGGAAGCTTCGCTCGATCTTGGCGCTAACTACTGGCAAACCTTTTGGCGAATCACGATTCCGAACTTGCGCTTATCGATCATTGGCGCTGCCCTGTTGATCTTTACGTTGTCTATGGACGAGATCGCGGTCAGCTTTTTTCTCATAGGACGTGACAACACGCTGCCTTTGGAAATTTGGGGACGGTTGCGGCGCGGGATTACTCCGGAAATCAATGCCATCTCCAGCATCATTTTTGTTTTTTCATTGCTCGCTATAGTCGGCTGGTACCGTTTGCGGATGAGTTCAGAAGGAGCACCGGAAATTGTCACCGAGGTGGTGGAGAAGGCATAGGTTTTGTAGCGCCGCCGTCGCGGCAGCTGCCGTGGGGGCATCTCGCACGCACTGGCGGAGGACAAGATGCCGGCGCTACACAAGGAATCTTATGAGCACAAATCGCAGGGATTTCATTAAATTCGTGGTCGCAGGATCGGTCGCGGCTGGTTGTCCAATTGATCTGTCTTTATTGGCCGCGGAAACGCCACAGCGTGAGGTCGACAGTG
>Ga0210401_10005260_pt1 | contig 13339 bp, 15 predicted proteins | sample IncBWH32MmetaG_FD_150866 | JGI IMG/M metagenome (GOLD analysis project Ga0210401, IMG submission 150866) | Forest soil microbial communities from Barre Woods Harvard Forest LTER site, Petersham, Massachusetts, United States - Inc-BW-H-32-M | ecosystem: Environmental > Terrestrial > Soil >... | reverse complement strand
GCCGAACGCCGAACGCCGAACGCCGAACGCCAAACGCCGAACGCCCTACCCCTTCACGGCTCCTGACGTCAGGCCCGCAATAATCTGCTTTTGGGCGAGCAGATAGAGTGTGATTGCCGGGACCATGGTCAGGCTGACGAAGGCCAAAACTTTACCCCAATCGGTGCTGTACTGGCCTTGAAATTGCATGATGCCTAAAGGCCAAGGGTAAACCGAGTCGTCGTTGATGGTCACTAACGGTAAGAGATAGTTGTTCCAACTCCCAACCAGAGCCAGAACAGCGACAGTAGCCAAAATCGGGCGCGAAAGCGGCAACGTGATCCGCAAGAAGATTCGGGGATAGCTGCAACCGTCCATGACGGCGGCTTCGAAGAGCTCACGCGGTAGCTCGGCAAAAAAGCTTCGGAGGAGAACGATACTAAAGCTCAAGTTAAAGGCTACTTGCGGCAGGATGACTCCCCAGTACGTATCGAGTAAGCCGAGATCTCTAACCCGGATGAAAACCGGTAGGACCGCGGTGGCAAACGGGAACGTCAATCCTAAAGTGAGATAGTTAGCGATCCATTTGCGGCCGGCAAACCGGATATGGGCGAGCGTATACGCCGCTAACGAACTAACCAGCAACGTCAAGACCACCGTAAAGGTTGCGATTACGGTAGAATTCCAAAGCATCTGCCAGAAGCGAGCTGTCGTGATGATTGATATATAATTGTCGGGGATCCATTGCCGAGGGAAACCCAGCGCGTTGGTGCGCAGGTCGCCGTTCGTCTTGAAACCGCCGATGATGGTTGCCCACAACGGAACGAGGCAGAACCCAGCCACCAAAATTAGAAACAACCATCGGTAGTAGTTAAAGAGCGATTTCATCTGGATTCTGCTTCTCGCATGAAGAGTCGCTTGTAGAAGAGCATCACGAGCACACAAATGATAAAGAGTAGGACGCCGACGGCGCTGCCAAAACCGACCTGCATCCGTTTGATCCCGAAGGTGTAAAGATAGGAAACGGCGGAGTGAGTAGAGTTGAGCGGGCCACCGTCGGTCAGCGCAATAATCAGGTCAAATAACTGAAGCGATCCAAGCAGACTGAAAAAGACCGAGAGAACCACCACCGGGCGCATAAGTGGAAGCACGATGAATCGGGTGATATTCCAACGGCTGGCTCCGTCGATCCGGGCGGACTCAATCACATCCAGGGGAACATTCTGGCGCCCAGCAATGAAAAGCGCCATGTGAAACCCGAAGTACTTCCAGACCACCACCAGTAAAAGGGCGGCCGTAGCCCATCCGGTTTGGGCGAGAACGTATGGGGCCTCAAGTCCAAACCAACGAAACACCGTGCCGACGATTCCGTAGTCACCGTCAAATAGATAACGCCAGATCAGGCCGGCGACGATATCGGCCAGAATGTAAGGAACGAAAAAAATCGCTCGGAAAATCATGCTGGATCGGCGTTGATCCGCGATTAAGAGCGCCACCCAAAGCGCCAGGGGCACTTGAATAAAGGCCGATACCAGAATCACTAACAGGTTGTTGGTGAGCGATAGCCGGAAGATTGGATCGTTCAGCACCCGAAGATAATTTCCGAAATCGATCCATTTGTGCGGATGACCGTAGCCGTTCCAGTTAAAAAAACTGAAAAAGCCAGACTCGCCAACCGGGAGAATGACAAATAGCGTGAAGAACACTAAAGCCGGCGGCAAGAACAAGAGCAGGGTGGTCAAAGAACCGCTGCGGAAAGATGCGCGTAATCCAGACGCCACCGAACTTCTGCGCGGAGGCGCCTTTTGGCCCGGGGGTTCGTTGACTGCTGTTTGGCTGGACTGGGGCATGCGCTCTTCCTGTTAACTTCCGATGGTTCGGCTGAAAATCGAGGATCGATCTTTCACTGACATTCGGTGCGGATGGAGCCGAACAAAAGCGGACGACGACGAGTACGAGTGCGAAGCGCGTCGTGAGCTTTTTACCACGCCGAAACGCCGAAACGCCGATACGCTCATACGCCTTAACGGGCTGCCCAAATCATCCCTCGTTGGCAGATTGTCTGCATTGCTTTGACGTCAAATTCTGACGCTAGGTGGCCCAGTGAACTAAAGAACACTTTGCCGTGTCCATGCCGTCGTTTCCAAACAACCGGCATTTTTGCCCCCGCCACCCAGAAAGCGTGTTCTCCGGAGAAAGTGGTAGTCGCAAGCACGTGGTTATTCGGATCGACGTGCATGTAATATTGTTCTGACCGGTAATCGAAATCGTCCAGTCCGGCGGTGATTGGATCGGAATGATCCACGATATTTACGCGGTAATTGATGATGTTGCCAGGATGCGCCACAAATTGGCCTCCGGTCATGAATTGGTAGTTCGTACTGTTACGGAAGCTGTCGCCCATGCCGCCGTGAAATCCGGCCAGACCGATGCCGGCTTCAACGGCTGAGGTCAAAGCTTTGCACTGGGCATCCGTTATCGAGCCCATCGAAATGATCGGAACGATCAAGCTGTACTTTCGAGGGTCGGACTCAACGAGGATTTGGAGATCGGTTTCCTTAGTTACTCTGAAGCCGTCATCGCTCAATATGCCCTGAACGATTTCCGCGCACCGCTCGGGTTCATGGCCTTCCCAACCGCCCCAAAGGATTAAAGCCGTTCTTTCCATTTTCAGTCCAATCCTCCCAGACGTGGTTGAGACGGCAAAGCCGCAGGTCTTTCGCAACGTGAAGCGAGCATCGTTCCTTTTCCTCCGTCTTGTACGATCGCCTCCATTACCTCAAGAACATGGTATCCGAGCTCGGCAGAAGCCCGATGAGGCCTATCCATTTCAATGGCTTTCTCCATTTCCGCCACACCGACAATCCGATAATTCCGGTCACCAAACCCATGCGTAAGCGGCACTTCAGTGACAGATTTTCGATGCTTCAACAATCGTACAGGCCCGCCAAATGTATTGGGATCCGGAACCTGAAGCGTGCCTTCAGTTCCGTAAATTTCGATGGGCCAATGCGTATGCTCTTTAACATCAAAACTCGCATGAAAGCTCACCACCGGCCCTTCTTGGAATTCCAGGAGCGCGTTAAAGTGAGTTAAGATGTGGACCGGGAATCGTTCTCCTTTTCGGGGTCCGGATTGGATCTCCCGCTCATCAAATGTCCGGTTGCCGATTGAGGTCACTCGCTTGATTGGGCCAAGCAAATTCACCAAAGCGGTTAAATAGTAGGGTCCCATATCGAGGACCGGGCCGCCGCCTGGTTGATAAAAAAAGTCCGGATTAGGGTGCCAAATTTCATGCCCTGGAAGCAGGATAAACGTAGTCCCGCCAATCGGCCTTCCGATCGCGCCGGTGTCAATCAACCTGCGTGCAGTTTGTTGGCCGCCGCCGAGAAAGGTATCTGGCGCGACACCCACCCGCCTGCCTGCAGCTTCGGCGGCGGAAAGCAATTGAGCGGCTTCTTTGATTGAAAGCGCCAGGGGCTTTTCTGAATAGACATGTTTCCCTTTTTCTATTGCTCGAAGAGAAACCGACCCGTGGCTTTGAGGAACCGTCAGGTTCAAAATCAAATCGATTTCGGTGTTACCTAACAGTTCCTCAACCGATTGCGCTTGGATCCGGAACTCGCGAGCCTTTTCCTCTGCCGCCGCCGAGTTAACGTCCGAGCATGCGATGATTCGCACATTCGGAAAGTCCTCAGCGGCTCGCAAATAGGCGCGGCTGATGAATCCGGACCCAACAATCCCGACGCGCAACATCAGTTAGGGTTTATTTTGCTCAAACGAGCTTTCGATCGCTTTGGTGGCGTCTTCAGCAGAGGCCGAGCCAGCAGCAACGGCCGCGCTTTCATCGTTGAAGACGCGTCCGGTATCAGGTCCTAAGAGTTGATCCATGGCGATTCCGATCCAATTGGACTCGCTGACTTCCTGAGCGATCGCTTTGAAAAAAGGGCTTTGGATGACGTCGGCGGTGCCTTTCACCATCGGGATGCTCAAGCCGGCGGCCGCCAACTTGGTCTGGGTATCTTTCCCGAGCCAGATCTTCAGGAAATCAACGGTCTCTTTCGGGGCATCGCTCACTACCAGCCAACCGTTTACGCTCGCGAAGATATCGTTGGCTTTGCCTTTACCGCCTTTAACTTCGGGGAAGTTAAACCAGCCTAGTTTTTCATCCGGTAAACCTTTGCCGTCTGTGGCATCGGTACGTCCTTCGGTGACGTCCCAGGTTCCCATCAAGTGGAACGCGGTTTTTCCATCATGGAAGGTGCCGGCTGCATCGGGGTAGGTCGCCGCTAAAAAGCCTTTTTGGAAAGGCTGCAAAGCCGCCAATTCTTTATAAAGTTGGAACGCTTTAACGACGTCAGGGTTAGCCATTCCGCCATTTTTACCAGCGCAAATGGCATTCATCGCGTCCTTGCCAAGAATGCGCATCATCAACATCGCCGGATAGAAATGGAGCGGCCACTTGTCTTTGCCCCCCGCTGCGATTGGCGTAATCCCTGCCGCTTGTAATTTTTTTACTGCCGCAAGAAAATCGTCCCAGTCATGAATCTGGGTCGGATCTACACCGGCCTTTTGGCAAAGCTCTTTATTATACCAAAAGACGATGGGTCCAATGTCATTCGGTAACCCGTAAATTTTACCATCGACAGTGAAATTCTGGATACCCGCAGGGTAAAACGTATCCTTGAATCCGTCGCTTTCGACCGCTTTGGTGATGTCCTGGCATACTCCGGAGCTTACCTGCTCTACCATGACTCCACCGCCCCAGCTATGAAAAACGCTGGGCCGGTCTTTGGATTGTAACAGAGTCGGCAATTTGGCCTTGAATGCCTCGTTTTCGAGGTAATCAAATTGGACTCTGACGCCGGGATGCGCTTTTTGGTACTGATCGGCTGCCTCTTGCCAGATAGCGCGAACCTGGGGCAGCTTTTGAATGTGAAGGACCTTGATCACTGTCTCGCCCAGGGAGGATGAGAGCAGACAGGCAGATAGGAGCAATAAGGAAGCCGTTCCGTGTTTCATGGGGATTTGGGGGCTAAAACTAAGCGGCGTAAGTTTCTGTCTCAATGTTTTTTCGTCAAGTGGACGAGGGATATCACCACAAAGACACAAAGGACCCCAAGGTTTGGTCGACGCCTGGCTCAACCGTCTGACACACACCCCGGTCGCGAAAAGTAGATCCATTGCCAGTCCATGGTCCTTCTCGAGCCTCGCCCCGCCAGATGTTTCCGGGCCCTTTTCTTCAAACCTTCGTGTCCTTTGTGTCTTTGTGGTGAAATTATTTCAGACTCCGATGAAAATCTCGTAAAACGGCGTTAGCTGCATGGAATCCGCACATTCCGTGGACACCACCGCCGGGTGGGGTCGATGAAGAACAAAGATAGACTCCTTTCTTTGGCGTCCGATAGGGAACTGCGCTCAGCGTCGGCCGGGCGATCAATTGCCAGAGGTGGTTCGCCCCGCCCGTTATGGTGCCTCCGACCAAATTCGGATTCATGCTCTCCAGTTGTGCCGGCGAACTGACGCGCCGCGCCATGATTCGCTTGGAAAATCCCGGTGCGAAATGGTCGATTTGTCTTTCGAAGATTTCAGTCAGGTCGTGGGTTGAGCCAAACGGAACATGTGTGTAGGCCCAGAGTATGTGCTGGCCGGCCGGTGCCCGGGTCGAATCCCATAGGGTTGGTTGACTGAGCAAGAGGAAAGGATGGCGGGCGTGCTGCTCCGAAACTATCTTTAACTCAGCCAACGCTACTTCCTCGAATGTTCCCCCCAGATGGACCGTACCCGCCTCGTGGCATTCCTCATGGATCCAAGGAACGTCTCCGTCTAGAGCGTAATCGATTTTGAAAACCGCAGGTCCGTACTTGAACCTTTCCAGCCTCTTTTGATACCTGCTCGGCAATTGCTCGATTTGGATGAGTTGCCGGGGAGTAACGTCATAGAGCACCGCCCGAGTTTTCGGTAAGTCTCGAAAACTTTTGATCGACATCCCGGTTTCGATCTTCCCCCCGAGCGACAACAAGTAACGCGCCAAGGCTTGAGTTATCGACCCGGCGCCACCCTTTGGAATTGGCCACCCAACCGCGTGAGCCAACAGGCCAAGCATCAGAACAAAAGAGGCTGAGCCCGGGGCGCTCAAAGACAAGAAGGAGTGTGCTCCCAGACCCGCCAACAAAGCTTTGGTTGTTTCTTCCGAGAAGCGTCGGACCAACTGCTCCACCGAAAGGAGCGCCAGGAGGCCGAATTGAGCCATTCGTAAGGGGTGTTGGGGCGGATGGAATATCGGCTGGAGAAACTCTTGTAGGAGGCTTTGCCAGTTCGTAACCAGCGGTCCAAACAGCTCGTTATAACGGTCAGCGTCGCGTCCAAGGAGCAGTGCAGTTTTTTCGAGCGACTGGTAAAGACTGACGACGCGGGTTTTATCGATCGGATGTGCGAGCGGAATCGTCGGATGGAGCCAGCTCAAACCGTGCTCCTCAAGGGGCAGAGACGAAAAGAACGGTGAACCTAGCGCGAGCGGATGAACTGCAGAGCCGACGTCGTGGCAGAACCCCGGTAGAGTGAGCTCTTCGGTGCGGCAAGCGCCCCCAACCTGGGTCTCTCTTCCAAGACCAAAGTAGAAAATCCTTGCTGAGCGATACGGATAGCAGCGGCCAAACCATTCGGTCCGGCGCCCACTATGACCGCGTCGTACGCGTGGCTACTGACCATGCCTAAGATTTTTTACAGAGGCGAACGAAGCAAACGAAGAGAATTCCGGGAATTTGGGTAAGACGAGGCTGATCCGATTGAAGATGGATCCAACAGAGTCCGTCTAAACGAAAGAGATGGGGATGGTTCCGCCAAGGATCTGGGAGCCGGTTGAAATCGTAGGAGAAGATCTAATGAAAATTGTGCGATCTCTTATCGCTGGAGTTGGAATTGGCCTTTGTTTATGTGCGATCGCGAGGGCTGACGACAATCAAATTCCAAACGCCCGGTACTCCGCAGGTCCCGTAGCCGTCAAACGGGTCATAGTGGTGAGGAGTCTTGGAGGCCAAGTGATTTATGTCAGGCCAGCCTACCAACTTCGTTCCGCTCTCCCCGCGAACCGGTCACGGTATTCGTCAACAGCTGGCCAGAGCCACCGGCGCAGCCTCGAAACGTCTGGTTCCACAGACAATTACAATCATGTCGCAAAAACGCTAAAAACGGGGCGTGGCGTTGATACAAATCAGTCAGAGCATCAAGCAAATAAAGACGATAAGTCGGCGGACCGTAAAACTGTCGCAAAGCAGCCCGAGGCTAAACAGGGGGACAAAACACAGCACCAGACAGACCAACCGGAAGATGCCAGCGGCTGGGATCGGCTGACGGTTCAGGCACAAAAAGAAGAATCGGCCCTGACTGCGGAGCCCGCCGGGATCGAGCCTAAAGGTAAGTGACCTGCTACCAGACGGTTTCGGCTAGGGTCGCTCGACGCTTTCTGCTGTCGTTGTTTCCCTCCTCGACGTGAAAGATTTAATCAGACTCCGACCTTTAGCTAAAGTACTGCTAAGCCAGGCCATCACGGCAAACTCCCGCGCTCGCTTGGAGGCCAGCTCCGACAGAAACTCTAGCAACATCAAATCGAAAGTCTCAGGGTTGTCCAAATTCGCGAGATGACCGGCCTTGGGGATAATTCGATAATCGGCGCCCGGGTAGGCTTGCTGCAAAATTTTGGCGTGGCGAAGAATAAAGGGAGAATCGCTTTCCCCATTGAGAATCAAGGCCGGGACCTTAGGCCGGTAGAGCGGAGAACTATCAAACTTCCGGATAGCGGTCACGATCTTGACGACTTCTGGTGGACTGACCAATCCAAGCGCATCCTCCACAAAATCTATGCTTTTCTGAGTCTGAGCTACCCAACTATGATCTCCAAAGCATTGATTGATCAAATGAGTAAACCGGCGAAACTCTGAAACACCTAGAAGGGTTGCCGTCGGTGTCACCAGTCCGATAGCCTGGTTCAAAATTCTATCGGTTAAATAATGGCAGGTTGATACTCCGGTATCGCAAAGCACCAGAGCCCGCACTCGCTCTGGATATTTAGCGGCGAAGCTTTGGGCGATCATCCCACCCATGGAGAGGCCACACAAGATCGGCCGGCGCAGTTCCAGTGCGTCAAGGACCTCAACGAGATCATCGGCGAAAGTGCCGATCGAATAGCGTCTCATACCGGAAAGGCCGGTGCGGCCGTGTCCACGCAGGTCGTAAGCAACGCACTCAAATAGATCCGAGAATGTCTCGATTTGTTGAGTCCACAGGCCGGAGTTCAAGAGAGCGGCATGGATAAATACGAGCGGGACGCCTGTCCCTTGGGTCTGAACATATGTTCTTCCGCGTCTAGTTTCGACGAAAAAGCTGTCCATACTTATTACCCGGACTAACCCCTGCTATGTTAACATAGCCGTTAAAAAAAACAACACTTGGCGAGCCTCGATATCGAGACGCGCTTAATCGACTGGAACTTGATAACCATTGGCCAAACGGTTCGTCTCATTGGCCATCGCTATTACTGCTAACAATTCGCCAAACGCTTGCGGAGAGAGGCCTTTTTTAGTGGCTGCCTTCGTATGGGAATGAATGCAGTACTCGCAATTATTCGTAACACTGACTGCGATGTAAATTAGTTCTTTAGTCAACGGATCTAGTTCACCCGGTGCCATTACTTCTTTTAGGCTATCCCAAGTTCGCCGAAGGGTTACCGGATGGTTTGCTAGCGCTTTCCAAAAATTATTGACCTGGTCGACCTTACGAGTCGCCATAATGTCATCATAGACTTGGCGGACTTCATCTGAGGCGTCCTCATATTCAATTAATCGAGTTGGATACATACGTACTGATTCCTTTCCAAAGCGTCGCGGGTTAGACTGACTGGAATTATTGATAAACGGATTTTAATCAAATCTAAATCGGAAAAGCGCTGACAGCCAAAATGCGGAGTATTATTTGGTTGTGGTATGCAAGACTTGAATCCGTTGTTTATTGTCAAGTTAGGCGGTATCCCACAACCGATCTTAGCGGCAATGGCTTTGATGGCAGAAGCCCACCACGCCGAGTCCGCGGAAACGGGCGAACAGTCAGGAGATGACTTAGTCGATATCGAACACATGGTGAAGGAGGATCTCTGGCGTCCTCGTAGTACTACAAAAAAGTAAACGCGTTCCTCGACGCTTGCAGACTGCCGGAACGCGCCGGATGTTGGGCGCATGAGTACGACAACGGCGGTGACTCCAAAGTTCCAGCATGTCACCATTATTTTTCCTCCAGGTGAGGAAAAGCTTTTGCGGAATTTTTACGTCGAGGTGATGGGATTTCGAGAAAAGGCGGTTCCCAAAGTTGTCAAACCGCTGGGTTGGATCTGGTTTTATACCGGAGAAGAAGGTGTCGAACTTCATTGTGTTCCGGACGCTCGATCAGTCCCCGCAGATTGGTCTCCGCATTTCTGCATCGAGGTGAATGACTTGGAGGATTACCGCGCCCGGCTCAAAGCCGGTGGTTTCCAGATCATCGGGGCTAGAGCGTTACCATTTCGTCCTCGTTTCTTTACCCGAGACCCGTTCAACAATCTGATCGAGATTGTTCATGTCGAAGGGGATTATATTGCGGCCGGAGAATGATCCGTGAGAGGTGATTGGGCGGCCACATTGGTGGGGCGAGTCTTCCGAAAGGTCGCAAGTTTTATCGGAGAAGATCGGCACAACCAATTGACGCGATCGGTTGGGGTCTGTGGCGCGCCGAGCCTTGGTCTAACACTGGGCCACGGCTCGGCGCGTCACTTGGCGTAACCCACTAAGTAAACCGGTGCCCGTCGATTTAACTCGTAAAATGTGCGGTTCTTTCGGGAGCCTTGCCCTACCAAGTTGGAGCGGCAACCAATCACTTCTGACGTCTCACAAAATCATTCGGTCCCTGAAACCGGCATATACGAAGTTGCGCACCATCTCGCTGGCATAGAAATGGTGCGGGAATCCGAGCTCGATTTTGCTGGCCTCGTCTAATGAGGCGAGTTGGTCCGGGGTAAGAGAAAGGGTCAGACTGGCGATGTTGTCCTCGAGTTGAGTTAGCTTACGAGCGCCGATTATGGGAATGACCGGAACAGCGCGATGCCGTAACCAGGCCAACGCGATTTGGGCTTTGCTGCGTCCGGTCTGTTTACTGACATTCTGGAGAGCTTCAACGATCCGGGCGCTCCGGGTTTGTTCTGGTAACCATTGTTTCATCATTTCGGTGGAATAGCGCGCATCGCCTGCCTCGCCCGAAGCATATTTGCCGGTTAGAACGCCGCCCGCCAATGGGGACCAAGCCGTTACGGTCAGTCCAAGAGCTTTGGCTACTGGAATCAGCTCACGTTCGACCGTTCGCTCAATCAGCGAGTACTCGATCTGCAAGCCAACGAAGGGCGACCAACCCCGGAGCTCGGCAATGGTATTTGCTTTGCTGATCCACCAGGCAGGGGCATCGGAAACGCCCACATAAAGAACTTTGCCTTGGCGAACCAAGTCATCGAAGGCGCGCATAACTTCTTCAACTGGAGTGATTTGATCCCAGATGTGAAGCCAATAGAGATCGATATAATCGGTCTTCAGGCGGCGCAGACTGCCTTCGACAGCCTGCATCATATTCTTGCGCTGGTTTCCGCCGGCGTTCGGGTCGTTGGTGGTTAACGCGTTGGTGTATTTCGTGGCTATCACCACGCTATCCCGGTGGCCGGAAACGAACTCGCCAAGAAACGTTTCGCTTGACCCCTGGGTATAGACGTTAGCGGTATCGATAAAATTGCCGCCGGCTTCGCGAAACGCGTCGTAGATTTTCCGGGCTTCATCCTTGGGGGATCCCCAACCCCAATCTTCTCCGAAAGTCATGGTTCCTAAGCAGAGCTCAGAGACTCGCAGCCCGCTCCGACCGAGTAAACGATAGTTCATCATAACCTTACGATCCGTCGTATCAGACCCTGGCCTGGACGGTCTCGTCTTGCAAGGGGCACGGTAAGCGATGGGAAGTTTCGTCCTGTCGGCGTCTTTGAAAACGGCTTGCGTTCAGGCGGATTGCACCTACAGATGAGGTGGGTGAAACCCTATCAATACAGTATTCTTTTGATTGAACTTGCGCGGCATATGGTGCGTCGCACTTTGCGGGTTCGGCAGCGCTCGAACCGTCGGGCGTTAGGTCCGATTTGCGTTCTCGGCTTTTTATATTGGTCGCTGTGGGCGAGCCAGGCTTCCTCCGCCGGTCCAGTTGACACGGTTCGAGTTGACTGGGCTTACTACAATCCGATTAGCCTGGTTCTAAAGAACAAGCATTGGCTACAGGACGATTTGGGGTCGAGCAGCATCAAGGTAGAATGGGTCCAGAGCCTCGGTAGCAACAAAGCGCTGGAGTTTTTGAGGGGAAAGAGTATCGATTTCGGTTCGACGGCGGGAGCAGCGGCGTTCATCGGACGGGCCAATGGCAACCCGATCAAAGCAATTTACGTCTACTCTGCGCCTGAATGGACGGCGTTGGTCACAAGTCCGAAGTCCGGCATAACGGGAATCGAAGATCTCCGGGGCAAACGAGTTGCCGTGACTCGAGGAACCGATCCGCACATTTTCCTTTTGCGATCGCTGGCCTCCGCTGGTCTCAGCGAGAGCGACATCCAAGTTGTTCCGCTACAGCATGCGGATGGCAAAGTCGCGCTAGAACGCGGTCAAGTTGATGCTTGGGCGGGGCTAGATCCATACATGGCGCAGCTCGAGGTCGAAAAAGGATTTAAGTTGTTTTTCCGCCGGCCGGATTGGAACAGTTTTGGCCTCTTGAACGTGCGGGAAGCTTTCGCTTCTGAGCATCCGGATATTACAGAACGCGTTCTGCTGGCTTACGAGAAAGCCCGGCTCTGGTGCTTGGAACATCCGGATGAGGCGCGCAACATCCTTCAGTCGGAGGCTCAGTTGAGTCCAGCAGTTGCGGAGAAAGTGTGGGAGCGAACCAATCTTAAAAACTCGCGACTTGGGTCGGCCCAGCGCCAAGTCATCGTGGAGTCGGCAAACGCACTGAAAACAAATGGAATCATCGATCCGAATACGAACGTGGAGAAAATCGTGACAGAACTCCTCGATTCCTCGTTTGCGGATCGGATCGCGACCGCCAACTGAAGGATCAAGCATGGCGACGTCTTCGCTGCTGCCCAGTGCTCAGCCGGTCAACGTTACAGAATCGAGGATCGAGGCGGATGCGCTTCGAGTCCCGGTCAGACGGCGCCAGCGTTGGAGTGCGCTTGGGGTGGTGTTCCCGGCAGTAGCATTGATCGGTTGGGAAGTGGCGTCCCGCCTTGGATGGTTGGATCGGACCATAGCCTCTTCTCCAAGCGAGATCTTGTCTGAAATGAGTCGTCTGCTATGGAGCGGGCAGATCTGGCTCCATCTTTGGGCCACTTTCGGTCGAGTCTTAAGTGGCTTTGGCCTCGGCAGCTCCGTTGCGATCATTCTTGGTGTCGTGACGGGCATTAGCCCAATCGCGTATCGGCTCCTCAACCCGACCATCCACGCGATTCGAAGCGTACCTTCTTACGCTTGGGTCCCACTATTCATTCTCTGGTTCGGAATTTTTGAGACTTCGAAAATCCTCTTGATTGCGCTCGGGGCCTTTTTCCCGCTCTATTTGGCGCTAGCGAGCAGTATACGCAGTGTTGACCGGAAACTGGTCGAGGTCGCGTTGGTCAACGGTTTCAAAGGATGGAATTTAGCTCGAAAAATCTTTCTGCCGGCAAGTTTACCAGCGATCTTCGTTGGCCTCCGGCAGAGCTTAGGTCTGGCTTGGATGTTTGTAGTGGCCGCAGAATTCATGGGAGCGACGCACGGTCTCGGTTTTCTGCTGATTGATGGACAAACCACCGGCCGTCCCGCCACTTTGATCACGAGCATCTTGCTCTTCGCGCTTTGTGGAAAAGCAACTGACGGATTCATTGCCTGGGTCTCCGAGCGAGCGCTGCACTGGCAGGACGGCTACGACCCGAACTCGTCTGGGGTTCGTTCGGAATGACAGATGACAAATTACAAATGGCAGATGTCCGAAGTAGCCCTTCGCTTGATCGAAGGGACTCTCCATTTGTCATCTGTCATCTGCAATTTGTCATTTTAAAGGAGCCTAAGCGCGTTCAATGGTCACGGTTGATCGGATAACAAAAGCTTACGGCAACAGTTCGGTGATTGCTGATATCGAGTTGTCTATCGAGCCGCAACAAGTCACGGTAATGGTTGGTACGACCGGCTCCGGTAAAAGCACGCTGTTGCGGATTTTAGGCGGACTAGAGCGCCCGACCTCAGGAGAGATTCGGTTGGAGAGCGATCGCCGGAATAGC
>Ga0210401_10005259_pt1 | contig 13342 bp, 8 predicted proteins | sample IncBWH32MmetaG_FD_150866 | JGI IMG/M metagenome (GOLD analysis project Ga0210401, IMG submission 150866) | Forest soil microbial communities from Barre Woods Harvard Forest LTER site, Petersham, Massachusetts, United States - Inc-BW-H-32-M | ecosystem: Environmental > Terrestrial > Soil >... | reverse complement strand
TTTCGCGGCAGATTTGTGCGGGGCTGGCTGCGGCGCATGAACGCGGCGTGGTGCATCGCGACCTGAAGCCAGCCAACGTCATGCTGGACGGCTCGGGAAAAATTCGTATCACCGATTTTGGTCTGGCCGGAATTGCTTCAACGATTCAAGGCGCGGAGATTCGCGCCGGCACTCCAGCGTACATGGCTCCTGAGCAATTGGCGGGGAAAGAAGTCACCACCAAGAGTGACATCTACTCGCTGGGCTTGGTGATGTACGAAGTGCTGACTGGCAAGCGTGCCTTTGGCGCCGCGACTCTCCCGGAATTGATGAAGGAGCGCGACGAGGCGAAGATCACCAATCCTTCTGTTCTGGTGCGCGACCTTGACCCGCTGCTGGAACGCGTCATTCTGCGCTGCCTGGAAAATGATCCTCAGAAACGCCCTTCGACCGCATTGCAAGTGGCGGCGGCGCTTCCAGGAGGAGATCCGCTGGCCGCCGCACTGGCTGCTGGGGAAACGCCCTCGCCGGATATGGTGGCGGCTGCCGGCGAAAAGGAAGGACTCAATCCGCGTATCGGTTTGCTTTGCCTGGCGGGCGTCTGTCTGCTGCTGGGATTGCTTCTCGGCGTCGCTAAACGTTCGAAAATGATTTCTTACATTTCGTTTGGACCGAGCCCCGAAGTGTTGGCCGCGAAGGCGACGGACATGATCCGCTCGTTCGGGTACACCGACGCACCCGCGGATTCAGCGCAAGGATTTGGGCTGGTAAATGATTATCTCCATTACATCTCGGAAAATGTGAAGACTCCTACGCGCTGGAATATTCTGCGGCAAGATGAGCCGGCGAGTCTGCTTTTCTGGTACCGGCAAAGTCCGCAGCCACTTGTTTCGCTCTCTCCCGTGGACAATCTAATTTATGGACGTGTTCAACCAGACGAACCTCCATTGAGCCTGTCGGGCTCACGTTTCATCGGGCTCTCGCCACAAGGCAGAATGCTGGAGTTTGAGGCTGTTCCGCCGCAGGTCGATGAGCCAGCAACCGGCACGCCACCTACTCCCGAGTGGAGCGCGATGTTCGCGGCCGCCGGCCTGGATGTTGCGAAATTCAGGCCGGTCCCACCACGGTGGTACCCATTGGAGTGGGGAGACACGCGAGCAGCTTGGGAGGGGAATTGGCCGACCCGGCAAGAAATTCCTTTGCGCGTGGAAGCTGCGGGATATCGCGGTCGGCCGATTTATTTCGCGTTGCTCTCGCCATGGGATAAGCCATCGAGAATGGAAGCGAAGCCGCGTTCACTGGAGAACACGATCTCGCAGTGGTTCAGCTTTGGATTGCTGCTCACTGTGCTGGGAGTTGGTATGTGGATGGCGCTGCAAAACGTTAAAGCGGGACGTGGCGATCTGAAAGGCGCGCGGCGTTTAACGGTGTTTGTGGTCGCGGTGGGGATGGTGAATTGGGCGCTCCTGGCGCACCACGTCGCTTCGGCAATGGAGAGCGTGCTGTTTATTCTGGCGTTGAGTGTCAGCCTTTTTTTCGGGATGGTCAACTGGCTCCTGTACGCGGCGCTTGAGCCGTATGTGCGCAAATACTGGCCGAACACGCTGATCTCGTGGTCGCGCATGCTTTCCGGTCAATTCAAGGATCCGGTATTCGCGCGCGATGTCTTGCTGGGCACTCTCTTCGGTTTGCTGTCCGCACTGTTGGAACAGCTGCAGCCGTTCGTCGAGTCGTGGCTTGGTAAAGCACCCGGGCGGCCGATGGGATTGACCAACGCGTATGCATTAGAAGGATTGCGCGGCAGCATCGCTACCGTTCTTTATCAGGCGTCATCCTCATTTTCCAGCGCGCTGCTGATATTTTTTATGTTTTTTATTTTGCGGCGCATTTTTCGCGTTACCTGGCTTGCAGCAGTCGTCATGTCGTTGATTTTCTGTTTGCCAAGTTTGGGAGCGGCAAATCCATTGATCGATGCGCTGTTCACCGCGCCATTCTTCCTGGCGTACCTATATATTCTTCACCGCTTCGGTTTAGTGGCGCTCACTGTTCTGTATTTCATTGATCAGTTGGCAGACAACATGCCACTGGCCACACCTCTTACTGCCTGGTGGACGGAAGGTGGTGTGGTCGCGATGATCGCGATCCTCGCCGTGGCCCTCTACGGTTTCCATGTTTCAAGAGCTGGAAAGCCGATCTTTGGTGGGGATGCGCTGGAATTTTAGTGCGCGCGCTCTGGCTTTACGTTTGCTGAAGGATGCAGCACCGATTCCGCGACGTGCGACGTGAGTGACTCTAAATCGGTGAGTGTGCGGCTTGCGGCCAGTCGCGCTTTTTCCAGGAACGAAGAATCCAGCATAAACGCGCAACGATCGACGAACGGATGATTCGCCGCCTCAAACGGCTTGCGTGCGCGTTTCGGGGCGCCCGCTCGCTGCAGAATTTCTTCGTACATCTGCAAATCGGATTGAAAGTCTAGCGCGTCGCTTACGTTCCAGCGCTGCTGTCGAGTTAATGCTGCTACATACTTCTGCCGGAATGCTTTGGCTTCTTTGCGCGTCATCGGCGTAGGCTTGCGCGCGCCTTGACAATGCGATGCGCCGCCCATGCGGAGAATTTCGATGGCCCGCGCCGAAGCCGCCAGAAGCGCTTCGCGCAGAATCAGTCCCAGAAGATCTTTGTACAGTCCGGCATGAACCTGAAGTCCGTAGCGTCCGTGCTCCACCACATAAGAGTCTACGAAGCGAGGGACGAGGCGTTCCTTCACCAGCGTTTCACTTAGTTGCTGCGCCAGCGTTGCAGCCAGATCTGGCGCGGCGTTCTTTGGTTTAAGCGTGGAGGCCATCCAAGGCCCATGGTAACAGCAGTCGCGCGGATTCTTGTCTGTACCATTGGCCGGGCTGTACAAAAAAGAAAAGCCCGGCAGGATAACCGGGCTTTCTCTCGATTCATTTCATGTAGTGGCTTAGCTATTACGGCCAAGACTGGTTGGTCTTAGTGGATCGCGCGAGGCGAATCGCCTACCCCAGCCTGTTGCGGTTCGGGTTCGGGCACCACTGGAGCTACGGGTTCCTTCTCCAGCGCGTTTTCCAGCACCTCATCCAGCGTGCGGACGTAGGTGATTTTCATGTCGCCGAGAATGTCCGGCGGAAGATCCGCTACCGCGTTGGGTTCGTTATCCGCGGGCAGGAGCACATGGGTGATTCCCGCTCGCTTCGCGCCCAGCACTTTTTCCTTCACGCCGCCGATGGGCAGAACGACTCCGGAAAGAGTCATTTCACCGGTCATCGCCAAGCGATTCTTAATCGGGCGATTCGTCAACAGGCTGACCAACGCGGTTACCATCGCCGCGCCAGCTGATGGGCCATCCTTTGGCACCGCGCCAGAAGGAACGTGGATGTGGATGTCCTGCTTGCGGAAGAAGTCTGGATCGATGCCATAACGCTCGGCATTGGCACGAGTCCAGGTCAGAGCGGCGGTCATCGATTCCTGCATGACCTCACCCAGATGCCCGGTCATCGTGAACTGCTTGCCTCCGCGCATACGGCTCGCTTCGATGAATACAATGTCTCCACCGACTGGCGTCCAAACTAAGCCTACCGCGACGCCCGGCTTCTTCACGCGTTCTTCCACTTCCCGCTCAGTGCGGTATTTGGGAACACCCAGGAATTCCCGAACCACTTCCGGCGTGACCACCATCTTCTCGGTCTTGCCTTCGGCGATTCGCCGCGCTTGCTTGCGCACCAGAGTCGCGATTTCGCGCTCCAGGTTGCGTACGCCCGCTTCCCGCGTGTAACTGTGGATGATTTCCCGCAGCCCTTCTTCCGTGAACTCGAGCTGTTCGCCTTCCTTGATTCCGTGTTCAGTCGCCTGCTTCGGGATCAAGTACTTCTTGGCAATGTGGATCTTCTCTTCGCCGGTGTAGCCGGGAAGTTCGATGATTTCCATGCGGTCGCGCAGCGGCTCCGGGATGGGATCCATCCAGTTGGCCGTAGCAATGAACGTGACCTTCGAAAGATCGAAAGGCACATCCAGGTAATGATCGCGGAACGTTGAGTTCTGCTCCGGGTCGAGAACTTCCATCAGCGCTGAGGAGGGATCGCCGCGGAAGTCGCGTCCCAGCTTGTCGACTTCGTCCAGCATCATGACCGGATCGTTGCTCTCGGCACGCTTCAGGCCTTGAATAATCTGGCCAGGCAGGGCGCCGATGTAGGTGCGACGATGTCCGCGGATTTCCGCTTCGTCGTGCATACCGCCCAATGCGATGCGCACGAACTTGCGTCCCAGCGAACGAGCAATCGATTTGCCCAGCGAGGTCTTACCAACGCCCGGAGGTCCGACGAAGCAAAGGATTGGCCCCTTCATGCCTGGCTGCAATTTCTTGACGGCCAGATAATCCAGGATGCGTTCCTTCACCTTCTGCAAGTCGTAATGATCTTCGTCGAGAATCTCATGCGCCTTGGTGATGTCGATTTCCGCGCTGCCGGAAGATTTGCTCCAGGGCAGCGAAGTCATCCATTCAAGATAGGTGCGCGAAACCATGTATTCCGCGGAAGCCGGAGTCATCTTCGCCAAGCGCTTCAGCTCGCGTTCGCACTCCTTCTTCGCTTCGGAAGTCATGCCCGCGTCTTCGACCTTCTTGCGCAGTTCCTCGATTTCCGCTTGCGCGTCGTCGATTTCGCCCAATTCCTTCTGAATTGCCTTCATCTGTTCGCGCAGGAGATATTCGCGCTGGTTCTGGCTTACCTGCTCCTGAACCTGCTCGTTGATCTTGCTGCGGAGCTCCAAGACTTCAAGCTCCTTGGACAGTTCGCGGATTAGAATTTCCAGGCGCTTGCGCACGTTGGAAGTTTCAATCAGCTCTTGCCGCAACAGCGTGGAGAGACTCGGCAAGGTTCCGGCAATGAAGTCGGAAAGCCGGGAAGGATCGTCGATGTTCATCGCAACGTTTTGCAAGTCATCCGAAAGCTGTGGAGAGTGACTTACCACATCCCGGAACAGATCTTGCGCGTTGCGTTGCAGAGCCTCGAGTTCGTTGTCTTGCTCTCCCAGGATGTCCGGCTCGGCCCCCACCGTCGCGCGGAGGAAAGGACGAAGCCCCAGAAGCTCTACGATATGAAATCTCTGCAAACCTTCCAGGAACACCACCACATTGCCATTCGGCATCTTTACAGTCTTATGGACCTTTGCCAGTGTTCCTACCTTATGCAAATCGGCGGCAGCGGGGTCCTCGACCCGCGGATCAAGCTGGGCTACCACGCCCAGCAACTTTTCGTCGCCAGTCAGCGAATTAACGAGCGCCAGAGAGCTCTCCCGCCCAACCGTTAGGGGCAATACTGCTCCTGGGAAGAGCACCGTGTCCCGAACCGGAAGGATCGGCAGGGTTTCTGGCACCACATGTTTTTTGTCAGCCATTTAGTTTCCTCAAGTCCAGCGGAAGAAAATCTCCGCCATGAAACCTTTAGATGCAGCGATTCGGAAAAGGGTGTCTAACGCTGCAGCGTCCAAAGGCAACAAGTTTTAGTGTGTGACACTCATATTGTAGTGCATCCCTTGACGTTTCGCAAATCAGCAGACAACCTGTTCGTTTTCCTTAGCTTGCAAAGGTACACTTTTGGACCCCATCCACCTAACCTATCTTTATCGGCTAACCCTGCTAAGAGGATAGTGAGCCCTAACCAGAGCTTCGGCTTGTTCGCGAGTTTGAATGGTACCCTCTAGTTGCGCGTCTTCAATGGCGCGTAGCATGGACTGGAAACTCGGTCCGGCGCAATAGCCCATATCCTGTAAGTCATGCCCCGATAACAATCGAGGGGGACGGACCTGCTCCTGGGGGGTCTCTTGGATGAACTGGCGAACCGCGCTGTATGCGTCCAGATTCCCATGGCTCGACAGGCAGTCCAGTCGATGCAGCTCCAGATGCTCCTCAAAGCGCGGGAGCCGGACGAAGCGTTTCAAAGTGGACTGCCGCATCCGGCTTACATCCTTGAATTTCATGTGATTCGCGACCAGAGCGAGTATCTGCTCCGTTTCGTCCTTTGAAAAGCGTAATCGCCGGAGAATTTCCTCAGCCATGGGGATGCCGACTTCGACATGTTCATCAAAACGGATGCGATCGCCGGTGACGGATGCCGGTCGAAACGTTGGGGGCTTGCCCACATCGTGGAGAAGAGCTCCCCACGCCAAAGTGGTTGAGGCGCGCGGCGGCAAGCCTTCCAGCAGCATCAGCGTGTGAATCCAGACGTCGCCTTCAGGGTGATATTCCGGCGGTTGCGCCACGCCCTTCGTCGCTGCGATTTCTGGCAAGACTTGCTGCAGCAATCCAGTAGCATCGAGCAACTCGAAGCCGCGACGTGCGGCCCCTTCGGTCAACAACTTGGTTAATTCTTCGCGGATGCGTTCCGCCGACACGGCACTGCGGATCTGGGGTGCGAGCTGCTGAATCGCGGCCAAAGTTTCCGGCTCGATAGTGTAGCCGAAGCGCGCGGCAAAACGGACGGCGCGCAGCATCCGCAGCTTATCTTCGGTGAAGCGTCGCGTGGGATCGCCAATCGCTCGAATAAGCCTGTTTTGCAGGTCGGCGCGCCCGCCTACGTAATCCAAAATTTCGCCGGTATCGTGGCGCATCAGCAAGCCATTGATGGTGAAGTCGCGGCGTGAAACATCGTCCTCAGGTTTCTGTGCGTAGACGACCTTATCAGGATGGCGCCCGTCGGAATAGCCGACGTCCGAGCGAAACGTCGCGACTTCCACTTTGTGGCCATCGCCTGGAACCAGCACCACGCCAAATTGTGCGCCGACGGCGATGCTTTCCGGAAAAAGTTCCATTACTCGATCGGGCGTGGCATCGGTGGTCACGTCGTAATCCGCCGGTTCGCGCCCAAGCAGAATATCACGCACACATCCACCCACCAGCAACGCCTGGTGCCCGTGCCGTTGCAACGCATCGCAGATCGAATTGGCCAGTTCTCGCGGAGTCACCGAGTGATTATGCGTCAGGCGACGCCCTCCCCTTATGTAAGATTGCCGGAGACGGCGTAGAGGTTACTTGCAGCGAAGTACGAGGCAGGTAATATCGTCGGATTGATGCGTGGCGCCGACAAAGTCGCTGACGCTGGCCATCAAGTACTTCAGGGTCTCGCTGGCGGGCACGACCGGCATCGAACGGATTACGTTGATCCAACGCGGGTCGCTAAACTCCTCGCCTGCGGCGTTGAACGCCTCAACTACGCCGTCGGTAAACAGCACTAGCGTATCGGTAGAGCGAAGATTAATGCTGCACGCCGCGAATTGTGCTTCAGGGGTGATGCCGAAGGGCAGGCTCCCTGAATTCAGGCGCTCGATGCTTCCGTCGCCGCGGCGAATCACAGGCGAGTTATGCCCGGCGTTTACGTATTGCAGCTGGCCTGTTGCCGGATCGTACTCCGCTACGACCGCCGTGGTGAAGCGCTGTCCATCCAGGCTGTGCGCGCACGCGTAGTGATTGAGGCGTTCCGCCAATAGCTGTAGCGGCACCCCCTCGGACGCAATCGTGCGCAGGCTGGCTTGCAGAGTGGCCATGAGAAGTGCGGCCGGCACGCTTTTGCCCGCGACATCGGCCATCACCAGCATGAGCTTGCCGCCCGAGCTACCGTCCAGCGTTGGATAAAACGCGTCGTAATAATCTCCGGCTACGGAGTTCTGCGCGCGAGTCCAGAAGGCTACCTCGGCACCGGGAATCACGGGAGCTACGGAGGGGACCAGCCAGGTTTGAATTTCGCGCGCAATCTCCAGGTCGCGCTTCATGATCACTTTATCGGCGAGTTCCAGCGACAGGAGCAGCATGAACAACAACGCCGCGATGAGATCCCCGTTGATTTGGAAATTGGTGTTATTGGTTTCAAATTTGAAGCCGGAAAAAAACAGCATGACCAGTGCGAGCAACAGCAGCACGCGGCGCGCTGGCGACAGCTTGTTCATCAAAGCCCAGAAAAATTGGATGGCTACGCGAAGCGGGCGCTTCCAGTGCGGGAGCTTGTTGATTTCCTCCCAGTCGACGTCTTTGCCATAGAAACCATAGCTGGAGCGTGCGTCGGCGGCAAACTGCGACCACAGATCGTCGACGGCACGGCCTTCGCTGACGCGCTGCCAAAAGACGGAGGCCCGGCGCAGTGGCGTTTTGCGGACATTGTCGGGAGGTGCTGAGGTCGGGGCGGAAGGAGCCATGAAAATGAGTATAGGTCATTCGTCAAACCGGACTGTGGCACTTGCCGGGAAATCCTCACCCCTGAAGGGGAGAGCTACAGGTTAAGACTCGTCGCGGTGCAAGGAGCCGCCAAATTGCACCGATCCAAATCCAAACTTATCGCGCAGGAGGTCTGTAGCCTTAGTCAATTTCTCCAGCTTCTCGCGCCGCTCCGCTTCCAGCAAATCCAACTGCTGGCCGCCGTGCGACAAACCGGACAGCGCTACACCTAGCAGCCGCACTTTTCGTTTGGTGTCGCGGTGCTCGCAAAATTGATGGAGGAAGACGGCGAAGATGTCGCCATCCAGTTGCGCAGGTTCCTGCAACGTTTTTGACCGCGTGTAGGTATCGAAACCGGCGTAGCGAATCGTCAGGGTGAGCGTTCGTGCGGAAAGGCCTGCTTCGCGCAACCGTTTGCAGGCCTTCTGCGAAAGATGACTCAACATCGATTCCATTTGCTCGACGTCGGTCGTGTCTTCGCCAAAGGTGTGGTTCTGCGAGATGGATTTTGGTTCGGCATCGATCAGGAATTCGTAGGCGTCGCCGCCACGCGACTTGCGATAGAGTGCCGTGCCCCACTGTCCAAAAATCTTTTCCAGCTTTTCCTGTGAATGCGACGCCAGTTGTTCGACTTTTTCAATGCCTAGAGCGCGCAACGCACGCTCGGTCACTTCGCCAATGCCGGGAATTTTGCGTATCGGCAGCGGCGCCAGGAAGCGCGCCTCCATGCCGGGAGTTACCCACACCAGGCCGCGCGGCTTTCCTTGTTCGGAGGCGACCTTGGCCACCAGGCGTGTGGTAGCGAGTCCACCGGAGCAGGGAAGTTTCGTCTCGCGGGTGATGGTGCGCAACAATTTATCGGCAGCAGCGAGTGGCGGGCCGTGTAGCCGTTCCGTCCCGCTGAGGTCCAGATATGCCTCATCGATGGAAACCATTTCGACGATAGGGGAAAACTGCGCCAGGATGGTGGCGACACGGTCGCTCCATTCGGAATATTTTGCGTGGTGGCCATCCAGGAAAATGGCGTGCGGGCAAAGCTTGGCGGCAGTGCGTAGCGGCATTGCCGACTGAATGCCGAATTTTCGCGCTTCGTAACTCGCGGCGGAAACTACGCCACGCTGATCGGGACGGCCCCCAACAACGACGGGCTTGCCACGAAGCTCGGGCCGCTCAAGCAATTCCACCGATACGAAAAACGCGTCCATATCGACGTGCAAGATGGTGGAATGCAGGGGAATTTCACGAGGCTCGGGCGCATCGTGTTTCGCTCGGAATCGGGCCAGGTCCGGCATGAAGTAAGACTACGCTCAACAACTGTAGCGAACAACAGGCGAAATCTAGCCGAATTGTTCAGCAGGTTTCAAATTTTTTCGGCGGCGATGACTCGGGGGATGCCGGCAAGGTCCTTGGTTACGCCGACGTTGTTCCAGTGTGGAGTCTCTAGAAGCGGCTGAACGGCGGGAAGGCTGTCGTGGCCCAGCTCCATAACCAGCAAGCCCTCAGGCTTCAAAAGTTGCAGCGCTTGTGCGACTAGCGGGCCGTATAGTTCGTATCCTTCTTCGCCACCGAACAGCGCCACCTCGGGTTCATGCTCACGGACTTCCCGCGCCAAGGTTTCTTCTTCACGTCTGCCGATGTATGGCGGATTGCCGACAATCAAATCGAAGAGAAGTGGTGCAGCGGAAGATGCAGTAGGCAAAAAAGCGCTCAGCAGATCGCATTCTTGGAACTCGACACGCTCGGCAAAACCGAGTTTCGCTGCGTTGCGTCGCGCGATTGTTAAGGCCACGGCGGAAATATCGCACGCGAAAACTTTTGCCGCCGGCAATTCTTTCGCGAGCGCAATCGCGATGCAACCAGAACCGGTGCCAACATCGACGAGTGTTAGGCCTTCGCCATTGAGCTTTGCGGGACGCTTGGCGCGAACTTCGCGCACTGCCAACCGGTCCAGCGCGACCTCAATTAAATGCTCTGTTTCCGGGCGCGGAATCAATACATCCGGCGTAACTTCAAATTCCAAGCCCCAGAATTCCTGGTGGCCGGTCAAATGTTGCGTGGGCTCGCCGGCAATGCGTCGCTCCAACAGCGCAGAAAAGCGCTCCACCAATTCGTCAGGAAGTATTTCTTCAGGATGGGAATACATCCAGCCGCGATCGCGGCCGACGACATGCAACAACAAAAGTTCCGCAGCCAGCGTGTACGCGGCGACCTGCGCGTCACGGAGCCGGCCAATTCCGTAGCGCAAAAGTTCGCGGAGCGATTTATCAGCCAGCGCCGAACTCATCCGATCAGATGTTCCTTCTGCCGCCCGCTGGCCTCCAGCGACCCGTAAGCGACGCCGGTGCCAGCATAGGCATAATTGCCAACCGCCAGCGCACCCAGCGCCGCGCGTCCCACCGCCAATCCCCCAAACGCGCGCCAGCCGAGCGCCACGCCCGCCAGCGCCACAATTCCGATCGACAAGCCGCCCAGGGAAATCACGCCCAGTGCCACTCCGCCAATGGCAATCACTCCAATCGCCACGCCGCCGACCGCCACAATTCCTGTTGCCCGCACGCCCAACGCAATAATCCCATGCGCCGCTGGGCTGTACGACACTAACGGCAGCCCGCCAATGCGCACCGAGGATTCGTAGACATAGTCCTTCGAAAGCGCCACCGCCGTGACCAGATGGGTGATTCCCACGCAAGCCACCATGTACAAAACAAAAAACGCCCAAAAAGGCATCATGATGTTGTGAATGCGATCCGGATCGGCCATCGACTCGCTGATATCCCGCATCCATCGCGGACCGGGTTTCGAACCTGGACGTGTGAGCATGACTTCCTCCGTGCGGAAGATTTATGCCTCGGCCAACTCCTGCTTGAGCCGTTCGGCCTCGTAATGCGAAACGAGGCCGTCGACGAGCGGAGCGAGTTTCCCGTCCATGACTTCAGTCAGTTGGTGAATCGTGAGGCCGATGCGATGATCGGTCACGCGATTCTGAGGATAGTTATAGGTACGAATTTTTTCGGAGCGATCGCCGGTTTTAATCTGCCCGCGCCGTTCGGCACCCATGGCCGCTTGCTGCTTCTCGAGTTCCATTTCGTAGAGACGCGAACGCAACACGCGCATGGCCTTGGCGCGATTCTTGATCTGTGACTTTTCGTCTTGCTGCGAAACGACCAGCCCGCTGGGCAAGTGCGTGATGCGTACCGCGGAATAGGTGGTGTTCACGGATTGCCCGCCGGGACCTGAAGAGCAAAACGTGTCGATGCGCAGATCTTTTGCTTCAATCTTGATGTCGATGTCATCCGCTTCGGGCAACACGGCGACCGTAGCCGCCGAAGTGTGAATGCGACCCTGCGTTTCGGTAGTCGGGACGCGCTGCACGCGATGCACGCCGCTTTCGTATTTCAGTTTCGAATACACTTTGTTTCCCTGAATTGCGGCGATTACTTCTTTCATTCCGCCCATCGACGAAGGAGAGCTCTCCAGAATTTCCACTTTCCAGCCCTGCGACTCCGCGTAACGGGAATACATGCGAAATATATCGCCGGCAAAAATCGCTGCTTCATCGCCGCCGGTGCCGCCGCGGATTTCCACGATGATGTTCTTGTCGTCGTTAGGATCTTTGGGCAGCAGCAAGAGCTTTAATTCGCGCTCGATCTGCTCGCGGCGCACCGCGAGGAGCTTTTCTTCTTCCTGCGCCATGTGCCGCATGTCCGCATCTTCAGACTCCACCACCATCTGGTGCGCGCCGGCCAGATCCTTTTCGATCTGCTTGTACGCGCGATGCTTGTTGACGATCTGCTCCAGTTCGGAATGCTGCTTGGCTAGCTTCTGGAAGCGCGAAGAATCGGCGGCAATCTCGGCCGAGGAGAGCTGCTGAGTCATTTCCTGATAGCGAGTGTCGAGCTGATCGAGTTTTTCAGAAAGGGTGAGAACTGACATTGCTAATCCTTTGTAGTAGTTAGTTACTAGCTTACCGCGTTCAGGCAGAGCGCGGTCGAAAAACGAGAATTAAAAGTGATTGAGGAACGAGAAAAGCTCCCGTGTGAGAGAGAAGGTAGGCGACCGCTAATAAAACGAAGCGTACATAGGCTTGCTTCCATAAGAATAACGCGGAAATCGTAGCCGCGCAATTCGCCGGTCTCCCGGTTGCTCCCGAGAAGCGCGGTGTACTACGATGAGCAAATCTCATGAGTGAAGCCACCCGCATCGCGCTGGAAAGCGATCCAGAGTCGTCGCAAGACGCTCCGCTGCAGAACGACCTAGGCTTCCTGTGGGATTTCTGGTATCCCGCGTTGCGGAGCGACGAAATTTACGGCAAGCACCTCGCCAAAGCCATGCTGCTGGAAGTGCCGCTGGTCCTCGGTCGTACTTCGGAAGGAAAAGCGTTCGCCATGCGAGACGCCTGCCCGCATCGGGGCATTCCGTTGTCTTACGGCCACTTCGATGGGAAAAACGTGCAGTGCAGTTATCATGGCTGGGAATTCGATGCGTGCAGCGGGCGTTGCGTGGAGATTCCCTCGCTCACCAGTCACGACAAGCTGAAAGTGGAGCGCATCAGCGCGAGTCACTATCCGTGCGAAGAGCGTGATGGCTACGTCTGGGTCTATATGAACGCGGCAGGCTCGCGTCTGCCGGATAAAGTGGAAGCCGCGCCGGAATTACCGAAGTTCAGCGCTAAATATAAAATTACGCGCCTCGATTGCGAGCTGCCCTCACACATCGATCACGGCATCATCGGCTTGATGGACCCGGCGCACGGACCGTTCGTGCATCAGTCTTGGTTCTGGCGCAGTAAGAAAAGCATTCACGAGAAGGCCAAGCAGTTTGAGCCGATACCCAACGGTTTTCGCATGAGCAAGCATTCGCCTTCCACGAATAGCCTGCCGTATCAACTCCTCAAGAAAATGACCGGCGAGCCCGTGACCACCACCATCGATTTCGTTCTGCCCAACATGCGTTTTGAAGAAATTCACAGCGGCAAGCTGTGGTTTTCCAGCCGCGCTACCGTTACGCCGGTGCGCCGCGACCTTTGCCGCATCGATTTCGTGGCTGCGTGGAATTTGGCTCTTCCGGTTTCCATTTTCAGGGCCTTCGCGAAAATCTTCCTGCGCCAGGATCAGGAAACCATGATTCAGCAGTCTGAAGGGT
>Ga0210401_10005256_pt1 | contig 13342 bp, 10 predicted proteins | sample IncBWH32MmetaG_FD_150866 | JGI IMG/M metagenome (GOLD analysis project Ga0210401, IMG submission 150866) | Forest soil microbial communities from Barre Woods Harvard Forest LTER site, Petersham, Massachusetts, United States - Inc-BW-H-32-M | ecosystem: Environmental > Terrestrial > Soil >... | reverse complement strand
GTAACCGGTGGCCTCGATGCCGGGATTATGCTCGACCAGCGAGAGGCTGAAGACATCCATGTCGAAGCGGACGGCGGAGCTGCTGCCTTCGAGATTGGCGAGAGGATCGGAAGCGAGCAGGAGTTCCGGCTGGACGCCACACTCGACTCCGCCCCCGCGTCGTTCGGCCCGGCAGACCAGCTTGTAACGCATTCCCGAGGCACGCACAGACCGGATTTTTTCTTCGCTGAGTTCGCGGATGCCGGTGCGCCGCACCTGCTCGAGGCGGATCGGCACTCCCAGAAGCACAATCGTCATCGCGACGATTTTGACCGCCGAGTCCCATCCGTCGAGGTCGGCGGTGGGGTCGGTTTCGGCGATGCCCATGGCTTGGGCCCGGCGAATGGCATCGTCGAACGAGCGTCCTTTTTCGATTTCCGTCAGCACCAGGTTTGTCGTGGAATTGAGCACGCCTGCAAAGCCACGGATGTCCATTGCCGGCAAGCCTAACGGGAACATCGAAAAAATAGGAACGCCGTCCATCACCGTGGCTTCGTAGAGGAATTTCCGGCCCTTTTCATTGGCAAGAGAGGTCAGCTCGTTGAACGCGTGCACGATGGGGCCTTTGTTGGCGGTGACGGCATGGGCCCCGAGTTCCAGCGCGGCTTTGATGTGCTCGATGGCGGGCTCGCCGGTGGCGGCATTGAGAGAGCTGGCTTCGAATACTACGTCGGCGCGGGTGCGCTCGACCCATTCACGGACATTTCGCGGAGCGGTGTGCGCCGGTTGCACAGGCCAATGACCGTTGAGGATCGCGAGAGGATTCAGGCCGTCGGGATCGACCAGCCAGCCCGTGCGGCGTGTGGCGACTCCGGTGAGGCGCCAGCGCACGTCGTAGCGGCGGCGCAGCTCCGTCTCTTTGGAGATGAGCAGGCGCAGGAAGGCGCGTCCTACGTTGCCGAAACCGACGATGGCCAAGTTGTAGGATGGAATGGGAGCGCCTCCGAGGGAAATTTTGCGGGAGCACTAATGCGACGTCGCCGCTGTCAGCTTGGATGCCGCGGATGAGACGAGTGCGGCTTCGTCTTGCAGAACTTGCGCGACGACGACAATAGCGGTGTCCGCCTGCTTCCACTGCTTCAGTTCGATGGCTTCGCGGACGGCAGGCATCGTCTTCACGGCGTATCCGGTGTAGAAACCGGGGGCGTAGATCTGGTGCTTGAACCATGGGCGATTGGACAGGCCTTCGGTGTTGGTGAGTTTGCGTTCGCTTCCGATCAGCAGCTGATTTACGTCGGCAAGCGAAGCCGATGCAAGAGCGGCGCCTCCATTGGCGTTGGCGCGCTCCAGGGCTTTGCGATATTCGGCGGCGCTGCGAGCGAGGGCGTCTACCGCGTCATCGAGCGGCGCAAAATTCAAGTGCGGGGGAACGGCTTCGGTCGATGGGGCGACCAGCGGCGTTCTCGGGTCATTGGTGGCGCTAAAGAGGCCCTCTTCGATTTCGCGATTGCGTTCGATGATGTCGTCGCGCATTTTCTGCGAGAGCGTTTTCAACTCCTTGACGTAGGTTTGCATGGTGTCGGAGAAATCGCCGAACTCGAACGGCAGCAGGTCGGCGTCGGCGAGGCGCATAATCATGCTGCCGCCGGCTTGCGCCAGCGCGCGCCCGTAAACGAAGTCTCCGTCGCTGAAATGCGTGTACCAGTAATAATCGTCGTAGATTGAGTGATAGATGCCGCCGCCATCTTCGCCACCGAAACCAATGTTCAGCGAGGCGACGCCATCGTGCTGGAGGAACGCCGTGAAGTCCGAACCGGAGCCGAGCGCCGCGATGCGCAGGTCGCCGCGTTGGCGTATCTCCTGCCGCTGCTCGGCGGATTTCGCTGTGGCGATTTCGTGAAGCTGGCTGCGCTTCCATGCCGACAACTTTGTTTCGGGATCGGTGATATCGCGCGAGACCTCGTTGGTGAATTTTTCCAGGGTGTGCGAACCTTCGATCCCAAGATAGCCGCGGCCATTGCTGTCGGAATTGATGTAGGCCACGGCGTGCTGGCGCAATTCGTCGGCGTGTTCTTCGGCCCATTCCGTCGAGCCTAGCAGGCCGGGCTCTTCGCCATCCCACGCGCACAGGATAATCGTTCGCTTCGGCTTCCAACCCTGCTTCAGTAATTCGCCCAGCGCGCGGCCTTCTTCGATGACTGCGTCCATGCCGGAGATCGGATCTTCCGCTCCGTTGACCCAGCCATCGTGATGATTGCCGCGAATCACCCATTCGTCTGGAAAAGCGGAGCCAGGAATTTTCGCGATCACGTCGTAAACCGGCTTGATGCCCCAGTTCGATTTCACTTTCAGATGGACCTTGGCCGGGCCCGGGCCGATGCGATACGTCTGGCCGAGACCGCCGCGCCACTCGGCGGGCACAACGCGGCCGGTGAGCGCCGCGAGAAGCGGTTGCGCATCGCCGTAAGAAATTGGCAGCACGGGAATTTTCGTGATCGTCGCGGCTTCTTCGATTTTGAGGCGCTTGGCGTTTTTCGTGGCGCCCACACCCGGTGTTAGCGGATCACCGGGATAGAACGGCATGTCGGCGACGCTGCCGCGCTGCACTCCGTCCTTGGGTCTCCAGGCGCCCGCGGGAAATGTTTCGCCTTGGACGAAACCGTCCTCATGCGGATCGGAATAAATCAAGCAACCCACTGCTCCATGCTCCGCGGCAACCTTTGGCTTGATGCCGCGCCAGGAATGGTAGTAGCGCGCGATGACGATCTTGCCTTTGACGGAAACGCCCATGCGCTCGAGTTGTTCGTAGTCTTCAGGGATTCCGTAGTTCACGTAAACGAGAGGAGCGGTGACGTCGCCGTCGATCGAATAGGCGTTGTAGGTCGGAAGCTGCTCGGACTGCTGACTCGACGTGGGATCTTGGGGGATCGCTGGCTCTTGCAGCTTGGCGACGAACTTCGGGCCGCCGTCGACAAGCTCGACGGCGCGCTCTTTCGGAGTAGGAAAGAGCACGTCGAATTGCTCGATGTGCGTGTCCAGGCCGAATTCCTTGAACTTCGCCGCAATCCACTCGGCGTTCTCTTTGTCATACGTGGTGCCGACGTTGTGGGGATGCGCGGCGAGATGCTGCATGTACGCGCGCAGATTGTCGGGACTCGGGATGGAGCGCATCTTTTCTTCCCACCGGCGTTCCGCGCGCGAAGACTCCGCGGAATAACCGAGCAATGGCTGCTCGTCGGCAATCACATGAGTGCGAACGGGCGCAAGCGAGAGCCCCGCGAAAACGAAAATGGCGATGAAGAGCCGACGATTCATTCCACCCCCCGGCGAAATCCGATTTAACTATGTAGGCGCCGGCTTCAGCTCGGCGAACCCACCGGAAATGAGGACGTATTCTGCCTGAATGGAGCTGGTTTTGGAAACGAGGAAAGCGAATCTACGTGAGCGGCTTTGCCATTGTGATGTATTGGCACGGGACTTTTGGCTGGACGTCCGAAGAAAACGGAGCAGTGCCCGTCTTTGTGTAGCCGAGATGCTTATAAAACGGCAGGAGGCTTTCCGCACGGGGACTGATGATTCGCAAATCCATCGTGTAACAACCGGCCTTGCGCGAATGGTCCTCGGCTGCCGCGACAAGCCACCGGCCCAGGCCCATGCCTTGTCGCGCGGGATCGACGGACAACAGCCCCAGGTAACCTCGCGCTCCGCGCACCTCGACGTACACGCAACCCGCCAAGCCCGCCGCATCTTCCCCTAGCAGAAATGCGCCTTTATCCAAGAGCTCGCCGACACCTTGCGCATCGATGCGGTCGCCGTCAAAGGCAACCTGCTCGACGATAAAAGCAGCGTTGATGAGCCGGGCAATCGCATCGACATCGGTGATTTGCGCGATCCGCATTCGAAGGTTGCGTTCCGGCGAGAGCGAATTCGTCTTGGCAGGCATAGCTAAAGCTCGCTAAGGGAGTGCACGGAGTATCCCGTGTTGAGCATAAAGGCGGTTGACAGCGTCTCGGACAAAATCAGTTAGAGCGCGGGGAGCGAAGAAACTCGATGAATCCCGTCAACGCGATGCCCAGGCACATTCCACAAACGAGCAATTGAAAAACGTCGATTCCATGGAGCGTCGCGAACGTGGGCCTCTGCGTTAGATCGAATAATCCGAACGCCGCGATTAGAACGGGTACGACAACGCCAGTAGCGACGTGCCGGTAACGATTGCTCATCAGGACCCCCGAAAGTAAGCGCATGTTACCTTCCCACCGATTCGGGGTCCAGGGATTCAACTTTGCCGAAGGGCGCGGCAGACGACCTGTCGCGGACGCTTCGCGCCGCCTTCTTCTCAGGCCGGGAAAATTGACCGGCCCGGGAACCGCGCCGCCGCGCCCAGTTCTTCTTCAATGCGCAATAGCTGGTTGTATTTCGCGATGCGGTCGGTACGCGAGGCCGACCCCGTCTTGATCTGACCTGCGGCGGTGGCCACCGCCAAATCCGCGATGAAGGTATCCTCGGTTTCACCGGAGCGGTGCGAAATGATCGAGTTGTAGCCCGCCTTGCGCGCCAACTCGATGGCATCGATGGTCTCGGTCACCGTCCCGATCTGATTCAGCTTGATCAGAATTGCGTTCGCTATGCCTTCGTTGATCCCGCGAGACAGCCGCTCGGTGTTGGTGACGAACAGATCGTCGCCCACCAACTGGATTTTCTTCTTCGACGATTTCCCGCCGACGCTCTGTGTAAGCTGCTTCCATCCCGCCCAGTCATCTTCCGCCATTCCATCTTCAATCGACACGATGGGATATTTCTCCGCCCAACTGGTCCAGTAGGCCGCCATCTCCTTGGAAGAATGCGACGACTTGTCCGATTTCTTGAACACGTACTTGCCGCTGGCCTGGTCGTAAAACTCGCTGGACGCAGGATCGAGCGCGATGCTTACCTGCTCACCTGGTTTGTACCCTGCCGCCGAAATCGCCTCGAGCACGATCTGAATCGCCTCTTCGTTCGATTTGCAGCTTGGCGCAAAACCGCCTTCATCACCGACCGCAGTCGAATAACCGTGCTTCTTCAGCGCCGCCTTCAACGCGTGAAAAATCTCGACGCCCCAACGCAGCGCCTCGGAAAAGTTTGGCGCTCCGACGGGCATGACCATGAATTCCTGAAAATCCACCGAACTATCCGCATGCGCCCCGCCGTTCAGAATGTTCATCATCGGCACGGGCAGCAGATTTGCCGAACTATCCGTCGAATACCGCGCCAGATATTTGTAAAGCGGCACGTTCTGCGCGCCCGCGGCTGCGCGGGCTGCCGCCATCGAGACCGCAAGAATTGCATTCGCGCCCAGTTTCGACTTCGTCGGCGTCCCGTCCAGTTCGATCATGCGCTTGTCCAGCGCCCGCTGATCGGCGGCGTCCAAACCACTCACCGCTTTCGCGATGTCGCCATTTACATTGGCGACGGCTCTGAGCACGCCCTTGCCCAGATACTTGGACTTGTCGCCGTCGCGCAACTCCAGGGCTTCATGTTCGCCCGTCGATGCTCCCGACGGCACTGCTGCGCGACCGCGCGCGACCCCGCCCACGTACACGTCAGCCTCCACCGTGGGATTGCCGCGCGAGTCGATGACCTGCCGCGCGTGAACTCGAGTAATCTTCGTGGACATATCTGTATATTCTCCTCAGTGGATGCGAATCAAAGATTCTACAGAAGAACGCGCGAAGAGTCACAAGACATGACACGTAGTAGTGGCCTGTTTCCGATAACGCGACTTATCGGGAGTTGAGCAACCTTCTTAGAACGGGTTACCTTAATTAGTCGCTTTCGACTTGATCACCGTGATGTATGTGTCGCATTTCCATACCAAAACCGAGGACGACCTGCAGTGCCCGCTTGCATTTGCTCGTCGATGCGACAACTACAATTGAAGACCGCGGCGTATTGAAACTGTTGGCCTCAACCTGAATTTCATAGTCTCCGGGCTCTAAGTGTTCAAATGAAAACCTGCCGTCCGCGTCGGTTCGCACGCTGACAATTTCCGTTTTCCCTCGCAGGATTGTCACCCTTGCATTTGAAATCCGCCCCCCCCGACCGATCAACTACGCCACCACGAACGCATTGAATCGGCTTGATTGGCACCATTCTGCATTCTGCAGCTTGGGAGACCCCGCCGAGGAACGTCACAAGAACGTTAGCAATCATAAATGCGACCGCGATGCGCGCTCTGTTTGTATGCAGCATTTGTGCAAGTCTCCCAGCGGGTGAGGATAACACCCGTTGTACTGGATGGATGGCAATGGCTGGTAAACCCGGAAACCAGATAGTGAAATCGGACCAAAAACCACTTGTACGATTACCCGACTTATCAGGTCCTTTGCAGTGTGCTGCTCTTGTTTACCAAGTGGCTTCAACTGCGGAACGGATGGCAACATGTTGCGCATAGGCTACAACCACGTGCGATAAAATCTTCTTGATGATCGCTACGAAGAACTTGCCAACAATCCTGATGCTGGTCTTATTCCCCATGTTTCTGCCGATCCTCACATCAGCTCAAACGATGTCGGCGCACTCGAAGACTTATCCGCTGAATACTTGGAGCAATATTACGTGCCGCGCTAAGGGGAGGTTCCAAGACCGCGACTACTGTGCGTCAGTGGTCATGGATCAAATCGTGGCCGATGGGAAATCTGCGATCCCCGTTTTGATTTCGCAGATAACGGATACACGATGGATCGCCGATCCCGTCTATGACTACTGGCCGCGCATCAGGACGGGAGAACTCGCGTACTTCATCCTTGAAGACCTATTTCTAGACGACACGTGGCAAAAAAGCACCATGCCCTTCTTATTTCCTGCGCAGCATTGCGACGAACCCTCATGGGTTTGCTGGGAAAAGTTTCGGAAGACTCATAACTTGAAGGAACTTCAGGCCCGTTGGTCGGCGTTCTGGACGGCGAACCACGACAGGATTTCCTGGGATGGCAAGGCTCGGTGTTTCAGACTATCGAATGCCGAAACTCCAGGTTCACAACATTAGACCGGCACAGCTGGCGGCGATCACAAAGCGTTTCATTCCTAGGGCCCGATTAACGCGGTAACCGGAAGCTGACTCACTGCCAGCTAGCGTTTGCGGATTCACATCTGCGGTGAGCTTCGCCGCGGTTCGGTACTGAATCAACTTCTGCCGCTGCGCGCACGATAACCGTGGCACACATCCCCTTCGGAGGTGGTTAGCCCTTTCAAATCCCGAATGCGGCCTTCCGTCAGACGTTTCTTCAGCGTTGCCAGACACATAGGGTAGGCCGATCCATACTCCGCAACGTCATTGTCTGTCGCTGGATAAATTGCCTGCAATTGCGCGTCCCGGTAAGCTTCCCACGCCTTTTGCTCCGGACTATTTCGATCGATCCCCAGTTCCTTCAATAGCGCCGTCAATCTCGACTCCGCCTTCTGCAATTCCTTAGCGGCACACTGATTCAGATCCATCTGGGTCGCATTCGCCGACTGGGAACAGGACTCTTCGCCCCTCGCAGGCGTCTGAGCCGCCCGCGAAGCAGAGACGAGATAGAGCACCAGCACCAGCACCAGCGCCAGGCCGGCAAGCCGCCCCATGCCTTTCATAAGAATCTCCATGACCGTGAAAACAGACCCACTCGCGAAAGACTTCGCATGATTGCCGTTGAAGCTGCCAAGAGGCCGCGCCTACACCGTTTCGGGTTCTTCGATCAGCGATTCCTGCCGCACCACAATCACGATCCCCGAATCCGTAACGTGAAACCGCCGCTTGTCCGCTTCCACGTCGTAACCGATCTCTGTACGCTCGGGCAGCGTAACGTGGCGGTCGATGATCGCGCGGCGAATACGCGAATGACGTCCCACGTTCACGTGGTTGTAGATGATGGAGTCGGTGACCTCGCTATAGCTATTGATACGCACGTCGTACCCGAGAATCGAGCCCTTCACGCGGCCTCCAGAGATGATCGAGCCGCCCGCCACGATGGAATCGATGGCCACACCCATGCGTTCGGGATCGGCGAAAACAAACTTCGCTGGTGGATACTGATGCTGCCATCCGCGCAATGGCCATTGCTTGTCGTACAGATTGAAAATCGGCGACACCGACGTCAGATCCATGTTCGCTTCGTAGTAGGCGTCCAGCGTTCCCACATCCCGCCAGTACAACGCGTCCTTGCGATTCTCGTCCACGAAATTGAACGCAAACACCCGATGTTTTGAAATGATCCGCGGCAAGATGTCCTTGCCAAAGTCATGCTGGGACTTCGGGTCCTCCGAATCCGCCAGCAAAATCGGAATCATCAGGTGGGTATTGAAAATGTAGATGCCCATCGATGCATTGCAATAACCCGCGTGGTGCGGCGACTCCTTGGGATGCGCCGGCTTTTCGTCGAAACCCTTGATGCGATAGTCCTTATCCACCTCGATCACACCGAATTGTCGCGCCGCCTCCTTAACCGGAATCTCCAGGACCGCGACGGTTACATCGGCGCCCGAGTCCACATGCTGCTGTAGCATGCGGCTGTAATTCATTTTGTAAATGTGATCGCCCGAAAGGATGAACACATATTTGGAATGTTCGCTGCCGATCGAATAAATATTCTGATACACCGCGTCGGCGGTTCCCTGATACCACTGGTTCGAAACGCGCATCTGGGGAGGGAGCACCTCAATGTAGTCACCCAGGCCCATCAGCGGCGACCACCCGGCCCGAATGTGCCGGTTCAAACTCAGCGCCTTATATTGGGTCAGTACGAATACGCGCCGAAGTTCGGAGTTGATGCAATTGGAGAGCGTGATGTCGATGATGCGGTAGAGCGCCCCAAAGGGGACGGCCGGTTTGGCCCGATCGCGGGTCAAGGGCCACAGCCTCTCACCCTGCCCGCCTGCCAGGAGAACCCCTATGGCGTCGCGCATCTCGGACATGATCAACCCCCAGGCCGCGCGTTTCGAAAGCGGCACATTCTACCAGCACAACCACATTAGAGGGCAATACCCTAATTCCCCAATAGCCGTTCTCCAACGAACGCGAGCGAATCGACCCAGAGGCCAGAGAAGATAACGCCGAGACGCACAGGGCGCGGAGTTATCGCGGAGGAAACGGGCGCGACGTGCGGATCTCTGAGATCCAGCCGGACCCGACAGAACGTGCTTCTAATCCCAACCAACATCGAACTCCCGAACTATTTACTACCCATCTATACGTACCTAGCTCCTCAACACCCCATCAACTCCTGCCACGAATCGCCTTCTGCGCCGAAAGATTGCTTGACACCTATGGCCAGAATTGATTAGAAGATGCATCAACCTGTCCACGTGCACATGCAAAGCAAGCTTCCAGCATGCGATAATCTCCAGGGGCGGTGCACCGCTTATAGTGACGCCGCAAGATACCAATCCGAACCGGATTGGGGGTGAATATAACGTGGCTGAAGTCATCATCCAGGAAAGTGAATCTCTGGAGAACGCTTTGCGCCGTTTCAAACGCAAGGTGCAACAGGAAGACATCATCAAGGAAATCAAGAAGCATAGCTTCTATATGAAGCCCGGTGAAAAACGCCGAGCCAAGGAAGCGCTTTCGCGGAAGCGACTGCGCAAGAAGCAGCGGCGGGAAGCGGACTAGTTTTTCGGCGGCCCCAGCCTCTCTGGCCGGGGCCGTCATTCCCCTCCTCGCCTAAGCCTCAGCGCCGCACTTCCGTGATGTAGACCCGGTGAAGCAGAGAAGTTGGGGTTGCGTTGCAGCTCGTACCCTCAGGCCCAAGGAGGCCGTGCCCCGGTTCCCCCCGGATCGCGGAATCCTATCTCCCGGCCCTTTGGTGCAAGGTGCGCCATCCCCGCTGCTCGAACCGGGCCAAGGGGAGCGGCTCATGGAATTCCACGATAAGGTCCTGAAGTGTTCCGAATGTGGTGCGGAGTTTGTCTTTACGGCCGGCGAACAGATGTTCTTCGCCGACAAAGGCTTCAAGAACGAACCCAAACGTTGCAAAGGTTGCAAAGCGAAGCGCGCTGAAGGTGCAGGCCCCGGCGGTGGAGGCGGCGCCACGCAGATGCGCTCGGAGACCAAGACCACCTGTTCGCAGTGCGGCAAGGACACCACCGTTCCCTTCCGCCCAACGCAAGGCCGCCCAGTGTTCTGCCGGGAATGCTTCCAGCAGCGGCGAGCCATGGGCGCCGCGTAGGCGGCTTTCCGTATCCGCAGTTGTTGTCGCCGCCTTAATCAGGGGCGGGTTCAGAGGAATCGACCGCGCACGCTTTAACGGACGAGGGCGGTCTCGGACCCGTTAAATTGAGAGGCGCAGTTCTCACTTCCCAGTCGAAATTCAAATTGGATGCTTCGAAGCGGATTGTGTGTAGATCTGCGTCAAACAACACGGGTCGCATCTACACTCGAGACAGTTACAATCAGCGTCTCCAGAGAGCCAACTCAACAAGTCGAGGAGTACGATGGACCACAACCTCAGCCAAACAATCGCCCTGCTCGCTCGTACGCCCGCCACCCTCAATGCCCTTCTCTGCGATCTACCAGAGGCATGGACGCTGCAGAATGAAGGCGAGAATACCTGGAGCGCCTACGACGTCGTGGACCACCTAGTTTATGTTGAGCGCGGCGATTGGATTCCCCGGATCAAGATTGTGCTCGAATTCGGCGAAACCCAAACGCTCAAGCCGGTCGATCGCCTGGCACACTCCCGAGAAACCCAACGCAAAACCCTGCCACAGCTACTGGACGAATTCGCCCGGCAACGCTCACAAAATCTAGAGGAATTGCGGGCACTGAACTTACAACCGGCCGACCTCAAGCGCTGTGGACAACATCGAGCCCTCGGCCCTATTACTCTGTCGGCGTTGGTTGCCACCTGGGCCGTTCACGATCTCACTCATCTACACCAAGTCTCAAGGATCCTGGCCCACCAATACCGCGACGCTGTAAGTCCATGGAACCGATACCTGGGCGTCCTCCAATGCGCCGGCCACAGTTCCGCCTGACCCGGTCCGTCCTGCGTGCCGCGCCCTTGCGGTTTTTCGAGGGTGCGGATTTTGACGTCTCCCGGTATTTCCCTACCCCATCGCCCTGATGTATTTTCGCGACGAGCGGCGTATGATACCGCTTCTCAGTCCGCTGCAGGACCATGGCGACCCCGGAGGGCCACCTCATGGCTCACCGTTTTACGATTGGCGTAGAAGAAGAATTCCAGATCATCGATCCTGCCACGTGCGAGCTGCGCTCTCACGTCTTGCAGCTGGTGTCCGCCGCTTCGCCCGACATCGTCGAGCAAGTCAAGCACGAGATGCACCAGTCCATCGTCGAAACCGGCACGAATATCTGCGAAAACGTGAGCGAACTGCGCATCGAAATGCACCGCACGCGCGGCGAACTCGTAGCCGCCGCCGAACGCGTCGGCCTGCAAGTGGCCGCCGCGGGCACCCATCCTTTCTCGAGCTGGATCGATCAAGTCATCTCTCCCGGCGAACGCTATGAACATATCGTCGAAGAGCTGCAGCAACTCGCGCGCTCTCTCCTGATCTTCGGCATGCACGTTCACGTCGCCATGCCTGACAAGCAGACCACCATCGACATGATGAACATGGTGCGCTACTTTCTCCCGCACCTTCTTGCGCTCTCCACGAGTTCCCCGTTCTGGATGGGACGCAACACCGGTTTGAAATCGTTTCGCACCACGGTATTCCGCCGCTTTCCGCGCACCGGCATTCCCGAGCAGTTCGAGTCCTGGAGCGCTTACGAAAATTTCACGAATCTCCTGATCAAGCTCAACTGCATAGACACCGGGAAGAAAATCTGGTGGGACGTTCGCCCGCACCCGACGTTCGGCACCCTGGAGTTCCGCATGTGCGACGTCGCCACGAAAGTTGAAGAGGCCGTGGCCATCGCCGCGCTCACGCAAGCCATCGTCGTCAAGCTGCACCGCCTGTACACCGGCAACATGAGTTTCCGGCTCTACGGCCGCGCGCTCATTGAGGAGAACAAATGGCGTGCGGCGCGCTATGGCATCGAAGGCAAACTGATCGACTTCGGCAAGGAAGCCGAAGTGCCGATGCGCGAGCTGGCAGCCGAACTGCTCGAGTTTGTGGACGATGTAGTCGACGACCTCGGGAGTCGCGGCGCCGTCGAATACGTTCACACCATCTTGAACGAGGGCACCAGTGCCGAACGCCAGCTCCGCGTCTATCAGGAAACCAACGACCTGCGAGCCGTCGTCAAACATCTGGTGGAAGAAACTCGCGGAGGCGTGATTCATCCGCGAGCCTCGTCTGTCCACGCGATAAATTAATGAGCAGGTTGGCCGAGGCCCTGGCCCGCGTACGGTTGTCTTCGGAAAATATCAAGCGGATGTTTGGCGACGATGCGCCGCGCCGAATTCCCCTCGAGGAGCACGCCATGCAACCTTTGAAAAAGGTCGGTCTTCTGTGTGGGCGCGAGTACAGCTTCCCGCCCGCGTTCATCGCCAGAGTCAACCAACTCGGGAAGGCCGATGGGGTCGCCGCGGAATTCGTGAAGCTCGGCGGCACGCGTATGAACGAACGCGCGGAATATAGCGTCATCGTCGATCGCATCTCGCACGAAGTCGAGTACTACCGCGGGTACCTCAAGCACGCCGTGCTGCAGGGGACCTACGTCATTAATAATCCGTTCTGGTGGACCGCCGACGATAAATTTTTCAACTATTCCATTGCCGCCAAGCTCGGGATTGCCATTCCCAAGACCGTCTTAATGCCCCAAAAGGGCTATCCCAGCGATGTGGACATCACTTCCGAATCTCTCCACAACCTCAAATATCCAGTCGAGTGGGACGCGCTTCTCGATTATGTGGGACGTCCCGCGATCCTCAAGCCCTATTCCGGCGGCGGCTGGAAGCACGTCTACAAGGTGAACAATCGTGAAGAACTTCTCGCCGCCTACGATAAGACCGCGCCCTATTGCATGACCTTGCAGGAGTTCATCGACTTCACCGGCTACGTGCGCTGTTTTACCTTCGGCAAAACCGACATTCTCCCGGTGCGCTACGATCCCAAAGAGCGGCGCTACCTGGTGGAGCACGACTATCTCTCCGATGATCTCGGCGCGCGCATCGTTCAGGACGCGCGCACCATCAACCAGGCCCTCGGCTACGAAATGAACACCATCGAGTTTGCCATCAAGGATGGCGTTCCTTACGCCATCGACTTCCTCAATCCCGCGCCCGATTTTGAACGGGATCGCATTACGGAGTTTTACTTCGAGCACGTGGTCGAGCAAATGGCTCACCTGGTCGTCGATCGCGCGCTTACCGGAAACGTGGCAAACACTTGGCCGCGCTGGGAAGAGATGCTCGGCAAGGGCGCGGCCCGCGGCTTTGTC
>Ga0210401_10005252_pt1 | contig 13346 bp, 10 predicted proteins | sample IncBWH32MmetaG_FD_150866 | JGI IMG/M metagenome (GOLD analysis project Ga0210401, IMG submission 150866) | Forest soil microbial communities from Barre Woods Harvard Forest LTER site, Petersham, Massachusetts, United States - Inc-BW-H-32-M | ecosystem: Environmental > Terrestrial > Soil >... | reverse complement strand
TGTCGGTCGGGGTGCCCGGGGTGCTGCGGATGCTCGAGCTCGCGCACCGCGAGCACGGCCGCCTGAAGTGGGCCACGCTGTTCGAGCCGGCGATCGATCTGGCGGAGCACGGGTTTGCGGTGTCGCCCCGCCTGCATGCGCTGTTGGAGCGCGAGACGCTGCTGCCCAACAATCCGGCTGCCCGTGCGTATTTCTACGACGCGCAAGGACACGCGCTCGCGGTCGGGACCTTGCTGAAGAACCCTGCGTTGGCCGAAACGCTGCGTGCCGTGGCCGCAGGAGGCGCCGACGCCTTCTACCACGGACCCATCGCGGCCGACATCGTGCACGCCGCGCGAAGCGACCCGCATCATCCCGGCCGTATCACCGATGCCGATCTGGCTGCCTATCAGGCCCGCGAGCGCGACCCGATCTGCGCGGCCTACCGGACCTGGACTATGTGCGGAATGCCCCCGCCCTCTTCGGGAGGGATCACCGTCGGCCAGATCCTGGGCATTCTGAGTCATTTCGATCTGGAATCGACCAAGCCGGTCGCCGATGGCCACGAGTTGCAGCCGCCGGCGCGAGCGGTGCACTTGATCACGGAAGCCGAGCGGCTGGCCTTCGCCGATCGCAACCTGTACCTGGCCGACCCCGACTTCGTTCACATCGACGCGGCCGCCCTGCTCGACCCCGGCTATCTGGCCGAGAGGGCGGGCCGGATCGGCGAGCGCAGCATGGGGCGGGCCGAGCCGGGTTCCCCGCGGCACTCGGGCGCTCGACTGGCGCCCGATCGCTCCGAGCCCAGGAAGTCGACTTCTCACCTCTCGGTGGTCGATCAATGGGGTCAGGCAGTGGCCATGACGACTTCGATCGAGGCCGCGTTCGGGTCGCGCATCTTCGTGCGGGGATTCCTGCTGAACAACGAGTTGACCGATTTCTCGTTCGAGCCGCGTGGAACCGGTGGCCGTCCCGTGTCCGATGCGCCAGTCGCCAACCGGGTCCAGCCGGGCAAGCGCCCGTTGTCATCGATGGCGCCGACGCTGGTGTTCGAGCGATCCGGCGGCCGCCTGGTCGCGAACTTGGGTTCGCCAGGCGGCACCTGGATCATTTCGTTCGTGGTCAAGACGCTGGTCGGTTTGCTGGACTGGCGAATGGATGTCGAGCAGGCCATCGCGCTGCCCAACTTCGGCAGCCGCAATGGTCCGACCGAGCTGGAAGCCGGCCGCTTCGACGCCAGTGTGATGCAGCAACTGGAAGCGCGAGGTCACACGCTCGTGCAGGTGCCGATGACCAGCGGCCTGCAAGCCATTGTCGCGGCGCCCCGGCAGGAAGGCGGCAACCGGTGGATCGGCGGGGCGGATCCCAGGCGGGAGGGCGTCGCAGCCGGTGACTAGCCTTCTTTCGCGCTCCCCTCCTTCGCACTCCCCTCCTTCGCGCTGTGCGTTTCGGAGGGTGAACGCGCTTCGGAGGGCTTGCCCTCCGAAGCTCCAGGCGCGCCAGCGGCTGGAGCGAAGGAGGGGCTAAACTGATCCGAATCATCACCAGCGACAGGAGTTTCCACGATGACGATCAAGCTCGGAGACCGGCTGCCCAATGGCCAGGTGCAGGAGTACATCGAAGTCGAGACCGCGGGCTGCTCACTCGGCCCTAACCGTTTCGACGTCGACCAGCTGGTCAAAGGCAAGACGATCGTGGTGTTCGGCTTGCCGGGCGCGTTCACGCCGACCTGCTCGGCCAAGCACGTTCCCGGCTACCTGAATCACTTCGACGAATTCAAGGCCAAGGGCGTCGACGAAATCTGGTGCTTCTCCGTCAACGACGCGTTCGTGATGGGGGCGTGGGGACGCGATCAGAAAGTCACCGGCAAGATCCGGATGATGGCCGACGGCTCGGCCGAATACACGGGCAAGCTGGGGCTGGAGAGCGATCTGCGCGCGGGCGGCCTGGGAATTCGCAGTCAGCGCTTCTCGATGCTGGTCAAGGATGGCGTCGTCAAGAAGCTGAACATCGAAGCCCCTGGCAAGTTCGAAGTCAGCAACGCAGAGACAATGCTCAAGCAGCTTGCCTGACGACCCTCACCCCCTCCCCTCTCCCGCTCCGCGGGCGAGGGGCGATCGAGCAACGCAGTTCTTCCCCACTCTGCTCATTGGCTGGGGGGAGCACGAGGGGGCCAGCCCAGCCCTCTCGTTCTCTTCCTCTTACCTTTCCGACCGCAGGTCGGAAAAGGGGCCAGCCCAGCCCCCTCGTTCTCTTCCTCTTGCCTTTTCGGGCCGCAGGCCGGAAAAGGGATTAGTTGAGTCGGCGGGCCTGCTGCTGTAACTGAAGGCAGCGCCGCCGGATCGAATCGGCATCCGGGGCATCGGGATTCAGGCGCAGACAAGTCTGCAGGTCGCTCGCTGCGGCGCGCGGGCAGCCGAGGCGCTCGTACAAGCCGGCGCGACCGAGCAACTCCTGGCGGTCGTCGGGACGAAGCTGAACCAGCTGCGATTGGACCGCCAGCGCTTCGGCCCACTGGTCGGCGGCCTGATGCCGCTGCCTCAGAGCGCGCAGGATCCGCACCGGGATGTCGACTTCCGGCACGCCGCGCAGCAGGCGCTGGAGCGCACCGTATCCCTCGCCGCTGGACTCCTGCTCACGGTGCGAAGAAGCCAGCCGGGAGCGCAGTTGCTGCTCCGACAGCGTGGCGCCGCGATCCGAGACATCGATCACCAGCACGCGGCCGGTACACACGAGCTTGACCAGGAAACTGTCGGCAAACTCGAGCGCCACCAGCTTCAGGCCGATCGCGCGACCAATCTCCATGTACAGAATCGACAGCGACGGCGCGATTCCGCTTCGGCGTTCGATAACCCGGTGCAGCGAACCTGCGTCGGCCCAGTCGCCGCTGCTGCTCTCGCCATGGAATCCGAGCTCCTCGAAAAAGAAGAAGTTCAGCATTCGCAGGCGATTCAATACCGAGGCGTCGGGCGCGATGCGCCCGCACAGCCGCTGTCCCCAGTCGCGCACGGTCCGCACGACCTGTTCGGGTCGGCTGTCCCGATCGACCAGCGGCGTCAGCGCCGCCACGCTCTCCAACAAGGCCGAAGGCGGACTGTGATCGCGTCGCTGCGTGCGTCGAGCAAACTCATCCTGAACGCAGTACGAAGTCGCGGAATCTAAAGCCGAGCAGCCAGAGCACCATCACATAAAGCCCGCCGCCAGCGCCGGTCACCACCGAGAGCCACAGCGCCCGGGCCATGAGCGAGGAAGCCGGGGTCGGTGTTGGCAGGTTGGCGCGGATCAGCCAAAGTAGCACCGCGAGCGCGCACAGCGCAAGCAGCAGCTTCCCCAGGAAGGCGACCCACCCTGGGGTCGGCGTGTAAATGCCGCGTCGCCGCAGTCCGATCAGCAGCAGCGCTGCATTGGCGCAGGCGCCAAGACTGACCGACAGGGCGAGCCCCGCGTGCCTTAACCAGGGCACCAGGGCGAGGTTCGCGAGCTGGGTGGCCACCAGCACGAACACCGCGATCTTCACCGGCGTACGGATATCCTGACGTGCATAAAAACCCGGCGCGAGGATCTTGACGGCGATCAGCCCGATCAGGCCGACCGCATAGCCGATCAGCGCAGCCCCGGTTTGCGTGACGTCATGCGCCGTGAAGCGGCCCCCGGCAAACAGCGCCGCGATCAGGCCGTCGGCCAGCATCGTCAGCGCCACCATGGACGGCAGGGCGATCAGGCACGTCATCCGCAGCCCCCAGTCCAGCAAATGGTTGTACTGGTCGGGCCGCTTGTCCGCGAAGGCGCGCGACAGGCTGGGCAGCAGCACGGTGCCCAGCGCCACACCCAACAGCGCGGTCGGAAACTCCATCAACCGATCGGCGAAGTACAGCCACGCGTTGCTCCCCGCCCCCAGATGCGAAGCGATCGAGGTGTTGATGATCAGGCTCACCTGGGCGACCGAGACGGCGAACACGGCCGGGCCCATCTGCCGCAGTACGCGCCGCACCTGCGGATCGGAATACGAGGATCGCAGCCCGACCAGGTTCGGCAGCATCCCGATCCGCGCCAGCGCCGGAACCTGGATCGCCAACTGCAACACGCCGCCGAGCAACACGCCGAGCGCCAAAGCCAGGATGGGCGGGTGCACATACGGCGCGGCCAGCACCGTCAGCGCGATCATCGACACGTTCAGCAGGACCGGGGTGACGGCCGGTACCGCGAAGCGCCCGAACGTATTGAGCGCGCCCGCCGCGCAGGCCACCAGCGACATGCACAGGATGTACGGAAACATCCACCGCGTCAGCAGCGTGGCCAGATCGAACACCTCCGGCGTCTTCAGAAACCCGCTGGCGATCAGCACGACCAGCGCCGGCGCGGCGATCACGCCCAGCACGGACACCGCCAGCACGGTCCAGAAAAGCACCGAGGCGACGTGCGACAGCAGGTCACGCGAGGTTTTCGATCCGCCCGTGGCCTGGGCATGCGCGAAGATCGGCACGAAGGCTTGCGAAAAAGCCCCTTCGGCGAACAGGCGGCGGAGCAGGTTCGGCAGCCGGAACGCGACCGAGAAAGCGTCCACATCGCTCGCCGCGCCAAAAACGCGCGCGATCAACACCTCGCGCACCAGGCCGGTGATGCGAGACAGCAGTGTCAAAGCGCTCACGGCAACCGCGGCGCGCAGCAAGTTCACGGGAGAGCGCTTCAAAAAGGGCGAAACGGGTGAACCGCTTCGCCGGGAAGGAGCCGTCGTGTGGTAAAGTTTAAAGATTTACCGCCCCTTGCGTTCGCAAGCGGGCTCGCGCAAAGATCGACGGAAACCAACATGGCGAATACGAAGCAGGCACGCAAGCGCTCCCGCCAGTCGCGGGCGGCCAATGTGCACAACACCTCGCTGCACTCGCAGCTGCGCACCGCGATCAAGAAGGTGCGCAAGGCCATCGCCAGCGGCGACAAGGCGTCCGCCGCGGCCCAGATGCGCGCATCGACCAGCGTGATCGATTCGATCGCCGACAAGAAGATCGTCCACAAGAACCTGGCCGCGCGTAACAAAAGCCGGCTGGCGGCCGCCCTCAAGGCAATGTCGTAATGCGATTCGCCGGTCGGCATCGACCGGTCGGCCGAATCGAGTGTGGAATCGAGAGTGTGACCGGCCCTTGGGCACGCCGCTGTAACTTTTCCGCCCTCCGCTTCCTGGGTCCGTCGTAACCGTGACGCAACGGGGCCGCCTGTCAACCGCCAGGTATCGCTTGCGTTTAGGCATCAATTCGCGCATAAAACGCCACCCGGCTTCGTTACTGTTCAGGCCAGCATGAGTGCCCATCCCGCCATGGCCAAACCGACGTCGAAGGTGCTCGTCATCAACGACGAGCCGCTGATCCTGAAAGACCTGCTGAAGGGACTGAACGCGGCGGCCAGGTCGTTGGACAATCCCTTCGGCATCTCGTTCATCGGGGCGCTGACCGCCAAGGAAGGCCTCGCGCTGATCGAGCGCGACGGCGACATCCAGGTCGTGATCGTGGATGACAAGCTGTACGCGGTCGAGGAAGGCCCGCGCCGGCAGCAGCGCAACGGCAGCCGCAATGGCAAGCAGACGAGCGGCCGCGAGCCTTCGCGCAGCCTGCAGGTGAGCGCGCTGAAGCTGGTGCAGAAGATCACCGCCTTGCGGCCGGAACTCGACCTGTACATCCTGATCGAGAAGGAACGCGAAGACGAAGTGGTCGACACGCTGTTCGCCGAGGCGGTCGACGGCTACTTCTACCGGGAGGAGCGCGACTACCGCGGGATGTATCGGATCCTGAACGCGCAGATCGCCGAGCGGGCCCGCACGCCCTTCTACGATGCGCTACACGCCTACGTGCTGGCCGCCAAGGACGCCTGGCATACGCCCGGCCACTCCAGCGGCGATTCGCTGCGCGGAAGCCCATGGGTCAACGATTTCTACGAGTTCATGGGCGAGCACGTGTTCGACGCCGATCTGTCGGTGTCGGCCAAGGCGCTGGACTCGCTGATGGAACCGACCGGCGTGATCGCCGAGGCCCAGCAGATGGCAGCCAAGGCGTTCGGCGCCCGCAAGACCTTCTTCGCGACCAACGGCACCTCGACCTCGAACAAGGTGATCCTGCAGACGCTGATCGCGCCGGGCGAAAAGCTGCTGCTGGATCGCAACTGCCACAAATCGGTGCACCACGGCGTCGTGCTGTCCGGCGCGCAGCCGGTGTACCTGGACTCCAGCGTGAACCGCCAATACGGCGTGTTCGGGCCGGTGCCGCGCGCCACCATCCTGCGCGCCATCAGCGAGCACCCGGACGCCCAGCTGCTGGTGCTCACGTCCTGCACGTACGACGGGCTGCGCTATGACCTGAAGCCGGTCATCGACGCGGCGCACGGCGCCGGCATCAAGGTGCTGATCGACGAGGCGTGGTATGGACACGCGCGTTTCCATCCGGACCTGAGGCCGACGGCACTGGAGGCCGGCGCCGACTACGTGACGCAATCGATGCACAAGACGCTGTCGGCGTTCTCGCAGGCGGCGATGATTCACGTGAACGACCCGGGCTTTCGCGAGCACATCTTCCGCGAAAACTTCAACATGCATACCTCCACCAGCCCGATGTACAGCCTGATCGCCAGCCTGGACGTGGGCCGCAAGCAGGCGGTGATGGAGGGCTACAAGCTGCTGGAACGGACGCTGATGCTGGCGGCGGAGCTGCGCCAGCAGATCAATTCGACCGGCGTCTTCCGCGTGCTCGAGCTGGAGGATCTGCTGACCGAAGAGGTGCGCCACGACAACATCCGGCTCGATCCGACCAAGATCACGGTGGACATCTCGTCGTGCGGCATGACGGTCGATGAGCTGCAGCAGGAATTGTTCACCCGCTTCAACATCACGGTCGAGAAGTCGACCGTCAATACGCTGACGCTGCTGCTGACGATCGGCACCACCCGCTCGAAATGCTCGCGCCTGTACGACGCGCTGATGCGGATCGCGCGCGAGAAACGCACGCCGCGCCGGCTGTACCGCACGCCGGACCTGCCTCCGTTCACCGAGCTGGTCTACCTGCCGCGCGACGCCTACTACGCCGGCGGCGAGCTGGTCGCGCTGCTCGACGACAACGATCAGCCCAACCAGGAGCTGATCGGGCGCATCTGCGCCGACCAGATCGTTCCATATCCTCCCGGGATCCCGGTTCTGGTCCCGGGGCAGCTGATCACCGACAACATCGTCGAATTCCTGATCCGGTACCTGCGCGTGCAGAGCAAGGTCGAGCTGCACGGCGTCGTCTATCAGGGCTACTTCCCGAGCATCCGAGTGTTGACCGCATCGGAGCGCAGCCGGCTGACGGCCCTCAATACCGCTCAGCAAGTCCGCATCGCCGCCTGAGGACGTGCACGCCAGGGTTTGTGGCCGCGATGCCGGGCGCGTAACGCGAGCGCAACCGCACCGGCCACGGAGCCCTTGTCGCGACCGTTCGAGTTGAGTCGCTTGGCTGCAGCGTGATATAAATCCTGTCCGACGCGGCCGGACGCCGCGTTTTTCATTTTGGTGCGGCCATGACGACCTTGAGCGTCCGCCATTTCCTCGAGTTCTCGGATCTTTCGCGCGACGAGCTCGAGCATGTGTTTGCCCGCACTCGAGTCATCAAGGACCGCTTCAAGCGCTACGAGCCCTACCGGCCGCTGACCGACCGCACGCTCGCGATGGTGTTCGAGAAGGCTTCGACCCGCACGCGCGTGTCGTTCGAAGCCGGGATGTACCAGATGGGCGGATCGGTGATCCATCTGACCACCGGAGATTCGCAGCTGGGGCGCGCTGAGCCGATCGAGGACACGGCCCGCGTGATCTCGCGCATGGTCGACATCGTGATGATCCGCACGTTCGAGCAGTCCAAGATCGAGCGCTTCGCCCGCAACTCACGCGTGCCGGTGATCAACGGGCTCACCAACGAGTTCCACCCGTGCCAGATCCTGGCCGACATCTACACGTTCCTGGAGATGCGCGGACCGATCGAAGGTCGGGTTGTCGCGTGGATCGGCGACGCCAACAATATGGGCTACACGTGGGTGCAGGCGGCCGAGCTGCTCGGCTTCACGCTGCGCTTCGCCTCCCCGCCGGGGTATGGTCCCGACCCGATCCGGTTCAAGCAGGGACCGCATTTGAAGCTGTGCCAGGATCCGCGCGAGGCGGCGGCCGGCGCCGACCTGGTCACCACCGACGTATGGACCAGCATGGGGTACGAGGACGAAAGCGAGGCGCGCCGCAAAGCGTTCGCCCACTGGATGGTCGATGCGGCGGTGATGGCGGTGGCCCGCCCGGACGCGCTGTTCATGCATTGCCTGCCGGCGCACCGGGGCGAGGAGGTGTCCGCCGAGGTGATGGACGGCCCGCAGAGCGCCGTGTGGGACGAGGCGGAAAACCGGATGCACGCGCAAAAGGCCCTGCTGGAATACCTGCTGCTGGGCCGCGACGTCGACTGACGCTCTCGCGGTTGCAGTCGCGGTTGTCTTTGGGATCGTCGTGAGCAAGCCGCCTCCGGCAAGCGTCGGACCCGGCTGCCATCTTGGCGCTTACCGGGATGAAGCCGGACACCTGCCCACGTTGCAGGCCGACGCAGCTCATGCCCGCGCTATCCCGTTGAATACAACGTATCGTCGCAGCGACGCCATTCGGTTGGGATTCGGGTTGACGCGGCTCCCGGGCAAGCGTACAGTTGATCTGTACACATAGATGTACAGATGGAATGTACGCCATGGCCGACGTGAACGTGACCGAGCTTCGACAGAAACTGCCTTCCTACCTTGAGCGCGCCCGGCGCGGTGAGCGCATCCGGATCTTCGCACGTGGCGCCGCGATCGCCGAGATCACAGGACCCAAGGCCAGCGAGGCCGAAGCCGAGTTGATCCGCGCGCGCTTGCGCGGGGCGCTGACGCAGTACGAATTGCCGACGGAGCCGGCGTACGCCACCGAAGAATGGTCGGCTAATCGGTGATCGTCCTCGATACCCACGTCCTAGTGTGGTGGATCGACCAGGACAGCAAGAAGCTCTCGCGCAAGGCGCGACAGGCTGTAGGGCAACAGGGCAAGCGCGGCGAACTCCTGATCTCAAGCATCAGCTTTTTCGAGATCGTCACGCTCGAACGGCGCGGCCGCCTGCGCTTCAAGATACCGGCTTCCGAGTGGCTCGCCAATGTGAAGGCGCTGCCCGAGTACCTTCTTGAGCCGGTTACGCATGATATCGCCGAGCGAGCGGCTCAGTTCGGTGACAACTTTCCCGGGGACCCCGCGGACCGACTGATCGCGGCGACCGCGCTGCTTCGCCGCGCACCGCTCGTGACCCACGATGCACGTCTGCGGGAGGTCGATTTTCTCCCGACCATCTGGTGATTGTTACGACTCACGACGCCATCGGATTGAGGCGCAGAATCGAAAGAAGCCGGCTATAGAGAGCTCTCCAGCGCCGCGAGCAATTGGCGCAGATCCTCCGGGCTCGTGTAGTGCACGAACGAAAAGCGCAAGACCCCCGGCTCGGCAGGAATGTCGAAGGCTTCCAGCAGTCGCACCGCATAAAAGTTCCCCGCTCCGGCCACGATGCCGCTGGCCGCCAGTCGAGTCGCGATTTCCAGCGGCGACGCGGTGAGGGTGCGCAGCGACACGGTCGGCGCGCGCTCCTGCACATCCGCCGGACCGAGCAATCGGACGCGGCGGTCGTGACGGCAGAAGTCCAACAACGGCTCCAGCAGCGCACCCTCGGAGGCACGTATCAGCTGACGCACCTGCTCGGCCTTCTCGCCGGAGCCAACCTTGCCTTCTCCGAAATGGTGCCGGTGTAAGGCATCGAAATAAGCACCAACGGCCCCGCTGGCAGCGATCTGTGCGTGATCCGGTCCCGCGGGCGTCAACCACTTCTGGCGATGCGCGGCGTTGAAGTAGTGCCCCTGGTTGCCCAACCGTTCCAGCGCGGGCGTACGGACCACCATCAAGCCCTGGTGCGGTCCGTACGTCTTGTAGAGCGAGAACAAATAGATGTCGGCCCCGAGCGCCGGTACGTCCGGTAGCCCATGCCCCGCAAAGGAAACTCCGTCAACCACTGCGAGCGCGCCGGCCGCATGCACCCGGGCGCAGATGTCGGCCACCGGGTTGATCTGCCCCAGTATGTTGGAACAATGAGTGAAAGCCACAACGCGGGTCTTGCGGCTGAGCAATCGGTCAAGCTGACGGGGGTCCAGCCAGCCGCTTTGGCTGTCGACCCGCCACTCCTTGACGACGAGGCCGTGCGACGCCAAGCGTCGCCAAACGCCGCTGTTGGCTTCGTGATCCTGGTTCGTGACGACGATCTCGTCGCCCGGAGCCAGGTGGGCGGCGAAGGCCTGCGCCAGGACATAGGTGTTCTGAGAGGTGGACGGGCCAAAGTGAACTTCATCTGCGGTCACACCGAGCCACTGCGCGAGACGCACATGCGCCTGATCCATTTCCTCACCCGCGCGACGTGACAACGGGTGCGACCCATAGGGTTGGAGTTTGGTCTGGCGGTAGTACCGATTCAGGTGCTCGATGACCTGGCAGCAGGCAAACGAGCCACCGGCGTTGTCGAAAAAGGCGTGGCCCTGCCAGGCGGGCTCTTCGAAGGCAGGGAATTGAGCGCGAACGAACGCGAGATCGAGCGCGGTAGGCATGCTGACACCGTCGATGCGAAATGTTCCGCCGGTAGCCTGAACGGGCACCTCTAGAAACCGGGCGGCCGCTGGCCCGACACCCCCGCCGCCCTCTCCAGCGCCATGCCCACGCGCGCAATCGTGCCTTCGTCGAACAGGCGTCCGATCAGCGTCACCCCATGCGGCACCTTGCGCGGTGGGGAGAACTTGGGCAGCGGGTTGGCCGGATCGGGCGCCCAGTCGCTGCGCGCTTCCGACACTTCGACCGTGCCCGTGCGCAGCGTGAGCGAAGGGTGACCGGTCTGATTGGAAATGCTCAGCATCTCGTCGCGCAACGACGGCACCAGCAGCAGGTCGACGTCCCACAACACGCGCACCATCTCCTGCGCCACCATCCGGCGCAGCCGTCCGGCCTGTACCAGGTCGACCGCCGATAGAAAGCGCGACTGACGGAAGATGTTGGGCCAGGCGTCGGGCACCTGCACCTTCAGCTGATCGACCGCACGGGACAGCACCAGTTCCTCGAACGAAGCCGCCGCTTCGGCAAAGAGCGTCAGATCCAGGCAGGCGTAGGGCCAGTTCGGCAACGTGACTTCGCGCAGCGTCATGCCGGCCGAAGCCATGATGTCCAGCGCGACACGGTCCACGTCGGTGGCCGGCGCTTCGTTCATCCAGTCACGGATGTACCCGACTCTGAGCCCTTTGGCCGGGGCGTTCGCGTCGAAGTCCAGCTTGCTGGGGACGCTGGCGACGTCGCCTGGATCCGCCACGCTGATCGCCTTCAACACCAGCATGGCGTCTTCCACCGAACGGGTCATCGGCCCCAGCTTGTCGAGCGACCAGCACAGCGTCATCGCGCCGGTACGGGCGACGCGCCCGTAGGTGGGGCGCAGCCCCGTGACGCCGCATCGCATGCTGGGGCTGACGATGCTGCCGCCGGTTTCGCTGCCGATCGAGAAGGCGACCAGCGCGGCCGCGGTAGCGGCACCCGGGCCCGCGCTGGAGCCGGATGCGCCCTCCTCCAGCAGCCACGGATTCATCGTCTGGCCGCCGAACCAGATGTCGTTCAACGCCAATGCGCCCAGGCTCAGCTTGGCAATCAGCACTGCGCCGGCCGCATTCAGTCGGTCGACCACGGCCGAATCGCGCGCGGGCACGCGATCCTTGAACGGCTCGGCACCATACGTGGTCCGGATGCCGGCCGTATCGAGCAGGTCCTTGACTCCGTACGGAATGCCATGCAACGGGCCGCGATACAAGCCGCTCGCGATCTCACGGTCGGCCTGTGCCGCCTGCATCAGCGCATGCTCGCGCGTGAGCGTGATCACCGCGCGCAGCTTCGGATCGAAGCGTTCGATGCGGTCCAGATAGATGTTCGTCAAGCGATCGGACGTGAGCACCCGGGCTTCGATCCACCGCGACAACTGGGTCACCGGTGCGAAGGCGATGTCGTCGTCTCGATCCGGCAGCGGCGCCGGATAGGGTGCGGAGCGGATAAAACGGTCACGCTCCGGCCCCACCCTGGCGCCTGCCAGCGCCGGGTTCCATAGCAAGGCGGGAGCGGCGTTCAGCGCGAGCGTGCGCGGGCCGGCGCGGCGTTCCACCAGTCCTGCCATCGACGTGCGCCAGGCCTGCGCCACCATCTCACGCTCGGACGGCGTCATCGTCACCTGCACCAGCTTCTCGGCTTCCGCGAATGTGACGGCGGACACATCCGGCCCGACCGGCGAACCCGTGTTGAAGGCCGGCGGTGCGCCCGGTGGCGGTGATTGCGGCTCGCCCGCGGTCACCTCCGCCTGATCGGCGCGCGCCAGCGCAGCCGCGCCCAGCAGACCGAGCGGAGCTCTGATCAGAAACTTGCGACGCGTATTCATCTCGTGCTCCCCCTTTGCCGCGACCGACTTTTGCTTTCGATTTTCAGGCGGCTCCCCGAATCGCCTGTCGTGGCGTTGGCGTTCTGAACCAGCTCTTCTTATCCGCTGGTCTTCTTTTCCGGCCTTTCCGAGCCGAGCAGGCCAACTTCAGCGGGGCCGGCCGGAAGTACGCCGGTGCGCGCATACACCGCGAGCTTGTCGCGCGAGTCCAGGATGTCGAGGTTGCGCATCTGCAGCTGGCCAACCCGATCGACCGGCGAGAACGCTTCCTGATCCACGCGCTCCATCGACAGCCGCTCGGGCCGGTACGTCAGGTGCGGCCCTTGCGTATCCAGGATCGTGTAGTCGTCGCCGCGCCGCAATTCGACGGTGACTTCGCCGCTCACCGCGCGACCGACCCACTTTTGCAGCGTGTCGCGCAGCATCAGGCCCTGCGGATCGAACCAGCGCCCTTCGTACAGCAGGCGCCCGAGCTTGCGGCCGAGCGTGCGGTAATTGTCGATCGTGCCCTCGTTGTGGATCGCCGACACCAGCCGCTCGTATCCGATATGCAGCAGCGCGATGCCCGGTCCCTCGTAAACGCCGCGGCTCTTGGCCTCGATGATGCGGTTCTCGATCTGATCGGAGATGCCCAGTCCGTGCCGCCCGCCGATCCGGTTGGCCTCGAGCACCAGCTGCACGCGCTCGCCGTAACTGTGCCCGTTCAGCGCGACCGGGAATCCCTGCTCGAAGCGCATCGTGACTTCTTCGGGCTGGATCTCGACGGCGGGGTCCCAGTGCTTCACCGACATGATCGGCTGAACGATCCGCAATCCCTGGTTCAGGAACTCGAGCCGCTTGGCTTCGTGGGTAGCGCCC
>Ga0210401_10005251_pt1 | contig 13346 bp, 10 predicted proteins | sample IncBWH32MmetaG_FD_150866 | JGI IMG/M metagenome (GOLD analysis project Ga0210401, IMG submission 150866) | Forest soil microbial communities from Barre Woods Harvard Forest LTER site, Petersham, Massachusetts, United States - Inc-BW-H-32-M | ecosystem: Environmental > Terrestrial > Soil >... | reverse complement strand
GAAACCCAGCAGGAAGTCGACGAACTCTGGGACAAACTTTCCGCCGGTGGCCGCACCGATCGCTGCGGCTGGCTGCAGGACAAGTTCGGCCTCTCCTGGCAGATCATCCCCACGGTCCTTGGCCAGTTGTTGGGCGACAAGGATCCGCAGAGAGCCAAGCGTGCCATGCAGGCCATGTTGCAAATGACCAAGATCGATATCCACAAACTCCAGCAAGCGGCAGGCGAGGCGAATTCCACCGCCGGTGCTGGCGATTAAGAAAGCCGTAAGCCATCAGCCATAAGTCATAAGCCTTTGTTTATAAACTTATAGCTTACGGCTTAAGGCTCACGGCTATTAGCTAATATCTGAATCTCAAAAAGGAGCGCACCATGCAATTCAATTCTTACCTGTTGTTTGATGGCAACTGCGAGGAAGCATTCACGACCTACGCGAAAATCTTCAACGCAAAAATCGAGATGATGCTCAATCACGAGGGCACGCCCGCCTCCTGCCAGGTTCCGCCCGAATGGCAGAAGAAAATTCTCCACGCTCGCATTGCTATCGGTGACGCGGTTCTCATGGCCTCCGACGCGCCTCCAGGCCGCTATTCCAAGCCGCAGGGATTCAGCGTCAACATCGGTCTGACCGACGTCAAGGAAGCCGAGCGCATTTTCAGCGCGCTCTCGGAAGGCGCCGCCGTCACCATGGCCCTCGGCGAAACCTTCTGGGCGCACCGCTTCGGCATGCTCACCGACCGCTTCGGCATTCCCTGGATGGTCAACGTGGAACGCGCCGGCGTTCAAGCCGCGTAAACTTCCCCTGTTTTGGAGTAGGATAGGTTTCCCGAATCCTCGAACAAAAATCGCATTCACAAATTGCACCGATAAGGAGCTGAGACACATGAGCAAGGTTCGAGTGTTGGTTGGTACGCGTAAGGGAGCGTTCATTTTGTCGGCCGACGGCAAACGCGAAAAATGGGAAGTCAGCGGCCCGCATTTCGCCGGCTGGGAGATTTATCACCTCAAGGGTTCGACCGTGGATCCCAACCGCATTTACTGCTCGCAGTCGAGCGGCTGGTTCGGCCAGATCATTCAGCGCTCCGATGACGGCGGCAAAAGCTGGTTCCAGCCCGGCACGCCGCCGGGCGAAACGAAAACGCCCGACGGAATGCCCAAAGGTGAGAGTAATAAGTTTAAATACGACGACTCAAAGGAAACCGGCGCGCCGCTGACCACCCACCAGTGGTACGACGGCACGCAACATCCCTGGGAATTCAAGCGCGTCTGGCACCTTGAGCCGTCCCACACCGATCCGAATCTGGTGTACGCGGGCGTCGAAGACGCCGCGATTTTCCGTTCCACCGACGGCGGACAGAACTGGCACGAACTCTCCGGCTTGCGCGGCCATGGCACCGGCCCCCAGTGGCAGCCCGGCGCAGGCGGCATGTGCCTACACACCATCATTCTCGACAAGAAAAATCCCAATCGCATCTACATTGCCATTTCCGCCGCGGGCGCGTTCCGCTCCGACGACGCGGGCAAAACCTGGAAACCGATCAATCAGGGCCTCGTCTCGCAATTCATCCCCGATCCCAACGCCGAAATCGGTCACTGCGTTCACCACGTTGCGATGCATCCATCAAAGCCCGACACCCTCTTCATGCAGAAGCACTGGGACGTCATGCGCAGCGACAACGCCGGCGACCGCTGGCACGAAGTCAGCGGCAATCTCCCCACCGATTTCGGCTTCGTGATCGACGTGCACGCCCACGAGCCGGAAACCATCTATGTCGCCCCGATCAAGAGCGACTCCGAGCATTTCGTTCCCGACGGCAAACTCCGCATCTACCGCAGCAAGTCCGGCGGCAACGAGTGGGAAGCTCTCACCAAGGGCCTCCCGCAGAGCGACTGCTACGTCAACATCCTTCGCGACGCCATGGCCGTCGACTCGCTCGACTCCTGCGGAGTCTACTTTGGCACCAGCGGCGGGCAGGTGTATGCTTCCTCTAATGCGGGCGATTCCTGGGCGCCGATTGTGCGCGACTTGCCCGCAGTCTTATCGGTTGAGGTGCAAACGCTCGCATGATTCGCGTCGTACTCCCCGCGCATCTCCGCACACTGGCACATGTGAACGGCGAGGTCACGCTGGAACTCGCCGCTCCGCCCACGCTGCGGTCTGTGCTCGATGAACTCGAAGCCCGCTACCCCATGCTGCGCGGCACGATCCGCGACCACGATTCGCAGCAGCGCCGTCCGTTCCTGCGCTTCTTCGCCTGCGCGGAAGACCTTTCCCACGAATCGCCGGACACGCTTCTTCCCCCCGAAGTCGCCGCCGGCACCGAGCCCTTCCTCATCATCGGCGCCATCGCCGGCGGCTAGCTCTCGATTTACCAGCCAATGCGGAGTTCGATTCGGAATGTCGTTGCAGCGAACTCCCTTACCAAATGAAAAGTTCGGCGGGCGACGCGTAGCGCTAGGAAGCGTGACGCGGTTGGAAAGATTGGAACTCTGCGGAGAAGATGGAAGCCTCAGTAAGAAATTCTTGCTAGGGAACGATCCGCGGTTAAATTCAGCGCGTCACAATAGGTTCCCGGTGTCACGCCCATCACTTTCTTGAAGTGCCGGGCGAAATGACTCTGATCGGCGAAGCCAACGGCTACGCCTACCTGGCTGGGCAACTGACGGAGACGCAGCAAAGTGCACGCCCGCTTGATCCGCAGATGAATCTGGTAGGCGTGGGGAGGCAGGCCGAACTGCTTCGTAAAACCCCGGACCAGATGATAGCGGCTCATTGCCGCGGCAACTGCCAGTTCATCCAGGTTGATCTGTTCCGAAAATTTCTCATGGATGAGTTCTTTGACGCGCAAAAGAGATCGCTCGAACTGCGAATTTGAAATTGCTCTGGGTCTATCCTCCGTATAACCGAGTACCAAATTCAGCAAATCTGAAAAGTGAGACTGTTGTTCGAGGACGGTCTCGTCGTTCTCCACCGCGGCGGAAAAACGGTGCAGGGAATCGAGAAGCCGCAGGTCCGTGACTTGCGCTGCGCGGAAGTGCGGCCGGGTCTTGCAGCCTGACTCTTGGGCACGCTCAACGAATTTTTCCGGCTCAATAAAAACACCCCGAAACGTGGAAGGGCGCAGGGAAGCGGTGACGCGATGCGTCTCCCCGGGTTCAAAAAAAGCTGTCCCACCATCGCTCATGAATTGTGATTGCTTGCGATAGATCCAGGCTGTCGCAACGGTGGTGAAGCCGCAGATTAGATAACGGTCGTGAAACATCCGCCAGATGCGCGCCGAATCGTTCGCGATAAGTATCTCTGTACTTGGTTCCGAATGCGGGCGTAGGTAAGTGAGCGCGGCCTGAGCCGCGGAATCGGACATGGGTGACCCCCAGTTACTCATATAAGACACCGGGGATAAGAGAGCAAGAACGTTCTAGCCCGCCTGTTGGCGTGTTGAATACCGTCGCTTGTACGAGATTCGCGGACATCCACTCCGCTGCACGCAATTACATTCAAGCCGAACTGAGGACCATGATGAAAAGAGCATTCTTGATTTTATCGCTGACCGCACTGCTGGGAATTAGCGGGTGCGGCTCGGGAACGAATCCCATTGTTGTCGCTATAAGCTCCCCCACCGGAGCGCAAGCCCTGGACGTCGGACAAACCTTTAACATTACGGCCTCGGTCTCCAACGACAAACTGGCCAAGGGCGCAACTTTCTTGCTTACGGGTGCAGGGACTTTATCCAATCAGACGGCGACAAGCGCAACGTACACGGCATCAGCCAGCGGCAACGGCACGATTACCGTTGCCTCTGCGTCTGATCCCACAAAGACGAAGACCATTACCGTCGTCGTTACCGCGGCTCCTTCGATCACAAGCGCAGCAACCCTCTCACCTGCCACCGAAGGTGCTGCTTACACCGGGAACATCGCTGTCACGGGCGGCGCTGGCTCGCTCAATTATTCGGTGACTGCCGGCAGTTTGCCCGCTGGCTTAAGTTTGAACAGTTCCACTGGCGCCATCACCGGCACCGCCACCGGACCGGGTGGCACGGTCAATTTCACCGTGCAGGTAAAAGACTCCAGCACTGTCTCTCCGCAAACCAATTCCAAGGCCATGAGCGTCATCATCAACCTGCCGCCCGCGCCGCAGATCACCACCACCACGCTGCCCGCGGATGTGGAAGGCACGGCCTACAGCCAGCCGCTTGCTCTCACCGGAGGCTTGGCTCCATTCACCTATTCCATCAGCGCAGGATCTTTGCCCGCTGGATTGAGCATCAATGCCGGCACCGGAGCAATCACCGGCATGTCGACGGGTCCGAACGGCACAGCAAGTTTCACCGTGAAGGTTGCGGATTCCAGTAACCCCGTGCAGACCGCAACACAACCGTTGAGCATCGCCGTGAATCTGCCGCCGCCTCCGGCGATTACGACAACCACCTTGCCAGGTGTCGCCGAATTCGCAAACTATAGCCAGACCTTGGCCGCAACCGGCTACGGCCCATTCAGCTATTCTGTCAGCGTCGGCACTCTGCCTCCCGGCCTCAGTCTGAATAGCAGCACCGGCGCAATCACCGGTGCGCCCACTGGCCCGAACAGCACATCCAGCTTTACCATTAAAGTCACCGATTCCAGCAATCCCGCGCAATCGGGCTCACAACCACTGAGCATCGCGGTCAGCCTGCCGCCAGCGCCGTCAATCACCACCACTACTTTGCCCAACGGCATCGTCGGCGCGAACTATAGCCAGACGATTGTGTTCACCGGCGGCCATGGTCCTTTCACTTGGAGTATTTCGGCCGGAGCTTTGCCCACCGGCTTCTCGCTGAACACAGCCACCGGCGCCATCACTGGCAGCTCCAACACCGTGAACACCTACAGCTTCACCGTGAAGGTTGTGGACTCCAGCAACCCGGCGCAAACCGCCAGCCAGCCTTTGTCCATCTCCATCGTGACCGGACCCCTGCTGGTCACTCCGGCAACTTTGCCCACCGGCGCAATCAACGATCCCTATCCGTCCACGACTCTAGGCGCCAGCGGCGGTTTGCCTCCGTACACTTGGGCCATCACTGTGGGCAGCCTGCCCGCTGGTCTGTTACTGAATGTCAGCACCGGTGCCATCACCGGAACTCCCACGGGCCCCAGCGGTACCGCAAACTTCACCGCTCAAGTGACCGACTCCGCAAGCACGAAGGCGACGGGAAGTTTCAGCATCATTGTCAATTCTGTTCTCGCAATCACCAGCACTTCTTTGCCGGGAGCAACCGCAGGCACAAACTATTCCACCAATCTCAGCGCTACCGGCGGAGTTACGCCCTATAACTGGAGCATCTCCGCGGGCAGCCTGCCTAGCGGCATGAACCTGAGCGGAAATACCATCTCCGGCATCGCCACCACCGCGGGAACGGTGAGCTTCACCATCATGGTGAACGACGCATCGGGCGGTTCACAGTCTGCGGCAGTCAGCATCGTCGTGGCGCCTGCGCCACCGCTCACAGTTGCGACCACCTCCGGCAGCTTACCGCAGGGCGTCCTTAACACTATTTATCCGTCAACTCAACTCAACGCCACCGGCGGCTTTTCGCCTTACACCTGGAGCCAGGTACTTCCAGGGGCCGGCCCGCTACCCCCAGGAATGGGACTGAGCAGCAACGGCAATATCACCGGCACACCCACGTCCACCGGCACATATCCCTTCACCGTGCAGGTGACCGACTCCGCCACACCCACGGCCAACACCGCCAACGCGACTCTCAGCATTACCGTCAGCGCGGCGGCTGCTTGCACCAGTGGCGGCAGCGAATCCCTCTTGAACGGTCAATACGCCTTCGTCCTCAAGGGCTTCGACGCCGGAACTGCAACTGGCGAAACCAGTCCGCAGCCGGTACTCGTCGGCGGCGTGCTCACCTTCAACGGCACCAATAGCGGCGGGTTGATCACCGCTGGCACCATCGACATCAACCAAAACTCAGGCTTCACGACGAACACCGTGACTTCCGGTTCCTACGGTGTCACTTCAGACCATCGCGGTTGCATGGTGATTACCACCTCCGCGGGAACGCAGAACTACCGCTTCTCGCTTGGAAATATCACCAGCGGTGTCGCCTCCACGGGACACGTGATTGACTTTGACATCGCGGGTCCCTACACGACGGGCATTCTGCGCAAGCAAACGGTCTCCGCCTTCAGCACTTCCCAGGTCACGGGCAACTATGCCTTCGGCGTCGCCTCTCCTCAGAACGTTCTCTCGTGCAACAACGGCACCAATTGCGGCGGCAACTTCGGGGCGGTCGGCGTTTTCAATCTCTCCACTGGCTCGATCACCGGCGGCGAAGTCGACTTCAACAACAACGGTCAATTGGATGGCAGCACTACGGCGACCAACTTCCCAACCAGTCCCATCTCCATTAATGCCGGCGGCACATACACCATCTCCAGCACCAGTGGCCGCGGCACTCTTGATTTTACTCCCGCAGGCACCGGCGGCACGGCTGTAACCACCGTGATTTACGTGGTGTCCTCTACGGACGTACTCGTTCTCGATAGCGACCTCCAAACCAACAATAGCCTCTTTGCGGGCGAGCTATTGAAACAGTCCGGCACTTTCTCCGCCAACCCCCTGTCCGGTGCCTACGTTGGGTATCAGTCGTCGCTTGGATTTACGACGGCGGGGACAAGTCGCATTACTCTTCTCCTTCTCAACGCCTCCGGTTCCAGCCTCAGCGGGACCCAACTCAGGAACGACGGTGGCAGCTTCCAGTCGAAGAGTATCGCCGGAATAACATACTCCGTCGCCTCGTCCGGACGAATGACAGTATCAGGCGGGACCAACCAACCGATCTTTTACCTCGTGAGCGCGAATCAGGCATTTTTCGTGAACGGAAACACCAGCGTTGACACGGGCATCTTCCAATCCCAGACCGGCGGCCCCTTCACGAATTCTTCCACTAGCGGGGCCTATGCTTTCGGAGCGATTGATCCCCAAGACGCAAACGCTGACCACAACTCTGGTGTGGCGACGTTTACACCCGCAACCACGAACGTCAGCGTGACAGAAGATAAGAACGGCAACGGCTCTCAGAACACCGGTCAGACACAGAGCTTCACCTACTCCATTGACTCGACTGGCCTGGTGCATATCCCCTCGGGCTGCACGATCTCAGCAACGTCTACAACCTGCCAGACTGTCCTGTTCGTCATTTCACCGACGAAGGCGGTCATCATGGACACCAGCTCGACGAACCCGAATATCCAGGTTGCGGATCAGTAAAGGGGAGACTGCAGCTCGGCGCAAAATAATCTACGACAAAGTCCAATCCAACAAAGGGCCGGCGCACCAAGCGCCGGCCCTTCTTTATTTTCCCCGTCCTCTTCGCTTCCTGCTATTTGCTCGCTGCCATCTCTTATCCCAATTGGTGCGCCTGCGCCCGTGTCCTCCGCAGCTCCAGAATCAAGTACGCCACCACCACAATATTCACCAGCAACACCACAACTCTCGGCCACGTCAGATGCGCGTAAATTTCGTATATCTCCAGAGGCATTAACGACGCCGTCGTTACAATCGTCAAATATTCCGCCCAGCGCTTTGCCAGCGCCAGGCCGGTTCCCTCGCAGAGAAACAACGCCGAGTAAAAAAACGTTCCCACGCTCAATTGCCGCAGCCGGTGCTCGTCCACGTTGGGAAGTTTCTGCAGCAGCCAGATCAGGTAGTGATTGTGCGGATCGGCGCGCAGCAGGTCCATCCAGTGCGCGATATCTTTCCCGATGTCTCCGTGCAGGTAATGCAGCGCGCCCAATCCGAGCGCCAACAGCCCAAATCCGTTCACAAACTTCAGCGCGGCAATCGCCATCAGCCCGCCGTGCTTTTTCGGCCCGCTTTTCTCCGTCGTCATGGGTAACTGACTTTACCACGCCTCTTCCGCTCCGCCATCGCCGCACCCCGCTGCTGTTCCATCCAGCTGCCGCAACTCCCATCTCCCCTTCTTCTCTCCAAAAGAAACTTTCGATTCTCCTTGACTTGCACGCTTGCGAAGCACACGATGCATTCAGGTTTCGCAGCTTCAAGCGAAACGCCCAGTTCCGATTCCCAGCGAAGTTTCTTTCAAGGTTTAGTCCCGCATCGAGCGCTAACAGGGTAGAACCCAATGGGTTCCCTTCTATTCCCTCGCGCGGGGCCCTGCCTCCTGTTCGACGTACAGGTCTTCACACCCAAGACGCCAGTGGTTCCGTACCAACTCCAACTCGCCACACGCGAGCTGGTAACTTGCATTTCTTTTAAGGAGAACCACCATGTCTGAACAAAATAAAACTGCTGTCCGCCGTCTTTTTGATGAACTCTGGAACAAGGGCACTCTGCAGGTCGCGGATGAAATCATCGCCCCCACGTATCAACACCATGACGCCTCCACGCCCGATATGGGTAAGGGTCCCGAGAGTGAGAAGAAGCGCGTCAACCTGTATCGCAACGCCTTCCACGATTTTCGTTTGAACATCGAAGATCTCTATGCCGAAGGCGAAACTGTTGTGGCGCGCTGGTCCTGCCGCGGCATTCATAAGGGCGAGCTCAACGGCATTGCGCCCACGAACAAGCAGTTCGCGATCACTGGCGTAACCATCGCCCGTTTCTCGAACGGCAAGATCGTCGAAGGCTTCGTCAATTGGGATGCTCTGGGCCTCATGCGCCAACTCGGCGTCGTCCCCGAGCCCACGAAGTCCCTAGCCGCCGCAAGGTAGCCAGTCAGCCTCACTCCGGCAACCGCCCATGCCTGCCCTGAGCGAAGCGCGCCTTTTGCGTCCCGCGTGGCTTCACCGGGGCCGAAGGGCCCGGCCGGATTCGCCCAGATAGCCTGCCCCATACGTCCTTAGTACGAGGCAGGCTCTTCTTTTTTCGCACCTTCTCTGCGCCAACTCTGCGAACCCAGCGCTTCTGCGTTATCTTTTCTCCTTCTCCCCTCCTCGCTCATTCTCCGTGACCTCTGTGGCCACTCTGCGAACTCTGTGGTAAATCCCGCCGTGATTCTAAATGAGCTTGACTGCCCCTGGTGACGCACCCCGCAAAATTGCAGTAGAAGCACCTACGATCAGCCTCCTCGCTTTCACACACTTTTAATGTTCGTCGCGGAATAAATCTCTGCCCCGCGAGGTCCTAGCCTCTTGTACGGGGCTTTCTCTCCACTCACATAAAGTGGTTTGAAGAGAAAGCTCAATCCTGTGCGGGAGGTAGTGTGCATCATGACGTATAAATGGCTTTCGGTTGGGGTCCTACTCGTCGGTGTAATGGCCATCGGCCTCAGCAGTATCGCGCAGCAGGGTCCTGCGGAGGCCCCAGCCGGCTTTGATACCGCGACTCTCGCCCAAAACCACGGCGCGCAGAGCGTTAGCAACGGTATTGCGGAACCCCAAGGCGACACCTATGCCCTCGATCAAACCAATTTCGAACAACCTCACGACGCAAGCACCGGTCTGGGCCCGGTATTCAACGCCAGAGCCTGCGTGGACTGCCACCAGAATCCTGTCAGCGGCGGAGCAAGCCAATTCACCGAGATTCGCGCCGGCCACAAAGATGCCCACGGCAATTTCGTCGCCGCGACCGTCCCCATAAACGATGGCGCAGCCACCATCGCCCTCCGCTCCATCATCAATGACCGCGCGCTGATTCCTCAAGCCCAGGAACACATACCCGATAGCGAAGACATTCGCGCCTTACGCGCAGCTCTCAACACGTTGGGAGACGGATTTGTTGAGGCCATCGACGATAGCACCCTGCAGTCGATCGCTCAGCACCAGCCCGAAATCAGCGAAGGCCGCATTCATGGCGAAGCCGTCCCGGTTCCTGTTCTCGAATCGCCCGGACAATCGCGCATCGGACGCTTTGGTTGGAAGGATCAGCACAGCAGCCTGCTCTCCTTCATCGGCGACGCTTATCTGAATGAAATGGGAGTAACGAACCGCCTGCGTCCCCACGATGTGACGACCATCGGCAAAATCACTGCGGATCCCGAGGATGTCCCGGACAATCTCGGGCTGGCGGACATCGACCATTTCGCTCAATTCATCCGCGGCACGAAGGTCCCCCCGCGCGACACGACTCTCGCTGCCACCGCGGCCGCCCAGGAGGGCCAATATTTGTTCGAAAGAATCGGCTGTTCCACCTGCCATGTCAGCACCATCGTTACCGCCCCTGCGGGAACGGTCATCAATGGCGGAGCGTTCACCGTGCCGGAGGGGCTGGGAAACAGGATCATTCATCCGTACAGCGACTTCCTGCTTCACGACATCGGAACCGGTGACGGCATCGTTCAGAATCCGCCGCAAGATACCGCCAACAAACTGCGTACCGTGCCCCTGTGGGGACTCCGCACGCACCCGCGGCACATGCACGATCTGAAATCCTTAACGTTGGAAAACGCTATCGATCGTCACGCCGGCGAAGCCGAGCACGTAAAGGATCGCTTCCAGGAACTGAGCCACGAGGATAAGCAAGCACTGCTTACCTTCTTGAATTCGTTGTAGAAGGGCCGTCAAACGGGCGAAAACTCGCGGTGAGATTTGTGAAAAAAACTGGGGGTGGCGCGCCTCAAGTGGGTTGAGTTCCGTCGGGTGGCCTTCCCTAAGAGCGAAGGCCACTCGGCGGGTCGCGGCAAATCCTCAAGCCGCTGAGGCTAATTTTCGTTATCGCGTTCGTCGTCTCCTGCAGCGCGCAGGGCGTGTCTTAACACGTAATCCGCCACAGTTCTGCCCAGCATATTTCCGCGCACGCACGATGTTCGGTAGTGAATCCCTCCGAAAACTCGCGCGTTGGCAATTTCCGTTGTCGTGTCTGTGAAACTCACAAACGAACGTATCTTTCCGGGAAGCGTCTCCGAATCAATACTAAACGCCGTGTTCTCTCCAAACGCGGCGGCCAGGATGAACGCCGCTGATCCGCTCACCGTGGAATGGCCCGATGGATACTCGGGATGCGCTGGAGTTCCACCCGGAAAGAAGTCCAGCCAGGGTATCCAGGCTGGGTCCGAATCCGCGGGGATGATACCTTCCCTGATCGCGGTAATTGGCCGCCAGAAAACGTAGCGGTACTTGCCATCCCAGCACGCGATGGCCGCGTCCGCCATCGAGACATTCAGCAAGGCGAACAGGTGCGCATTCTCGGTCAGCGTCAACCCGCGTTCCTTGGAAAGCTCCGCGGCAATCCGGTTCCAGTAAAGCGGTGTGTTTCCCGCCCAAAACAGCGCCAGATCCGACTGATCCTGCGAGCGCCCCGATCCGGAGTAGACGCCCATCTTAAACAGTTCGTCGAGATCAGCAGCGTACTCCGGGCTGTTGAGCGCCGGCGGAGGCGGCAAACGGAACTGCGACGGCCGCGTCAGCACCCATGGCGTCATCGTGGCAAACTGCGGTCCCGCTCCGGGCACTCCGGGCAACTGGTTGGGCAACCCCTGCGGCGTCGGGCGCCAAGCGCCAGTCGCGGCCGGTGTCCCGACGATGCCGAGCACGCCGAGAAAGGGCGGTGGTGGAGGCGCGATTCCATCGGTCAGCCTCCAGGCCCAAATGGCGTCGGCAACGGTTTGTCCCCAAGCGACCCCGGCGGCGATGGATTGAGCCTTTTCGGTGGAGGCGAGCGCCGCAAGCGAAGTGTTAAGCTGCGCCGTGAGCGTTGCGGTCTGTGCGGGATACAAATCCACCAAGATGACGTAGGCGGCCTGAATAGCGGCCGCACGCTGAGAGGCGTGATGCGGTGCTGCTGGTTTTACGTGCAGCGGTCGAAAGCGCGGCTCGATGCCGTTAACCGCGTCGAAAACGGACGCGGACACGAGCGCCACCACGCGGGTGCTCACCAACGGATTGGTGCCGCCCGCAAGGACCGTCGTGTTCATGATACCGACCCACTCAAGGACCGGGTCTGGCGGCGTGACAGCCAACACCGGCGTGGGACCAGCAACGAGCAGCGCCACAATCAGCAGCGCGCTCCAAATCGGCGCGCCGGAAGCGCGCCGGCGAACGAACAGAAATGGGCGGCCCAAGTTAAACCTGGTTAAGTTGCGAATCATTATCTCCTCCTGATGGGTGGAGGCAGCGTTGTGGCGGGCTAGCGGGCAGTTTGCTTTGACCTGGCAAATCGCGCGTCAGCTGGAAAGCGCTACCGGGGGCACCAACTCGTCGGTAGCAGAGGCGAGTTCCTTGCTTTCTATGCCTCTTGTGCGCGCAAGTCAAGTAAATCTGTTGCTACTTCTGGCGGGCGTCCCGGGCCACCCGCGTCAAGTCGCATCGCCGATCACAACGACTTCCCCAGGCTTGATTTTTTCGATGGCTAGAGCGCAGACGGAAAAGTATTGCCGAAGATGTTCAAGGCGGTTGGAGGAGGACTGGAGAACAACAATGGCAATTTTGCGGCTCGCAAGATTTAGCTGATATCGCAGGTTTGTATCCACGGTAACCAGCACATCAAAAGCAGTTTCCGCGACACTTAGAAGTTCACCGTTCTTTCTTTTTTCCGGCCCAACCCGCTTCCTGCACAGTGCGGCACTCCTGCCCCGCATCCGCGAGGACTCTCTTGAGTGCTTTCGGGGTGCACTCATCGGCACTCGGGGGGCGGTATGTGCATCATTATTCCGTCTTTGAGGCCGAACCTCGCAATCTTTTTCCGTAGCAGTACCCGTCAAGTCGCCAATGGAGACCATAAACCGATCCATCAGCGGCAGTAATAATTTCAACCTTTCCCCAAATTAGTGGATGCAAAAGTGCCCACCATTTACCATCTCGGGAAGTAGATGTTGCCCAAAACTATCGTCAACGGGGGAGATTAAGGGATGAAAAAATCGATTCCTATGGCCTCTAGAGTATGTGTTGCTGCCCTGTTCCTGCTGGCCTCAAGCTTCGCAAGTCAGGCAGCTGACGAATTCATTTACGCAAACAACGCCGGAGGTACTGGTACAGACTATGTCTGGCAGATCGACGTTACCACCGGAGGAAATGTCACCAACGAGTACGCCATACCGGGTATTGGCAATGGGCGTGGCGTCATTGACGTGAACAACATTCTTTATGTCACCACAGCCAGCAGCGGCAACGTGTATTCCTTTAATACTGGCACCAGTGCCCTGGCGACTGTCTTCAATGTCTCCGGGTCTTTGGCGCTTGCCAGCATTACCTATGATGGCACTAACTTCTGGATCGGGGACTATACCGGTACCGATAAGGCCTATCTCTATACGCCGGGCGGTACCCTCTTAAAGACAGTTAACCTAGCCAACTGCACAGGGTTTTGCGATGGGTTGACTTTTGTGGCTCTGAACGGCGGTGAGCTCCTTGAAAACAGGTTTGATGGGGCATCCGGGCTGAGTCAATACGATCTCTATG
>Ga0210401_10005250_pt1 | contig 13346 bp, 13 predicted proteins | sample IncBWH32MmetaG_FD_150866 | JGI IMG/M metagenome (GOLD analysis project Ga0210401, IMG submission 150866) | Forest soil microbial communities from Barre Woods Harvard Forest LTER site, Petersham, Massachusetts, United States - Inc-BW-H-32-M | ecosystem: Environmental > Terrestrial > Soil >... | reverse complement strand
TTGAGCTTGTCGATGCCGAACAGCGCCTGTTCGTCGTCGGTCATCTTGCGGATGCGGCTTTCGGCGACGTCGGCGACCAGCAGCATATAAGGGCTGTCGAGGTCGAGGTCGAACCAGTCGGCGACCTTTTCACGCAGCACCGAGGGGGCGAAGGGCCGGAAACTCTCGCGATATTTGACCTTGAGGTTGAGGGTCTTCTGCATCGAGGGGCTGCGCGGATCGCCGAGGATCGAGCGGTTGCCGAGCGCGCGCGGACCGAACTCCATGCGTCCCTGGAACCAGCCGACCGCGGCACCGTCGGCGAGGGATTTTGCCGTCGTCTCCAGCATCTCGCCTTCGGACAGCGTGGTGAAACGCGCACCCGTCGCCTTGAGCCGCTGATCGATATCGGCCTGGTCGAAGGCCGGACCGAGATAGGCGCCGCGCATGCCGTCGAGTGCGTTGGCGGCCGGGCGCGGCTTTTCGGCATGGATATGATAGGCGGCGAGCGCAGCGCCGAGCGCGCCACCGGAGTCGCCGGCCGCCGGCTGAATCCAGATGTTCTTGAAATGGCCGTCGCGCAGGATCTTGCCATTGGCGACGCAGTTGAGCGCCACGCCGCCGGCCAGGCACAGGTTCTCCATGCCGGTTTCCGCGGCGAGGCTGCGCGTGAGCTTGAGCACGATGTCCTCGAGCACGGCCTGGATCGAGGCCGCGATGTCCATGTGCTTCTGCTCCAGCAGGCTCTCCGGATCGCGCGGCGGCGCGCCGAACAGCGCATCGAAGCGCGCATTCGTCATCGTGAGCCCGGTGCAGTAATTGAAATAGTCGAGATTGAGCCGGAACGAGCCGTCGTCCTTGACGTCGATCAGCTGGTCGCGGATCAGCTTGACGTATTTCGGCGTGCCATAGGGCGCGAGCCCCATCAGCTTGTATTCGCCGGAATTGACCTTGAAGCCGGTGTAGTAGGTGAAGGCCGAATAGAGCAGGCCGAGCGAGTGCGGGAAATGGATTTCCTTGTGGATCGCGAGCTTGTCGGCTTCGCCGAGCGCGACCGCGGTCGTGGTCCATTCGCCGACGCCGTCGAGCGTGAGCACCAGCGCGCGTTCGAACGGGGAGGGGTAGAAGGCGGACGCCGCATGGCTCAAATGATGCTCGCAGAAGGTCAGGCGGTTGTGCCAGTCGAACTCCGGCGCCACCTCCTTGAGCTCGTCTGCCAGCAGCGACTTCTGGAACAGCTTTTCACGCAACCACAGAGGCAGGGCCATGCGAAACGACGTGAAGCCCTGCGGCGACATCGTGAGGTAGGTTTCGAGCAGGCGCTCGAACTTGATGAAGGGCTTGTCGTAGAACACGACGCAATCGACGTCGTCGAGCCTGGTGCCCGCGGCTTTGAGGCAATAGTCGATGGCCCGGCGCGGATAGTTCGCGTCGAACTTCTTGCGCGTGAACCGTTCTTCCTGGGCGGCTGCGACGACGTGACCGTCCTCGACCAGCGCCGCCGCGCTGTCGTGATAGAACGCCGAGATACCCAGGACGCGGTAAGGCGCCATCAGAACAGCGTGTAGATGAAGGGTGCCACGGCCGAGCCCTTGGTCAGCACCAGCAGCGCGCCGAAGATCGCCATGACGATCAGCACCGGCAACAGCCAGAACTTCTTGCGCACGCGCAGAAAGCCCCAGAACTCCTGCATGAAGTCGATCATGTCAATATTGCCTCTTGAATGACTCAGGGTCCGGGCCGGGCGGCTCGCGCACGAGCCAGTAACTCCTGGCCTCCGGCTCGAAGCGGCGCCTGAGAGGATCATTTGCGAACTGCCGCATCAGGAATCCGATCGGAACGATGCAGCAGAAGAAGATGAAGCCGAGAATGACCGGGCTGACGATAGCGTGCAGCAGAAGGCCGAGCTTGGTCCACCAGCGGTTAAGGGGAGCGAGGATCTGCGGCGCGGCGTAGGCCACGATGGCAAACACAATCGAGAGGCCGAGCCAATAGGGCCAGCGTCCGCTATGGCCAAAATAGTAACTCGACAGTGCCAGCAAAGCAAAAAAGCCGGCAAACACCAGGCCGAAGTTCTTATTCGATGATGTCTTCGAAACGTCCTCTCGCACGAACATTTCGTGCGAGCCGAAATTCTTGTCGCGCATCGCGAGGTCCCTGAAATTCGGCGGACAATATGCACACCCTCCGCAAAGTTGCAATGCACGGAGATTGCCCTTCCAGGCTGGAACTTCATCTGGCGGGCCCGGGATCGTCGGCGAAATGGCGCGCTCGGAGAGATTCGAATTAGAGCGCTAACATATTTGTATATATAATGCTTTTCGCAGAACTTTGGTTCGAGGGACAGATCAAGGGTCAGGTGATCGGAAATCAACAGCTTTGATTTCAAGGCCTGGTGCGCGAACCAAGCGCGCTGGCGGAAACCGCATCTGCCTAAATGCGGCGCTGGGGTTGAACTCGTCGAACCGCTGCGCGTGGCTTCTCCGGAAGCCGGGCCGCGGTTCATGCTGACGATCCTTGTCGAGGACGTGGACGCAATCTTCCGGCAATTGAGCGGGCGTGGCGTTGCGTTTCTGAACGGTCCCGTGGACCGTGAATGGGGTCGGCGCACGGCGGCCTTTGCCGATCCGTCCGGCAATCTGTGGGAGATTGCGCACAAACTTGCCCAATAAAGCGGAGGGAACGGCTGCCAAGCGCTGTCGCTTAACGACAACGGAGCGCTGAGGCGTCTGAATCGACGAACCGCGTCGCGCCCGTCACCGGTGGCTCGCGCGGCATCGGCAAGGCCGTCTCATTGGCGCTGGCCAAGGCGAGCGCCAATGTCGCGGTGAACTATCGCGAGCGCGGCGAGGAGGCTGCAAGCGTTGTCGACGCGAGCAGTTGCATCACAACCAGCTGGTCGTGGTGGCTAGGCGTATGTCAGCTCGAAGCCGCGTTCGCCCGAGCGGGACGTGTGAAGCTCCCAAAAAGATTCCGCCACTGCGTCTGCCCCGAAACGGCCCTTGTCAGCCAGGAAGTCTGAGATTGTGACCACGGCTGTCCGAATGCCCTTGGGCTCGAGGTCTTGCGCCAACGTGGCAGTGAGATTGCGCAGTGCGGCTTTGCCGGCGCTCAGCGCCGCCATCTCTGCCGATGGGGACGTGCCGAACCACCCACCGGTGAAAAGCACGCTGCCCCCACCATTCGCTTCTAGGACGGGCGTCACTATTTGAGCGGCAGCCAGCGGCGCGACGGCGTCCACGATCAATTCGTTGACGAGATTGGCAGGGTCGAGCTCTAGCGGGCGACACGGTCTAACGATGGCGGCGTTGTAGATCAGGACCTTTAATGGTGACATCGCGGCGGTCGCCTTTCGAATTGCCGCGCCGAGGGCGTTGAGGTCAGCCGCGTCGGCAACGAAGCCATGACCGGCAACTCCCAGACCGTTCAGCTCTTCGACCAGCGTGGCGAGCCGATCTCCGGTGCGGGAAATCAATGCGACCTCTCCAAGTCCCTCGCCGAATTTCCTTGCAAGGGCGAAGCTTAGCCGGGGGCCAGCGCCAACGATGATTGCCGATTGTTTCGTGCTCATGGGTGTCTCCTTGATTGGATGGGGCAAAGCGCCTGTGTCGCTTGCAGCGTGCAAATAGTGTCGAGGGCACCCGGGATAACTGCGGCTTGGGTTGATACACTGTTCCGGTCTGCGGCAGAATGCACCCATGAGCGATATCGAGGACTATCGAGCATTCGTGGCGGTAATTGAGAGGAAGAGCTTGACGGCAGCTGCCCGGCAGCTCGGCCGCTCGCTGCAGTCTGTGAGCCGGTCCCTGGCCTCTCTCGAGCGGGAATTGGGGGTAGAACTTGTCCGCCGCACCACACGTTCGTCGCGGGCGACCGATGCGGGCCTTGCGTTCCATGCTCGCATAAAGTCAGCACTGGCGGATATCGATCTGGCACGGTCCGAGATCGCAGAGAGGGCCGCGCTGCTAACGGGCCGTCTTCGCGTCGGGGCGTCAATCCTGTTCGCGCCTACCTATCTGGTCCCCGCCGCGGCCGAATTCCTGTCGCGCCATCCGGGGACCGAAATCACATTCGTGCTGTCGGAGCAGTACGCAGATCCAGTTGCCGAGGGGCTTGATCTCGCCATACGCATTGGACCTCTAGCTGATTCCACGCTCATAGCACGCCGGCTAGGGACGCTGCGTCGTGTCGCGTTTGCTGCGCCATCCTACCTGGCCAGGTACGGGCGGCCGCGTGCACCTGCCGAACTTGCTGACCATGATTGCATCGTTCGCGGGTCGGCTCAGAACCCCAGCGTTTGGACGTTCCGGATCGCGAATCGCGAAGAGACGATCGCCGTTAGGGGCCGATTTCGAGCCGACGCCACAGCGGCGTGCAACGAAGCGGTCGCCTTTGGACTTGGCATCGGAATCGCACCACTTTGGCAGGTCCGCGGTTTGCTCGATGAAGGGCAGGTCGAACTGTTGCTTACCGATTTCGAGCCTTTGCCCGTGCCAATTCACGGAGTTTGGCCAGCAGGGCAACCTATCCCTGCACGAGCCAGAGCCTTTCTGGAATTGGTGGCCAGCCGACTGGCCGCAAGCAATCTGTAGCAGATGGTTACCGCTGATCCCTTTGAAGCGTGGCGCGCTCGGGAAGGCTGAGCGGCAGGCCACCGGGGCGGGTGAAGACGCGCCGAAGCCCGCTTCCCAGATCGACTCTGCATAGGACGAACCGCCGCGAATCAGGGATAAGCCGTTCGATACGCTGGTCGTTGGCGGCGCAACCATTCCGACGCCATCTTCGCCGGGCCTGATCGCCTTTATGCGCGACGCTCCCAAACGCCACCGACGCATTGCAGCGGTCTGCACCGGTGCCTTCGTGCTCGCCGAGGCAGGGCTTCTGGACGGCCGGCGCGCCACCACGCACTGGTTGCACGCGCGAGCTGCAACGGGATTACCCGAAGGTGAAGATGGACGAGGATCGCATCTTCATCAACGACGGCCCGATCTGGACCTCGGCCGGTATGACCGCCGGGGTCGACCTCGGGCTGGCGCTAATCGAGAACGACCTTGGTCCTGAGCTTGCAAAGGCCGTGGCGCGTAAGCTCGTCGTCTATCATCGCCGCGGCGGCGGCCAATCGCAATTTTCCGCGCTGCTCGAGCTGTCACCGAAGTCGGACCGCATTCAGGCAGCGCTCACCTACGCGCGGGACAACCTTCACAAGGCCCTGACTGTCCCCGACCTGGCCGATGCGGCTCATCTCAGCCCACGGCAGTTCAGCCGGGCGTTTCACGCGGAGACAGGTCAATCACCGGCCAAGGCGATCGAGAACCTTCGGGTCGAGGGCGCTCGCAACCTCATGGAGCAGAGCCGTCACTCGATCGATGAGGTGGCTCGCCAAACCGGTTTCAGCGACCGCGATCAGATGCGTCGGGCGTTCTTGCGCGCTTTCGGGCAACCGCCTCAAGTGCTTCGGCGCAATGCGCGGCTCGAATCGATCGACATCCACAATGTGGACAACGACCGCGCGAGCGCGGTGTAGGTTCGCTGCGGATCGGACTGCGAATGCGAGCGGAAAGCTGAAACGCCCAATGGTGTCTGACCGTATCCGGTTGTTATCCATCGACACTACTTATTGAGAGCGCCAATTAGGAGATATCGGCGGCGCCCGCGCTGCCGTTGGATCGTCAGCATGAGCGGGCCAAGCTCCTCATGGTTGACTTCGATCTGGGCGTAGTTGGTGGCACCGATGGCTTCGAACTGCGCAGCGAGGTGTGCGGCGATGAAGACGAAAGTCTTGTCTTCTTCCAGCCCGGCATGATGTAGGCGCATCTGAGCGGCGTCGGCGAACTTGCCGTTGGCGATGCCGCGCAGATAGGCAATCTCGGCGTTCTTCTCCTCAAGAAGCGCGGCCAACTCTTCCTGAACGAAGCCATGGAATTCGTCGAGCATGTCGGCGGTGAGAGCGTCGCCGCGCTGCATAACAATCTGGTGGCCGCAGATCGCGGCCGCGACCTCGCCTTCCGCGGTCAGCACTGCCTCGTCATCAAGGTCAAAGTCAGTGTCGGTCACATGCGACTCCTATGGATTCCAGCGCAGCGCATCGCCATGCCGTAACCGAATCTGACGGCGCTGAGGGTCAAAACCATCTCGTCGCTCACGGCACACATTGCCCCTAACCAGACCCTGCTGCCGCCGGTGAGTTGAGCTCCGGCGCACTACCGGTTATGCCGGTGCAACCACAAAGCCGGCGCGTGGAAAGTGCACGCAAACCTCGCCGACCTCAGGGTCACTGCGTCGGATCACGATCTCATGGACGTCCGAGGCGACCAATTCACCGACAACCGGGTCGCGTCCAGTATCGTCCGGCGTGACGGTAACGGTCTGGCCAGGTTTCCGACCGATGGGATCCTGCGGATCGACGGTCGCCCTGGCGATCGATGTGGTATCCCTTGCTACATCAAGCGCTTGTTGCGCGCTCATTTGGCTTCGCCTGCCATGGCCGATAGCCGCAATGCGCTCAGCCCAAGTCAGGAGCCTCGGAAAGCCGTCGAGCGGCGCCGCCGCCGATCCGAATTTCTGTCGCAAGAACCAAACCGGATGATAGGCGGCGAGATCGGCGAGGCCAGCGGCTGGGCCTTGCAAGAACGAGCGCCCGTCAGCCAACGTCTGATCCAGCCAATCGAAATGCGCGCGCAGCTGATCAAGCAGGTTAGGCACCGCCGCCATCATTGCGATGGGATCGATATTTCGACCGGAGAACTTGGCCCGGTCTTCGAGAAACCCCTCAGGCAACGCGTCGGGTCTCTTCGCGAACACGATACTGACAGCCGGGCTGAAGGTTGTCTTCTCGGCCCACCAGGCAAGCGCGTCGGCTGTGCCGTGGCCGGCGGGATAAAAGCTCGGAGCGGGGTACCGGCGCTCGAGTTCGCGCATGATCAACTGGCTGTCGCAATAGATGTCCGCGCCAATCTGCAGAACCGGCGTCTTGCGATACCCTCCCGTCAGCGCCGTCAGATTCGGTTTCGGCATGATGACGGGAAGCTCGACCGATGCCCAGGCAAGGCCCTTGAGGCCAAGCCCGGTCCGAACTTTCTCCGCATAGGGAGAAGTGTCGTAATGGTGTAAGATGATGTCGGTCATGGGAGGGACCTTTGAGCGTGGTGATGCGATCCCCTCGATATCAGCCGCGGACGCGTGACCGCCTTGTAGCGGTCCTCGCGCGGCACGACCGTAAAGGGGATCTCGAAGGCATCGTCAATCGCGGTGCGAACCTCGCTGCTTCCGCTGTAGAGGGTGCCGTGCGGTTCCGAACTCCTCGACGACACCGCACCCCTCGCCGCCGAGCCCGCTCGGCAGTGGCACCTGATAGAGCCCGCTGCGGTTATCGCGTCGATGTGATTGAGCCCGACCGCGGTGTGCTTGAGCCGCACCTGGCCCGGTCCAGGCGTGTCAACGCTGACTTGCTGCCAGGTCAAAACCTCCGGCCCGCCGGTCTTCTCGAAGCAAATCGCTAGTACCATGGGGTTTCCTTTCACCAGTGAGGTGCATTCGAGGCTTGCCGCGCCAACGTCGACTATTTGGGTCATCGCCAACCTGAACCCCTCGTCCGCGCCGACGCGCTGTCTCTCGGTAAGAGATAGCGAGAGCGCTGGAACGTCGCTCGCCGGGACGGGACTCCATCCCCTGATGGCGCTCCGGGAGCGTCCCCGTAGCATGGTATGATCGCCGCTGATGTCGCTGGATTTTGCAGAATGTGAGCGTGCGCGGGTCGCGCGTGATCCTAGCTATGACGGCCGGTTTTTCACCGGGGTCCGGACCACCGGTATCTATTGTCGACCGGTCTGCCCCGTTCGCCCAGCAATGTCGACTAACGTTCAGTTCTTTCCGTCCGCCGCGGCTGCTGAAGCGGCGGGATTTCGGCCGTGTCTGCGGTGCCGCCCCGAGACTGCGCCATTTTCCAATGCCTGGATCGGAAGCCGCGCAACCGTCGAGCGCGCGGTACGGCTTATTGTCGAGGAGGGCGCTCTCGACGAGGAGGGAACGTCGGTCGAAAAACTTGCCGAGCGCCTCGGCATGGGGCGCCGCCAACTGGCTCGCCTGTTCGCCCGGCACCTAGAGGCGAGTCCGAGCGCGGTAGCACGGACGGCCCGCATTCAGCGCGCGAAACGACTCATCGATGAAACCGATAAGCCGATGGTGGAAATAGCTGTTCTCGCAGGATTCGGCAGCCTCCGACGCTTTAATGCCGTGTTCGCGGAGGTTTATGGACGAGCTCCCACGGAGATTCGACGAGGCCGAAGGTCCAGCCGAATACGTCATGAAGCCGATCCGGTTGGAGGAAACAAGAATGAGCGGGCTCGACGATTATCTAATCGATCCGAACGTATCGCTGCTAAGTAAGACGCCCAACCGCCAACCGCTGGGGGTCGATAATCGTAAGCCTGCGGACATTGCTCGCTCGCCAATAGCTGGTTGCGGCCTTGCCATGAGCCTAAGGATGCGCCGGAGACCATGGGGTGACGGTGTTTTTTGCCGAGGCGCGGACGGCGGCCTGTCACTACGGAGGTCACAAATCGGCCAATCGATACCGATAGTCGCTGAAACCGAGCAAATCGCGGATCGCCGAAATTCGTGTTTGAACGCAAATTTCTGACGGATCGCGGAGACGGTTCTTTGTCGCAGGCGGAAAAAATTTGCGTTGACAAATCAAAGCGTTACCATGCCTCAGAACAATCGAGTGGAGTGAGGGTACAGACGGCGGCAATAGCGTAGTTTCGGCGGCCGGCCATTTGCGCCGTCGTGCAGTTGTAGTTCCCATCCGTACGCATTCACGCGGACTTGGCGTTGGCGTTCTCCGACTGGCAAGCGTGTTCTGCGCAAACTTACAGAATGAAGTAAAGCCGCTTCAAAGCCGGGGTACTCGGGCGTAGAATATCGTGCACGAGGCCGGTCTTGTGTGCACCGAAAACTTAAACCCGAGCGAAGCGGTGATGAAGTCCGCCTAGGAGGGCGTGTGAACTTATGACGCCGGATCACCGAACCGGGCGAGGGACCGGCGCATCTTTGCTTAATCCGATCAACCGCTCGACAACGCTGTTCTGCCAAGGTGAGGCTGGTGCAGTGGGCTTGTCGCGAATACCCATAGTGAGCAATCGGCCTGTGACGACGGTACCGTAGATCCGATCTCTGTTTCGGATCATGTAACGCGGAGCCCCATCCCAAGGAAACGTGCAACCCACTCGGCTGTCGGATTGGCTGTGACGTTGATCCAGGCAAGGTCCCTACGATCGAGCCGCATGATGACGAAGGCATAGAGCAGATTGAAGCCGATGGTCGGGGACAACAAACAGTGCATGGCGGCAATGTCAGGCGCGTGGTTACGCAGAAAGGTGCGCCATCCCTGACTGGGCGGCGCCCGCCGTTTGACCATGTACTTGGCGACGCTAGACTGGGCAACTTCAAACCCGAGCTTGAGCAGTTCGCCATGAATACGCGGAGCTCCCCAAAGCGGATTTTCGACGCTCATCCGCCGGATCAACGCGCGCAGGTCCGTCTCGATCTGCGGCCGCCCTTCTGGAGAGCGCGACTTCCAGCACCAATAGCGGAGAAAGCCGACCCTGTGCCAACGCACGAGCGTCTCGGGCCGGATGATCGTGAGAACCTGCAGGATTGATGGAAACCAGCGATACAGCTGGATAAAGAACCAGCGATCATGGTTCGTGACCCGGACGCGACCATGCAGGCTACGCCTCAAAACAATCAACTGATGTCGAAGCACCGCGTTCTCAGCCTCAAGCCGTAACTTCGACTTGAATGGTGAGGCTAGCCCCGCAAGAACGAAACAGAACAGCCCGATCATTCCTAAACTCCGGTTTAGAACGCGCATCCCGAAGAGCGAGCCCACTCAACTCGATTGCGGCCCCGATCCCACTTCGCTCGCCCTGCGAGCCTCCAGCGCCAGCTTTGTCAAAATTTTCTTCCCCGCGATGCGTCCCGACTCCCAAGCGCCGGTCATTTGACTGGGGCTTTTCTTCAGGTCCTGCACAAACGCCTCGCCCGCGAACACCAGGTTGCCGATCACCAGCGGATTGCGGCGTTTGACGCCGGGCAGCATGGCCGAATAGGCGGCTAGGAAATTCGGATTGGTCGTCCAGTCAGTGATATGGAAGCGGCCTTCCAGGTTGTTGCGTGCACCCCTCAAATCGGGTTCGCCGACGCGATCGAGCAGATCGAGCATCTGGTTTTCGATGTCGGCGTAGTGCGCTTTCTCCACCAGATCCGACATCGCGCCTGAAGCAAAGATGGTGACGAGCGGCTTGCCGTCGGTGCGCAGGTGCAGGAGCCAGGCGTGACGCTGTTCGTAAATCGTGACGAACGTGTCCGGTGCGATTTTGCGTTCGGCAAAGAATTCTGGTCGCAGCGGCACGAAAATCTTGGTCATTTTCGCCGCCGTCATGCCCGCCAGGACCGGATCCAGCTGCGAGCGCGCGCCCTTGTCGAATCTGACGCCGTGCGATTTCAGCACGCCAACCGAGAGCGTGCTGAGCACATAGTCGGCTTCGACCGTGTCCTTGTCGGTCACGACCACAAAGTGCTTTCCGGCCTTTCTGACCGTTTGTACGATGCGGCGGAGCTGGATATCGGCTTTGTAATACCGGGCTTCGTTGGTCATGGCGGCGATGAGCTTTTCGATCCCGTCCTGCAATTGCATGCCGCCGGAACCCGCATCGTCCCCCCAGAATTCATCGCTTGAGACCTTGGTCGCGCTATCGACCGCCATCCAGTTGTTTGCCCGTTCCTCGGCCACAGCGACGATCACGCGCGATTTGGACATGTCGGCCAATTGCCGGAGCGACACGTCTTCATCCCGATGCTGCGCCTTCCAGATCGCATACATCTCGTAAAGCCGGTTCATCGCCCATTCGCGCTGCTCAGGCGCCACTGCGCCTTCCACCGAGACATTGAAGCGCCGCGTGGCGGTATCGATGCCGATCGGCCCCAGATCGTAATGCCGATCGCAGGCCCATTTGTAGAACGGGTTCCTGGCGCCGCCATGGAACCAGTGCGCTCCGGCATCCACCGACACACCCGTAGACAGCTCATCAGTGCGCGCACGCCCGCCGATCCAGTCCGCGGCGTCAAGGAGCGTTATCTCGGGCCGCGCGATGGTCTCGCCAGCCGCGATGAGCTTGTCGACGCCTTCCCCAATGGTGATGGCAGCGGTCAGGCCCGAAATGCCGGCGCCGATGATGACAATATGCGCACGCATGGTCGGGGATTTTAAAGGAAAAGGCGAGGGTGTTGCACGTCGTTTGTGACTTCAACGAGACAGCGGAGCCAGCACGGCACTCCCTCATCCTGAGAAGCGCCTCGAACCTCTCAAAGGATGCAGGCCCATGACTTGCAGTTTACTCCCGGGCCTCGCCCTTCGAGACGCACGCTTCGCGCGGCTCCTCAGGTGAACGAGCTGGTCGATCTGCGCTGTGAGCAGGTCGACTTCAACCATGCTGTCCTGCAGGTCCGCAGAGTCAAGAAGGGCACGCCGGCTTCGGAGACGCAGCGGACTACATCGATAAGCTGCTCCAGGGTACGAAACCTGCAGACCTTCCTCTGCAGCAGCCGACGAAATTTGACTTAGTGATCAACTTCAAGACCGCAAAAGGACTTGGGGTTGCTATCCCGCCATCCCTTCTAATTCGCATTAACGAAGTCATCGAATGATGTTAGCTTCTGGACCCAAAGCGGACCAACGAGACGAAGCCGCCGATGTCTGGTCATGGCAGAGCGGACGACGTCGGCCGACCGCTCTGGAGTTATGGGTCTATTCCCTAGGAGAGCGAACGCCAAATGCGTCCAACTGCGGTACGCGATTGAGCTCGATAGATGCCGATATCGAACGATTGCGCGGCCGAAGAAATATTGCTGTGGATTCATAAGGAACAGATTGTGGCGGTCTGGCCGCCGGTGCTTTGGACTGATCAGTTTGATTTTGTATCCTAAAATCAGAGCGATAGGTCGATGCAAGATAATCGAGTGAACTAATCGTCCCGCCGACATTTCCCCCAGCGAGCTCCCGCCGTGAACTCCCGAATATCGCTTGTTCCTCCAAGCTCCAGGCCGTCCTGCGAAAAGTGCCGCTCCGATTAGTCGGCCGCTTGCTCGGCACGGTGATTGTGGGTTCAAGCCGCTGTGGATCAGTAAGCACCCGGTGGGCCAGTGACCTGAGAGTAATCACGGCCACAATTCCCCGGGTGTCGGCCTGTGCGTGATTCTTACTGCCCGACGGGCCGCACTCATAACGAAAGAAACGCCAATGGCGGAGTTCGCTTTCGAAGCCGGCAAGACGAATGGCCAGTACGTTAGCTTCAGTCTCAAGCTGACCTTTCAGGCACTTGTGATGGTCCGAATGCTTCCTTCTAGGTTTCTAGTAGTTGGGGAAGGGTCTGCCTCCATTAAGGCAGGCCCTTTTTTCCGGTTTGGGCCCGCTAGGTCACGACCGGAGGGCAGGATCGTCGTCCTTTGGTGACGTTTGTCGTCAAGCGCATCGACGACCACCTGGTGAAGCCGTCGCTGCCCGGCCAATACATATCGGTGCAGGTGCCGCTGCCCGACGGCACGAGACAGTCGCGCCAGTACAGTCTGAGTCGGGCCGACAAGGGAGAATCCCGCCAGTTTTCGGTCAAGAGAGTGCGCGGCGCAGCAGGAAAGCCCGACGGAGAGGCGTCGACGCTGTTGCACACCAGCGTCAGGGTGGGCGACGTGCTGAGCATGTCTGTTCCGTTCGGTCCCCTGGTACTCGATGACTATTCTGGGCGCCCTTTAGTGTTCATCAGTGCGGGTATCGGGATTACCCCAATGGCCGGGATGCTCTCGCACCTTGCCACCGCTCGGTCCCCTCTGCCGATCGTGCTGCTGCACGCCGACCACAACGAGAGCGCCTTCGCTCTCCGCGGCCAGATCCGCGACGACATCGCCACACTGCGCGATGCCTCGATCTATGTCTGGTACGAGCAGGGCGCCGAAAGCGAATTGCCGGTGCAAGGCGTTTTCCCGGGCAGGATGGACCTGTCACAGGTTCGCCTGCCCGACAATGCGGTGTATCACATGTGCGGGCCAGTCCCGTTCATGCATGGGATCCGCAGCGCGCTGATCGAGCTTGGTATTCCGCCCCGGGACATCCAGTACGAAATGTTTGGCCCGGCCCTGTGGCAGGCAGATTACGAATAGGCCAGGAGCTCGACGAGCAAGCGGTTTGCGCTTGCACGTTTGTTGGGCAGCTAGAGCGTAGCGCTACGTGGGATTTCAGTCTCCGCGAGGTGAGGGTTATTTCGTTCCGCAGTTTTGACCACGCTTTGGAGCTATCGCCAAATTTTGGTGACGGC
>Ga0210401_10005248_pt1 | contig 13347 bp, 8 predicted proteins | sample IncBWH32MmetaG_FD_150866 | JGI IMG/M metagenome (GOLD analysis project Ga0210401, IMG submission 150866) | Forest soil microbial communities from Barre Woods Harvard Forest LTER site, Petersham, Massachusetts, United States - Inc-BW-H-32-M | ecosystem: Environmental > Terrestrial > Soil >... | reverse complement strand
CTCTGCTGTTGGCGTGTTACACGGTCACGATCCAAGGCCTGGCGGATCGCATCCAGCAGTTCCTGATCCTGGAAAGGCTTGGTCAGGAACTCCACGGCACCGGATTTCATGGCCTTCACCGTCATTGGAATATCTCCGTGACCGGTGATAAAGATAATGGGGATTTGGATACCGGCGTCACTCAACTGGCGCTGAAAGTCCAAACCGTTGACGCCAGGAAGGCTCACGTCCAGGACAAGGCAGCTTGGCCCGTCCGGCGGCTTGTTGCGCAGAAATTCTTCCGCGGTCTCAAAGGAAGAGCACCGTAGTTTGGCCGATTTCAGCAGTCCCTGGATGGACGCTCGCACACCGGCATCGTCATCAACCACGAACACCGTGGGAGCGTCTGCGCGCGTCATTCAGGCCTCGACCTTGGTGGGCAGACTGAAATAAAAACTTGCGCCGCGCGGGGAGTTGTCGGCAGCCCACAAGCGTCCGCCATGCGATTCGATGATGGAGCGGCTGATGCGAAGTCCCATGCCGGTGCCGTGAGGTTTCGTTGTAAAAAACGCATTGAAGATCTGGTCCGCCTGCTGCGGGGGAAGCCCCACGCCGGTATCGCAGACCGAGACAATTAGTTTGCCATCATCGTCTTGCTGCGAGCGGATGGCTAGCTGGCGTGCCCCATCCACTTCTTTCATGGCATCGATGCCGTTCACAATAAGATTCATCAGCACCTGTTGCAACTGCACGCGATCGCCCATGATCCGGGGAAGATCTGCGGCTAGCTCCATCCCGACTGTTATGTCGTATCGCGTTGCCTCGCTGCGCAAGAGGACGATCATCTCTCGAATAGCTTCGTTTACGTCCACCACCTCCCATTCTGGAGTACTTTTTTTGAAGAGCAGACGGATCCGGCTGATAATTTCCGCCGCACGCGTTTGGTCTTTAACGATTCTCATGGCAGCCTCGCGCGCCTCTTCCAGATCGGGGTGCTCGCGGGTAAGCCAGCGCAGGCAGGTATTGGCGTTAGTTAAGGCGGCGGCAATCGGCTGATTCACTTCGTGCGCCAGTGAAGCGGTCAGCTCTCCCATCGTAGCCACCCTATTCATGTGCGCGAGATCCGCTTGGGCCTGACGCAATCGTTCGCGCTCTTCACGCGCCAGCTTGCGTTCAATGGCAATGCCGGCGAGGTGGACGGCCATTTCGAGGGCGCGGGTTTCAGCGGGGCTCGGACTGCGCGGTTCTCGGTAATACATAGCAAACGAACCCAGCACCTTGCCCGAATGCGCAAGTATGGGAGTGGACCAACAAGCGCGGAACCCATAAGGCTCAGCCACTTCTCGGTACGCCTCCCAGAGCGGGTCCTGGAGAATGTCGGTGACGACCACAGGTTCTCTGCGGAACATGGCGGTACCGCATGATCCCGCCTTCGGTCCGATGCAAAGGCCGTCGATGGCCTTGGAATAGGACTCGGGGAGGCTGGGAGCAGCGCCGTGCCGTAGGTGCTGCCCGTCCTCGTCGAGGAGCAAGACAGAGCAAAGCAGCCCGGCAAATTGGGCTTCCACAACCCGTACCAGCTTCTCCAGTGTTTCCTCCAGTGGAGCAGCGCGGGCGATCATCTCCAAAATACGGCTCTCTCCGTCACGCAGCGCTTCTGCCCGCTTTCGCTCGGTGACATCCATCACGGTACCCACGAACTCGATCACCTGGCCCGAGTCGTTGCAGACGGAGTGGGCGACACTCGTAATATATTTTATTGAACCGTCCGGAAGAATGACGCGATAGTTGTATTCGGCGCCGTTCCCCTTGTAAAGCTCAGTTTCGACCTGTTCGATAGAGGCTCGATCGTCCGGATGCACTCTCCCCAGGAAGCTTTCTCTGGTTGGCGCTATAGTATTTGGATCGAATCCATAAATTCTAAAAGTTTCGACCGACCAGAATTGCTGCTTGGTGCCGATGTTCCAGGCCCAACTTCCTGTATGACTAAGCCGTTGCGCTTCCGCCAGGTATGCTTCACTCTGCCGTAGCGTCTCCTCTGCCCGCTTGCGCTCGGTTATGTCGATTACGGTGCCGACGTATTCAACCAGATCGCCGGACGGACTGAAAACGGGATGGCCTATTGTGTGGATGTCCCTGATCTCGCCGCTGGGATGAACGATTCGGTAATTGAACTCGAACCCTGTTTTTTCACGGGCTGCTTTTGCCATGAGTTCTATCTTTCTGGCTATATCATCCGGGTGAACGCGTTGAAAGAATGTTTCGACCCCCGGCAGTCCTGCGTGCGGGTCAAAACCCAACAGGCGGAAGCATTCCTTGGACCAGTATCTGAGCGGTCCCGGTCCGGGAGTCCCTGCCCAACTGCCTGTGTGGCTGAGCCTCTGCGCTTCCTCCAGATAACTCTCGGTCCGGCGCAACGCTTCTTCCGCCTGCTTTGCAGCGGTCACGTCCATGGCGGTGCCGACAAATTCTACGAGGTCGCCCGACTCGCTCAAGACAGGATGGCCGGTCGTGTGGAGGTACTTGATCGTTCCGTCCGGAAGAACAATGCGATAGTCCACTTGAAACGCGGTTTTCTCGATTTCGGCTCTTTCAAAAAGGTTCACGACGCGCTTCCGGTCCTCAGGATGGAACCTGCTAAAGAAGAATTCCGTGTGCGATGGGTCCTCATCAGGTTTGATGCCGTGTATCCGATAGATTTCCGGCGACACTGTGACTGCCCCCGATGCAACATCATGTCGCCAGTTGCCCGTGTGGCTTAGTTTCTGCGCCTCAAGCAAAGATTCTTCACTACGGCGCAGCTTTTTCTCCGCGCGCTTGCTCTCGGTGGTGTCCATCACGGCGCCTACGAACTCGAACTCACCCGACTCATCTCTTTTAGCATGAGCCACAACGTGGACATGTTTAACCGTACCATCCGGCATCACTAAGCGATATTCATGGTCAAAATCCCTTCCACCCTGCGAAGCGCGCTCAATGGTGCTTTTCACAAAACCCGCGTCTTCCGAATGAACCCGTTGAAGAACAAGTTCCACGGTCGGTGTCGTCGATGGGTCGTATTGGAAGATTCTATAGGTCTCCTCTGACCAGATAATCTCACCGGTGGACGGCTTCCAGCCGAAGCTACCTGTATGACTGAGCCGTTGCGCTTCCGCCAAGAACACCTCGCCTCGCTGGAGCTTCTCTTCCTGCAATTCCAAGATCCGAATAGCGAATCGCTTATCCACCCAGGACGTCAGCAGAGCCAGTCCAAGGACGACAAAGGTAACGGCGGCAATTCCGGCAGTGCCAAGCGCAGAGATGCTTACGGCACGAGACAGGTCCGCCGGCATGGCGGACGACGTGAAACTGGCGGCGGCCATGCCGGTGTAATGCATGACCGGGATCGCAACACCCATCACGACGGCTCCGGCCAACTTTTTCCAGCCGATCCCCCTTTTCTCATCTCGGAAGTGAAAGGCAATCCAAAGCGCGGCGAGAGAAATCAGAACTGCGAACACGACGGACAGGACGACGAGAAAAGAATTAAACTGGCATACGGCAGACAAACGCATGGCGGCCATGCCGATGTAATGCATGCTCGAAATACCCGCCCCCATCAGGACACTTCCGGCGAGCGCTTGGAACCAACCCATTTTCTGCCTGCTCACCACGGCAAGGGCAACGACCGAAGCGAGAATGGCCGCAAGCAGCGACAGCAGAACGGTCGGCCAATGGTAGGCCACGGGAATCGGCAGGATGAACGCCAGCATCCCAATATAGTGCATGGACCAGATGCCGGTCCCCATTGCACCGGCCCCGCCCAGCAGCCAAAACCCGCGGGTCCAGCCGCTCGCGGCCGTTACACGACCTGCAAGAGCCAAAGCAGCGTATGACGCAAAGATGGCGATCAACACCGAAAGCGCCACAAGCGCGTAGTTGTATGACCCAATCAAGTTCACGGCAGCCATCTGACTCCATCCGATTGCCACGCGGAACAGTCGCACCGCACTTCAATCCAAAATTGGCCGTCGGGGTTCATTCCTTGGCCTCGAGTTTGGCGGGCAGAGTGAAATAAAAAGTCGCGCCGCGCGGAGAGTTCTCGCCAGCCCATAAGCGCCCACCATCTGATTCGATGATGGAGCGGCTGATGCGAAGCCCCATGCCGGTGCCGTGAGGCTTGGTTGTAAAAAACGCGTTGAAGATCTGGTCCGCCTGCTGGGGGGGCAGTCCTGCGCCAGTATCGCTGACGGAGACCAGAAGTTCCTCCTTTTTCCCTCGCTGTGACTTAATGGTGAGCTCGCGCGTCCCATCCACATCCCTCATAGCATCGATGCTGTTCATCATGAGGTTCATCAGCACCTGCTGCAGTTGTACGCGATCTCCCATGACCTGAGGAAGATCTTCCGCCAGCTCCGTCCGGACGGATATGGAATACCCCGTTGCCTCGGCGCGCAAAAGGATGATCATCTCTCGAATAACTTCGTTGGTGTCAACTGACTCCCGTTGCGGCGTGCTCTTCTTGAAGAGCAAACGGATCCGTTTGATGATTTCTGCCGCGCGCGTTCCGTCATTCACGATTCTTATGGCGGCCGCGCGTGCCTCCACCACATCCGGGAGGTCGCGCGTAAGCCAGCGCAAGCAGGTATTCGCATTGGTGATGGCCGCGGCAATCGGTTGATTCACTTCGTGCGCCAGGGAGGCAGTCAGCTCTCCCAAGGTGGTCATACGGTTGACGCGTGCGAGATCCGCTTGCGCCTGGCGCAAAGCATCTTCGGCTCGACGGCGTTCCTCGATGTCGATAGCGGTTCCATACCAATTAACAATGTTTCCCAGTTCATCGCGCAGCGGCACATTGCGGATCAGCAACCAGCGATACTCCCCATCCATCCGACGGACCCGTACTTCACCTTCCATTGGTTCCCCAGTTGCCACGGCTGCCTGCCACTCACCGATGTATCCGGCGAGGTCATCGGGATGAACTAGGGAACCCCAACCCCAGCCAAGCATGTCTTCCTTAGATCGACCGGTAAATTCCAGGAAACGCTGATTGATGAAATCGACGGAGCCATCAGGCCGAGCGCTCCAGGCGTGCGCCGGAATCGTGTCAATGACAAGGCGGAGGCGATCTTCGCTGTTCTGCAGTGTGGCGTAGAGGTCTCGCAGGCGGCAGGCGGTCTCGTTGAACACCCGCCCGAGGTGAGCGAGTTCATCTTTCCCGGTTACAGACACTTGATGTTGAAACTCGCCGCGCGCCAACGCCTGGGAACCTTCCACCAATCGCGCCAGGGGCCGGGTGATGCTGCGGGTAATGACTACGCCGAGGGTAGCCGCGATCAGCAGGGTGACAAGGGCCGTTAACGGCACCATCAGAAAAACCAGACGTTGTACGCGCTTAATATTCAGCACGGTTTGGGCCTGCTCTTCGCCGACCTCGTGGTCGACGTTTTCGACGATCGCCGAGGTCAGGGATTCAAGTTGCGTTACTTCGTTCGCCAAGCGCAGGTGCACAGCTCGCCAGTCGCCGGATGTGGCTAGTGTGGTGATGGCCTCAAGCTGGGATGGCAGCGCGCTCTGAAGGACGTGAAGGGTAGGCAGGATGGTCGGATCTCGCCGGGGCTCGAAAGGGGGGAGACTGAGGGCGCTTATTGCGCGACGGGTGTCCTCCAGGACCGCAGTGTGAAGGGGTCCGCCTTCTGTGACGAGCCGACCGACGTCTTGGGAGTCGGCGAGCTCTTCCAGCCGATCGTGAAACGCCAACAGACTGGTGTGGACGCGTAGAACGGCAACCAGTTTCTGGTCGATGCCATTCATGCGCTCCGCTTGAGTCCGGACCAAGTGGAATTGCCAAAGGACGATGGCGTCCGCTGCCAACATCGACAAGATGATGAACACGAAGCCGAGTATCAAACGGTGGCCGATGTTGAACCGACCGGCGTAAAGAGTTTTCTCTTCAGCTCTCTTGACCCAGCGGTTCAATGCCGTTGCGAAGTGAAGCCCCATCGGTTGTTCCTGTCGCTCAATCACTGGCCCCGGAATCATGCCATGCCGCTCATCGTTCGCGGAACGAACTTGAAGAAGGGGATTGGGGCGAGGTTAATGCACGGGTTCAGGTGTTCCCTTCGCCGTTGTGCTGTTGATCCCCGCGGAGGGCGGTCCCTTCTTGTAACCGGTGATGCGAACCAACTCATTCTCCAGGGCGACGGCAGATTCCTGCGCACTTTTCTCGCCAGTCAGCACGGAATGCACTGCCTGGATGTATGCACCGGTCACGTCCTGGTATTTCTTGCCAGTGACATTCGAAGGACGCGAAACCATACCGGTCCGGAACGCTTGACTCAGAAGGTCAAAACGGGGATTTGGTTCAAGTACTTCAGGCAGGTTGTAGAGTTCCGGTAGAGTCGGTGGCTGCGAAAGCACCCTGGACCGCCAAACCTGCACGTCTTTACGGGTGAGATACCGAACCAGCCCCAAGGCTTCACGGGGATGGGCCGAGAATCGGGAAACCGCCAAGCCCCATCCTCCGAAGGTACCCACTCGACCTCCTTTACCACCGGGCAACAGGGCTATATCAAACCTATTTCGGATTTGCGAGCCTGCCGCCTGGCTGTTCACGTAGGCTGATGGCCAGTTCCGCATGAATGCCGCGTCGCCTGCGATCCAAACGTTCAGCGAATCCCACTCTCTATATCCCACTACACTTGGGGGTGAGATGGAACCAACCCAGTGCGCAGCCCTTTGCCAAGCCCTGATCGCCTGCGGATTATTCACGCTGATCGTCTGGTCGTCCCCGATGATCCGCCCGCCGCCTTCGGCCGCCTGCCATTCCAGCGCGTCGCAGGTCAACACTTCGTCAGCCGCCCCTTGCCACACAAAACCCCAAAACTGTTTCTTCCCTTTGGCGCGTTCGCCAGCCTGAATTCGAGCCGCCATGATCTCCAGCTCATCCCATGTCTTGGGTGGCCCACGGAATCCATACTGCCGCAGAAGGTCGGTCCGATAATACAGAAGTCCGATGTCGGCACGATAGGCCAGGGCCACAAGCTTGTTGTCCACGATGTAGGTGGCGGCTATCGCCGGAAATTGGTGGGAGAGTTCGCTCGCGAAATATGGCTTTAAATCCACGAAATATTCGGCCAGCGTCCCAGGCCAGACCACATCGATGCCGTATACGTCAGGACCCGGGGCCCCTGTTCCGAGTAACTCTTTCCACAAAGCCAGCCTTTGCGAAGCGGAGTCCGGAGACGGAAGCAGCTTGACTCGGATTCCTGTTTCCCGAGTGAACTGCTGCAACTCCACCTCGCGCGCGTCGCTGAACCTCTTGTTTGACCACTCGTCTAGAAGAGTCAATGTAACCGGTTCAGGAGCAGATGGCCTCGCACAACCTTCCAGAAGCAAAGGGAGCAACGCAATCGAAATACAGCGTACCAACTTGCCAGAACTTGGCCACCGGGCGTAAAGACGTCTCATTCCTTCGCCTCGATTTTTGTAAGTAGAGCGAAGTGAAAGCTCGCGCCGCGCGGAGAGTTGCCGTCAGCCCACAAGCGCCCACCATGTGATTCGATGATGGAGCGGCTGATGCGAAGTCCCATGCCGGTGCCGTGAGGTTTCGTTGTAAAAAACGCGTTGAAGATCTGATCTGTCTGTTGCCGGGGAAGCCCTACGCCGGTATCGCTGACGGACACCACAACTTCTTCTTTCTCCGTTTTCCGCGACTTGACGGCCAACTCGCGCGCTCCATCCACTTCCTTCATGGCATCGATGCTGTTCACAATAAGGTTCATCAGCACCTGTTGCAATTGCACACGATCTCCCAAGATCCGGGGAAGATCCGCGGCTAGCTCCATCCGGACGGTTATGTTGTACCGCGTTGCCTCGCTGCGCAAGAGGACGATCATCTCTCGAATGGCTTCGTTTACGTCCACCAACTCCCGTTGCGGAGTACTCTTCTTGAAGAGCAGGCGGACGCGACTGATAATTTCCGCCGCACGCGTTTGGTCTTTAACGATTCTCATGGCAGCCTCGCGCGCCTCTTGCAGGTCGGGGTGCTCGCGGGTAAGCCAGCGCAGGCAAGTATTGGCGTTAGTCAAGGCGGCGGCAATCGGTTGATTCACTTCGTGCGCCAGCGAAGCGGTCAGCTCTCCCATCGTTGTCACTCGGCTGACGTGTGCGAGATCGGCCTGCGCCTGACGCAGACTCTCTTCGGCCCGCTTGCGTTCACAACTTTCTGCTTCCAGTGCCTTGTTGGTGCTCTGGAGTTCTTGAACTGTTCCTTTAAGATCATCGCGCGCGCGCCTGAGCGATTCTGTGGCGCTCCTTTGAGCAGCACTCACCAATTCGACAAATAGGGCTGTCGCCACAAACATCGCAAAACGAGGGATTTCCTCGGGTTTAGCCGCCAGTGAATGAATCGGAGATATGAAATAATAGTCGAAAGCGAGTGCCGAAAGGGCCGTGGCAAGCAGCCCAGGTCCGCTTCCACCAAACCGGGCGCTCAACAAGACGGCGCAAAGAAACAGGGACGCAGTAGCGCCCTGCAAATGAACTGGCGGCCACAATGAAATGACCGTTGCGGCGAGGACCGATAAAACAGCAATCCCGTAGCTCCAAATCACGGGCGGTTTGGGCCACAGAAGAGGATTGAGCCTCGGCATCCTTCTGCTCCTGCCCTGCGGGGTGTCGCTGCAACCAACCAAAATCTTAACATCAGAAAGTGTCCTGCTCCGTCCAGGCTGGCCCTCTGGCACATGTCAGCCTTCTGTCGCGGAAAGGTTGCTGACCTCGGCTCATCCAACCCAATGGACCTAATGCCAACACTCTGACAGCGCGGCGTTTCAATTGACTTCACCAAGGCACACCCGAATCGGCGTATCTCCCGCTCTGCCAGCGATTTCCAGGTTTTGTTCGTAATAACAGCCATGGCATCCAGATTGCTTTTCTAGTGGAGGTTAGCATTTTCCTGGTGAAAAGAATTCGCAGTCAGCAAGCGTCAGCGTGACAGGGAGGCCAGACCAGGAGATGGGACGCAGACAGGAGTGCAATCATGAAACCTCAATCCATTCTCGACTGGTACCGCATCTTGCGAGTCCGCCATCAGTACCCCATGTTTCAGGCGATTCGCGGCGCGCTGTGGCTGGCAGCTAATTAGTTTCTCTTACTTTGTGCCGCAATGGCGGTGGAGGATCGGACCAATGGAAACGTCTTGTACAACGAATATAAACAAAGACTCCGACGGCGCGCTGGTGGCTGCCACAAAGCGCGGAGATACGCAGGCTTTCGAGGAGCTGGTTCTTCGTCACAAGCAAAGAGTTCTGGCCGTGGCGCAACGGATAACGAATAGCCGGGAGGATGCCGAAGATGTGGCGCAGGAAAGCTTTCACAAGGCCTTCCTTCATCTCGACACTTTTCAGGAAAAGGCGCGATTCTCCACTTGGCTGACGCGCATCGCCATGAATGAAGCGTTCATGTTGCTCCGTCGAAGGCGGGGACTTTTCGAAGTCTTGCCCAAGAGCCCTGACGATAGCCTGAAATCCGGTTCCGAGGTGTTCGTTGACCGGAGCCCCAATCCCGAGGAATCCTGTTGGCGACGCGAGCGCAAGGAACTGGTAACCAAAGCGATTAATCGTTTAGGTCCGGAGGTTCGCCGCACGATCTTCCTCCGCGACATGGAAGAAAGATCTGTCAAAGAAACGGCTCAGATTCTCGGAGCCTCAATTACCGCCGTGAAAGCCCGTGTTTTCCAAGGACGCCGGAAGCTACGCGGAATGGTAAAACTCGCAATCCTGAGGGAAGTCTCCATGGCGGGTCCGACTCAACCGCACGGTTGCTGATGCTTGGTCCACACCAGGGACCTGTCGCGCTTCCCGTTTTGGTGGAGGCGGCGGAACCAACCTAAACTCTCGGCGTATTCACGGAACAAGGTTTGCACTTTGTCGAGGTTTCGCGGAAGTTCTGCTGCGGGCCGTATTTAGGTCATTGTCGTGGTCCGGTACAGGTGGTTGGAACCTGCTCCTCGTTCCCGCGGGCCAAATATCCTGTTGCGAGAACATCTCGAAACACACGGTTGTCGGCTGCCTTCAACAGACGTATCTCTACTTCAGTACCATTTCCATAGACATGTTCGCACGAGTGTAGGGCATGGGTGGGGCAGTGCTTCGGGCCGCTCGTCGCCATGGCTGAGGCGGCCCGACGAATGAGAGCCGGTCTCGCATAGCCCTCATGGGGCTAGCCATGTCAATTGCGCTGTTCTGGTCGCGTTTACAACTTTTTACAATCGTTTGCTTTGGCTTGACACAATAACTTTGGCAAGTCTTTATACTTTTGGCTTAGTGCAGCAAGTGAACCATTGGGCGAGGATTAAAGTGTCCAAGAAATGGCGATTGACGGACCGTACACGAACGCTGCTGACGCTGGAGCTGGCTATTGTGCTACCGGCGGCCGCCTTAATGGCTTTCAGCGCCTGGAACTTGAAGAACATCCAGCGGGACAAGGCCATTGAAGCCGCCATCCAACGCGACTTCAGTTACGTCCTGAAGATCGCGGAGAAGGAAAGCTGGGAAAAGGCCAATGACCTAGTTACGCCGGTACGCAAGGAATTTCCAGACCTCGACGACGGCCCCAAAACCAAGAGTATCCTCGAGCACATTTTGGTGCAGCATCCCGAGTATTCGTACGCGGCTTTCTACGACAAGAAGAGCAACCAGCTGATCAGCCGCATGCAGCCGGGCCACGACCAGGATGCGGTCTACTGCGGACACACGCAGGAGGACATTAACAGCCTCGCGAGCTGGATACCGCTGGAGTCACCCAGCATGGCGAAACATCTCCGCCTTATGGAGCACAAGGGAGAACAGCCGGTGGCATTTTATGGCGGGTGGGAGATGCGAGACAATCAGAACTCGTATTGGCACATCGCCTATTTTATCCCTCCGGATGTTCCGAATGACCGTGTGGCGCTCGGAGTTGTCGGCTTCGACGAGGACTATCTGCGCAAGAATTTCCTGCCCGCCGTGATGAAGGATGTGTTGACCGGGAAGAGCAGCGTATTGAGGGCCGAAGCCAATCCGCCGATCATGATGATCCACCCGCTGAAGGATTCCAACCCCTGGATAGCTTCGGCGAACTGGGATGGAGGCAAGCCGGAGGCGGAGCGCATTTTTGCGGATGTTTTCCCATCCATGGTCCTGGCGATCAAGTACCAGGGCACGACGGTCGCCGATATTGGGTCAAGGTTCGCCCTATATAACCACATCGTCCTCGCCGCACTCTCTGTAATGATGATCGGTGGAATCTGGCTCACCTATCGCAACGTCTCCAGGGAAATGACGCTCGCGAGATCGAAATCCGATTTTGTCGCAAACGTCTCACACGAATTGCGGACGCCGCTGGCACTCATCCGGCTCTATGCCGAGACTCTGGAGCTGGGTCGGCTTACCTCGAAGGAGAAATACCAGGAGTATTTTCGCATCATCCGGGAGGAGAGTGAACGGTTGACGGCGCTCATCAACAACATCCTGGACTTTTCCCGAATCGAGGCCGGACGGAAGGAATACGAGTTCCAGGAAACGAACCTGGGTGAATTGGTTCATTCGACCCTGGAATCCTATCGGTTCCAGATCCAACAGAACGGTTTCGCGTTTGAGGAGAACATTTCCTCCGATATTCCGCCGGTGAAGGTGGATCGCGAGGCGATCGCACGATCGCTCCTCAACCTGGTGAACAACGCGCTGAAATACTCGAAGGATCGGAAGTACATCGGCGTGACCCTGTACCGCTCGAACAGCTCGATCAACCTGGAAGTTCGGGACCGCGGCATCGGCATCCCGGCGAATGAGCAGGAAAAAATCTTCGAAAAGTTTTACCGATGTGGAGATCCGCTGGTGCACAACGTGAAGGGATCGGGGTTGGGCCTCTCGCTTGTTCGGCACATCGCACGGGCGCACGGCGGGGATGTCCTGGTCGAGAGCGAGCCCGAGCAAGGCAGTAAATTCACGATCGCGTTGCCGTTCATACCTTCTTCACAAACTGGAAGCGCAACGGCGTGAGGTTACACGGTGACATTGTTCAGGTGATGCAAAAGGGAGACGGCATGTGTCCAGTGAAGATTCTGATTGTGGAGGACGAGCCGAACATGGTCGCCGGCCTGCGCGATAACTTCGAGTATGAGGGGTTTCAAGTGCTGACGGCGCTTGATGGCGTCGAAGGCCTCGAACGAGCGCTGAAGGATTCTCCCGACTTGATCGTACTTGACGTGATGATGCCCCGCATGAGCGGGCTGGACGTATGCAAACATCTAAAGGCCAAGCGCCCCTCGATTCCAATCATCATGCTTACAGCGCGCGGCCAGGAGGTAGACAAGGTTGTCGGCCTTGAACTTGGCGCCGATGATTACGTCACCAAGCCTTTTTCGATCCGAGAATTGCTGGCTCGCGTGAAAGCCGTTCTGCGGCGGACACAGACACTCCCGAAGGAGCAGGACAGCTATACCTTCGGGGATGTTAGCGTGAATTTGCGCAGCTACCAGGTGCTGCGTGGCGGGAGCCCAGTGGAGTTTTCCAGCAAGGAGTTTGAGCTGCTGAAGCATTTCCTGTGTCACTCCGGGGAGACGCTGAGCCGGGAGCGGCTGCTCGACGAGGTTTGGGGGTACGAGAACTTCCCGACAACCCGGACAGTGGATGCTCATATCGTTCGGATTCGCCAGAAACTAGAGCCAGTTCCGGATCAGCCGCGATTTTTTCTGACTGTCCATGGAGTGGGATACAAATTCGTAGGGTGAGATGCACATGATCACGCCAAGCACAGAAACGCAGAACGCGACGGGAAATGTGCCAGGGAATCGTCCTCCTGAAGAGACGAGACGCCCGGCTGGAGGGCACGCGGGGAAGTACTTGCCAGCCAACATTCCCACCACCGATCCCACGGAGAGCGCCGGCTCGATGAGGGATGATCTCGACAGGGTGCGCCGTGAGCACTCAAAACTGCAACAGGCCATCTACGAGGCGGCCCAGGTCCAACGACGGCTTTGCGCTCCACGCGAATTCGTTTGTGGCGAGTTCGAAATCGCCGGCGAAATTTTCCCGGTTCGCCATCTGTCGGGGGATTTTTTCAAGGTGATGCAACTCGGATCCATACTTGGACTAACCTTGGGTGACATCGCGGGTAAGGGACTATCCGCGGGAATTTGGCAAGCTCATCTGATGGACGTGATTCAGCGGTGTACCCGGACCTACTCGCTTCCATCCGACGCTGTCTCCGCGGTCAATCGCGAACTGTGTCAGGATCAGAACGAGCCGCCGATCACGGCGCTGTTCTTTGCCCGACTCGATCCTGCGTCCGGTGAACTTGTGTATTGCAACGCAGGCCTGCCACCTCCGCTTCTTTTGCGGCGCA
>Ga0210401_10005246_pt1 | contig 13349 bp, 11 predicted proteins | sample IncBWH32MmetaG_FD_150866 | JGI IMG/M metagenome (GOLD analysis project Ga0210401, IMG submission 150866) | Forest soil microbial communities from Barre Woods Harvard Forest LTER site, Petersham, Massachusetts, United States - Inc-BW-H-32-M | ecosystem: Environmental > Terrestrial > Soil >... | reverse complement strand
CCGATCGCGCGCATCGAAGCCGCCGCCCGCACCGTCTCGGTGGGCGTCACGCGACTTGAGGAGGTCGCGCAGCGAAGGCGCGAGTCGGTTACGACCCAGACCTCCGGACCGCCGGTCGTGCTGGTCGTCGGCACACTCGACACCAAAGGCGCAGAGCTGCGCTTCATCCGTGACATCATCGCAGGCAGCGGCCTGCGCACCCGCCTGATTGACGTCTCAACCAGCGGCAAAGCTTCCGCCTGCGACGTCTCCGCCCAGGAGATCGCATTGAACCATGGCCGCGGCGGATCGGGGGTATTCGGCGCCGACCGCGGGGCATCGGTGACGGCGATGGCGGATGCCTTTGCCAGATGGCTGCGCCGCCAGGGCAATATCGCCGGCATCATCTCCGCAGGCGGTTCCGGCGGAGCCTCGCTGGTCGCGCCGGGCATGCGCAGCCTGCCCATCGGCGTGCCGAAGCTGATCGTCTCGTCGGTCGCTTCGGGCGATGTCGGTCCCTATGTCGGACCTGCCGACATCACGATGATGTATTCGGTGACCGACGTGCAGGGCCTCAACTCGATCTCGCGCGCGGTGCTTGCCAACGGCGCAAACGCGCTGGCCGGCATGGTCAAGGCGCGCCTCGACGACCGCACCGCCAAACCACGCGACGCGGGCGCCAGCCTTCCCGCCATCGGCATCACCATGTTCGGCGTGACGACGCCCGCCGTGCAAAAGATCGCGGCCGACCTGCGCGATGAGTTCGAATGCCTGGTGTTCCACGCCACCGGCGTCGGCGGTCGCTCAATGGAGAAGCTCGTCGATTCCGGCCAGCTGGCGGGAGTCATCGATTTGACCACTACAGAGGTCTGCGACCTCTTGATGGGCGGCGTGTTTCCGGCCACGGACGACCGTTTTGGCGCGGTCATCCGCGGCCGCGTGCCCTATGTCGGCTCGGTCGGAGCGCTCGACATGGTCAATTTCGGCGCGCCGGACACGATTCCCGAACGTTACCGACAGCGCAAGTTCCACGTTCACAATCCGCAGGTCACGCTGATGCGGACCACGCCGGAAGAAAACGAGCGGATGGGACAATGGATCGGCGAGCGGCTCAACCAGATGGACGGGCCGGTGCGCTGCTTCCTCCCCGAAGGCGGCGTCTCCGCACTCGATGCGCCGGGCCAGCCGTTCTGGGATGCCGACGCCGACGCGGCTTTGTTCCGCGCGCTGGAGCGGACGGTGCGCCAGACCGCTAACCGCCAGCTCATTCGTATCAGAAACAACATCAACGATCCCGAATTCGCCGCCGCTGTTGTCAGCGCGTTCCGTCCCCTGCTCGGGCGCGCCGGAGGGCGGCGGAGAATGGTGAGGTGACCCATGGCCAGGTTTGAACGCGCCGCGCTGTTGAAGAAGTTTCGCGAGATGGCGGCCAGGGGCGAGGCGATCGTCGGCGGCGGCGCCGGCACCGGGCTGTCGGCCAAATGCGAGGAGGCCGGCGGCGTCGACCTGATCGTGATCTACAATTCCGGCCGCTACCGCATGGCCGGCCGCGGCTCGCTCGCCGGACTGATGGCCTACGGCGACGCCAACGCGATCGTTTTGGAGATGGCCGGCGAGGTACTCCCGGTCGTGACCAGGACGCCCGTGCTCGCGGGCGTGAACGGCACCGATCCATTCCGCGACATGGACATGTTCCTGGATCAGTTGAAGGCGCTGGGCTTTGCCGGCGTGCAGAACTTTCCGACCGTCGGCCTGATCGACGGCATCTTCCGCGCCAATCTTGAAGAGACCGGCATGTCCTACGCGCTGGAGATTGAGATGATCTCGAAGGCGCACGACAAGGGCATGCTGACGACGCCCTATGTCTTCAGCGAAGCGGAAGCCGCGGCAATGGCGATCGCCGGTGCCGATATCATCGTCTGCCATCTCGGCCTCACCATCGGCGGCTCGATCGGTGCACAGACCGCGCTGAAGCTCAAAGATTGCCCCGCGCGCATCGATGCCTGGGCGCAAGCCGCGCTTAGCGTCAACTCACACATCCTCGTGCTCGCGCATGGCGGTCCGATCGCGGACCCCGCCGACGCCGATTTCATCATGAAGAAGACCCGTTATTGCCACGGTTTCTACGGCGCCTCCTCGATGGAGCGCCTACCCGTGGAACGCGCGCTCACGGAACAGGTTCGGAAATTCAAGGCGATCGGCGCGCGTTGAGCGCCGGGACCAAGGGAGGAAAAGATGTCGGGGATTCTGGCTGGTGAATTGATCCTCTGGCTCATCGTCGCGATCGTCGCCATCGTCATTGGCGTGTACATCGTGAACTGGCTCTACCATCGCTCGTCGAAGGAGGTCTCCTTCGTCCGCACCGGTTTCCTCGGCGAGCGCGTCGTGATCAACGGCGGCGCCTTCGTGCTGCCCTTCATTCACGACTACACATCCGTCAACATGAACGTGTTGCCGATGGGGATCGTGCGCGCCAAACAGGACGCCGTCATCACCCGCGACCGCATGCGCGTCGATATCGAGGCGGACTTTTACGTCCGCGTAGAGGCTACCCGCGAAGCCGTCTCGATCGCCGCCGCGACGCTCGGACGCCGCACCATGGAGCCCGAGCAGCTTCACGCATTGCTTTCCGGCAAATTCGTCTCCGCCATCCGCTCGGTTGCTTCGGAGATGACCATGGAGCAGATGCACGAGCAGCGCGGCGAATATGTCGCGCGCGTCAAGGCCGCCGCCGCCGAAGCGCTCGCGCAGAACGGACTCGAGCTCGAGTCGGTTGCGATCACCGACCTCGACCAGACCGACCTTGAATATTTCAATCCCTCGAACCGCTTCGACGCCGAAGGTCTGACCCGCCTGATGGAGGATATCGAGGCCCGGCGCAAACTGCGCAACGACATCGAACAGGATTCGATGATCAGGATCCGCTCCCGCAATCTCGAAGCCGAACGGCAGGCGCTCGATATCGAGCGCGAGAGCGAAACCGCCCGCCTCGAGCAGGAGCGCGACATCGAGATGCGTCGCGCCCTGCAGCGCACGGAGGTCGCGCGCGAGCGCGCGTTGCGCGAGACCGAATCCGAGCAAGCGCAGATCACCGCGCGCGAAACGATCGAGAAGGCGAAAATCGCCAACGAGCAGGCCATCACCGAGGCTCGCATCGCATCCGAGCGCGAGACCAGGCAGAAGGAAATCGAACGCACGCGCGCGGTGGAGGAAAAGGAGCTGCAGGCGCGCGAGGAGATCGAAAAGGCGAGAATCGCCAATCAACGTTCGGTCGACACCGCGCGCATCGCCTCCGAGCGCGAGGTACGCCAGCGCGAGATCGAACGCATGCGGACGGTGGAGGAGGCCGAGATCGCGGCGCGCGAGTCGATCGAGACGGCACGCATTCAGCAGGATCGCGTCGTCACCGATGCGCGCATCGCCAATGAGGAAGAGACCCGCCGGCGCGAAATCGAGCGCACGCGCGCCGTCGAGGAAGCAGAAATCGCGGCACGCGAGGCAACCGAGAAGGCGCGCATCGCGCAAACCATGACAGTCAATGTCGAACGCATTTCCTCAGACGAGCGCACACGCGCGCTCGAAATCAGGCAGGTGCGCACCATCCAGGAGGCCGAGATCGAGGCGCAGAAGGCGGTCGAAGCCGCGCGGATAGTCCGCGAGCGGACGTTGGCGGCCGAACGCATCGGCGCCGACCACACGACGCGCAAGCTCGAGATCGAGCGTAACCAGGCCATCGAGATCGCCGGCATCGCCGCGCGCGAGGCCACCGAAGCCTCGCGTATCGCCCAGGAGGAACGCGTTCGCGCGCTCGAGATCACGCGCAATCGCGCGGTCGAGGAAGCCGACATCGCCTCGCGCGAGGCCATCGAAGCGGCCCGAATTGCGCAGGAGAAGACGATCGCGGCCCAGCGCATTCGCGCCGAAAAGGAGACCCGCGGGCTCGAGATCGATCGCACCGAAGCCATCGAGGCGGCCGAACTGAAGCGCCGCGACGCGATCGAGCGGCAACGCATCGACGTCGAACTTGCGCTCGAGAGCGAACGCATCGCGTCCTCCAAGACCCGCGAGGTACTCAATATCGACCAGAAGAAGGCGATCGAGATCGCCGACGAGGAGCGCGTGATCGCGCTCGCCGCCAAGCGATCCGAACGGATCGACGCCGACCGGCAGGTCAAGCAGGCTGAGATCATTGCGCGCAAGGAAGTCGACACCACCGACGTCTCGCGCGAGCAGGCGTTGGAGGTTGCGCGGATCGAACGCCGGCGCGCTATCGAGCAACTGGAGGTCGCCCGCGTCCAGTCTCTGCAGGAGGCCGAGATCGTCTCGCGCGAGGAGGTCGAGCGTGCGCGCATCGCTTCCGACCGAGGCCTGGACGAGGCCCGGATCGGCCGCGAGCGCGAGCTGCGCAAGCTCGAGGTCAACCGCGAACGGGACGTCGAAACGGTGTTGATGGAGAAGGCGATTGCCCTTCATCAGAAATCACTGGAGGAGTCGGCGGCCAGGGCGGCGGCGGAAGACGCTCGCGCACGCGCCACCGAGGCGGCCGAGCGCGTCGTGACCGCGCGCGAGAGCGAGATCGCCAAACGACGCAAGACCGTCGAGGTATTGCTCGCCGAAAAACAGGCGGAGGAGACCCGGATCGCCGCTGGAGCCGAGCGCGTGCGCGCCACGGTTGAGGCCGAGGCGCAACGCCTCCTCAACGAGGCGGAGAACGTGCTCACCGACCAGGCGCGCTACTCGCTGTTCCGCCGCAAACTGCTCGACCGGATTGAGGGCATTGTGCGCGAAAGCGTCAAGCCGATGGAGAAGATCGAGGGCATCCGCATTCTCCAGGTAGACGGCCTCAATGGCAGCGGCGGCGGCAACGGTCGCAGCGCCACCGACGAGGTCATCGACTCGGCGCTGCGCTACCGGGTGCAGGCGCCGCTGATCGACTCCCTTCTCGCCGACATCGGCGTCGAGGGCGGCAGCCTTGCCAAGATGCCCGGACTGATCCGCGAGGCGCGCGACATGCAGGGCATCCGGGATTCCTCGCGCAAGGGGGGCGATGACAGCAAGCCCGCCTCGCCTCCTGCCGCAAGTCCCGGCGCGCCCACCGGTGGCGAAGCCCCCGCCGAACGCGGCCCGCGCAAGAAAGGATCGTAACGCGCCATGGCCCGGGTCTATGTGTCCACCGTCGTCAACGCGCGCAACGACCGTGTCTGGGCGCGCGTGCGCGACTTCAACGGCCTGCCGAACTGGCATCCCGCGATCGCGGAAAGCCGAATCGAGGGCGGCGACCCCGCGGACAAGATTGGATGCGTGCGCGACTTCCGCCTGCGCAACGGCGACCGCATCCGCGAGAAACTGCTCGGCCTTTCCGACTACGAGATGTTCTGCACCTACTCCATCCTGGAGTCGCCGATGGGCGTGGAGAATTACGTCGCCACGCTGCGGTTGACGCCCGTCACCGACGGTGACCAGACTTTCCTGGAATGGACCGCCGAGTTCGACTGCGCGCCCGAACGGGAGACCGAACTCGTCGGCAATATCGGCGCCGGCGTCTTCCAGGGCGGCTTCGACGCCTTGAAACGTGCTTTCGGAGGCTAAGCCGTGCCGCATATCGTCAGAAGCACGATCGTCAATGCACCGACCGATACGGTCTGGAACGTGCTGCGCGATTTCAACGGGCATGATCGCTGGCACCCGGCGGTGGCGACCAGCGCGATCGAACGGGCCCAGGCGGCCGACAAGATCGGCTGCGTCCGCCGCTTCAAACTCAAGGACGGCTCGGAGCTGCGCGAGCAATTGCTGGCGCTGTCCGATCTCGAACAGACATTCAGCTATTGCCTGCTCGACACGCCGATCCCGATGTTCAACTACGTGGCGCATGTCCGTCTGCTTCCCGTCACCGACGGAGACCGCACCTTCTGGCAATGGGAATCGCGGTTCACGACGCGGCCCGATGATCGGGACGGCATCACGCAGATGGTGGCGGAGCAGATGTATCAGGCGGGATTCGAGGCCGTCCGCCGCCACCTGAAGGAGACCGCATGAGCGCGGAGGAAATCCCATGCCCGTCACGGTAAGGACGTTTGCGAGTTCCGGTGAGGCGGCCGCGGCCTTGTCCTCCGATCGCGGCGCGCGCTATCTCGGCGGCGGCACGCTGGTGATGCGCGCGCTGAACGAGGGCGACATCTCGATTTCCACCATTGTGCGCGCCAGTGACCACGCGCTGACGCGGATCGAGGCGGCGGGACCGCGCGTCACGATCGGCGCGGGCGTGACCTTTGCGCGCATCCTAGCCGAGCGCGATCTTTCCTTCCTGCATGCCCCTGCCCGCTCGATCGGCGGACCGGCGGTACGCAACATGGGCACCGTCGGCGGCAATCTGTTCGCGCCAAATCCGTATGGCGACTTCACCGTTGCCCTGCTTGCGCTCGACGCCGTGGTTTCCGTGCGGGGCGGCCTTGGCAGCCGCGACGTACCGATCGAGGAGTTCTTGCAATCGCGCGAACGGCAGACCGGCACCCTGGTGCTTTCAATTTCCTGCCAGAAGCCTGGGAGTGCCGAGGCGTTCCGCTTCCGCAAGATCGCCCGCATCAAGCCGAAAGGCGGCTCGGTGATCACGCTCTCCTCCAACCTGCCGATGAGCGGCGGCCGCATCGTCGGCGCCCGCGTTGCGCTCGGCTCGATGGCGCCGACGCAGATCCGCGCCCGCGCAGCCGAACGCGCGCTGGAAGGACGCTCGCTCGACGCACCGACGATCGGCGCCGCTGCCGCAGCCGCCGTCGAGGGAACCTCCCCCGGCGACAACGCTCTCGCAAGCGCCTGGTACCGGCGCGAGATCGTCGGCGTTCACCTGCGACGTCTGTTGTCCGGTCAGGAATAGGATCGTCATGGCCAAGACCGCCCTGCAATTTCGCCATAACGGCCGCGACGTCGCGATCTTCGTCGACGGCGCCACTAATCTCCTGGTCGCGCTGCGCGAACTGATCGGCGACATGACGCCGAAATTCGGCTGCGGCCAGGGCGGCTGCGGTGCCTGCAGCGTGCTGATCGACGGCGAGCTCCATCTTTCCTGCCTCACCTTGGCCGAAACCGTAGCCGGCCGGAGTGTGGAAACGCTTGACGGTATCAAGGACGGGCCCAACCTGCATCCGTTGCAGCGCGCCTTTGCCGAGAATTTTGCCGCACAATGCGGCTACTGCACACCGGGCATGCTGATGGCCGCCAAGGCGCTGCTCGACCGCAACCCTTCGCCGAGCCGCACTGAGGTTGTCGAGGCGATCTCGGGGAATATCTGCCGCTGTACCGGCTACGAACCCATCATCAACGCCGTGCTCGCCGCCTCCGGCGGCCGCGCCCGCGCCTGAAGGATCTTGCCATGCTGGAACTGCGCAAGGACATCTTCGCCGACGAGCGCGACGACAATCTGAAGGAGATTGGCAAGGGAACGCAGCGGCAGGACATGCTCGGCCATGTCACGGGCACCTCGACCTATTTCGACGACCACAAGCTGCAGGGCATGCTGCATCTGAAGGTGGTCCGCAGCACGCATTCGCATGCACGCCTGCGCCGCATCGACACCAGCGAGGCGGAGCGTTCGCCGGGTGTGCGCCGGATCATCCGCGGTGCCGACGTGCCGCGCAACCTCAACACGCTGCTCAGCTTGATCAATTTCGGCAAGGATGACGAGCCGTCGCTCGCGGTCGACAAGGTGCGCTACAAGGGTGAGCCGATCGTCGCCGTGGTCGCGGACAGCCCGCGCGAAGCCTTTGAGGCAATGTCGAAAGTGCACGTCGACTATGAGCCATTGCCGACGGTGTTCGATGTCGAGGAAGCGCTGAAGCCCGGTGCGCCCGTGGTCAACGAGACCTATCCCAAAAACACCTTCACCTATTACGACGTCTACGATCACCAGAAGCTGCGCTTCGGCGATGTCGAACGGGGCCTCGCCGGGGCCGATCATGTGCTCGAACAGCGCTACCAGATGTCGCCGATCGAGCATGCCCCGACCGAGACCAACGGTTCGATCGCAGCACCCGACACCAACGGCCGCTATGTCGTCTACACCTCGACCCAAGCCCTGTTTTTCTCGGTTGATACCTGCGCCAAGATCCTGGACGTGCCCTCGAACACCTTCCACTTCATCGGCGGCACGGTGGGCGGCGGCTTTGGCGGCAAGGTGGATACGCTCACCGAACCGCTCTGCATCCTCGCTGCCATGCTGATCGGGCGCCCGGTGCGCTATGTGTTCGGTCGCGAGGAAGAGATGCAATACGGCGCGCCCCGCGGCGCCGAGCGCATCTATATCAAGGACGGCGTGATGCGTGACGGCCGCGTCGTGGCGCGCAGGGTTCGCGCTTATTTCGACAGCGGCGCCTATACGCGGCTCTCCAGCTATGCCGCTGTCAAATGCGCCGCGCACCTCCCCGGTCCCTACACTATCCCCAATGTCTATGGCGACATCTATTGCGTGTTCACCAATCGCACGCCGGCGACCGCGATGCGCGGCTTCGGCGTCACCGCGATGGATTTTGCCATCGAATGCCAGATGGACAAGCTCGCACATTTCGTCAGCATGGACCCGATGGAGTTTCGCATCCTCAACGCCTATCGCGACGGCGACATGAAGGCGCACCGGCGCGAGGCCAAGAACACGGCGTTGATCGAGTGCGTGCAGGTCGCTGCCGAAAAAGCCAAATGGCCGCTGCGCGAGGAGTTCAAGCGCGCCTCGTCGCGGACGGATGGCGGCGGCGACCGCGCGGTCGTGCCGCCGACACCGCGCGAAGCCCGGCCGCAGCCCGCGATGGCTTCGCAGCAGCGAACCAGCTACGACCGCACACCTGCAGGCACGCGCGAGCCAGCTGTGCCTCCTCCGCCTCCGCCGCCACCTCCTCCTGCTTCGCGGCCGCCGGCGGCGCCATCGCATGGCGCCACCCGCTTCTCTTCCGTCTTCGGCACCAGGAGGCGCTGACCATGACCAGGCATCGCGGACGCGGCATCGCATCAGTGAACTACCCGATCGGTATGAATCTCGGCGGCGATCCGAGCCAGGCGCTGGTCCATTCCAATCCCAGCGGCAAGTTCACGGTGGCGTTGTCGTCGATCGACCTCGGCCAGGGCATGAAATCGGTGACGCGACAGATCTGCGCGGAGACGCTCGGCGTGCCCGTCGAAGACGTCTATGTCGACACCGCCGATTCAGACACCGGGCCGCATTGCATGGGTTCCTTTGCCTCGCGCGGCACGCACCGGGTCGGCAACGCGGTGATGGCGGCGGCAAAGGAAGCGCGCGGGGTCATGATGGAAGCGGCCGCCGAAGAACTGGAAGTCAATGCGGCCGACCTCGAGACCGACGGGCGCGGCAACATCCATGTCAAGGGTGCGCCACACCGCTCGATCTCGACCAAGGATGTGGCGATCGCGGCCCAATTCAAACAGGGCAAGACCATCTCGGGGCGCGGCATCTTCCTGGTGCCGCTCTCCAATGTCGACCCCGAGACCGGCGAGATGTCGCCCGCGACCTGCTATGCGCATGCGTGCCTGGTCGCCGAGGTCGAGGTCGACGACGAGACCGGCGAAGTCGCGATGGTGCGCATGGACAGCGCCTACGAACTCGGGCGCGCGCTCAATCCGCGGCTGGTCGAGCAGCAGCTTGTTGGCGGCGCCTGGATGGGCTTCAGCCACGCGCTCTACGAGACGCCCGAACCCTATTATCCGGATCCGATTCACGGGCCGCGCGACTTCGTCGAATATCTGATGCCCGGGCCCGGCGACATCTGCCCGCACGACATTGCCGTGCTGGAACGCCCCGCCGCCGACGGTCCGTTCGGCGCCAAGGGGCCCGGAGAAATGTGCGCCAACCCGGTGCTGCCGGCGGTGGCGAACGCGATCTTCAACGCAGTCGGCGTCCGCATCGACGATTTGCCGATCACGCCGGAAAAAGTGCTGCGTGCGATCAAGGCCCAGGGCGGCGCGCGTCCGCAGGCGCGACGCTGAGGGTCTTGAGATGGCGGTCCGCGGCACCATCGTCGGCATCGACAGCCCCGAGGCGCTGGAGAAGGCGCTGCGGGCCGCCTATTACCTTGCGGACGAGGGGCTGGCGACGGCGGCCTATCTTTCGCTCGCACTCGGCAAACCGCTGCTGCTCGAAGGCGCGCCGGGCGTCGGCAAGACCGAAGCCGCCAAGGCGATTGCCGCCGTGCTCGGCCGCAAACTGATCCGCCTGCAATGCTACGAGGGCATCGACGCGTCGGCCGCGCTCTACGAGTGGAACTATCCGCGCCAGATGCTCGCGATCCGGCAAGCGGGCGAGGAGAGCATCGACATCTATGGCGAGGCTTTTCTGATCGAACGGCCGATGCTCGCGGCGCTGCGCGCGCCGGACTCGGCCGTGCTCCTGATCGACGAGATCGACCGCGCCGACCAGGAGTTCGAAGCCTTCCTGCTCGAATTTCTGTCCGACTTCCAGATCTCCATCCCCGAGCGCGGCACACTCCGTGCGGCCGAACATCCGGTCGTCGTGCTGACATCGAATCGCACGCGCGATCTGCACGAGGCGCTGCGGCGCCGCTGCGTCTATCATTGGATCGCTTATCCCACCGCCGAGTGCGAGGCGCGCATCGTGATGATGCGAGCTTCGAGCGTCGCCGAGGCGACCGCCCGCGCGGTGGTCGCGGCCGTCGGCAAGCTCCGGCGCGAGCCGCTCAGCAAGGCGCCCGGTATCGCGGAAGCCGTCGACTGGGCCGAGGCCGCGACGCTCCTCCACAAGGGCGGCGCGCGCTGGCCGGATGCCTTCAAGCGATCGATCGGCGTCGCGTTGAAGGATGAGGAGGATCTTCACTATATTTCCCCCCGGCTCGACGCGCTGATTGCGGAGGCTGCCGCGTGAGCGACGAACTTCAGCTGCCGCGTGCCGCGCGGGTCTTTATCTCCTTTGTCGCGCTGCTGCGCTCCAACGGCTTTGCCGTCGCACCGGAGCAGACCACCGCCTTTCTGGCGGCCATCGAACTGCTCGGGCCGCGCAGCCTCGAACACATCCGCCAAGCCGGACTGGCAACCCTTGCGCCACCGCCGGAACGGCGCGCGACCTACGATCGACTGTTCGATGTCCACTTCCGAGGCAGCGAAGCAATCGAGCGGGCGGAGGGTGAAGATGAGGAAACGGTCCGCCTGCAGGAGGAGGGCCGTGGTGGCGATGAGCCGCCGCTGGCCGATGAAGCCAATGAATCCGGCCTCGCGGCGGCGCGCGCGGAAGCGCTGGTCGAGCGGCGCTTTGCGCAAGGCGCAACCAGCGATGCGCTGCGCCTGCTGGCGCGCGAGGCACCCGCCCGATTGCCGCGGCGCCGCGGCCATCGCCGCATGCGCGCGCGTCGCGGTCCTTTTGCCGATCTGCGCCGCACCTTGCGCGACAGCGTGCGCAATGACGGCGAGGTGCTGCGGCTTGGACGATTGAGGCGCCGGGCACGGCCGCGCAAGATGTTGCTATTGATCGACGTCTCCGGCTCGATGAAGGCGCGCACCGAAGAAAACATGAAGCTGGCGCACGCCCTGCTCCAGGCGGCCCATGGCGCCGAAGTGTTCACCTTCGGGACCAGGCTCACGCGCGTCACTCGTGCCTTGCGGCTCAAACGCCGCGAGCAGGCCCTGAACGCGGCTGCGCATCTGGTCAGCGACTGGGATGGCGGTACCCGTATCGGCGACGCGCTTCAGGCGTTTTTGGCCGTGCCGCGGTTCGGCGGCTACGCACGCGGCGCCGCGGTCGTGATCGTTTCCGACGGTCTGGAGCGCGGCGATGTTTCCACCCTGCGGGATGCGGTCGCGAAATTGTCACGCCGGGCCTGGCGCGTCAGCTGGCTGACGCCGCTGGCAACGGCGGCCGGCTTTCAGCCGCAAACCGAGGCGCTGATCGCGATCCAGCGGTTTGTCGATGATCTCGTCGATGGCGGGTCAAGCGCAGCCATCGTCGCGCATCTGCTGTCGCTTGGAACAAGGAGAGCCGCGTGAGCGAGTTCGTCGACGCCCATCATCACATCTGGCGTCAGGCGGACCTGCCGTGGCTGATCGGTCCGATGCAACCGCGCATCTTCGGGCCCTATGAGCCGATCCGCCGCGATTATCCGATCGAGGAATATCTCGCCGATCTCGCAAGCTCAGGCGTGACCAAATCGGTTTATGTTCAGACCAACTGGGCCAACGACCGCTTTGAAGACGAGACGGCCTGGGTGCAGCAGACCGCGAACCAGCATGGATGGCCGCACGCCATCATAACCTTTGCTGATTTCAACGTGGATGACGTCCGTCCGCAACTGGACCGGGTTGCCAGATATCCGCTGGTACGCGGCGTCCGCATGCAGTTGCACTGGCACGAAAACCCGCTGTACCGCTTTGCGGCGCGGCCCGACCTCTGCGCTGACGCAAAAATCCGTCGCAACATCGCGCGGCTTGCCGATTACGGCTGGAGTTTTGATCTGCAGGTTTTCGCACCGCAGATGACGGATGCTGCGGGCCTTGCCGAAGCTTGTCCCAAGGTGACCTTCGTCCTTCAGCATGCAGGGATGTGGGAAGATCTCTCGACGCAGGGCCGCGCCGCCTGGCGCACCGGCATGGCGCAGCTTGCGAAATGCCCGAACATCGTCGCAAAGCTCTCCGGCCTTGGCACCTTTATCCATCGCAACGATCCCGTGCATATCGCAGATGTCCTGACCGACACCGTTGCGATTTTCGGCGCCGAACGCTGCCTGTTCGGCTCGAACTTTCCGATCGAAAAACTCTGGACCTCTTATCGCGAATTGGTGGACGCCCATCGCGCCGCTGCCGCGGGACTTCGCGCGGACCAGCGCGACGCGATTTTTGGGACGACCGCCATGCGCGTCTACCGCCTCAAATCACAGAAATAATTGAGAGTTGGAGGAAGCGATGCCGTTGGAAATCAAGATTTTGGACTATGGCGATATCGAGCTGGAATCGAGCTTTCTCGTGCTCGGGCGCGACTGCGGCCGCACGCGGCGCGTCCTGACGCTCGGCTTTCTGATTGTCGGCGGCCCCTATCCCGTCGTGGTCGACACCGGCTATCGCTCCAATCAGATCATGGAAACACTCGGCATGCGCGGCCTGCAGTTCCACGAGAACATGATCGAAAACCAGCTGGCGCGGCATGGCGTTCGCCTGGGCGACGTGCGCTTCGTCTGCCATACGCATCTCCATATCGACCACGCCGGCAAGGACGATCTGTTCCCGATGAATACGACGGTTGTCCTCAACCGCCGCGAACTCGAATATTCAGTATCGGGGCTGATGCATCCGCAATATCCGGCGCCCGACATCAAGCACCTGATCGACCGCCTGCACACCAAGAGTGCCCTGCGTTTTCTGGATCTCGAGAT